>Ga0335073_10001164_pt1 | contig 34986 bp, 25 predicted proteins | sample Lox_Sample_22_FD_207093 | JGI IMG/M metagenome (GOLD analysis project Ga0335073, IMG submission 207093) | Soil microbial communities from Loxahatchee National Wildlife Refuge, Florida, United States - Lox_Sample_2.2 | ecosystem: Environmental > Terrestrial > Soil > Wetlands | place: USA... | reverse complement strand
TCGCCCGCCCCCCCCGCGCGGGGGGGGCGGCCGCGCGCGGGGGGGGCCCCGCCCCCCACGCGCTGTCAACATGGTCGCCATCATCGTCCTCGGCAACGCATCCGTATAAATCAACGGAATCAAAATCAGAATCGCGACGAAAACCGCCTGAACCACCATGGACAGCACCACTGTCCACGGCTTGTTGGTCCGTTTCGTCTTTCCGGAAAGCACCATATCTTCAAACATTTTGGATCCTACCTCCTACCGGCAGGAGCGAGACGCCCAGGCGTTTCGCTACCGCGGGGTTTATTGCCGGCTGCGGGTCCGGTACCAGCCACAACTCCCTGTCCGCCGCGCCAACGGTTCCACGCGACGACCAACGGTGCAGCAATCCCAAAACTGGAGTACGTTCCTACCACAATCCCCACCACCAGGGCAAAGGAGAATGCACGAAGCACCTGGCCGCCCATCAGGAACAGGACGAGCACGGTAAGGAAAGTCAATCCACTGGTTAGTATCGTTCGCGAGAGCGTCTGGTTAATCGACTTGTTCACCACCGCGGCAAATTCTTCGCGCCGCAGCAGCCGGTTATTCTCGCGTACTCGGTCGAAGATCACGATCGTGTCGTTCATCGAATAGCCAACCAGCGTCAGCAAAGCCGCAATCACCGTGAGCGAAATCTCGAAATGCAGCAGGGAAAAAAATCCGAGCGTAATCAGAACGTCGTGAAACACCGCCAGGACCGCGGCTACCCCGTAGACCCACTCGAATCGGAAGGCAATATATACCAGCATGCCGCCCAAAGCATAGAGCGTTACGTAGATCGCCTGGCGCCGCAGCTCGCCGCCCACTTTGGGCCCGACGATCTCCACGCCGCGGACGGCAAACGAACCCAGCGCGTAATTGTCTTTCAAGCTGGAAATCACCGCCGGCGTCACTCCGGACACCTGCGAAAGCTCATCGAAGTTCGTCAAAATGCCCTGCGCCGAGCTGTCGCGGTAATTCAGAATCGCCTTCGCCAGTTGCTGATAGCGGTCGCCGGCGTTGGTCGAGAGATGCAGTGGATCTTTTTCGGTGAGCAGAGCCGTTAGCGTGGAGGGCGTATTCCGGTCGGCGTTGAAATCGGGCTTGGAGGAATCTGGCACGCCGTAAATCGCATTCAGCGCTTTGATCACCTGCGCGCGGGCGTTGCTCTCCGCTTCGTCCGCGTCGCCCTTTTGCTCGACGAAAATCAGCACTTCGTTCGTATTGCGAGTCGCGAAATCGCTGACTGTCTGAATCTCGCTGTTGCCCAAGCCCTGGGCAGTCAGACCCGCGCGAATCTTGTCGATATTCGGCGTCTGAGCGAACCTTACGTCCACGTTCGTGCCGCCCTTAAAGTCAATGCTGTAGGGCAGACCGCCGCCCACCGGGCCGCCTTTGGCAAAAATCGTGATCCAGCCCGCGAGCAGCAGAAGACCGCTAAGCGCATAGAAATACTTGGCTTTGCCCATCCAGTCGATGTTGGGCTCTTTAAATAGCTCGATCATGCGCTCCGCTTCCTTCCTTTAGACTCCGGCGTGGTTGGAATAGTTCCCGCAGCCTCCATCCCGTCAGCATGCAGGCTGCTCCGAAAAACCGCTACCACCCGACCGTCCCGTCCCGAAAAGTCTTTAGCCCTGTACGTTCTAGTACCGCACCAAGCGACCTCAGATGCTCAGCTCGCCCTGCCGCTCCATCTTCGCCAGGTGATATTGGAAAATCGCTTTGGACACATAGATCGCCGTGAACACGTTGGCGATCAGACCGATGGTCAGCGTAATGGCAAAACCGCGGATCGGGCCCGTGCCAAACAGGAAAAGGAAGAACGCCGAGACGACCGTCGTCACGTGCGTGTCAATAATCGTGAGAAACGCTTTTTCAAAGCCCGCATCCACCGCCGACCCCGCCGACTTTCCGTGCCGCAATTCCTCGCGGATGCGCTCGAACACCAGAACGTTCGAGTCCACGCCCATGCCGATGGTCAAAATCACGCCGGCAATACCGGGGAGGGTCAGCACGGCGCCAAAGAACGCCAGCGCCGCCATCAGAATGACCAGGTTCAGGATCAACGCCAAGACGGCGTTGGCGCCGGACAGCCGGTAATACACCAGCATAAACAGCATTACCACCAGCAAGCTCAGCACGGAGGCTTGCACTCCGTGGCGAATCGAGTCCGCGCCCAGCGACGGACCCACGGTTCGCTCGGCCAAATATTTGATCGACGCGGGCAGTGCGCCGGCGCGCAACACAAGCGCCAGATTGTGGGCCGACTCCTGGCTGAAATTGCCCTCGATCATGCCGGAGTCTTCAATCCTGCCGTTGATGACGGGCGCCGAGTCCACCCGATGATCCAGCACAATCGCCATTTGCCGGCCGATATTCTGCTGCGTGAACGGACCGAAGCGATGCGCCGCTTCGCTGGAAAGCGTGAAATCCACGACCCATTGTCCCGGGTTCGTGCTGCTCCGGTTCTCCACGGCGCTGCGCAAATCGCGGCCCGTCACAATTGCCGACCGGCTCAGTAGGTACCAACCTTCACTCTGCGGCTGCGCTCCCGATGTCGCACGCGTATCCACTTTCCCCGGCACCAATTCCGTGCCAGCCGGCAGCTTCCCGCCGTTGCTGGCGTATGCTTCCGCTTCGGAGTTGAACACCTGCGGCCCTTCCACCAGCCGCAGTTCCAACTGTCCGCCGGCTTGAATCACTTCCTTGGCGCGCGCCGGGTCGCCTTCTCCGGGCAGCTGCACCAGAATCTCGTTGCTGTTCTGGCCGCCGCGCGGCTGGATCGTCGGCTCCGTCAGCCCCAGCGCATTGATACGGCGCTCGATCGTTTCGAGCGTCTGGGTCATCGTGGTTTCTTGAATCTGGGTAACCACATTCGACCGCAACGTCAGCGTATACGAATTCTGCTCGCCGGTGGTTGGGCTGATGTCCCAAACGTTGTTGTACTGCGTCGCGATATAGTCACGAAATTCGGAAAAACGCTGCGCGTCCACGTTGCGCATCACGATGTGCGTGTTGTCCAGCGCGCGCACTTCGTCATAACTGATGTTCTTGTCGCGCAGCCAGGTGGTCACGCGATCCACCATCTGGTTGGTTTCCTGCGCTACTGCTTCCTGTACTTGCACCTGCAACACCAGATAGGTGCCGCCCTGCAGGTCCAGCCCCAGCTTGATCTGGTGCGCGAAGTTATCCTTTAGTTGGGTCGCGGACGTCGGGAACGTCGGCAGCCCCAGGATCCCGTAGATGCACCCGAGGATCACCAACACAATGAACAACGCTTTGTACTTCAGATTGGCATTCATGGTCAGGAAGTGAGGCGCGCGGGCCGGCCGGTGGCTTTATTTCGCATCTTCCGATGCCTCCACCTGCGCGATTGCCGAGCGCGCGATGCGAATTTTTACCTGGTCGGCGATTTTCAGGATGACCGTCTCGCCGTCAATTCCGTTCACCGTGCCGTAGATGCCGCTGTTGGTGATCACCTTGTCCCCGTTTTTCAGCGCCGCCAACATGGCCTGCGTCTTTTTGCGCTGGCGCTGCTGCGGCAGAATGAGCATCACGTAGAAGATGCCCATAACGATGATCATCATGAACAGCGGGTTGGCCAGGAAACTCCCGGCGCCGCCCGCTTGTAGCAAAATCGCGGAACTCATCGTCAAGCTAGGCATCGTTCCTTTCGTCCCACCCAATTCGAATCTCGCCGGAGACGGATGCAGCCCGGCGGGTTCAGCCTTCCCGTCTTTACCGCCCACCGGATTCTCTGCTCGGTTGCCGCGCAGGTCAGTTCCGCCGAAGGCGAAACCGCTGGAAGAATCTCGGACGCTACGCCAACCTGCCCAAACTCAGGCGGGACCTACAGCATAGCGCGTGCGCATCTCAGATGAGAAATTTGCTAGGTTCCCAAACCCGATAGCCTCTCGGATTTGCCTCAGCAAGTCAAGGTAAAAGTGGACATTATGGTGGGTCGCCAGGATGCTCGCGGTCAGCTCCCCAGCGGAGAAAAGATGGCGAAGATACGCGCGCGTGTAACGCCGGCAAACCGAGCATGCACAGTTCGCATCCACCGGCCGCTGGTCCTGCGCATACCGCGCATTCTTGATCAGCACGCGCCCTTCGCTCGTGTACAAACACGCATGCCGAGCTGCTCGCGTCGGCAGCACGCAATCCATCATGTCAATGCCTAGCGCCACATAATCCGCGATCTGTTCCGGCCGGCCCACACCCATCAGATACCGCGGCTTATTTTTCGGCAGCAGCGCGGTCACTTCCCCGGTCATCTCGGAGGTCATTTCGTGGGGCTCGCCCACCGCAAGCCCGCCTACTGCGTAACCGGGAAAATCCAGCTCCAGCAATTGCTTCGCACTTTCGCGCCGCAAATCCGCAAACGTCGCGCCTTGCACAATTCCAAACTGCCACTGCGCCAAGTCTCCGTTGTTTTGCGCCGCTTGCTGAAAATACGTCCGCGCCCGCTTCGCCCAGGCCGTCGTCCGCCGCACCGCCGCTTCCGCTTTGTCGCGCGGCGCGGGTGTCTCGATACACTCATCCAGCACCATCGCGATATCCGAGCCGAGCGCCAGTTGAATCTCCGCAGCTTTTTCGGGCGTCAGCAAATGCTCGGAACCATCCAGGTGCGAACGAAACCGCACGCCTTCCTCCGTGATTTTTCGCAACTCGGACAGGCTGAAAACCTGGAATCCGCCGGAGTCCGTCAGAATCGCGCGCGGCCAGGCCATGAATTGGTGCAAGCCGCCGAGGTGGCGCACCATTTCGTGCCCCGGCCGCAAATATAAATGGTAGGTGTTGGCCAGAATGATTTCGGCGCCGATCTCTTCCAGCGCCTCATTGCGCAGCGCCTTCACCGACGCCTGCGTCCCCACCGGCATAAAGAAGGGTGTCTGCACCGGGCCATGCGGCGTCGTCAGCACCCCGCGCCGCGCCCCCGTCGGATCCGTTTGCAACACCTCAAACGAAAAGCTCACCCCGCGAGTTTATCAGGCAATCTAGCGATTTCTGGTTACTTGGTTTATTCGTGCGAGTGACACTCGACGCATGCGCCGAAGAAGATCGGCGACCGCCAATCTCGGTGAGGGTGACCGGGTTACTGGAAGAGCCGGGGCGCAAAATCCTTCAGGTCGCGGCGCCAGGTCTGCCATTCGTGGTCGGTGCCGGGCGATTCGTAGAACACGTGTTGAACGTTCGCGTCCGCCAGCGAAGTGTGCAGTCTTTGCAAACCCGTGCGCATCCGCTCCGGCTCGCTCGTCCCCACGCCAATCCACAGCAGATGCACTTTCTTGCCGAAAGCGGCGGGATCCGCAAAGACGCCGTTGTAATCGGTCTTGGGATCCAGCTTGCGATCACCGAGCACGAGCATGCCGCCCGCTCCGCTGAATCCTCCGATGTACGAGAAAAGATCCAGATGATCGAGCGTGATCTGAAACGTTTGCATACCACCCATGGAAAGGCCGGCCATGGCGCGATGCTCGCGATCGGCAAGCGTACGGAAGTGAGTATCCATGTACGGAATGAGCGCCTGCGTCACGTCATCTTCAAACGCGGCCGCCATGTCCTGCATGGCCTTTAACATTTCCGGCGAACCAAAGGGCTTGCCGGTGAGATCGGGCGCAGGTTGCCCGGCGCGCCTCGCGTATCCATAAGCCATGACGACAATCATCGGCTTGCAGCTTCCCGCCGCCAGCAAATTATCCATAATGAAATTCGCGTGTGCCTGGCGGATCCAACCGGTTTCGTCTTCGCCGGCGCCGTGCTGCAAGTAAAGCACGGGGTAACGCGTGGCCGTTTGCGCGGTGTAGTTCGGAGGCAAATACACCATCGCGTGGCGCCACGTGCCCGTTACTTTCGAGTTGTACCAAATCTCGCGGACTTCTCCGTGCGGCACATCCTGCGGTGAATAGTAGGTCGAGCCGGGCTCCGGCACTTCCACGGCGCTGACCGGCCGCCCTCCGCCAAAATAGGCGTGCGTTCCCGGATCGCTCACGTCCGCCCCATCTATATTCAGCGTGTAGTAGTGAAAGCCGGGAACCAGCGGCGGCGTGGTCACCGTCCAGAAACCATCCGCCTCCTTCGTCATATCGAGCTTGGGCCCGCTCCAGAAATTCAGTTTCACCTTGGTAGCTTCCGGAGCTTTGACGCGGATTTGCACGCGGCCGCCGCTATCCACTCGCGGGTATTCGGAGCCCCACACGTTCGTCTCCGAAGGCTGAAAGCTTCCCGGCTCCTGGGCGTAACAGAAACTCGCGAATAGAAACAGCAACAGCACAGTGCGTTTCATCTTTTCTCCTCGGGCTCAAGCAGCCGGCGCATGCGTGCGACGTTCGAATTGCCGCGCTTGTGAGACCCCTGCGCTCTCACTTTGCTCAGAATGGACGTCTGTACCGTACCATGGAAGAATTCGTTCAGTTGTGTCTTTAGGGCGAACACTATGATTAGACTCTCGTTAGTCGTATATCTGGGTTTTGCGGTTGCAGCGCTGATTGGTACATGGGCGGCGCCGAACGGTGACACCGTGAAACAACCCCTGGTCCGCATCGCCGAGCTGGAGATTGATCCGGCTCAACTCTCCGCGTATCGCGACGCCCTGAAAGAAGAGATCACCACCGCGATACGAGTAGAACCGGGAGTGCTGACTCTCTATGCCGTTTCGGTGAAAGACCAGCCGAACCAGATCAGAATTTTCGAAACCTACCAAGACCAGGCGGCCTACGAATCGCACCTGCAAACGCCGCATTTCAAGAAATACAAGGCTGAGACGCAAGGGATGGTGAAATCTCTGCGGCTCATAGAGACTGAGCCAATTCTCTTGGGAGCAAAATAAGTGCTCTGGTTCTACGAATTTTTCTTTCCCGTTCTGTGGATCGCCTTCCTCATCTACTGGCAGATCAAAGCCGGCAATACGAAAACCACCCAACGTCTCGAGCCGCTCGCCTCGCGCGTGCTCCGCGTCCTCATCTTTCTCGTCGCGATCATTCTCCTCTCGACCACGCGCATCCCGTTGCCCTGGCTTTATTTTCGGCTGTGGCAGCAGGGGCTGGCGAGCTTCTGGCTGGGAGCGGCCATCTTGATCGCCGGCCTGCTCTTCGCCATTTGGGCACGCGAGCACCTGGGCCGCAACTGGAGCCGCTCCGTCACAATTAAGGAAGGCCACGAGCTGATCACCACCGGGCCTTATCGAGTGGTCCGTCATCCGATCTACACGGGCATCCTGGCGGGGTTCCTGGGCACGGCGATCGCTGTGTCCGAGGTGCGTGGATTTATTGCGTTCGCCTTAATTTTCCTGGCCCTCTGGCTCAAGCTGAGCAGAGAGGAGCAATGGATGCGCTCTCAATTTGGGGAAACCTACGCCATCTATGCTCGACGTAGCGCAGCGTTGGTACCGTATCTCTTCTAGTCGCCGACGCTGTCAATTCTCCGAAGCAACCCGGATTGGGAAGCGGCGGCTTGCCTTCTCGAAGCAGAATAGCTCGTCACGAAAAAATAAAGTTCCAGCCCACGCGTAGCGCCACGAACCTGCCCATACGCGAAACGCCACCGCATACGGCCTGGCGCCCTTCCGCTTCTTCGATTCACCGGGACCGATTCGCAACGTTCGTCCTGATTTCGGGAATTTCGACTATCGGCGAGCCGCCGAGAAATCGTTCTTGACAGTGGCTCCGGCCTCAGGAGTATTCTTCCATCGACTATCGATGGGACTGATCCGATCCGCGGAACCCGATTTCCTGCCCGGCACTCTGGAGATGTTGATTCTCCAGACGCTCAGCCGCGGCACAAACCACGGTTACGGCATCGCCCAGCATATTCAGCAAATCTCCCAGGACGCTCTCAAAATCGGGGAAGGCTCTCTCTACCCGGCACTGCAGCGGCTGCTCCTGAATGACTATGTCGTCGCCGAATGGGGACTCTCCGAAAATAATCGGCGGGCGCGGTTCTACAAAATCACGGCTGCAGGCCGCAAACAACTTGCGCAGGAAAAACGAAATTTCGATGCTTTGCTGGCGGGCATCGCCCGGGTGTTGGAGACGCCATGAAGCTCTGGAAGAGAATTCGCAATCTGCTGAATCGCCGGGCGTTCGATCGGGATCTGCAGGAAGAGATGCGCATTCATCGAGAAATGGCCGAGGAAAAGCTGCATCATTTGGGAACGCCAAAGGAGGAAGCGCGTTTCGCGGCGATGCGAGCTTTCGGCAACGCGACCCTGGCGCAAGAAGCGAGTCGGGCCGAGTGGACGTTTTTCCTTGAATCGCTGGTGCAGGATATCAGCATTGGTGTGCGGATGCTGCGCAAATCACCTGGCTTTACCGCCGTCGCGATTCTCACGCTCGCTCTGGGCATCGGCGCAAACACTGCCATGTTCAGTGTGATCAATGCCGTGCTGCTCCGCCCGCTTCCTTATGAAAACCCGCAAGAGATCGTGGTGCTGCGAGACAACGAGTCCCTGCCGAACGTAATGGATATTCAGAAGCAGGCCAGCGCGTTTGCTCTCGGGGGTGCGATCAACGCCCAGCCTATGGACTACACCAGTGGTCCTGAACCGCTGCAAATTCGCGTAGGACTCGTTAACTCAGGATTCTTCGAAATTCTTGGGGTTCCGCCGTTGATGGGCCGGATTTTTTCGGAGGCAGAGGATGTGCGCGGTGGGCCGCGCCTCGCCGTGATCAGCTATCCGTTCTGGCAAGGGTATCTGGGCGGCGATTCGCGCGCGATCGGCAGACCGATTCTGGTCGGTGGAAACTCCTACACCGTAATCGGCGTGCTGCCCGAAACTTTTGTTGCTCCGCGGGAGCGTGCCGACGTTTTCCTTTCACTGTGGGTCGCCGACCCGAACACTGCCGCGGATCGCGACGTGCATTTCCTGCATACCTATTGGCGCTTGAAAAAGAATGTCACTCTCGAGCAAGCCCAGGCGGACGTAGCGACGATTCACAGTGCGCTCGCCGAGCAATTTCCTGCTGAGGAAAAAGAACGGAGAATGCGGCTGCTTCCGCTGCGCGAGTCGGTCGTCGGAAATGTGCGTCTGGCGCTGCTCGTGCTCTTCGGAGCCGTAGGATTGGTTTTGCTAATCGCCTGCGCGAATTTCGCGAGCCTGCTGATCGCCCGAGGATTTGCGCGCCGCCAGGAAATGCTGATCCGTGCGGCGTTGGGAGCAGGACACGGCCGCCTCCTCCGGAAATTGCTGACGGAGAGTACGCTATTGTCTTTCTGCGGTGGCGCGGCTGGCTTGCTCTTCGCGCAGTGGGGCACGCGGATGCTGTTGGCGCTCAAGCCCCGTGAATTGAGCTGGCTGAACGGCGCCCACCTGGATTCGCGGGTGCTCCTGTTTGTCCTCGTGGTTTCGGTCTTAACCGGCATCATTTTTGGCATTGCGCCGGCACTGCTGGCAGCTCGCACGGATGTCGCCGCGGCACTCAACGAAGGCGGTCGAAGCAAAACCGCAGGCGTGGCCGGTCATCGCATTCGCAAGATCATGGTGACCGCGGAAGTAGCTTTTGCTCTGGTCCTGCTGGTGGGAGCCGGCCTTTTCATCAAGGGATTCTCGCGCTTGCGTTCCGTGAATCCTGGGTTCAACCCGAGCGGCGTCTTGACCGTGTATCTTCAATTGCCCGCCACGCGTTATCGCGAAATTCCCAAGCAGACCCAGTTCCGCCGCGAGCTGCTGGCCCGCCTGAATTCCCTCCCGGGCGTGCAAACGGGGATGATCACCGACATTCCGCTCGGCGGAAACTATGTGGGCCACAAGTTAGTGATCGCTGGTCGTCCTCCCGTTCCGAAGGGTGATGAGCCCCTGGTGCAAACCCTTACGGTGATGGGCGACTACTTCCGAGTGATGCGGATTCCGCTGCGCGCCGGCCGCGACTTCAGCGAAATGGATCGGGAAGGGCAGCCTTTGGTGGCGATGGTGAACGAGGAATTGGCCAGGCAGTTCTTTTCGCGGGATAACCCGGTTGGCTCGCGCATCGCTTGGGCGCCCGACATCGGATTGCCACAATGGATGACCATCGTCGGCGTGGTGGGTGATGTGAAACATTCAGGTCTGAACCAGCCAACCGATCCCGCCGTTTATACACCCTTCGTGCAATCCGATGAGCCGTGGAAGCGCTTCATGACCTTGGCCCTCCGAACAGACAATTCTTCCTCCGATCTTGTCGGACAGGTGAAAGCACAGGTTTGGAGTGTGGACCGTCAGATTCCGGTGAGCGACGTGCAAACGATGGACCAACGGATGGCCGTGTCTCTTGCGCAGCAGCGGTTCTACATGCTCCTGCTCGGAGCCTTCGCGGCGCTCGCGTTGACTTTAGCTGCCGTCGGAATTTATGGCCTAGTGGCTTATACGGCCAGCCAGAGCACGCATGAAATCGGCATACGCATGGCTCTCGGCGGGCAGCCGCGCGATGTTCTGCGATGGATTCTGGCTGAGGGAGCAAAACTGGCGTTCTTCGGCATCCTCATCGGCATTGGTGGCGCGTTTGCCTTGACCCGTGTCATGGCCGGCCTGCTCTTCGAAGTCCAGCCCAGCGACCCCGCGATTTTTTTCGGAGTCGCGATCCTTCTGGCACTGGTCGCGCTGGCGGCGTGCTACATTCCCGCGCGTCGCGCCACCAGAGTCGATCCCATAGTCGCGCTGCGATATGAGTAGTCCGCTGCGCAGGCAACTGACGAGCGTTCTCATCCAGGACCGCTCATAGCCGCACGGCAGCCGCGGACTCCCCGGCGATGGCGGCCAAATCCTGGGCGATTCTGAGCCACTCGTCAACTCCCAGTTAGGCGCTAATTGGAAACTGATCCGCGATCGTTGATCACGAGAAGATGAAGTTCCAGCCCACGCGACACACCACGTACACCGCCCACACACTGAACGCAATCGTGTACGGCTTCGCGCCTTTCAACTTCTTGGGATTCACCGCCGCGAAACCAATCGCGATCAAAATCAGCGTCCAGAACGTGAACAGGTCAATCGATTTGCCCAGCGCCACCAGCCACTGCGGCGAATCATCAGGAAAAACTGCCGCGATATTCGACGCCAGCGGATTGTTGGGATCAATCGCGCTGGGGTCCTTCAAAAATAAAACCAGAATCAACAACGGCGCGCTGATCAGCCCGGTCATGAACGCGTGCGCCGCGATCGAAAACGCGGTCGAAAAATTCGTAGTGATTCCGCCCATCAACGAATACGCGCCCCAAAACACCAACGCAAAGACCAGCGCCGCTATTGCCGCGCCCAGTACGCCAAATACGTAAATAAAGGGCGTCGTGAATTTCGCGCCTGCTTCGACTCGCTGCTCCTTCTGCGCCGGAGAAAGCTGCGCCGCCTGCGGGCTCTTCTCCATCTGCTGGCTGATGTACTCCCGCCAGTTCACGCGTTGCACCAGGGTGTAGCTCACCGCTACACCAAGGATCGTCGAAATTACCAGCGGCACGATCCAGCCGGGCTTTCTGACGATATCCGCAAAGGTCTTGCCCGGCGAAAAAAGCACACCAAACACGCGGCCGATCGCGCTTATTTGCGCCGGTTGCTCAGGCGCGTCCGGAGATACCGCCGTTGTCGTTGCCATCGCTTTTCCTCCACCACGAGGGACATGAACGAACTTTACCCGCTGTGCTACCTATACGCATAGCGTTACCGAAAGATTTCAGCCAGCGGCTCCAGCCCCAGCCGCATCTCATTTCTCGCCGCCCATTCTCGCACCTTTCCGGCCGCCTCGCTTCAGAACTTCGCTTCCACTCCGCTGGTCCACTCCTTCGCAGCCGTCGCCAGAAAATCAAATAATTATCGAAAACTCTGCATATCCGCCGGCCTTTAGAACCGGCAACCTCCCTGTTTTGTTTCCCCTGCGCTTCGGCATCCCGATTGCGAACAGCGCGGACAGTTGCGTGTTCCAAGTGGCCGCACGGCATTTACTGCAACCGCTGCTCTTTTGACGCCACGAATTTTTCCAACGCCGGCTCCGCTTCATGCGCAAGCATGCGTTCCTGTTGCAAGGAGCCGGCCTGAAGGGGGATGAAGTGAGAGCATTTTTCCACGCCGTACATTGTTGGTTGGTCCTGCTGGCTGGACTCATATTGCTTACTCCCGTAGCCCGCGCCCAGCAGGGCACCGCGGCCATCGCCGGCGAAGTGCTGGATGCGCAAGGCGGTGGCGTCGCCGCCGCCAAGGTCACGCTCTCCGACACCGCGGCCTCCGTGACTCGCGAAGCGCAATCCGACGGCTCCGGCCACTTCCAGTTCCTCTCCCTCCCGCCGGGTACTTACTCGCTTCGCATCGAAGCCAACGGCTTCCGCACCGCGGTAGTTGAAAAAGTGGACGCCGTCATTTCCAGTACGCAACACGTCTCCGTAAAACTCGAACTGGGCACGCTCGCCGAAACGGTCACGGTGAGCGAAGGCGCCGTCGCCGCCGTCAACACCACCGACGCGACCCTCGGCAACGCCTTCGAATCCAGCCAGATCCTCGCCCTCCCCTTCGAAGGCCGCGACGCTGCTGGCGTCCTCAGCCTCCAGCCCGGTGTCTCCTACATTCCTTTGCCCAACAACGTCAGCTCCAACGTGGACACCCGCAACGGCGCCCTCAACGGCGGCCGTGGCGATCAGGCCAATATCACTCTCGATGGCGTGGACAACAACACCCAAACCACCGGCACCGCTTTCCAAGGCGCCGTCCGCTCCACTCTCGACTCCATCGAAGAATTTCGCGTCACCACCGCTGGCGACAACGCCGACCAGGGCCGTTCCTCTGGCGGCCAGGTTGCTCTCGCCACCAAGAGCGGCACCAACACTTTCCACGGTTCGCTCTATGAGCAGAACCGCCCCACCAACACCGTCGCGAACGCCTACTTCAACAAACTCGCCGAGGAGCAAGCCGGCCAGCCCAACGTCCCCGCCAAAGAACTACGCAATACCTTCGGCGGCTCGTTAGGCGGCCCCATCCTGAGAGATCGCCTCTTCTTTTTCTATACCTACGAAGGCCAGCGGCAGAATGAAAGCACAGTTGTCAGTCGCAACGTTCCTTCCACCACGCTACGCGACGGCGTCGTCATCTATCCCTGCGCCGTCGCCGCACAATGCCCGGCCGGCACCGTCACCGGCGAAAGCGGCACCGTCTACAACACCGCCGCCGGCACCTTTGGCGTTGGCCCAGCGCAAATCAAACAAATGGATCCGAACTGCACGAGCCTCGGCACTTGCCCGCTCGGCAACGGCCCCGACCCTGCGATTCTCTCCACCTTCAACAAATATGTCGCTCCAACGCCCGGCGCTTCCAACTGCTCCAACTTCGATGGCACCGGTTTCAACATCGCCTGCGACACGTTTTCCGCTCCCACTCCCCTGCGCCTCAACACCAACATCGCCCGGATCGACTACAACCTCAACCGCAGCGGCACGCATCGCCTCTTCCTCCGCGCCAACTATCAGGACGATAGCCAAGCCACCGCTCCCCAGTTTCAAGGCGATGCTCCCAATGAGATCGTCCGGAATACCAGCCGCGCTATCGCCCTCGGCTACACCGCGGTTCTCTCGCCCACCGTGGTCAACTCCTTTCACTACGGTTTGACCCGCGAGAGCCAGTCCAATCAAGGGCTGCAGACCGTCGGCCAAACTGACATCCGCTTCTTTGATCCGTTTATCCCGGACAGCAACACCGGTCCCGCCTCGATTACCTCCAACTTCCACATTCCCGTCAACAACTGGCTCGATGACGTCTCTTGGACTCGCGGCAAGCACACTCTCCAGTTCGGCACCAACGTCCGCCTCATCGACAACGTCCGCGCCTCCAACATCACCTCTTTCAACGCCGGCGAAGTCAATCCGGCTTTCCTCAATGTCTCTCCCGCCGGCTCCGGCGGCAGCCTCGACCCTGGAGCGTTCGGCTTTCCCGCTGTCGATTCTAATTTTGCCGACCTCTACAACAACGCCATCGTCGACCTCGTCGGCGTTGTGGATCAGGTCACCGGAAACTACAACCTCACCAAGACCGGCGCCGTGCTTCCGCAAGGCGCACTCGTGGATCGCCATTTTCGCTCGTGGGAATACGACTGGTATGCGCAGGACGTTTGGCACGTCACTCCCAACCTCACCGTGACGGCCGGTCTCCGCTACACCCTGCTCGAGCCGCCCTACGAAACGACTGGCACGCAAGCCGCTCCCAACATCAGCCTGAACCAATTCGTAAATTCCCGCGCCGCCGCTATGGAACAGGGCACTTCCTTTGCTCCAGCCTTTTCGTTTGGCCTTTCTGGCCAGGCCAACGGCAAGCAGCCCTACTGGCCCTGGGATTACAAAGACCTCGGCCCGCGTCTTTCGATCGCCTATTCCCCGAACGCCGACGGCGGCTTTTGGCGCGCCCTTTTCGGCGGTCCCGGCAAATCTTCCATCCGCGCCGGCTACGGCATCGTCTACGATCACTTCGGCGAAGCCCTCGTCAACACCTTCGATCAGAACGGAACTTTTGGCCTCAGCACCACCGTCACCAACCCGGCCAGCATTCAAACCGTGGATGGCGGCGCCCGTTACACCGGCGTTACGGACATTCCCGTTTCCAGCCCCGACGGCATCTTGCTCAACCCGCCTCCGGCGGGCGGCTTCCCGGCCACTCCGCCGACCAGTGTTCTCGGCACGCCGGTCCAACAAATCGCTTGGGGCCTCGACGACGCCATCCGCACGCCCTACTCCGAACTCATCGATCTCGCCGTCACTCGCGAACTCCCCGGCGGCTTCGTGTTTCAGGCCGCTTATGTCGGTCGCATGGCTCATCGCTTGCTCCAACAGCGCGATCTCGCTATGCCGCTCAACCTCACCGACCCGGCCTCCAAGATGACCTACTTCCAGGCCGCGCAAATCTTTGCCAAAGACGTGGCCAACGGCGTCCCGGTCTCGCAGGTCACGCCGATCGCCTTTTGGCAAAATCTCTTCCCCGCGGCCGCGGGTGTTTCCAATAACGGCCAGTTCGGCTGCGGCGGCGCTCCCGGTCAGGCCAGCGTCACCACTCCCACCGCCACGCAAGCCATGTACGAGCTTTTCTTCTGCAACAGCGGCAACGGCACGCTGGGCGAAACCAACGCTCTCAATATTCTCGACTCCTTCTGCTTCCCCGCGTGCTTGAACCAGCAGCCCGGCCAAGCTCCCGCTGCTCCCGGCCAGCCGGGCGGCCCCTACCAAATCTACAACCCGCAATTCTCCGCGCTCTACGCCTGGTCCTCGATCGGCGCTAGCAACTACAACGCGGGCCAATTCTCACTGCGCAGCAAACCGGTGCACGGCGTCGTCTTTGACTTCAACTACACCTACTCAGCCTCCTTCGACCTGGGTTCGGACTCCGAGCGTACCGTCACCTTCGGCGGCTTCAACTCCAGCTCCATCGTCAACACCTGGGATCCGCGCCAGAATTATGGCCCGTCCGACTTCGACACCCGCCACGCCATCAACTTCAACTTCGTCGCCGATCTGCCCTTTGGCAACGGCCGTCACTTCGGCGGGCAATGGAATCGCTTTGTGGATGCAGTGCTCGGCGGATGGCAACTCGCCGGCCTCGGCCGTTGGTCTTCCGGTCTGCCCTGGTCCGCCGCCAACGGCGCGTTCAACTTCCCAACCAACTTCCAGCTTCCCGGCGATGGCGTGCTTCTCGGCGCGGCTCCCAAGGAAGGCGTCTTCCCCGGCACTGCCGCTACGCCCAGCCCGAACGTTTTTGCGGATGGCGCGGCAGCCGCTGCTGATTTCCGCCTGCCCATCGTCGGCGAAACCGGCCAACGCAACAATCTGCGCGGACCCGGCTATTTCGGCGTCGATACCGGCGTGAACAAAACCTTCCGCCTCACCGAGCGCCAGTCGCTGCGTTTCAGCGCCTATGCTTTCAACGTCACCAACTCCGTGCGCTTCGACTCGCAAAGCATCAACAACAACATCGCCGATCCTGCGTCCTTCGGCGTCTTCACCAACACGCTAACCACCGAGCGCCGCATGGAATTCGCGCTCCGCTACTCGTTCTAAAGCAAAGGTCATCCCTTCCGAGGATGACCATCACCAGCATCAGCAATACCACCAGCAAACGCCAAAGCCGGACCGCAAGGTCCGGCTTTCTGTTTCTAGTTGGCCTCGCAGACTACGACCGTGCCTCAACGAATCAATTCTGTTGTATCTTGCGAGCGTGGAAGATATTCGGCTTTCATCGTCTCCCGCGGCTAACTATCGAATAACCAAATTGTTTGAAGACCTCCGCTCTCTCTCCCAGCCACGCACCGCCCGCTTTACAGATTTCGGTCGCGCGTTGTGGGTCGTGTTGATCTCCGGCTGGGTGGTACTGGCAGCGCTCTCTGTCTACGAGATGATTCAATCGAAGTCATTCGATTTGGATTCCGTGTTCTGGAATGTCATCTTTCCTGTTGTCGCCGGTTTCGCGCTAGTGGCCATTCTGAGGACGGAATGCAAGCACCGGAAACTCTTGGAGAATGGCAGTCTGGCCCTTGGAACAATCATCAACCAGCGGACGATAAGAAGCAGGAGGGGGATCAGCAGCGAAATAACCTACTCTTTCAAGAATACCGCTGGGGAACAATACCAACGCACGATTCAAGACCACACCCGTTCCTACTTTCCTGGAATGGTCGTCCCTGTGTTCTACGATCCCGCAGACCCTAGTCGCTCCGTGCCGATATGCGGTACGTACCTGCGAGTCGTGGACAGAGATGGCCAGCTATCCCGTCAAAGCTAGTTCGTGTTCACCGCTGGGCGAGCGGAACGACGAACTTCAATGCGGTGTGTGTAGCGGAGAAGCCGACGACCTTCACATCCTTCAATCCGTTTTTGCGACCCATGCCAATTACATCATTCTCCGTAATCGTCTTTTGTCCCTTGGGATAAACAATCCACAATGCCGTCGTGCCTTTCAACGCTTTGGCGACCTGCGCGCTTTGCCGCAGCTGTTTCGGCGATTCCGCGGACAGAAAAATCCACTCCGCATCGGACGTGACCTTTCCGAGCGTCACTGCTTTCGTCACTTCCGCCAGCTCCCGCTCAAACGCTTTCTCAAATTCCCCGATCACCGAGACTTTCGCCCCCGGCAAGATGCCCAATTTTTCGATCCGCGTCTTCGGATGCAGAATTTTGTGTGCCCACTTCTCCGCCTGATCTCCCAACTCAAGTACGGCCACCACTAGCACCGGCACTCTTGCCGGTGCGCTTCTTCTGTCCTTCCCACGCTCCGCAAACGCAATCCGCAACTCTCCATCCACTGCTTTCACCGACTTCATCTGCGCAAACGGAATCTTCAGCCGAAACTCACCGCGAAAAATCACCTCGTTCGTTTCCAGCAGCGCCCTGCCTTCAGAAGACTGCTTCCCGAACCGCGCCCGGCATTTCAGCTCTGCGCCCACGCCTTACTCCTCGATCCGCGTCGGCTCGCCGAACTTCGTCGCCAGCGACCGCAAATAAGCATTCATCGTGCTCGTCTGCCCAAACACAAACTTCGACATGAACCGGAAAAACGGATTGCTCACCCAACCGTGTTCCGTGATCCGCAGCGTTGCTCCTTCTTCCACTGGCGCAATTTCAAATGTCCACGTTCCCCCAAACGGCAACTGCTCTCCCGCGATCCGGCTCACCAGCTTTCGCGGCGCGTCCATCTCGACCGTCTCCATGGGAATCGTTCCCGACGTGGTCACTTCCACATGCGCTGGCAAACCATTCCGCTCCGGCAGCTTCTGCACACTTTTCAAGCCTTCGCGCCACGCCGGCATCGCGTCGACATTCGTGATCGCTTCCCAAATCACTTCCGGCTTTTGCCGGTAGCGCCCGATGCGCCTGGCCACGTGCTCGCGCGGCAACAGCCAGCCAATCACGGTGACGATCAAAGTCAACGCGACGACGCTCAGGACAATCCACAACGCCACTTTCATCGTTCACCTCATTACGCTGCACATTGGCGCCAGCTCCATATCGTGCCCTACAGTCACTCCGACACTTTCCCTGGTCCGCGCCTTTTCGTCTGCTCCAATTCTGCTGTTTGCTGCAATGCCGCTTTCGCCAGCAACGCCAATCCGGCAATTCCCGCGGCGCGTTCTTCCGGCGACAGCCGAGCCAGCAGCCGGCGCACGCGCTCGGCGTCCAGTACGGAATTCGCTTCGCGGATGCGCACGCCATCAGCGGAGAGCCGCAGCTTCAAGCGCCGGCCGTCGCGGGTATCGCGTTCGCGCACCACGTAGCGCTTGCGGACCAACTGCTCGATCTGCAGCGACATGGTGGATGGAGTCACACCCATGTGCCGCGCGAGTTCCAAGAGCATCACCGGTTCGCGCTCATCGAGATGGTCGAGAATACTGGCCTGATGCGCGCTCAAAATCCGCTTGGATTGCGGGTCGCGGACATGGCGGCGATGGCAAGCGAAGTAAATCCGAGGGTACAAGTCCATGAGCTGGCGGACTGCGTCGCTGGCCATGCGCGAACAGACTGAAATATTTAGTTTGATTTGTCAAATCAAATTTATTAGCCAGAAATTCGTGAGAGAAAAAATGATTGGAAGATATTCGTGGAAATTCGGAACAGCGCCGGAAGAGGTTGCCAGGACCGAGCTCGGATGGAACGCCGCGGCCAGTCGGGCAGGCAGGCTGATTTGGTCAAATGGATGTAGGCCGCCGGAGATGACTGGACCCCACCCCCTCCCCTGTTTTTTGTAAGAATGTGATTCCATGGGGGTTAGGAGGAGGGGGTCTGCGAAGAATATGATTCCAAAGGGTTTAGGGCGGTGGGAGTGACCGGGGCCCCCCGGACGCGCGGGGAAGCCTTTTGTTTTGATGGCGATACGGAGGCAAAAAGACAGACCTGAAGTTCGTCACGACTCAAATTTCGTATGGCATGCTCCATTGTGGCGGGGCAGTGGGAGGAGGGGACTTATCGTGGATTTCAGGAAGGTCTCGAAAGCTCAAGCGCCGACCGACTCTCGTAATCGATTGCTGCAGCAGGGTCTTCCAGCGTGCACGCTTGGAAATGCCCTTCGGTGAGCCCCTGTGCCATTTGCGCTTCCTGCGATGCTCGGCAAGCCACGCAAGCCTCGTTAGTTGGAAACTGGCGCGTCACATCGCTCGGGAAAGTGAGCGGCGGGGCAGAAGAACACCGTAAAATAATGGGCTCGCTGCTGGATGAGATTTCGGACGGAAGGCAGCGGCTTTGTCCCCATGGCTACGGCAGTCACACAACCGGTCGATTGGAAGCTGATCTGGGCGCAGCGCGGCTTCCGATATTTTTTTGTGGCGATGTTCGTTTCGCTGTTTGGTAGCGGCATGAATTTCGTCGGCGTGAGCTGGTACATCATGTCAGCCACGCACTCGACGTTGGCAGTGAGCCTGCAAGTCACGGTGGTGACGCTGCCGGGCTTGTTGGTGCCATTTGTGGGCGGCGTGCTGATTGACCGCTTCGATCGGCGGTACCTGGGAGTGCTGCTCGACTTCGTCCGTGGCTGCGTCGTGCTCGCGACTGCCTACATTGCCTGGCGACGCGACCTGCATCTCTGGCATCTCTACGCGATGACACTCATCACCGGCACGGGCTCCGCGATGTACTGGGCGACCGTGAATGCGCTGGTGCAGGAAGTGATTCCGGCGAGCCAGTTCACCGGGGCGAACGCGGCGGTGCTGGTAGGCGTGCAAACGGGGATGCTGCTGGCGGGGTCCTTTGTGGGATTTTTTTATGATCGCGCGGGGCTGGCCGGAATTTTGTGCATTGACGGGCTCACATATTTTGTTTCGGCGTTTTGCCTCTACAGCATTCGAACGGGCTACGTTTCGCCGCGCTCGCATTTGAAATATCCGCGCGAATATTCCGAAGCGACGGAGGCCACGGCGGAAGCGCTGGAGGCCGGCGAAAATCCCGAGATCGCGGAAGCGGGCTTGTCGCTGGCGGTGTATTCGGACTTGAAAGAAGGGTTTGCGTACTTGAAACAGCAACCGCTAGTGCGGTCGCTGGGTGTGACGCACTCGATCATGATGGCCGGCGTGGTCAGTTCGAATGTGGTGCTGGTCGCGCTGGTGAACGATATTTTGCATGCGGGAGCCAAGGGGCTAGGATTTTTGGAGGCGGGCTGGGCCACCGGCGCGATCACTGGCGGCATCATCGTCAGCCAACTCAGCAGCAAGTTGCGCATGCCGTTTTATGTTGCAGTGTGCGCGCTACTCGCCGTCGGCCACATGGCCACGCCATTTGTTTCGTTTCTCGCAGGAGCCGTCGCGTTGCAAATTATGTTCGGGTTGTGCCGCGCGATTGGCGGCGTCACCGCGCAGTCTGGATTGATGGGCATCGTGCCGCGCCACTTCATGGGCCGCACGCAATCGGCGATGGCCATTCTCACCACGTGCTTTCAATTGACCATGAGCACCGCGCTCGGCGTGATCGCGCAAGGAGTCGGGATTGTCGCCGGCTACGCGCTGCTGGCGCTGCTTTACGCCGCAGCCACGCTGTCCGCGGCCAAAGCTCGCCAATTGATGAGCGCTAGCTGACCAAAGACGAATCGCCGACCGTCCGAAGCAGCTCAGTGAATCCAATTTGTCCGCTCCCCTAAACTGCGGCGTTCTCTCCCCAGCGTAAGGGACCGCGCTAGACTCGGTTTTTCGCTAGCAAAGTGGAGGCGCGCATGGAGATTCAAACGATACAGCCGTTTCTGCAATATTTGGGAAGTGTGCGGGAACGGACGATGCGCGTGGCGCGGTGCATTCCGCCGGAGAAAATCGAGTGGACGTATGCGCCGGGCCGCTTTACGTTGGGCGATTTGCTGCGGCATTTGGCGCTGACCGAACGTTACATGTGGGGCGAGAACGTGCAAGGCCAGCCGAGCAAGTACAAAGCGCATGGCACCGAATACGCCGACAGCTACGAAAGTGTGATCGCGTTCGTGGAGAAGCTGCACGCGGAGTCGCTGGAGATTTTTGCGCGGCTAACGGATGAAGACTTGCAGAAAAAGTGCAAAACGCCGGATGGAGCCGCGATCACCACGTGGAAATGGCTACGCCTGATGGTCGAACACGAAATCCATCATCGCGGCCAGATCTACATTTATTTGTCGCTGCTGGGCGTGGCAACGCCGCCGTTGTATGGGCTGACGTCCGAGCAAGTCCGCGAACGGGCGGCCGCGGACTAAAGACGCCGGCTAGTTAATGGTTCGGCATTCTTTGGACTGTAATTTCTCGAACGGCAGTCGCTGCCGTTACTCTGTCGGTATCCCTCTGACCGAACGGAGAAACTCATGCGCAATGCATTTTTCGCAGTTGGTCTGACTTTTTTTCTCATCGGGACTTGTCTGCCGGCGCGCGCCCAAAAAACCGAGGCTGGACTGATCGCCGCTTGGGAGCAAACGCAAAAGAGCAATCCGAAAACGACGACCTTCGAAAAGATCAAAGACCGGGAATACCACTTTGCGACGAAACAGTTTCCATTTGATGGAACACTGTTAGTGCGAAATGTGGTCATCGATGATTATCCGCAAACCGGTAGCGCTAGCGTTTCGCGCGGAACCGTGGAGGTGGAGCTGCAGGGAACGGACGAACAGTTCCACCGCACTTATGCAGTGAGTTACGCGCAGTGGAATCAGGAGAACACGCTCTACTGGACGAACAAGTCTGGAAGATGGCTGCCGTCCAAGAGTTACTTCGAGCAGGTGCGAGCAGATTTGCCGTCGCGCGGCGCCATCTGGCCGCTGCTGGTGGGGTTTGAATGGACGGGCTTTCTGGCCCTGCTGGTAGCGCTCGTAATCTTCTCGATGTGGAGGAACGGCAGGCGCATGAAGATCATCAATCAACGCAGTGAAGTCACGGTGCAGCGTTCGGAGCGAAATCTGCAGATCGCCGAACGCAACCTGCAACTGCAAGAAGAAAACACCAAGATATTTCGTGAAATCCTCGACCAGTTAAAGAAGAACTCAGCCGCCAGATCCTAAACGCGTTTGAGCCTGAGCGATGAACGCTAAACAGTAAGAATCAGGCACGGCTCGCGAGGGGGTTTGCGTCGGGAGCGCCCGCGGAGACGGATTTTTCGGCGAGGGCGGGGGTGACGCCGTCCTGGGCGAGGAGGCTGACGGCGGCTTCGTTGAGTTTGGCTCGCAGCTGGTAACGGTCGTGGGCGCGGGTGATATAGCGGACGCCAATCTCGATGCCGCCGGCGATGGGCTTGACGTTGATGGCGGGCGCGGCGGTGAGGGAGCGCATGTCGCGGGAACGCGCGGTTTTTTGCCACTCGGCTTCGGCTTGGCGGGCGCTTTCGGCGGTAGCTTCGACAACTTTTTTCTGAATGGCATCCACGATCGGATAAGGATCTTTTCCGGCGGGCAAGACAATTTGCAGTTCGTCCCAAAGCCACTGGCCGGACGTGGAAAAATTGAAGTAGTGGCCCTCGATGGCGAAGCTGTTGGTGAAGGTGACGCGACGGCCGGTGGGATGGCCGGAGTCGGTCCAGTTGCCGGTTTCAAGTAAAACGGTGTGAAACATGCCGAGCTCGACGACTTCGCCGGTGACGCCGTTGATTTCGACCCAGTCGCCGAGGCGGATGCCGTTTTTGCCCATTAGAACGAACCAGCCGATAAAGCCGACGATGAAATCTTTCAGCGCGACGGTGAGGCCGGCGCCGGCGAGGCCGAGGAACGTGCCGAGTTGGCTGGGCGGCCCGAGGACGACCAGCAAAATCATGAGGACAGCGAGCACTTGCAGCGTGACGCGGGCGACCGTGCGCAGCGTTTGCACCTGGCGGCGGTCGAGCGAAGTCTTACCGAGGAGATGCTCGAGCCAGTCGTCAAAGAAAATTCCAAAGAGCAAAATGCCGAGAATGATGCTGAAGCTGATGAGCGCTTTGTGAATGGTGTTGCGTTCTTTGGCGCCGACGAGGACGAACCAGTCGTTGTAGGTTTTGGCGAGGCGGTTTTGATCGTCGGCGCGGAGCGCGAGCGTACCGGAAATTTTGCGCTCGCCGGCGCGGCGCTTGATGGCGCTGAGCAGGGAACCGTCTTCCGCGCTGGGAGCGGCGCCTGGCGAGCTTCCTGCGGCTGAAGAATTTGCGGCGGGAGCAGCGCCGAGTTGCGTTGGCGGATTGGACTGCGCAGTTTCCGCGTCCAGCCTGGACTTCAGCGAGGAGTGCTTCGCCGCGAGGCCGGCGGCGGCGGTCTCCGCGGCTTTTTCGGCGGACTGCAGCTGCGATTCTTTCTGGTGCAGCTCGGACCATTCCTGGTAGAGCGAGATGAGGCCGTGGCCTTGCGGCGGCTGGGCGGGAGTGGCGGCGGCGGTGTTCTTAACGGCGGCGCGATGCGCTTCGAGTTTTTGCTCGGTGACGTCTTCGGGATCGCCGCCGATGCGGATCAGTTCCTGGCGTGTGTTGGTGACTTCGTTCTGGTGGAGTTCGAAATTGGATTTGGCGAGATCGAGATCGTCGTCGAGTTTTTCTTTGCGCGTGCCGGTGGCTTTAGCTTCGGCGGCGGTAAGGGTGGCGACTTGCTGGGCGTCGGAGTCCAGTGAGTTCTGAAGGTAAGTGAGGCGCTCCTGCACTTTTTTGGCTTCCGGGCTGAGCGGAGGAGGATTGTCGCGAACTTGCTGGAGCGCGGCGGAGAAGGCGAGGCTGACTTCATCGTCGGAAAGACGGAGAGCTTCCTGCGAAAGGCGCTGTTCGCCGGGACTGTTGGGGAGCTGAGCGAGGCTTTGCGCGGTGGTGAAAGGCGATTCATCGACGACGAGGTCGGGTGGAAGAATGGGTTGCCCGAACATGCCGGGACGCAGGACGGAAAAGGGCTTGTTGGTGCGATAGAGGCCGTAGGCGGCGAGAGCCAGCAAGACAGCGACGACGGTAGCAGCGAGTTTCTGCGCTTTGCTCATGAGCTTGTGGTTGCTGGGAGGGGGACATTGTAATACGCGAGCGGGGGAAGAGGCATGTACAAAGATGCGCTAACGGATAGGTGGATGTAGGCCGCGGGGAGGATTGTGGGAGGTGGAGGCGTGGACTAGGCTGAAGGTAGAGGAGAGAGGAGCGCGCGGGTGGATTCGCGACTACCGAAACTGTTTTTTGTGCTGATGGCGGTGATTGCGGCGATTTATTTTTCTGCGCTGTATCCGAAGCTGCCGGAAATGGTGGCGACGCATTTCAGCGGGAACGGTACGCCGGGAAATTGGCAGCCGAAGAGCGTGCTGATGTGGACGCTGGTGGCAGCGATGGTGATTCCGGCGGTGTTGATCTTCGGCATGCCGGTGATTCTCAAGGCGTTGCCGGCGGCGACGGTGAATATTCCGAACAAGCAGTATTGGTTGAGCGGAGAACACGCAGGAGAGACGCAGGAATTCTTGGCGGGCTGGTTTGCGTGGTTCGGTTGCGCGGTGCTTTTGTTGATGCTGTACGTGTTCAACTTCGTGGTGCAGTGGAATCTGCATCCGGGAGAGCAGCGCAGCGCGGATGGGCTGGCGTGGCTGGTGTATGGATTCATTGGTTTTACGATCGTGTGGGTGCTGCGGTTGATGATGCATTTTGCGCGGAAGCCGCGCGCCAGTTTTTTCTAAGCCACTCGAAAAAGAAAGCGAAAGGCTGAGACGCGAGTGGCAGCGGTCATCCTCGAAAGGATGACCCCACAAAGACTCCCATCGAGAATGGACTCGCTACGAGAGCGATGGAGACGTGGCGAACACTGCAGCTCGTCGGAGCACAGGCTGAAGGCCTGTGCCACCGACTTCACAAGACCAGTGGCCTCACAGGTAGTCGCGGGAGGGGCCTTCGAGGAAGGCGCGGAGTTTGCGCGAGCGCGAGGGGTGGCGGAGCTTGCGCAGGGCTTTGGCTTCGATTTGGCGAATGCGTTCGCGGGTGACGGCGAAAGACTGGCCGACTTCTTCGAGCGTATGCTCGCTGCCGTCGTCCAGACCGAAACGCATCTTGATGACTTTTTCTTCGCGCGGCGTGAGCGTTTTGAGAACCGAAGAAGTCTGTTCCTTCAAATTCAGATTGATGACCGCATCGGAAGGCGATACGACGGCCTTGTCTTCGATAAAGTCGCCGAGATGCGAATCTTCTTCCTCGCCGATGGGCGTTTCGAGGGAGATGGGCTCCTGCGCGATTTTTAAGATTTTGCGCACCTTGGACACCGGGATGTCCATGCGCTTGGCAATTTCTTCGGAAGTGGGCTCGCGGCCGAGTTCCTGCACGAGCTGGCGGCTGGTGCGGACGAGCTTGTTGATGGTCTCGATCATGTGCACCGGGATGCGGATGGTGCGGGCCTGATCGGCGATGGCGCGGGTGATGGCCTGGCGAATCCACCAGGTAGCATAGGTGGAGAACTTGTAGCCGCGGCGCCACTCGAACTTGTCAACGGCTTTCATCAAGCCGATGTTGCCTTCCTGGATTAAATCGAGGAATTGCAGGCCGCGATTGGTATATTTCTTGGCGATAGAAACGACGAGGCGAAGGTTGGCCTCGATCAATTCTTTTTTGGCTTGTTCGGCTTCGGCTTCGCCGCGATGAATTAAAGTGAGGGTGCGCTTGAGCTCGGTGAGGCCGACTTCGCTGGCTTCCTCGATGTCCTTCAGTTCGACGCGGCGGGTGCGGAGTTCTTTGCGAGCTTCGGCGGCGACGTCGCCCTTGGCGGCGTCCACGCGGCGCTCGAGGCGGCCGGCTTCGCGTTCGAGAGATTGCAGGCGCTCGACGGTGCCGCGCATTTTGTCGATGAGGCGCTTTTTCTCGAAGGGGTTGAAATCGATGCCGCGAATTTCGAGAGAAATTTCGACGCGAGTGCGCGCGACACCCCACTTGGCGCGGACCCAGTTGCGCTTTTTGGCTTTGGGAGTGGCTTCGAGTTTTTCGGCCTGCTTCAGCGCGAGATCGTAGAGCTTGGCGATCTTGTCGATGTACTTGAGGGTCTGCTTGGTCTTGTTGAGGATTTTTTCTTCGGTAAGCTCTTCGTCGTCGAACTGGACGATTTCCTTGATGGAGCGCGCGCCCTTTTTCAGGTCCTCGCCGACCGCGATGAGTTCCTTGATAACGATGGGCGAGCGGGTGATGGACTTCATCACCACGAGCTGGCCGCGCTCGATGCGCTTGGCGATGGTGACTTCGCCTTCGCGCGTCAACAGCGGAACGGTGCCCATTTCGCGGAGGTACATGCGCACGGGATCGTTGGTTTTTTCAAGGGAGCCGGGGGTAAGGTCGAGATCGCTTTCGGCTTCGTGCGCGTCTTCCTTGATGGTGTCGTGATCAGCGCCCTCGGCCGACACTTCGACCGCGCGAGCAGCTTTGGCGGAAGCTTGATCCTCGTAAATCTCGATGCCGTTGCGCTCGAACGTGGTGAGCAGATCGTCGATTTCCTCGGAAGAATGGACTTCCGCGGGAAGCGAATCGTTCACTTCGTCATAGAGCAGGTAGCCGCGCTCCTTGCCAACGGCAATGAGTTGACGGACCGCATCATATTTTTCTTCAAGACCTACAGACGCCACAATTCCTCCAGACATCGAAGACCAATTCCGAGATGGGCGGCGCGAGCGGCGAGAGACGCGTGCGCCACGGGAACACAGACACGACGTGAAAGGCGCAGTCGCTCTCTGCGATCACTGGAAAAAACGTGGGGAAAAAGTCCCCACCGACAGCTCATCTGATTTTGAAATCCTTTAGCCGTGCTGCGCCGCCAGCCGTAAAACGCCCTGTACTCTTGCCCGCTTCCGCACTCAGAATACGGTTCTCAGCCGCTAAGTACATAAATATAGATGCATTTAGCAGCCAAACCGTTACTCGTCAAACCCTATTACGCTACACGGACAAATCCATGTCCGTCAACGTTTTAGTTGTGGAAAACTGTGGAAGATTTGGTGCGACAGCCAAGGCCATGCGGCAGTCCCCGGGCAAACCCTCCCGGAATATGATGTTGAGGGCGGCGGAATGGTGATGGGCAAATTCTGGCGCGGGGAACGCCGCCAAGAAGAACAGCTGGCAGCCGCTAAGGTTGGGCGTAGTAGCCCTGGGTGGTGCGGGCGGTGAGGCCCTTTTTATCCACGCGGACTTCAATGTGGTGGTATTGGCGCGGCTGATCGCCCCGTGGCTGGTCGTAGGAGATTTCGTAGTAGGCGCCGGTATCGGCGAGAGCTTTTTGCAATTGGGCGGCAATGTCGTTGCTGGAGTTGAGGGCGAGGCCGCCACTCTGGGCAGCGAGAACCTGGAGGCCAAGGTTGCCGGGAAGAGCCTGGCTGGGCTTGGTGACGCCTTTGAGGAAGGATTGCCAGTAGAAAGTGCGGGCGCCGATGTCGGCGGTGCCGAGCGGGTCGACGCTGTACAGGGTGACACCGGCCTGACGAAGCAGAGTGGAGAAGTCGAGGACTTGGGCGAAGATCTGTTCCTGCTGTTTGTTGGTCAATTGCGCTTCGACGCTGGTGCCGCTGAGCAAAGGCCAGCCGGGGGAGACCCAGAGAACGATTTTGCGGCCAAGTTTGGCGCCCTCACTCGCAGCGAGTTCGTGAAGGCTGCGAAGGGAGATGCCGAGGCGTTCGTCCGCGCCGTAAAAGCCGGCGGAGCGGCGGATGTCGCGAAGGCCAATATTACTTTGCTGGAGAGCGGCGCTGATGGCGTTGCCGTCCTTGGAAAAGTTGGGCTGGATTTCGATGCCTTTGTCGGAGGCGACGGCGATGGTAGTGGGAAAGGCGAGGTGGCCACCGTCGCTCCGCAGGAACCGTTCGATTTCCTGGCGCTGGCGAGCAACGTTCTCGTAGCCGATGTTGATGGAGTCGATGACGATAACGACTTCGATGGGGGCTTGGCGGCCGTCGATCGGCTGGAAGGAAGTGATGGTTTGTGCAGCCTTGTTGTCGAGGACGGTAAAGTCTTGCTGTTGCAAGCCGGGGACGGGAGGGCCGGACTTGGGAGTGACCACGACGTTGAGGGTGATTTTGCCGAGGTTGGCGGCCGTGGTGCTTTGGTCCTGAGCAGAGATTACCGTGGCGCAGAACAGCAGCAGGCAAAGAAGCGGCAGGTGTCGTCTGGTTATCAAGCGTTCCTCCCTCGGTATGTGGCGCGGCCCCGCGGCGCCGCTTTCGGCTGTGATGCGGGCCACTAGAGAGGAGGACGCGGATCCGGGGAAAAAAGGTACGGCGAGATACGACGGCGTTGCGGGCCCAGCAGAAGCCCGGCGGGTTTGCAAAGGGCGCCGAGGAGCAGTAAAACGGAAGCAGTGAGGGTCGAGTTCAGAGAGGAGATATCCATGGGCAATCGGGACAAGCGGGGCAGAGAGAAGAAGAAGCCGAAGAAAAGCCAGGATAAGCCGGTGGTTAGCCGGCCGTACCGGCCGATCGTGGATTCGCGTCCGACGACTCCAGCAGCGCCAACGACAACAGTTCCGGCAACGGGAACCGAGAACAAGAGCTAAGCGTCGCCTGCGGTGGGACCACTGCTCGCCGCGCCAGTGGATGCGTGTTTCGAGAGATTTTTGCGACAGGGCGGTTGCTTATTTCGCGGGTTTCGTTGCTCCGGCCTTAGCGAACCTCGCGGTACGGACGATGCCTTCGCCTTCTTTGACGACGATCATTTGATTGGGCGGAATATCTTTCAGGGTGTCCACGCCGCCGCTGGGCCAACGGATTTCGAGGAGGTCCACTTTTTCAGCTTTGCCGAGGCCGAAGTGTATGCGGAGATCGTTTTGGGAAATGTAGCTGCCGCCACTGCGGACTTCGTCGATTTGCTGGTGCGGTTTAGACTCTCCCGGAGGACGCGTGACGCAGCGAAGGCGCGCACCGATGCCGCTGCGGTTGGACTGAGTGCCGATCGTTTTTACTTTTAGCCAATTGTTGTTGAGGCGGGAATCGCAACGGAGGAGGTGCGGGAAATCGTTAACGGTATTGACGACGACGTCGAGGTCGCCGTCGTTGTCATAATCGCCGAAGGCTGCACCGCGGGAAGCGACAGGAGCGGTGATGCCGAGACCCGCTTGCGAAGTAACTTCTTCAAAGTGGCCGTTGCGTGAGTTGCGGTAAAGGACTTTTTGCTGCGCGTAGCCGGCTTCGGTGCGGAGCTGTTCGACTTCGGGATACACGTGGCCATTGCAGATGAGAATGTCGGGCCATCCGTCGTTGTCCATGTCGAAAAAGCCGCAGCCCCAACCTAGATATTGCGTGTGTTTGCCAAGGCCCGCGGCGAAGGTGGCGTCTTCAAAGGTGCCGCCGCCGAGATTGTGATAGAGCGAAGGCGTGTCGCCGGCGAAATTGGTTTTGACGATGTCGAGGTTGCCGTCGAGATCGTAGTCGGCGGCGGAAACGCCCATGCCGGCTTGCGGCTTGCCATCGGCGCTGAGGGCGCAGCCAGCTTCCATGGCTACGTCTGAGAAGGTGCCGTTCTTTTTGTTTTCGTAGAGGGCGCTGGCGGTCGAATCGTTGGCGACGTAAATGTCGGGCCAGCCGTCGTTGTTGTAGTCGAGGGTGAGAACGCCGAGGCCGTAGGTGCCGTTGGCCTGGAAAATGCCGGCGCGTTGGGAGACGTCCGAGAAGGTGCCGTCGCCGTTGTTGTGAAAGAGAATGTTTTTGCCGCCGTTTAGGCCGGGCGGTCCGCAGGCGACCAGCACACCTTTGTAGCTGCAGGGGCCTGATTCTGGCAGCGGCGCGGTGGCCAGATCCATATCAATGTAGTTGGCGACGAAGAGATCGAGGTAGCCGTCGCGGTCGTAGTCGACGAACGCACAGCCAGTGTTCCAGCGTTTGCCGCTGGTGGCCACGCCGGCTTTTTCGGTGGCGTCGGTGAAAGTGCCGTTGCCGTTGTTGTGGTAGAGGACATTTTTGCCGAAGTAGGTGACGAAGAGGTCGTCGAAGCCGTCGTTGTCGTAATCGCCGACGCAAACGCCCTGGCCCCAGCCGGAGTGGAGGAGGCCGGCTTTGGCAGTGACATCGGTGAAGGTGCCGTCGCGGTTGTTTTTGAAGAGGTGGGAAATGGGCTCCTGGCCCTTGGGAAAGCCTTCGAGGCGCCAGCCGTTGACGAGGAAAATGTCGAGCCAGTCGTCGTGGTCGTAGTCGTAGAAGGCGACGCCGCAGCCGGTGGTTTCGAGGAGATATTTGTTTTTGTGTTCGCCGCCGAAGATGGTTTTGGCGTTGAGGCCGGATTCTTTGGCGACGTTGAGAAAGGATACGCCGAGTTCGGTGGGAGGCGGAGGATAGGGCGCTTGAGTTGCGACGCCAGTGGAGGACAGATTAGCGGATTGCTCGGATAACGGTGCGGAAAAAACATTTTCGAAGCGGAGCGGGCGAGCTAGCGCGAGGACACTTTCAAAAGGGAGAACGAGCGCGGAGCGGCTGAGCGATTTCAAAAAGGTGCGACGCGAAGCCAAATGTGGACGATACCTTCCCGGCTAAAGCTCATGCTAAGATTTGCCGCGCTTCGTATTGTAAAGCCTAACGCGGCGAAACGATGCGGGGCGCGCGGGAGAAACGAGGGCTTCCGCGGAATGAATCCTTCCTACCGTGATTCGATGAGCCAACAAGACGTCAGCATGCGATTGGCCTGCGGAAGCATTTGCGTGGCGCTGGTTCTTGCGATCTTTGGCGTTTTCAGAGCAGGTCCCGTCAACGCGGAGGCGCATGACGAGAAAACGCAGACGCAGACGACCTCGCGCACGGGACTGGCGCAGCAAGCTGCGCCACTACAAAGAGTCGGCGTCGACAGCGCTAGTGCCCGAGGCCAGGGTGAGTTGGAACTGTCGCGGGCGGTGCGGCCTTGGGAATTTTTGTCGGCGGTGGGGCAGCGCGCGGGATTGCTGGGAAATGAAGCGGGACGGATGGAGGCTTGGGTTTATCCGCTGAAGATTCTGCGGGATTTTCGTTTGCGGTTTCAGGTGGATGGAAAAACGCTGGCGGCGGAGGACTGGGCACGGACCGTGGAGACGCGACCGGAGTCGAGCACGATCGTGTATGCGGGCGATACGTTTCGCGTGCGCGAGACTTTTTTTGTGCCGGTGAAGGAGCAGGGCGCAGTGATCTTGCTCGATGTAGAAACGGAAACGCCGCTGGAGATCGAAGCGGTGTTTCGGCGTGATTTTGCCCTGGAGTGGCCGGCGGGATTGGGAGCGACGTACAACGCGGGGTGGGATGCCAAGCTGCGCGGATTTTTATTTGGGGAGGAGCAGCAGAAATTTGCGGCCGTGGTGGGCTCGCCGACGGGCGTGTATGCCAGCGAAGAATTTGAAAATAACTTCTCGGAGTATCACGAAGATTCGTTTCGCTTGGGCGAGGTGGCCAAGGGAAAGACCACACAGACGATCGTGATTGCCGGCTCGATGACCGGCCGGACAGACGCGGAGAACACGTACAAGCGGCTAAGCGGCGGGTATGAAGGGTTGCTGCGGGATTCGGCGAAATATTACCGGAATTATCTGGCACAGACGGTGAGCGTGGAGTTGCCGGACGCGGAGCTGCAAAAAGCGTATGACTGGGCGCGCGTGAGTGTAGTCCAGGGAGTGGTGACGAATCCTTATTTGGGGACCGGATTGGTGGCGGGTTACCGGGCTTCGGGGGAGAGCCAGCGGCCGGGATTTGCGTGGTATTTCGGGCGAGACTCGTTCTGGACCTCGCTGGCGCTGGATGCGGAAGGCGATTTCGCGAATACCAAGACGGCGCTGGAGTTTGTGAGCAAGTTTCAGAGGGACGATGGAAAGATTCCGCACGAAATTTCGCAAGGCGCGAGCTTTGTGGATTGGTTTAAGAGCTATCCGTATCCCTACGCGTCGGCGGATGCAACACCATTGTACCTCATCGCCGCGAACGATTACGTGACTTCGAGCGGCGATGCGACGTTTGCACGGGAGAAATGGGAGAGTTTGTGGAAGGCGTACCAGTTTTTGAGGTCGACGTACGATGCGCAAGGGCTGCCGCAGAATTTCGGGGTTGGGCATGGCTGGGTGGAAGGCGGCCCGTTACTACCCGTGAAGACGGAGTTTTACCAGAGCGCGTTGGGAGCGGAAGCGCTGCGAGCCCTGGCAAATTTAGCGCGGGCCGCCGGAAAGACAGATGCGGCGGCAGAATTGGAAAAGGAGTTCGCGAAGCAAGCACCACTCGTGGATGAGAGTTTCTGGCTGGCGGACAAGAAGCGGTATGCGTTTGCGATTGGGCGGGATGACCGGCAAGTGGATCAATTGAGCGTGCTGGCGGCGGCACCGATGTGGTGGGGCTCAACGAGGGACATGACGGCGGTGCACCGGCGAGACCATCTGCAGCAGTTGGCGGATGCGGATATTCAGACCGACTGGGGCATGCGGATCATTTCCGATAGAGCGCCGATGTACAGCGGCGGCGGATACCACTATGGGTCGGTTTGGCCACTGTTCACCGGATGGGCGTCCGTCGCGGAATATCGGTATCACCAGGAATTTTCGGGTTATCAGAATTTGCGAGCCAATGCGCTGCTGGCGCTGGATGGATCGCTGGGGCACGTGGCCGAAGTGCTGTCGGGAGACTATTACCAGCCACTTTCGACAAATTCGCCGCACCAGATCTGGTCGGCGGCGATGGTAGTGAGCCCGGTGTTGAAAGGAATGTTCGGGCTGGAAAAGGACGCGGCGAAACGAACGCTGACGCTTGTGCCACATGTTCCGGCCAACTGGACCGACTTCAAGCTCAAGAATGTGCAAGTGGCTGACGCGAAGGTGGATTTCAGTTATCACAAATCGGTGGGCGAGATCGTGCTAGAGGCCACGCGCAGCGGCGGTGAATGCACCCTGAATTTCGAGTTGCCGCTGGCGAAATCCGTTTGGGAAACACGCGTAGACTTCAATGGCAAGGAGCAGAGCGTTGATCACCAGATTTCGCCGGAGGATGACCACCTTAAGGTACAAGTCCGCCTGAAACCCGGGCTGAACACGATTCGCGTTCACATTCGAAACGATTTTGGTCTGGCTTACGACTTTTCGCTGCCGGAACTGGGAAGCAAAAGCGGAGACCTGCGGATCCTTTCTCACACGATGGCCGATATGTTCTCGCCGCTACAGTTGGAAACGGAAGGGCGAGCGGGTGCGACGTACGAACTGGTGGTGTGGAATCCAGCGCTGATTGATTCCGTGCAAGGAGCGGAACTGAGGAAGGACGCGACGGGCGGTGCGAAGCTGCGAATTGAGTTTCCAAGCGACGGCGACAAGGACTATGTGCAGCGGCGAGTGACAATCTATTTCCATCTGCCCAAGGTGCACAAAGGGAAGAAAGTGAACGAGTGAAACGCAGCTGGTCCGGCAGGTATTCAGAGATTGGGGTCAAGAAAGGAACGAAGTCGTGAACCGAAAGATTGCGGTAGCAGTTGCGGCACTGCTGAGTGTGTGTTTCGCGGTGCCACAGGCGTGGGCGCAAACAAAAAGTGCGGGTGCGGAGAGCGCAAAGCATGCATGGTGGCAGGACGCGGTGTTTTATGAAGTCTACCCGCGGAGTTTTGCGGACAGCGACAACAACGGAATCGGCGATCTGAGAGGCATCACCTCGAAACTCGATTATTTGCAGCAGTTGGGTGTAAACGCGATCTGGATTACGCCGTGCTTTCCCTCGCCGCAGGTGGATTTCGGTTATGACGTTTCGGATTACGAAGCGATTGATCCGATGTACGGGACGATGGCGGATTTCGACAAGCTGGTGGCGGAAGGAAAAAAGCACGGAATCAAAGTGATTCTGGATTTCGTGGTGAACCACACATCCGACCAGCACCCGTGGTTCATCAATTCGCGGTCGTCGAGGACGGCGGAGAAGCGCGATTGGTACATCTGGCGCGACGGCAAAGGGCCGGGCCAACCACCAAACAACTGGCTGTCGACGTTCGGAACGATTGCGTGGACGCTCGATCCGAAGACCAACCAGTATTACTACCACTATTTTTATCCGCAGCAGCCCGATTTGAACTGGCGCAATCCGGCGGTCGAGAAGGCGATGCTCGATGTAACGCGCTTCTGGTACAAGCGCGGTGTGGCGGGATTCCGGCTGGACGCGGTGGATACGCTGTACGAGGATCCGAATCTGACCGACGATCCGGTTGTAGCAGGAACGGACAAGTTCGGCCGACCGAATCTGGACGAAAAGTACAACAAGAAGCTGCCAGAAGTGCATGATGCGATGAAAAAGCTACGCAGCGTGGCGGATGAGTATGGAGCCGTGCTGATCGGTGAGACGTGGACGACGAACGTGGACCAACTACGCGAATACTACGGCGTGAAGAATGACGAGCTACAGATGCCGATGGACCTGATGATGACCGGATTCAAGGGCTTGTCGGCAGAGGAATATCGCGAGCACATTGCGGCAGTGAACGCGGCGGGGCACTGGCCGACGTGGGTGATCACGAATCACGACATCGTGCGGTCGTATACGCGCTACGGCGACGGAAAACATAACGACGACATCGCCAAGATGATGGCGGCGCTGTACATGACGCTGCGCGGCTCGGTGATCATGTACTACGGCGAAGAAATTGGGATGGAAAACAACGATCCGAAGCGAAAAGAGGATGTGCAGGATCCGGAGGGCAAGCTGGGCTGGCCATTGGAAATTGGGCGCGACGGCGAGCGGACACCGATGCAATGGACGGATGACGTGAACGCAGGGTTCAGCACCAAGAAGCCGTGGCTGCCGGTGCCGGCGAGCGCGAAGACGCATAACGTCGAGAGCGAGTTGAAGAATCCGGATTCGGTCCTGAATTTCTACCGGCAACTGCTGCACTTGCGACATGCCGAGCCGGCCTTGCGGGACGGGGAGTATTCTTCGCTGAACGACAGCGACCCGAATGTGTTGACCTATCTCAGGAAATCGGGCAACGAGGCAATTCTAGTGGTGTTGAATATGTCGGCGAGTGAGCAAAAGGTGCGTTTAGACCTGGCAAGCGCAGGCGCGGGACCGAAGCTCAGCGTTTTGTTGACGAGTTTTCATGAGGCACCGAAAGCGAGCGGTGGCGAGTTGAATTTGGAGCCCTATTCGGCGTTCATCGCGAAGGTGTCGAAGTAGCGGCGTTTTTTGCTGATACCGAAGGGCAAGAGCAGGTTACTCGCAGCGC
>Ga0335073_10001163_pt1 | contig 35011 bp, 28 predicted proteins | sample Lox_Sample_22_FD_207093 | JGI IMG/M metagenome (GOLD analysis project Ga0335073, IMG submission 207093) | Soil microbial communities from Loxahatchee National Wildlife Refuge, Florida, United States - Lox_Sample_2.2 | ecosystem: Environmental > Terrestrial > Soil > Wetlands | place: USA... | reverse complement strand
CGCAGCGCGCAACTCATGCGCCCTCTTCAGTACCTTCTCAATGCCGCCACCCAGCGAAATGTGATTGTTCTTGATCAATATCCCGTCGGAAAGGTCCAGCCGATGATTCTCGCCGCCACCGCAGCGCACCGCGTACTTGTCGAGCACGCGCAGCCCGGGGATCGTCTTGCGCGTATCCAGAACTTTCGTGTTTGTACCCGCGATCGCATCTACATATTGCCGCGTCAGCGTCGCGATACCGCTCATCCGTTGCATCAGGTTCAGAATCACGCGCTCGCACGCCAGGATCACCCGCGCATTGTGGCGGATCACCGCGATCGCCTGCCCCTTCTTCACCCGCACGCCATCGAACATCTCTGGATGGCTGATTACTTCGTAACGGCCGCTGTTACGTTTATCGAGTCGCGCAAAAATCTCCAGGAAGCGTGGAATGCAGCCCAGCCCGGAGATCACGCAGTCCTGTTTGGCGATGACTGTCGCCGAAGCGAGCAGTGCAGGATCAATCGTGATCGCTGTTGTCACGTCGCTCGTGGCCTTGTCCTCGAGCAGCGCCTGCTCCAGGATGGCTTCGATTTTTCGGCTCTTCCACTCCATACCTGCTCCGGTCTTAGACCAGCTGCTCCAGCCGTTCAATCGCGTCCAGCGTTTCCTGGCGCAGCGTAGCCGACTCCGACGCCTGCTTCCTCAACCCCGCAATCACCTTCTCCGGCGCCTTGGCCAGAAAAGCCTCATTCTCGAGTTGCCGTTCCGCGTTGATCAGCACCTTCTCATACTGTTCCAGCTTCTTGCGCAACCGCTCACGCTCCGCTGCAACATCGATCTTCTTCTCATACGCGAAGCCAACTGTAAAGCTCGCCGTTGTCCTCGAGTGCGTAGAAGGAAGTGCCCAGACCGCAGGAAAGCCGACCGTTGAAACCCGGGCCAGCTTGCTGATGATGTCCCGGTTCGTCGCCGCAAGAGACTGAATTCGCTCCGCCCCGAAAATCTCTGCCGCCACCTCATCGCGCTCCGGCACGTCGAGATCCTTCCGCAAACCGCGAACCGTGACGATCAGCTCCTGCAGGTCAGCCATGCCGGCTTCTACCTCGGCACTAACTGCGGCCGCATCCGCTTGCGGATACCTCGTCAGCGCTATCGACTTCGCCGGTGGCTGGCCATCGTACAGCGCATGCCACAGCTCTTCCGTGATGAACGGCATGAACGGCGACAGCAGCCGCAGCGCCGACTCAAACACCTGCAGCAGCGTCGTCAGCGCTGCTTTCTGGGTGCCCCATTCAAGCCTGGTGTTGGCTTGAGTGGGCGTAGCGCCAGCCTGCTGACCCGCCCCAAAGTCCAGCCGCAGCTTCACAATCTCCAGATACCAGTCGCAGAAGTCGCCCCAGAAGAACTGGTACACCGCATTCGCCGCCTCATCAAAGCGATAATCTCCCATCGCGGCGTTCACTTCCGCCGCCACCCCATTCAACCGCGACACAATCCAGCGCGCTTCCAGCGGAGCATCCTCAGCCACGGTCGGCGTTGCTCCGAGTGTGGAAAGGTCGACCTCAATCCCCGCCTGCTTCGCCCGGTCGATGTTCATGAAGATGAATCGCGCCGCATTCCAGATCTTGTTCGCAAACGCGCGATACCCGTCGATGCGGTCTTCGCTCAGCGCAATATCTGTGCCCGGCGAAGCCATTGCCGCCAGCGTGAACCGCACCGCATCGGTTCCAAACTTGCCGACCACCTCGATCGGATCGATCACGTTGCCCTTGGTCTTCGACATCTTCTGGCGCTCGGCGTCGCGGATCAGCCCGTGAATGTAAACATCACGAAATGGCACCGCATCCTTCAGCGTGCGCTCCGACCCGTCAGGCATCGGCACATCCAGCATGAAGTGGCAGCCGAACATGATCATGCGCGCCACCCAGAAGAACAGAATGTCGAAGCCGGTCACCAGCTGCTGCGTGGGATAGAAAGTATCCAGATCTCGCGTATGCTCCGGCCAGCCGAAGACGGTGCAGGGAAGAAGCCCCGACGAAAACCACGTATCGAGTACGTCCGTCTCCTGCGTAATTTCCGCGCTTTGGCAATGCGCGCACTTCTGTGGAGTCTCCCGCGCCACTGTGATCTGCCTGCACGTCGCGCAGTGCCACGCCGGAATGCGATGTCCCCACCATAGCTGCCGCGAGATGCACCAGTCGTAGATGTTCCGCATCCAGCCGAAATACGTCTTCGCATACTGCTCGGGCGTGAACTTGATGTACCCCTGCTCGACCGCGGCAATCGCCTTATCCGCCAGCGGCTGAATCTTCACGAACCACTGATTCGAGAGCCGCGGTTCCACTACTGTCTTGCTGCGGTCGCACTTGCCCACGTTATTCACGTGATCCTTCACCGCGCCCAGCAGTCCCTGCGCTTCGAGATCCGCCAGCACGCGTTTGCGCGCCACGTAACGATCCAGTCCGGCGTACGCACCGGCCTCGGCGTTCATATGCGCCGTCTCGTCCATCACCGAGATCGCCGGCAACCCATGCCGCTGCCCGATCGCAAAATCATTCGGATCGTGCGCCGGAGTTACCTTCACCGCACCCGTTCCAAACTCCGCGCTCACCCAGCCATCAGTGACAATCGGAATCTCACGCCCTACAAGCGGCAGCCTCAACCGCCTGCCGTGCAGGTGCTTGTAGCGCTCGTCATCGGGATTCACCGCGACCGCCGTATCGCCCAGCATCGTCTCCGGGCGCGTCGTGGCCACTGTCACAAACAGCCCCGGCTCAACCTGGTCCGGATGCGTCTCGCTCAGCACCGGGTAGCGAATCTCCCATAGCTTGCCCTGCTGTTCTTCATGGACTACTTCAAGATCGCTGATCGCCGTCTGACAGTCTGGGCACCAGTTCACGATGTACACGCCGCGATAGATCAGCCCCTGCTCATACAGCCGCACAAAGGCCTCGCGCACCGCGCGCGACAGCTTCTCGTCCATCGTGAAGTATTCGCGCGACCAGTCGACGCTCGTCCCCAGCCGCTTCATCTGCTCCAGGATCGCCCCGCCGTAGTGCTGCTTCCACTCCCAAACGCGCTTTTCAAAGGCCTCGCGGCCGATCTTCAGCCGGCTCGTCCCTTCGCTCTCCAGCTGCTTTGAGACCATTAGCTGCGTCGCGATGCCCGCGTGATCCGTGCCCGGAACCCACAACGTCCGGTGGCCCAGCATGCGATGCCAGCGGACCAGAATGTCCGATTCCGTATGCTCGAACATGTGCCCCATATGCAGGTTGCCCGTCACGTTCGGCGGCGGCAGCAGCATGGTAAACACGGGCTCACTCTGAGCACTCTCAGGGGCGTTCTCAGGCGAAGGCACATCGAACAGGCGTTCGCTTACCCAATAGGCGGCCCAGCGATCTTCAATCGCCGCTGGATCATAAGCTTTCTGGAGTTCCTGGGGCATTTCCGGTGAGTAAAGACAACCCTTTACGATAGCATGCCGGGATGCGACTCTCCCTCATCTACTGTCCGTCGGCGTTCGCATATAGTATCGCTACGTCGCAACTTGGATGAAACCCTCGGCAGGTTTCGCTAAGGATAGTGAGCTCTCATTCAGGAGGGGTGCATCCGGATGTCGGTAGCCGATGTGATCGCAGTTGAAAGCAGCCGCAAGCGGAAGCTGGATACCCGGGAGACCCGCAACGCCGGCCTCCTGAATTTCGTCGTCATCCTCGCCATCGCCGCTGTCGCTTATACCGACTGGGTTGTCGTAGCCAACGTCTCGCTCGGTTATCTCTACGTCCTGCCCATCGCACTGTGCGCGCTCATCAATCCCATCCACTTCACCCTTGTTCTCGTTATCATTTGCACCTTTCTGCAGGACATCTTTGGCCCACCCGCCGATTCCCTCAGATTGCGCATCGCTCACAATGCCATCGATCTCGCGGGATTTCTAGTTGTCGGCTTTCTCGTCACCCTCATCGTCAGGCAGCAACGCCAGCTTGAGGCGGACATACGCCACCAGCGTGACGGCTATGAGCGCGATCTCACGCTGGCCGCGCAGGTCCAGCAACAGGTCCTGCCCAAACCCGCAAACTTCCGTGCTCTTGAAGTTGCCGCCACCATGCAGACCGCGCGCCTGCTGGGCGGCGACTACTACGACTTCTTCCAGATATCGGACGATGTGGTCGACGTCGTCATCGCGGATGTTTCCGGCAAAGGAGCCGCCGCGGCTCTGCTCATGCCCTCGCTGGCCGTGGCCCTCCACCTCCGCGCCCGCGAACTGAGCGGCCCGGCGGAAATCATGAAAGACCTCGACGGCGTTCTCAAGCAGGTGACCAACCCCGCGACCTTCGTCACCATGTTCTATGCCCGCTTCAACCAGGCCACGCGCACCCTCCGCTACGCCTGCGGAGGCCACAATCCCCCTATCCTCTTGCGCCCCGGTACTGGCGTCTCTCAACTGCTCGAAGAGACCGGGCCCATCCTCGGCATCCTTGACGGAGCCCAGTTCGAGGACACTGAACTCGCGCTCGAGCCGGGCGACATCCTGGCCCTCTACACCGACGGGGTCACCGAGCAGGAGAACGAGCAGTCCGAGGAGTTTTCAGTGGACCGCCTGAAGCAGGTCATTCTGAGCAACAAGGGCGAACCAGCCTCAGCTCTGGTGAACGACATCTCTCAGGCAGTCTTCACCTTCGCCGGAGCGAAAGAGCAGGCCGACGATCTCACCGCCGTCGTTGTAAAGATCCGGTAGCCCGCAATTCGACTCAGCGCATGAGAGTCGATCCTTCGGGAAACGACAACTTTATGTTGACGACTTTTGATTCGCCATCCGTCCTGAAGGTAATCGGATCCGACGTGTGCGAACCATCCTCCCAGTTCGAGCGATTCGCTGCCAGCCATTGCTGCAGAATTGCCGGGTTGTAACGCTTGCCCTGCAAACTCGTCCAGGAATCCAGCAGAGCCTTTCCCGCACCCGCGTGAGGCTCTGGTCCCTCGAGAATCAGGCGGCCAAAATCGTAGGGCGATCCTTCGTTGACATCGACGGTCTCGTCGATCACATGTCGCGAGTCATCCTTGATCGGTTGCGGAATCGCAGTGAAATTCGCATAGCCCTCGGTTGCGTAAAGATTTGTCATGTTTTCGAGGCCGCGCCCAAATTTCGTTGCGTTGAATAGATCGCCGTCCTGCAAATCGAAAGCGCCCCGTAGTTGGTCTGCCGGAAAAAGCTTTGCATTCACAAATGTGATTTTTCCCAGCCGATACTGCGCACCCTCTTTCACCTTGATCCGTACGTCGGCAATTCTTCTACCGTGATCGGCAGCGGTAAATGACATCTCCGGATCGTCGACGCCAGCTTCGAAATATCCCCGATCCCTTAGAGCCATCCTGACTCTTTGGCCAAATTCCTCAGCGATCGCCTGCGAGGCGCCCTCATAACTGCTGCCCTCGAACTGTCGGACGATCTGTCTGCGGTCACGCTCCGGCAGGCTGTTCGATTCGATCGTCAGTCTATGTATCTCGATCGTATTTGGAGAATCTGCCTGAGCCGCGCTCCACACGCTGCCGCCGGCCAGCACGAACCCAATGAGAACCCTGATGAACAGCCTCATGCTCCATCCTCCCCCTCACAACACAAAAGGCCGCCCGCAGGCGGCCTTCTGAGCATTCCGGTTGAAGCCGTCTAGAACGGGTTGATCTTTGACAGGCCCTTCTTCTTCTTGTGCTTGCTCGAAGACTCCTCGCTTGAGTTGTAGGGAGCCTTCTTGCTCTTCTTGCTGTTGGCCGTCGTGCCCGTGTTCACCTGCGCTCCGCCGCCCTTCACGTCGTTGATCTGGTTAGGAGCTTCTGCCGGTTTATCGATCGCCGGCAGCGGCTGATTGTTCGTCGGCCCCACTCCGTTCACCACCGGAGTTTCTGGAACGCGAACCTCGCGATTCACATCCGCGCTGGTGCCCGTCATTGGAGAGGCCGGCGCGGCAGAACCACCGGCTGGTGCGGCCGAATTGCCCGCGCCGTTTGCGTCTCCCGCACCTGTGCCGGCGTTCGTGTTGCCCGTGTCTGCGTTCGACGCGTTGCCGGGATTCGTGACCTCAACCGTCACCGTGCTGCCCGGCGAGCCTGAGGAATCAGGCACCGTCTCCAGCTTCAGCGGAGTCGCCGGCTGATCGGTCCGCGGAGGAGCTGTGCCGCTGCTGATGGCCGCCGCAGTCGTGTCGGTTCCGTTGGGCGAAACCCCCGGCAATGGCGTCCCCTTCATCGCCGCCTTGAAGATCTCCGTCGTATCCTTGCTCACCTGGGGAGCCAGCGTCGGCGGCGGATCCGTCAGCGTGGGCTCGCCCACGCGCGCCGCCTGGACCGTGGAAGGCGTATGCTTCACCAGCATCATCGCGCGATCCTTGATCTTCACGTTCACGCGGCTGCCCTCTTCGGCTTCGCTCTCGGCAAGTTCCTGCGCTGTCGGTTCAGGAACCGGGCGTCCCAGCGCAATCAACCGGTCTTTCGCATCTTCCACATGCGGCGCCATCGGATACCGCGTAACAACCCTGTCCCACGCCGCCGCCGCGCGATCGTTGAAGACCTTCACCAGTTGCGCCTTGGCTGCCGGCGGAATATTCAACCGGCTGGCAAGCTGCGCCTGGTTCGCGTAGGCGTCGCCCAGTGTGATCAGCGTCATGTCACTGCGGCTGAAGAGCGGATAGCTGTCGGCGACCGTCTGCAGACGGGCGATGCTGGCCGGCCAGTTCATGCGCAGCGCATAGAATGATCCGATTTCGTACTGCCGCTGCGCCAGCACTTCCTGTACCTCGCGCAGCCGCTGCTTGGCCCTCGGAACCAGCGGCGAATCCGGAAAGTCCTGCAGCATCGTCCGGTATTCCTGCTCCGCATGCACCGCGTTCTGCGGATCCCGATCCGGCTTCTCCATCTGCTGGAAGTAAATATCGCCCACCTTCATCTGCGCTTCCGCAGCTTCCGGAGTATTCGGGAAGAAGGTGATGAAGTCCTTGTACTCGCCCTCGGCCTGTGTCAGGGCCGCCGATCCGCCTTCCTTGTACCAGGTATCGCCGATCGCCAGCTTCGCGCGCATCGCATACTCAGTCTCAGGATAGGTATTCAGCAGCGTCTGCAGGTCCAGCCGGGCCACGTCGTACTTGCCCTTCTTCATTGCCAGCATGGCCTTATCGAACAGCTCCTTGTCCGGCTGCTTCGACTTCACATTGGCCAGCGGATTCTGGGTGAGATCGCCCTGCTTCTTCTTCTTCTTGAAAATCGCATGTGCCGGTGGCATGAGCACCAGGCACATGCCGACGACCGCAATTTGTGTAATAACGCGATTCATAACACCTCAACCATTCTCAATGCTTGCGGCCGCTTGCCTCTCGCCGCCCGTGCCGAACTCACTCTGCTGCCGCCAGTTGCGCCAGCTGCAGCAGCTCGCGCGCGTTCTGTTCCGCCCGTCCATCCGCGAAGACCGCACTGCCCGCCACCAGCAGATCCGCTCCAGCTTCGACGACCTGCGCAATCGTGTCGTGAGCAATGCCGCCGTCTACTTCAATCCTATAGCTCAAACCCAGCTCCTGGCGAAGCTCCCTCAGCCGCCGTATCTTTTTGAGCGAGTAGGGAATAAAGCTCTGCCCGCCAAATCCCGGATTCACGCTCATCACCAGCACATGGTGCACCATGCCCAGCACCGGAATCAGCAGCTCCACCTCGGTCGCCGGATTGATCACCACCGCTGGCTGCATCCCGTGCTGAGCAATGTGCTCCAGCGTGCGGTGCAGATGCCGGCAGGCTTCGTAGTGGACGCTCATCCAGTCCGCGCCGGCGTCTGCAAACTCCTCGATAAAATCATCGGGATTCTCGATCATCATGTGGCAGTCAATCGGCAGAGAAGTTACCTTACGCAGCGACTTCAATACCGGCGGCCCAATCGTCAGATTGGGCACAAAATGCCCATCCATCACATCAAAATGTATAACGGTCCCGCCGCCCGCCTCGGCAGCTTGAACGTCATCCGCCAGATGCGCAAAATCTGCGGAAAGTATCGATGGAAGTAGCTCAACCAAGATGAGGAAAGTGTACCAGCCCACCGCTTCTCATAACAGTGGCAGTCTCCGACCTGCAGAATCAATAAATCCTGAAATTGATCTCGACCTTGAGCTCGTATGGCACGGCCTTGCCTTCATACGTGGCTGGCTTGAATTTGTATTGCTTGACCGCCTCGACCGCCTTCACATCGAGGCTTTGAGCGGTGGTCCGAAGTTTAGGAGCTACGCCTTCTGCAAGTGATTGCACAACGTGTACATCCCGCGGTGTTCCTGACGGGTCGACGATCATCCCGATGACGGATGTCCCGCCCAGCTTCTTCTTGCGGGCCTTATCGCTGAACTCAGGATCTACCGTATAGATGGCTTGAGGAGCCGATACTCCAGGGCCGGCGTGGTAGACCCCCGAGGCATCAGGATTCGGTCTTGACGAAGGCGTTGTTGTCTTTTGTCCTCCGGTCTTCGCTGACTCAGTGGTCCCTTGCTGGTCAGTCCTAGGCATCAGTCGCCCGCTGCCGAACGCACTTGACGTTGTCATCGCCAAAGCGATTAGGAGCAGCCCCGCAATCTTCCCCGTTGATCGACGCATGCCGGCTTCCTCAACAACTCAAAGGGTACGCCAAAATGATGCGCGGTTACTCAACTTCGCAGTCGAACTCTGAATGCTACACCCCACAACTACTCCCTACACCCTGGGCCCCTACACCCTGTACCCTCACGTCCGCAAATACAAACCCATCCCGCTCCACCACCTCGCCGCTCTCGACAGCAATCTCCCGGCTGAACATCGGCCCTGCATACGCCATCGTGTGAAACTCGCCCCGCTCCGCGCACGGATCAACATCCTCGGGCATGGCATCCAGCACCGCCTCATCCAGATCCCGCCCCGCGAACTCCTTCGGCAGCTTCTTCGGATCCACGCACACCATCCGCGCCTTCACCCCCGCCGCGAGCATCTCCCGCACCAGCTCCCGCGTCGGCCGTCCCCACAGCGGAAACACCGGCTCCAGCCCCGATCCCGCCAGCTTGTCTTCTCTGTACTTCCGCACATCCTCTAGAAACAGGTCCCCGAACGCCATCACCTCGACCCCATCCGCCACTGCCTTCGCGCAGGCCTCTCGCATCGCCGCTTCGTAGTGCTCATTCGAGCACGGCCAGGGCAGCGGAACGGTAATCAGCGGCAGCCCCGCCGCCTCCGCCTGCGCTTCGACCAGCTCTCTCCGTGTGCCATGCATCGCCACGCGATCGAACGCCGCATTCATCGTCGTCAGCAGCCCGGCAATCTCATATTCGCCGCTCTGCCGCAGGACATGCAGAGTCCACGCGCTATCCTTGCCGCTGCTCCAGGAAACGAGTGCCTTCTTCTTCATCCTCTTCCAGCGTAGCTTGAGAGCGTTGTTACGTGACCTGCCGGCGATACTGCCTTTTCATCGCTACCCACGGCATGCACCGGTACGAATCCGCCACCACCCATGCAGCTGCCGTCAGCGTCACCGAAACGAACGTCTCGCTCCATTGAAATGTGCTCTTGGGTCCGGGTGCGATCATGATCGGCACCCACACCAGCAGCGTGAACATGCCGATCTCGATTGCCGAGAGCGCGGCGGCCAGCCGTGCAAATACACCGATGAGCACCGCTACGCCTGCCACGATAAAGGCCCAACCGGTGAAATACGCCCAGAACAGATGCCATGGCAGCCACCCAGGCACCAGCGAGACGGTATTTTGGAGATAGAGAAAATGGGCCACTCCGACCGGGATCAGCGCCAGCCCATAGAGCACTCTCGCGACACGTAGACCCTTATCTCCGGTGGCAAAGCTGAGGTGCTGCCTGTCCCACTCAGTAGCGAACCAGGCATACAGTACCCACGCGGCCGCCGCCATCACCGCGGTCTTACAGGCTGCCCACCAAAACTCGACAGTAGGCGAAAGAAAGATGACCGGCAATCGTAACAGCAGCAGCCAAAGCAGGAGACAAGCGAGCAGCACGCGCGCGGCCAGGACGGCTGTGCGTTGCCAGATCAGGCCAATGCCGGATACCAGGGAGACAAGGGAACAGACATACACCAGCGCAGGCACGGCTTTGGGAACCGGCTGCCAAACCACGGCGTAATCGCCTTTGATCAGCCCCAGCAACCCGAGCCCGATCAAGTTCACCGCGAAAACCGCATGGCCAACGCTCGCGATGCGCACGTTGCTTCCCTCCGGTGAAGATTGTGCGGAATCCTACTTCGACTTGTCCTGAGCTGCTAATTTATCGATCGCCAGCTTCTTTGCTGTAGCCAAGGCTTCGTCAGCGCTGACCTTCACATCCGGCTCGACACCTTTTCCTTCCCAATCGCCTTTTGTGACAGGGTTGATGGGGCGACCGTAGGGGACACCAATCGTGAAGTGATCGCCAGCCGGCATCGCTCGTACAGGATGCGCTCCGCCGCCTGTAGTCTCGCCTACAATCGTGCCCCGCTTCTGTGTCTTCAAATCGAACGTGAACTCTTCACCACCCGAAAAGGTCTCGTGCGAGGTGAGAACATACACCGGCTGATCTACGAAGCGAGGCCCGAGAACCCAGGGAAGGGTCCAGTATTGGTGGGTCTCGTTATCGTGCCGGTTTGTGAGGTCGTTGATGTGGGTAGGCTCTCTGAATAGATAGGAAACCATGAAATCCACCATGTCGGGATCGCCGCCATGGTTATCCCGCAAATCAAAAATCAGGGCATCGGTGTGAGCCAGAAAGTTCATTGCAGCGACTACAGTGGGCCCGCAGATATCCGGAGATGGAAAGGCGTCAAATTTCATGTAGCCGATATTGTGATCGAGGACCTCAAGCTTCGAGAAGCTGCAGTTCTGGTGTTCCAGCATCGAGCGGAATCGGGCCTGTTCTTCAGGGTTCGGCTCATGTGGTCCCGCGGAACCAGGCTGTTCAGGCGAGATGTAAGGATTGTATGAAACGAAAAGATGCCGGTCATTGCTGACGGCACGCAGATCCCTGGCGAGGGCAGCAGCGAATGCGCTGCCATCAGTGATCGAGTTGTAGTCGCCATTCTTCTCATGCTCTTGAATAGCCTCGATCATCTTCGCCGCTACGTCAGGATAGACATAGTAGTCGGTCAGCTTTGAGCTGATGGCCTCGATGGTCTTCTCGCGGATCGCAGCATCAAGTTGGATGTCATCGAGCTTCGCACCCGGAGGAATTGCACGGATAGTGAGCCGCTCGACGAGTGGCGGTGTGGTGCTTGCGAGCTGGAGGACACCGTAGGCATCGACATTGTCACCGCGTCCGTGAACTAGAAAAGTAAGCCTGTCCGGTGCGCTCTTCAAGATCGACGTGAGTGTGAAGCCGCCGGTCTGACTGCTGAACCGGGTCAGCCCTTCCGCGTTGTTTTTCGGGTCGTATTCCTTCACATAGGCAGCGATTCGGTCGTGATCTCCGCTGTCAAATGCGTCGAGGAACGCTCTCAATGTATGACCAGCCGGAGTGTCAGGAATGCTCACTTCGCCGTGTGCGCAAAGTTGCATAAGCGCGATAGCGATCCCAAGTACCACAGCTTTGGTGAAGCCGCGGTTTCGTTTTCCTGATCGAGAAGATTGGCGGAGCATCCTGGCCCTCCCAGCGTTTTGACGGCAACCAGTGTGCATAGAAAGCAGAATCGCTGTCCAGCAATGCGAGAGACCTCAGACCGGCACACTCTTTTCTCTCTGGTCTGACATCGGCAAACGATCTCGGGGTTGTTGCTTCCTCGGCGCCAGCGCAATCAAAAGCACCCCAATCACAACCAGCACACCCGATCCGGCCAGAAATCCGTTGCGCATGCTCGGCATTTCCAGTCCCTGTATCGACATCGTCACGGCATGTGCGAAGCTCGACCACGCCGCGAAAGCGATCACGCTGCGATGTGCTGCCGGATCGCGCACTGCGATCAGCAGAAAGACCCCCAGCGTGAAATACAGGCTCATCATCATCGTGTCGCCTGTGTCCGACCCAACCGGATCCCGCAACCCTCCGATCACTGGGATGATGGCCGCCGAAAATAGCAATCCCACTACCACCAGCACAACCCTTAGCGCTCGCTCTCGCCACATCGCGCCCTCCTCCCGCAGTTACTCGTCCCTTGTCCGCAACCTCGGCCCGCACGCGCTCGAAAACGGATTCGCCAGAAACGTTCCCGGCAGCCCCGAAATAATCACTGTACCGTCCGCATTGAAGTGCGCCGTCCGATATTCTCCTTCGGGAAGCCCGATCATCCGTCTCCAGTTCTGGCCGCCGTCCGCAGTGACGTAAACGCCCGTCAGCGCCGTCACCACTTGCCGGGCCGGCTTCGCCGGATCCACTTCAATCCCATACGCACGGATATTCGATCCTGTCTGGTCCTGATCTCTGTGGTAAATGAACACGTCGTCCGTCACCTTCCAGACCAGATCCGCTCTCACCGGCTCATAGATTCCCCAGCACGCCGCAATATGCAGACCCCCGACCGTGTTGATCCCGTGGATAGCCGAGTCGGGCTCCACGCCTTTCACCTCGATCCACTTCATCGTCTGCAGGTCCAGCCGATAGATCTGGTCGCCCGTCCCCACATACAGCGCTCCCGGAAGCGATTCACGTCGCACCCTCTCCGGCTTGTCCCACTCCATCGAAAAAATCTGCAGGTCCGTCGGAATCTGCGGCAGCCGCCCATCCTCCACCCACGACCCATCCCGACCGCGGTGATAGCTGAAGATCTTTGGCTCCATATCGAAATACCCATACGCCACGATCAGCCGCTTGCCGTCCACCGTCATCTTCGCCGCTGCTGCCCTTACCGGATCGCCCTCCTTCTTCGTAATGCTTACCCACGGCCTTTCGTGTGGAACCCGCGGCCCGGCAATGTACTTCACCACCGCATCCGCCCCGTCCGGAATCACCTGAAACGCACCCTTCTGCGTCGTGACAACAAATTCCCCGCCGCCCGGAGCCACGCTCAACCCGTTCCGCAAACCCTCGTCGATCCCCGCGTCAAAATATTCAGATCCCAGCCGCGCCACTTCCGTCCACGTCTCGCCGCCGTCTGTTGTTTTGGAGATGTACAGTGCCCGCTCGTCGACCGGAACCTCGCTGCTCAAATCCGCATTGAGACCCCACACTACATTCCGGTTTCTCGCGCGGTCGCTCGCTTTCAGGCTCGGATCAGTGGCCATCACTTCTACAAAGTCCGCCGCGTACGCGTGACTCCCGGGCAGCTTCACCTCGCGGACATAGCAGTCGTTCGCGTCCTGCGCTGTATTTGTTGCCGGCCACTGTCCCCCCGCCATCACGGGACCAGCCAGGACCACCGGCCAGATCATCCGCCACCGGGCGCGCGTCACCGCTCTCTCCCGACAGCGAGTCCGGAGCAACGCCATCGCTCTCCTACTTCCGGACACCTTTATGATCCTGCCCGCCCTGGTGCAGAATCACTGCGTTTACCTGTCCCTTTTCATCGCTGACGAACTCCACCTCGGCATCCACCACCTTCAAAAAGAACTTCGTCTGCGATTCGGGATACACCGGAAACTTCGGCTGGTTCGTCGCCTGCGTCATCAGCTGATCGCCTTCGAGCGTGAACGTCACGCTGAAGGTCGGTGACAGCTCGTAGGTCCCCACATACCGCTTCAGCACCGCCGGATCCACCTTGACCTCCGTCCGCTCCACCGGCTTCCAGTCCGGCCAGTCGTACGCAGCCGCGATCGCACTCATCACCTGGTAGGCGAGACGGCTCCCACCCTGCGCATCCGTCATCACCGCCGCGCCATCGCCGTCGCTGTCATATCCAACGAACAGGGCTTCATAGCCCGCATTGTCGCCGCCGTGCGAAAACCACTTGTCCGCAGTCGATCCGCCAAGTGACAATCCCAGTCCCCAGTTACCTATTCCCGGCGTCAGCATCTGTTGCGTCATCGACTGCGACAGCACATGGTTCGCCTTCCCCGCCAGCGAATTCTGTACTTCGATGATGTACCGGCACAGGTCCGATGCCGTCGTCCACAATCCGGCCGCTGCCATCTCCGGATACGTATGCGGCCCGCCCGTCACCGGCGTCCCATCGCCGTTGTAGGGCATCGCCGCATTGGTCAGCAGCGTCGCAGGCAGAGGCTGCTGATACGTGCTGTGGCTCATTCCAATCGGAGCCAGCACCGTGTCGTGCAGAAACTGCGGATACGGCTCCTTCACCGTATCGATCACCATCTGCATCATCACCGTATATCCGCCGCCCGAATACCGCCACGCCTTTCCCGGCGGGCTGTCCAGCCGGATCGGCGCCGTATTCGCCGGCTTCTCTCCATTCAGAACCTGCACCAGCGTCGGAACCGGCTCTCCCGCGGCATATCCCGGAAAGCCATGAACGGTCAGCCCCGCCGTATGTGTCAGCAACTCGCGCAGCGTCACCACCGCGCCTGGCGCGGCCGTACTCGGCGGAAGCTTCCAGCTTTTCAGTTCTGTATTAATGTCCGCATCGAGCGATAGCTTGCCTTCCTGCACCAGGTGCAGCGTGCCCATCGCAGACACCGGCTTGCTGATCGATCCCGCCTCAAACATCGTGTCCGTGTTGACCGCATCGCCGCCCGTCTGCCGCACTCCATATCCCTTGCCCCACTCAATCTTGCCGTTGTGTACCACGGCAACGCTCACTCCGGGAATATGTAATTCCTCCATGCGTTTCGTCAGAGTCGTGCATTGTTTAGGCTCGCCCTTCACACTCACCGGAGGCTGCAGACACCCCTCCACCGCCGCAATCCGCTGCTGAACATTGGCCTTTGGCACAGCCGCCTGACCATGAACCAGCGCTGCAACGAACCCCGCAAAGAGCGTCAACGCAACGAGCCTTAGAGTCTGCACTGTGAACCTCCTCTACCCGCAGGCCAGTATAGGTGGAGGCAGCCATTCTTCGGGCCGGCTGAACGCCGTTCGCAATTGCTTCTCACTCACGACAGCCTCCTCTGGTCTTGCACCTGCTTATTCCTCGACAAACCGATAGCTCCCGTGCGAGTCGTAGTCGATGCCGTGCTTCCGTTTCAGTTCCTGAATGTATTTCAGAGTTCTCTTGGTATGCGGGCTGGCGACGCCGTCGCCAAAAGGCTCGCACGTATGCAGCAGAATTTCTTCGAGACAACTGCTCAGGCTCATCCGTTTATGCTCGGCAAGGTCATAGAGCAGAGCTGCGAGACGCTTCTCCAGCCGCACCGGAACATCTACCCGTTCAATCTTGATAGCAGGCTCAGTCGCGAATGCGATCTGATGTCCAAACGTGAGTAGGTGGCCGTGCAGGTCCCGGACCGAGTAGTCGCGTATCCCGTAGGCCCTGTCTCCCGGCGGTTCCACGACTTCAACGCCGTTGGCACGTTGGAACTCGTAGAGTTCATCCGCGTCGCCGATCATGAAACACACCTCTGTGCCGTTGGGATTCGGTGTGCCCTGGCTCAGAAACACCCGCACCTGACCCAGACTCACGCCCGCGTACGTCGGTGGATCTCCCCAGGTGAAACTCAGGCCGAACCCGAGCTTCCTGGTGTAGAAGTCGATCGCTGCAGGAATGTCGCTGACCGCCAACACCGGGGTCACTTGATCGCATTCGATTTGCGGGGGTGTAGTCACGGTCTTCCCTCCCGGCTCGAGCACCGTCCGTTTGCATGCTCGGCTCTTCTCGATGTGACGCTATTATCGCTTGAGCTCAGTGTTCCCTGTGGCACACCCATTCACGCGAGGCATCGCAGCAATGAAAGCGACCGACTTCGAATATCGCCACCAGACCATCGCTCACCAGTTCATCGTTCTGCTCGCCTTTCTCACCTACCTCATCGATCCCGACGACATCGTCTGGCGCTTCGTCCGCGACACCTCCGCGCCGCGCCTATGGGAGCGCACTCTCTTTATCGTTGCCGCCATCCTCATCGCCGCCGGAGCCATCCTCACAACAAAAGCGCGTGTTCTCCCGACGGCTCGCATCCTGTCGTGCATCCGGCCCTGCTACCTCGGAGAGATCCTGTACGCAATCGGCCTCGGCTCGCTCCTGCCGCTACCCGGATTCATCATCCTCGTCGCCGGTGAATCGCTGCGCATCTTCCGCCTCATACAGCGCGAGCACAGCCAGCCGCCGCTTCAGCCCGCTTCCACCTGGGGACGCGCCTTCCGCAAGGAAGCCGTCAAATGGGGAATCCTTCTGAGCATGATCGCCTTCCTCATCACCCTGAAGGACAGGGTGGCAGACGTGCTCGTCGCCTTGACCTTCCTCATCGGTCTGCTCCTGAACCTGCCCTTCTTAAGTAAACTCTGACGTTGGGATCTAGCTGGACTGTTCAAAGAGGTGAGGAATGCCTTCTCCACCAGACCTGCGAGACACAATCCTCAACGCGTGGAAGACCAACAGCCGCGTAACCATTTTTCTCGTCGAGAATCTGCCCGTCGAACTCTGGGAAGCCGCGGTGCCCGGAGCCCCGCGCCGCACCATCCGAATGATCGCCGGTCACATTCACAACGCTCGCTGCATGTGGATCAGGACCCTGGGCAGGGAGCACGGCATCGCCGTCCCCCGGAGCGTCGATCGCTTCAAAGTGACGCCGAAGGACCTCGTGCCCGCCCTGCAGCGCAGCGGCGACGGCATCCTCGCCCTGCTCGAGTTCGGATGCGACCACGGAGGAACCATTCCCGCCTCGAAGTCTTACGTCTGGCGCAACCTTCCTCTCGACGTTGGACACGTCCTCGGCTATTTCATCGCCCACGAAGGCCATCACCGCGGACAGATTGTCATGCTCGCCCGCCAGCTCGGCCATCGCCTTCCTTCCGATGTCACCAACGGCCTCTGGCAGTGGTCGAAGCATTCGCGGGGGGCCTGATCCCCGCTACCCCCTACACCCCGCATTTAACTGGTGACCATGAATTGTCAGTGTCCGCACCTGCGGAAGACCCATTGTGGCTAGCGCGGCCCCGCGGCGTTACTATACTTCGGCACGTCCAAAATGGTCGTCCAGGAGAGGAAGTCTATGTCCAAGCGTTCCCTGCTGCTTGTCCTGTTGCTTGCCCTCGCAGCCACTGCTGTCAATGCGGAAGACGAATGGAGAGGTCATCACCCCACCCTCACTCCAGAGAAGAGCGGTACTACGCAGCTTCTGATTGCCGTCAGTCCGGTGAACTCCAGAGTCGTCTGGGCGGCGGGAGCCGGCGGTACGTACGTCGTTACCACCGATGGCGGTTCGACTTGGAAATCCGGAGTCGTGCCCGGCGCCGAAAGCCTCCAATTCCGCGATGTGCAAGGCGTCAGCGACAAGGTGGCCTATCTGATGTCCATTGGCGACAACACTGGGGATTTTCGCATTTACAAGACGGAAGACGGGGGCGCGCACTGGAAGATTCAGTTCACGAATACGACGGAAAATGCCTTCTATGACTGCTTCGCCTTCTGGACTCCGGATCGCGCCGTTGCGCACAGCGATTCGGTCAACGGAGTATTCCCCGACATCCGCACGACCAATGGCCAGACTTGGGAATCGATCGCAGGACATATGCCGGCTGCTTTGACCGGCGAAGCGTCGTTCTCTTCGAGCGGAACCTGCATCACCACACAAGGACGGCAAAACGCCTGGATCACAACCGGCGGCTCCAGCGTCTCACGGATCCTGGCCACCCGCGATGGCGGCAACACGTGGAATGCATACGATACTCCGCTTGTAAGCAATGCCAGTGCGGGCGGCTTCTCTGTTGCGTTTCGCGATCCGTGGCATGGCATTGTGGGTGGCGGCGACCTGAGCACCGACAGTGGCACGCAAGCCGCAACCTCCGATGATGGCGGCCGTTCATGGACGCTTACCACCAAGCCTCCAATTCCAGGAGCAATCTTCTGTCTTGCCTATGCGAGTGGTCTGGATCTGCGCGACGAGTGGGGCAATGAAGATCGCTTCGCCAATCGCGAGGATGAACGCGGCTTCGGTCATGAACATGACCGAACCGTCGTGATCACGACAGAGACTCTGCCGAGCTTCGAGGCCGGGGCAGCAGCGTGGAGTCCCGACGAAGGACGAACCTGGTTCAAGCTCCCGGGAGTGAGTGGTTACTGGGCAGTCGCATTCGCGAATCCAGAAGCTGGATGGTTCGTAGGCAACAACGGCCAGATTCTGAAAATCAGCTTCTAGTTCGCTGAGCCTTCACAAGAGCACGATCAGTAACCCGGGTCTCTCAAGGACTTTGGCCGACAATTTCCCGAAACCCGCTAAAATAGAACTAGGGATGAGAAAAAGCCCGGCTGCCAATCGAGCCGGGCTTTTCGGATTGGCGAGCTTCATTGCCGTCCATCGCGCCCCCGCGAAGCCAGCCGACCGAGGCCTTGCCTCAAAATAGTCCGCCAAACTCAAGACAAGTGCGTTTCAAGGAACTCAAAATCCAAAGGCGTACAAGCACCTTCAATGCGTGGTTTGCCCTGAAACTGCCAATTGAGGACGAAATTTCCGGATTAGAATTCGAGGCAACTTCCGGCCCGGCATCTAAACAGCCAGGAACAGGCGACTGCGGACTAGAATGAGGGCTTGCGCGCGAGACGATGAAGTCCAGACGATCCAAATCGGGTGCCCCGGCCAGAAAGAGTTCTCCTAATAAGGACACTGCTACCCACAGCGGAACTTTTCCAGTGGTGGCAATTGGCGCTTCGGCGGGCGGCCTGGAAGCATACAAGGAATTCCTTCACGCTCTGCCTCCCGATACTGGAATGGCTTTTGTGCTGGTGCAGCACCTCGACCCTAGCCACGAAAGCATGTTGACGGAGATCATTGCGAAAGCCACCGCGATGCCGGTTGAGGAAGTCAAGGCGGGAGCAAGAATCAAGCCGGATTGCGTTTATGTGATTCCGCCAAATGCTTTCATGTCCGTTTCCGATGGAACGTTTGCGCTGACGCAGCGTAGCAAAGGACCGGGTCGGCATCTCGCAGTCAATTTCTTCATGCGCTCGCTGGCTGAGAGCCACGGCATAGGTGCGATCGGGATTGTTTTTTCCGGCACAGGCGCCGACGGCACGCTGGGACTGGAAAACATCAAGGCGGAAGGCGGCATCACCTTCGCGCAGGAGCCGTCCACAGCACGGTACGACGGCATGCCGCGTAGCGCCATTGACTCCGGGTGCGTCGATTTCATTTTGCCGCCCAAGGACATAGCGAAAGAGCTTGAGCGGATTCGTCGCCATCCCTATCTCCTCGCGGACAAAGAAACGAAGGCCGAGCAGGCCAAAGATCTGGAAGATTCCGCGACTACCCACGCCCATCCTGAAGAAGACTTGACCGCTGTTCTCGACCAGCTGCTGAAATCGAGCGGCGTTGATTTCAGTCAGTACAAGCCGAACACGATTCGCCGTCGCACCTTACGGCGCATGGTGATCCTGAAGCTGGACTCGCTGAACAAGTATGCAAAGTATTTGAAGGAGCATCCAGAAGAGGGCGAGAAGCTTTTCGAGGACGTGCTGATTCCAGTCACCAGCTTCTTCCGTGACTTTGAGGCGTTTGAAGCGCTGAAGGACCAGGTTTATCCGGCCATCGTGAAGGACAGGAGCAACAAAAGCGCAATCCGAATGTGGGCGCCGGGCTGCTCAACGGGTGAGGAAACCTATTCGCTGGCGATGACGCTGCTGGAATTTCTTGGCGACCGGGCTCCGAGCTTCCAGGTGCAGATCTTCGGAACGGACCTCAACGAGAAGGGTATCGAGAGGGCGCGTGCCGGTGTCTATCGGGAAAGCATCGCGGAGGAAATATCGCCTGAGCGCATGTCTCGCTTCTTCCTCAAAGTGGAAGGAGGATATCGCGTCAACAAAGCGGTCCGCGACATGTGCATCTTCGCGCAGCAAAACCTCGCGAACGATCCGCCCTTCTCACAAATGGACCTGGTGGCCTGCCGCAACCTGCTCATTTACATCCAGCCGGTGTTGCAAAAGAAGATCGTCCCTGTTCTGCACTATGCGTTGAGGCCTTCCGGTTTTCTCGTTCTGGGCAGCTCGGAAAGCCTCTCCGCCTTTCCCGATCTGTTCTCCATCGTGGATAAGAAGCACAAAATCTACAGCAAGAAACCGGCGGTATCCAGGCTGCCCTATGACTTTGGCTTGGCATACTTACCGGCAGGGAACAGCCTCCAATTATCGGGTCACGCAGAAAGACCCCGGAGTCCCCAGGAGCACGAGATCGACGTGCAGGTTGAGGCCGACCGTGTCGTATTGAAAAATCACTCGCCCGCTGGCGTAGTGGTGAACCGCGCCATGGAAGTGATCCACTTTCGGGGACGAACAGCCCCCTACCTGGAGCAAGCGCCTGGCAAACCGAGCCTGAATGTATTGAAGCTGGCGCGCAACGGTCTTGCTGTCGAACTGCGAACGCTGATCAACGCGGCGATCAAGAAAGATGCGCCCATTCGGAGAGAAGGCGTCTCATTCAACGGCAATGGGTACGCTCGGACCCTGAACCTGTCGGTCACGCCGCTTGGAGAACATGTCCCCAATGGCAGAAACTTTTTCCTGATTCTCTTCGACGACGTTACTCCCTCCGGGACTGCTACGGGCAAGAGTACTCAGCATCGCAAAACGAAAGAGGTTCAGGAGGACAAGCCCCAGCTGAAACGGTTGCGGCAGGACCTTTCCAACGCGGAGGAAGCGCTACGCTCTGCCGTCGAATCAGAGGATGCGCTGAAGGAGGAATTCCAGTCGGCCAACGAGGAAATTCTCTCGGCCAACGAGGAACTGCAAAGCACGAACGAGGAGCTGGAAACCTCAAAGGAAGAGCTGCAATCCACCAATGAAGAACTGAACACGCTCAATGACGAACTCCGCAATCGCAACCTCGAACTAGGTCAGGCGAACAATGATCTGGCCAACCTGCTCGACGCCATCCGAATTCCCATCCTGCTCGTCGGCTCCGATCTGCGCATCCGGCGGCTTACTTCGCTGGCGTCGGACGTTTTCCATGTGCTGCCATCCGATGTGGGACGGCCTATTACCGACATCCGGGACAATCTGCAGGCGCCCGATCTGGCAACGCTGATCCGGCAGACGATCAGTAATCTAGTTCCAATCCAGCGCGAAGTGCAGGACGCGGGGGGCCATTGGCGTTCCCTCGAGATTCGACCTTACCGGACGGCGGACAATCGAATCGAAGGTGCTGTTCTCGCTTTGCCCGACATTGATCGCCTGAAGCACGCTGAGGAGTATCTGAAACAGATTATCGACAACGTGCCCACCTGCCTGTTGGTGCTCGATGGCGAATTGAAGGTCCTGCTGGCGAATTCGATTTTTTGCTCGGCGTTCCACGTCTCACCGGCCGACACCGTGGGCAAGTCTTTGTACCATCTCGGGAATCAGCAATGGAATATTCCCCAGCTTAGAGAGTTGCTGGAAAAGGTGCTGCCGGAGAAGAAGGCGATAAACGAATTTTCGGTGACGCACAAGTTTCCGGAGATCGGCCAGAGAACGATGCTGGTCAGCGGGAGGCGGATTGAAAACGTCCGGGGCGATGGTTCCGCAATCATCCTTCTCGCCATCGAAGACGTTACCGAGCGCAGACTCGCGGAGACCACATCGGCGAGGCTGGCTGCCGTGGTTGAATCGTCGGACGATGCCATCATCACAAAAGATCTCAATGGCATCATCCAAACCTGGAACCCTGCAGCAGAACGGATCTTCGGATATACGCAGCAGGAAGTCATTGGCGAGCCCATCACCATACTGATCCCTAATGACCGGCTCTTTGAAGAGGACCATATTCTGGAGCATATCCGTCGCGGCGAGCACATCAATCATTACGAATCTGTCCGCCGACGCAAGGACGGTAGCCTGCTGAATATTTCGCTGACGATTTCACCGCTCGTCGATGCCCGTGGTCAGATTGTGGGTGCGTCAGAAATCGCCCGGAACATCACCGAACGAAAGCAGGCAGAAGCGGCCTTGATGAAGTCCGAGAAGTTGGCCGCAGCGGGACGGCTGGCCGCGGTGCTCGCACATGAGATCAACAATCCACTGCAAGCCGTGATAAACGTGATGGCTTTATTAGGACAATCCCCCAACATGGATTCGCGAGACCAGCAATTCGTAAAGACAGCCGTCGATGAACTGGCCCGTGTAAACCGGCTGACGCAGCAGTCGTTGCGTTTCTATCGCGAATCAGTCTCTCCCACAGCAGTGAACGTGGAAGAGGAGATCGAAAGCGTCCTCGACTTGTACGCAAAACGGATTACGGCGAAAAACATCACGGTGACGAAGCAATATAAAGTCGACGGAGCGTCGATTCAGAGTTATCCCGGCGAGGTTCGACAGATATTCTCCACGCTGCTGATCAACGCAATGGAGGCAGTGCCAATCGGCGGGCGCTTCGTACTTCGCATCAGCCAGTCCGCTGACCGGAGCAAGGCTACGGCAGTCGATGGGCTTCGCATCACTCTCGCCGACAGCGGCTGCGGAATCCCGCCCCACAACGCTGCTCGCATCTTCGAGCCCTTCTTTACCACGAAGGGAGAGAGCGGGACGGGCCTCGGCCTCTGGGTCGCTCGCGGGATTGCAAGTCGCCTTGGCGGCTCCATCCGAATGCGCAGCAGAGTACATCCTGATAATGGCGGCACCTGTTTTTCGGTATTTCTTCCAAAACGTCCCCCCCCCCGGCTTTTTCGCAATGACAGCGCTTCCTCTCAAATGAAGCAGCGCGCTGCGCATTATGAGAACGCAGCGTCGTTCTGGATTGTTGACAAATTGCCAATGCACGCACCGAGGAACGATTACTACCCATAAGTCGGCTTCTCGGAAGTTGTGATCGAGACCTGCGTCTCAAACCCCAACCCCGGATTTTGAGAGCCAGCCCCGAGCGGCCGCTAACACTCTTAACCACTTGGCCGACAATTTCTCGAAACCCGCTAAAATAGAACTAGGGATAAGAAAAAGCCCGACTGCCCATCCAGTCGGGCTTTTTTTCGCTTCTAACAGCAATTCGTTTGCAATGAAACGGTTACAGCTTACCTGTTTGGAATGAAACGCTTACAGACAAGGCTCTACTTCGTGGACGTAATCCTCGCCGAATCAATGAGTTCCAGTTAACTCCAATGAAATGAAACGGTTACGGAAAAACTGTCATTGTGTCGAGATAAGTGCTTTCGTAACAATGGGTCTCAGTCTTCTCCCATAGAATGAAACGGTTACGGACGCGTCATCCCAAGTCAAATGGAATGAAACGGTTACGGAAACCCCCAAAAAGAGGGGGAGGGGGTGGGTATCATCGATTCATGCGCGTCTACCCCAAATTCCTGATCTCGGCCCACTCGCCTGCTCAGTTCCCGGAGCCGACAGTCCCTGAGATAGCCTTCCTCGGACGCTCCAACGTCGGCAAGTCGAGCCTCCTGAACGCGCTCCTCGGCTCCAACCAGGCCAAGGTCTCCTCCACCCCGGGACGCACCCGGGCCATCAACTTCTTCTCCATCACCGACACGCCCCAGCGCCAGCAGCCCCAGCTATACTTCGCCGACCTGCCCGGGTACGGCTACGCCAAAATCTCGAAATCCATCTCCGCCGAATGGCCGAAGTTCATCGAGCCCTACCTCGCCGAGCGCCCGACCCTTGCCCTCTGCCTCTGCCTGGTCGACAGCAACATCCCTCCGCAGGAATCCGACGCCCAGCTCATCCACTTCCTCAAGTCCATCCAGCGCGACTTCCTGGTCGTCGCCACCAAGGCCGACAAGCTCTCCGGAAACGGCCGCGCCAAGGCCCGCTCCACCCTGACCAGGAGCCTTGAGACCGATAACCTGCTGCTCTGCTCCGCCAAGACCGGCGCCGGCCTCAAAGACCTCTGGTCCGCCATCCAGTCCGCGACAAGTGGACGAACACATCGACTCCACCCGTGAGCCTCGCCTTGGCAAACGCGTCGAACTCCGCCTTGCTCATCCGCAGATACCGTTCACTCGCCAGCGCCCGCCCCAGATACCGCGGCGCAGCCTCGAGCCAGCGTCGCCGCGCGAGTGTTGTCTTGTCCCCCGGATCGAGCGCCTCGGCCGCCAACCTGTCCAGCACCGGCAGCCACCGCATCGGCTCCCGCTCGACCCTCCAGGAAACCCAGTCGCCGGATGCCGCCCCCCAGTCGAGCCGCCGCGCCCCCCGCTCGACGAACGTCTCCATCGAGCCACCCCTCCATCGCGGCCCCGGAACATCGCCCCAGACGATCTCCGGCTGAACACCGCGCTCCTGCATCTCCGCCACTGCCCCCCGGGGGTCTCCCACCAGCGCCACCGCCACAGGATTCTTCTTTCGAATCTCGTTTTTCAGGATTCTTAGCGCCTCATCCAGTGTGTTCACCAGGAAATCGCACGCCCCACTGCGGATCGCCGCTTTCGCTCGCACGATATCAGACTCGAGCCCGAGCGACGCCGCGCCAGCCACATTCGCGGCAAAGGCTAGCGCAATCCCGCGCCAATCGAGGCCCGCGTAGGCGAGCAGCGAACCGCCGAGCTCCGGCGAATCCGCCGTCAGCGCGGCGAAGCGCTCATACACATCGACGATGTCAGGGAATTGCGTGGACGAAGGCCGACTGACACTCATGCCCTCACTCTAGAGCATCGTGCCCATCAAAGCCTTACCAGGTGGAGTACGCCTGGCCGTCGGTGCCTACTTCCTGCGACCCGCTGTGCACGTCGTTGATCCCCGGTTCCGTCTGGTCGATGCTCTCCAGCGTGTCGTCGGTGGCCGTCACCCAGGTCTCGGTCGAATGCGTCATGGGATCCTTAGGAATCTCGCGGAGATAGCCCGCCTGCACCAGGTCATCCAGGGATTGCGGAGCCTTCTGCTTATCCATCGTGTAAGAGTCGATGGCGTTGCGTATCACGTGCAGGTCTTCCTTCAGCACCGCTTCCTTGGCATTCTTCACCGAAGCCACGTAGCTGGGAATGGCGATGGCCGCCAGGACACCGATGATCAGCATCACTACCATCAGCTCCACCAGGGTGAAGCCGTTCTCGCGCGTTGGATTGTGCCCCAGCTGTCGCACCTTTACCAGTCCTTGTATTTCGTTCCATCCAGTGCCGTGCCGTCCGACTTCGAGTACACATCGAAGACACTCTGCCCGCCGAAGGAGTCGCTTGTAGGATCATCCTGCATCGACCTCATTCCCCAGTCCGCCTTGCCGGTCATCGGATCCACCGGAATGCGCCTCAGGAATCTCACCTTCTTCCCCTGGACATCGACTCCGTCAACTAGGGTCTGCAGGTCCGGAGGGTAGCCCTGAGAGTCAACCTTGGTGATGAACGCGTTGCGGTCTGCGGCATCCTTGTAGTGGTCGATCGCGTCACGCATCTGCCAGAGGTCGTAACGCAATTCGCGCTCCTTCTCGCGCTTCACCTGGAACCGCGCCATCGGTACCGCCGCCCCGGCCACGATGGCGAGAATGGCCACCGTCACGATCAACTCCACGAGCGTCAGTCCCGCCTCGCGCTCGATGCCCGGCGATCTCAAATTCCGCCGCATATTCACATCCACCACTCAGCCTGCTGTCTTCAGGGCTTGATCTGGACAATCGCCCGCGACCCGGTCGCCGGTAACGACTGCTGACTGCTGTTGCGCGCCATCGGCCGGCTAATCACCACCGCAGCATCGCCCGGCGCCTTCGCCTGGAAGGTCATGACGCACACGGTTCCGGTTCCGGTCACGCCATGCGTTCCGGGCGGACGCGACGCCGAAATGGCGACATTGCCGCTGCCGTCATCGCGATGCACCAGGGCCACAGCCTGTCCATCCTGCCCTAGGAAGTTCACTCCCTTGCCGGGCGTGTCTCCCAGGTCCACGTTGATCAAGCTCATCTTTGTCTGGTCGTACTGCACCTGCATCGGCACTGAGAACACGTCGGTTCCACCGGAGAGATTCACTGCGACCTGGAAGGTCGACCCCACCTTCTGCTGGCTGATCTCAGGAGTCAATTGCAGCTTCACCTGTCCGCCTGCCTCTTCCTGTTGCATGTGATTTACTGCAGTCGCCGCTGCTTCTGCCGCGCTCTGCGGCGGCGCTACCGGAGCCGCCTGAGCACCCGCCGGCGGCGCCACGGTGAACGTTCCAGGCTTGGGAGTCGTCGGGCGAGCAGTGTCCTGGTTGATGTGCCGCAGCTCAATCGTATTGCCCGTGCCAGTGTCGAGCTCTCGCAGGTTCAGCGGATTGAGCATCTCGGCACGCACCACGTGCGGAATCAGCAGAAAGACTATCTCGTCATCCTGCTGCGTCTTGTCGTTGCTGCTGAAGATGTACTTGAGGATTGGCACGGACGCTAGGCCCGGGGTGCCGCTCAGCGAGTTCGAAACCTGCCGCTGCAGGATGCCGCCCAGGATATTCGCTTCGCCTTCCTTGAGGCGGATCGTCTGGTCGACGGTGCGCTGCGTAATGATCGGCTCGTTGATGCCGCCTAGGTTCGAAAAGCCGTTCTGCGAAGAGACTTCGATCTTGAGCTTCAGAGTGACGTCGCGGTCATAGTGAACCGTGGGTTTGACTGTGATGTTCACACCGATATCGAGATACTGGAACTGCGTATTGACCAGTGAGCTGACAATTGCTGTCGCCGCTCCCGTCTGGTACGAGCCAGTGGCCACGGGCAGCTTTTCGCCGATCTTCAGCGTCGCTTCCTGCCCGTCAGAGGCGCGGATACGCGGATTCTGAAGAATCCGTGTAGAGCTGTTTGTCAGCAGAAGGTTCGCCGTCGCCTGGCCGATGGTGACCGCAAAATTCGTACCATTCAGATGAGCCAGGCTATTTAGAGTCAATCCGTTACTATTGTCGGTAGAAGTTCCGGAATTGGATGAAGACGAAGAGGATGATGACGATGACGAATTGTTGGTGTTGTTGGCGTTCGACGCCTGGAACGCTACGGTCGCCGTCTGCGGCAGCTGAATGCCGATAGTGCGTTCGTAATTGCGGCTCACCTCGAGAACGGCAACATCAACCACCACTTCCGGTTTCGCCTTGTCCAGGTCGGAGATCAGCTTTTGGGCCAACAGCAGTTCGTCCGGCGTGCCGCGCATGATGATGGCGTTCTGGCTGGCCACGCCGTAGATCTTTGCCGTCTGAAACATGTTGCGCAGCGCGGTCTGTAAATCAGTGAAGTCGTTCTGCTGCGCCACGTTGGTCAGGTAAAACGTCTGGACGGCCTCTTCCTCAAGCTCGGTCCGCTTGGCGCGAGTGTTCTGCGCCACAAAAATCGTGTTGGCGGTGACCGGCCGCCAGAAGGTTCCGGAAATCGTACCGATAATCCGCAGCGCATCGTACAGGTCTACATTCGTCAGATCGACCTGGATGCGTTTTGAGGTATAGTCCGGGTCGAAGAGAACATTGATGCCTGCCAGTCTTCCCACCGTTTGGTAGATAACCTTGCTGTCTTCGACCGAGTGCAGCGTCAGCGGCTCGTTCGACAACGGCTTGAGCTGAATCGGTGAACCGATGCCGTTCAGCTGGGTCTCCTCCGGATTTACCGACGTCTCCTGGTTGGCCTGGGCGGCAGCCTTCTCCCGCATTGCCTGGATTTCCTGCTGCGCCAGTTCATTGCTGGGGTCGATCTCAAGCGCCCGCATGAATTCGGTGAGCGCTCCCGCCGCATCTCCCTGGTCGCGCAGCTTCTCGCCCTGCTTCACGTGCAGGCTGGCTGCCGAGAATCTCGTGCGCTCATAGCTTGCCTTATAACGAAGATCTTTGGGATTCTTTTGAAAGGCTAAGGCATAGAGTTGAAACGCTTGCTCAATGTCGCCCGTCGTCTCGGCGGCCTGCCCCTGCTTGTACAGCTTTGAGGCCGACTCCTTAGTCAGCTTATCTTCAGACTGAGCATGGACGCGGGAATTGAATGCGCCCAGTCCGAGGCCTATCGAAATGGCCAGAGCCGCAAGCGCTCCCCATCTAAAAATGCGATGATTCATCAAACTCCAACAACTTGCTTCTGGGATTGCCTTGCAGTCTCCGACGACTCGCCTCCGTCCTGGAGGCGCGAATCCTAACCTCTGTCTTCTCATCACCGAGCGCTGGTCGAGTATAGCACCGCCAGTTGCGTGTTCCCCCGGTACGGAAGCCCTCCGCTTGCGTGCTAGCATGGGATTTCAGACTCCTGTCCATGCCTCGGCAAGCTACACATTCTGTCAGTTCGACCCCCGTCAAAAAGAAGCCCCGCGATCCGCTCGCCGCCGGAGAGCGCGATGCAGCTGTCAACCGCGCCGCCAGTCACAACTATTTCCTCCTCGACCGCTTCGAGTGCGGAGTCGCCCTGCGTGGCACTGAAGTGAAATCCATCCGTGAAGGTAAGGCTAACCTGAAGGACGCCTACGGAATCATTAAAGATGGCGAGGCCTTCTTGCTGAATGCCCATATTGGGCCATATTCCCACGGCAATACCAGCAACCACGATTCGCTCCGGACGCGAAAACTCCTTCTTCACCACGAGGAAATCCGCAAACTAATCGGACAGACGCAGCTAAAGGGTCATACGCTCATACCCACGCGACTCTATTTTCGGAAGGGCCGGGTCAAGTGCGAACTGGCCGTCGCCAAAGGCAAGCAGGACTGGGATAAGCGCGAAACCGAACGACGCCGCGAAGCCGACCGCGAGGCCCGCGCGGCTATCGCCCACAGCAAGGGGAAGTACGCGAAGTAGGCCTGCCCCCAAAATTCAAGAGATACTAGAAGCAAGAATGAATACCGAACTCACCTTCACTCCCGCTGCCTCCGCTCCTTCCGAACTCCTCGCCGTCTTCGCCGCCGACAGTTCGACCAGCAAAGATAAGGATGCGAAGCCCGAAGTCAGCCTCCTGACCTCCGACGAGGCCATCAGGAAAGCCGCAAACTTCGTCCTCGCCACCGGAGAATTTAGAGCCGAAGCCAACGAGACCCTGCTCCTGCACGCCCCCGAGGGCCTCGCCGCCACGCGCCTCCTCCTCGTCGGACTTGGCAAAGCCGCCAAGGCCGACGTGCACGCCGTCCGCCGTGCCGCCGGAGCCGCTGTTCGCTTCGCCAAGCCCCGCGGCATCCGCTCGCTCTCGATCCTGGTTCCCGAAGGCAGCCTCGACGCCGTCCAGTCCACTCGCGCCATCGCCGAAGGCGCCATTCTGGCCGATTTCGACTCGGACACCTACCGCACCGACCGCAAGGACCGCAGTATCGAAGCGGTATCCATCCTCGTTCCGTCAGGCGCCCACAAATCCGCCATCGAAGCCGGCCACCGCGAAGGTGTCATCATCGCCGAGTCGCAGAACTTCGCCCGCGATCTCATCAATGAGCCGGGCAACCGGATGACCCCGACCATCCTCGGCCAGCGCGCCGGCGAGATGGCCGCTGAATACGGCCTGAAGTGCGAAGTCCACAGCACCGACAAACTCCGCGAACTCAAGATGGGAGCCTTTCTCGCCGTCGCCCAGGGCTCCGATGAACCGCCCGCCCTCATCGTCATCCAGTACGAGCCCGAATCTGTAAAACCCGATACCCCCATCATGGGCCTCGTCGGCAAGGGAATTACCTTCGATACCGGAGGCATCTCCATCAAGCCCGCCGACAATATGGAGAAGATGAAGTACGACATGGCTGGCGGAGCCGCCATGATCGGAGCCATGCGCGCCATTGTCCAGCTCAAGCCTGCCGTCAAAGTCATCGCCATTGTCTGCGCCGCTGAAAACATGCCCTCCGGCAAGGCCGTCAAGCCTGGAGACATCGTCTTCGCCATGTCCGGAAAATCCATCGAAGTCCTCAACACCGACGCTGAAGGTCGCATGGTGCTTGCTGACGGCCTCCACTACGCCCGCGAGCTCGGCGCCACCCGGCTCATCAACGCCGCCACCCTCACCGGAGCCGTCGCCATCGCCCTCGGCCAGATCAACGCCGGCGTCTTCGCCAACGACGAGGATGCCTACCAGCACTTCACCGACGCCCTGAAGACCTCCGGCGAAAAATTCTGGCGCCTCCCCGTCGAAGACGACTATCGCGATCAGATCCGCTCCTCCATCGCCGACATCCAGAACACCGGCCTCACCCGCTACGGCGGAGCCACCAACGCCGCCATGTTCCTCAAGGAATTCGTCGGCGACACCCCCTGGCTTCATCTCGACATCGCCGGCCTCGCCTGGCAGGACGCCGAGAAGCCCTGGCTCGCCAAAGGCCCTACCGGTGTCGCCCTGCGCAGCATCGTCGAGTGGGTCCGCTCTTACGCCTGACTCTCAACAATTTGGTGCCCCCGTCTCGCTTCAAGACGTGGGCCCCAACCACAATCAAAGAGGTCATCCTGAGCGAAGTGCGCCGTGGCGCACGAAGTCGAAGGACCTGCTTTTCTCTGAACCAGCCACGCTCGGAACTGAATCCTCTCGAACCTCGCTGAATTCCGGATTCCCCGACGAAACCCGGCCCCATCCCTTAGAATCAAACCTCGGAGGACGTGAATTATGCCTCTCATCCGAGCCTGCAAGAATTGCGGCACCAAGAATCGCATTCCCACCGAGCATCTCGCCGACACTGGCCGCTGCGGTTCGTGCAAGACCGACCTGCCCGCGATCGACGAGCCCATTCAGGCCGACACCGCCCTCTTCGACGACATCATCCAGAATGCCCGCGTCCCTGTGCTTGTCGATTTCTGGGCCGATTGGTGCGGACCCTGCCACATGGCCGCTCCGGCCGTTGCCCGCACTGCCGCTGAAATGGCTGGCCGCGCCATCGTCCTCAAGGTTGACACCGAGAAGTACCCCGAGCTCTCCGCCCGCTACAACATCCGCGGAATCCCCAACTTCATCGTCTTCGCGGGAAGCAAGCTGGTCAGCCAACAAGCCGGTGTCGTCGGCCACCAGCAGATGGAAGCCTGGCTGATGTCTGCAAGTCCTCTCGGCGCTGCGAACTGACTCCCAGGATCACAACAAAAGGTTGTCATCCTGAGCGAAGCGTGCCCATGGCGTGCGAAGTCGAAGGACCTGCTTTTCCCTTCGTGTTCCGTTAAAATTCCCTACGTAAGCCCCCGCCAGTTTCCTTCTTCCCAGGAGCCCCTCATGCAAAGTCGCATCGTCGGCACGACCATGCCCGTCCTAGAATTCCTGCTCGAACCGAATGACGCCATCATCTCCGAAGCCGGCGAACTCTCCTGGATGTCCGGCAACGTCCAGATGACCACTCACACCCAGATGGGAGGCGGCGGAGGATTCTTCGGTGCGATACGCCGTGTCGCCGGTGGCGGCAGCCTCTTTATGACCGAGTACCGCCCCTATGGAGGCCCCGGAGAAGTCGCCTTCGCGACTCGCGTTCCCGGACACATCCTTCCGGTTGAGATCAGCGCAGGCCGCGAGCTCATGATCCATCGCCACGGCTTCCTCTGCGCTACGCCGCAGATCACCCTCGGCGTCGGTTTTCAGCAATCTCTCGGCGCCGGCATCTTCGGTGGTGACGGCTTCCTCCTGCAGCGCGTCGGGGGCGTCGGTCTTGCGTGGATCGAGCTCTCCGGCGAAGTCGTCGTCAAGGAACTTCGCCCCGGCGAAGTCATTCGCGTTCATCCCGGCCATGTGGGAGCCTTCGAGGGCACCGTTTCCTTCCAGATCACCACAGTCCCCGGCATCCGCAACATGATCTTCGGCGGTGACGGCATCTTCCTCGCCCAGCTCACGGGGCCCGGCAAGGTCTGGCTGCAGACGCTCCCGATTTCCCGGCTTGCTCATGCCCTCGTGCCCTACTTGCCCTCGGTTACCGAACAGAGAACGGAAGGCGGAATTGTCGGCGGCATCATCGGATCGGTTCTCAGCGGCCGATAAAACATCGCGATCGAAAGAAGTCAGAAAGGATCACCACATTCTAGTGAAAACATTTCGCCTGCCTGGTACCCTGCTGCTCGTTCTTGTCGCTTTCCTCGCAACCTCTGCCGCCTCCGCGCAATCCCCGCAGTTCACTTCAACGCTCGACGCCATCTTCAACAAGCATGAGTTCGCTGGCGCATTCTTCGGGCCTGCCCGCTGGCTGCATGGCGGATCCGAGTACACGACCGTCGAGCCATCTTTCGAAGGCCCTAAGGGAAGCCAGGACATCGTCCAGTATGAGACGGCTTCCGGCAAGCGCACCGTCCTGGTCTCCGCAACAAAATTGATTCCCGCCCCGGGTGCAAAGCCCCTCCGCATCGAGGACTACGCCTGGTCAGCCGACAACCGACTCCTGCTCATCTTCACCAACTCAAAGAAGGTCTGGCGTCTGAACACCCGCGGTGACTACTGGGTACTCGACCTCGCATCCGGCAAGCTGACTAAGCTCGGCGGCGACGCTCCTGAATCCTCGCTGATGTTCGCCAAGTTCTCGCCTGACTCGAAGAGCGTAGCCTTCGTCCGCGCCAACAATATTTATGTGCAGGACCTCTCTACCTACGCCGTCCGCGCCCTCACCACCGACGGCTCAACCACCCTCATCAACGGAACCTCCGACTGGGTCAACGAAGAAGAACTGAAAATCCGCGACGGCTTTCGCTGGAGCCCCGACAGCCAGTCCATCGCCTTCTGGCAATTCGACACCACCGGCGTCGGCGACTACACGCTGATCAACGACACGGCGCAGGAATATCCCGAGACTCGGACCTATCTCTATCCGCAGCCGGGCACCACCAACTCCGCTGTGCGCGCTGGAGTTGTCTCCGCGCAGGGAGGCCAGGTTACCTGGATCAAGCTTCCCGGCGACCCCCGTCAGCATTACATCGCGCGCCTAGACTGGATTCCCGGCTCGGATGACGTCATCCTCCAGTACCTGAACCGCCTGCAGAACACCAACACCGTCTACATCGCCAATGCAAAGACCGGAGAAGCGCAACCATTCTTTGAAGACACCGACAAAGCATGGGTCGATGTCGTCGACACCTTCGACTGGGTCGACAACAACAAGTCCCTAGTCTGGCTCAGCGAGCGCGACGGCTGGCGTCACGCATACGTCGTCCCGCGCGCGACAGGGAAGCCGCTGCTCATCACTAACTTTGCCGCCGACGTCATGCGCGAAGTCGCCGTCGACGACAAGCACGGCTGGTTCTACTTCGAAGCCTCGCCCGAGAACGCCACACAAGCCTTCCTCTATCGCTCACGCCTCGACGGCACGGGAACGCCCGAGCGCGTCACGCCTTCCGATCTGACCGGCACCCACTTCTACGATCTCTCGCCCGACGGCCAGTGGGCTTTCCACATTCACTCAAGCTTCACCAAGCCGCCGGTCACGGAACTCGTCCGCCTGCCCGACCACCAAGCCGTCCGCGCCCTCCAGACCAACGACCAGCTGATCGCCCGGGTCAAAGACCTGCTTTCGCTGCCAACCGAATTCTTCAAGGTGCCCGTCTCCAACGGAGTCACACTTGATGGCTACATGATCCGGCCGCCCGACTTCGACCCATCGAAAAAATATCCCGTCCTCGTCAATGTTTACGGCGAGCCCGCTGCCACTCTGGTGCGCGATTCATGGGGAGGCAACGGCCGTCTGTATCACGCGCTGATCGCTCGCGAAGGATACATCGTCGTCAGCTTTGACAATCAGGGAACGCCCGCGCCCAAGGGAAGGGAATGGCGCAAGGTGGTTTACGGCAGCGTTGGCGTTCTCTCCGCCGCGCAGCAGGCTGATGCCATCCGCAATCTCGCCAAAGAACGCAGCTACATCGACACATCCCGCATGGCCATCTGGGGATGGAGTGGCGGCGGCTCGAACACCCTCAACCTTATGTTTCGCTCGCCCAGTCTCTTTAAGGCCGGCATTGCCGTTGCGCCCGTGGCTGACGAGGCCCATTACGACACCATCTACCAGGAGCGCTACATGGGCCTTCCTCAGGACAACGTGAAGGGCTACCACGACGGCTCTCCGATCAACTTCGCGCAGAACCTTACCGGACACCTGCTCGTGATCCACGGTTCAGGCGACGACAACGTGCATTTTCAGGGAACCGAGCTGCTCATCAATAAGCTCGTCGAGCTGGGCAAGCCCTTCGACTTCATGGATTACCCCAACCGCACACACTGCATCTGCGAAGGGGCCGACACGTCTTTTCACGTCTACAGCCTCATTGCCCGCTATCTCGAGGAGCACGTGCCGCCGGGCGGCCTGCCGCAGTAATCATCGCTCCAACAGGCACAAATCCTTGTCGCCCAGGCACCAATTGTGGGACTTGGGACCGTTAAGAAGGAAGAGGCGTAGCTCGTTAGAATGCTGCTGCCCGACCCGCCTGCGGGCTCTGCTGCACCCTGTTGAGCCACGACTCGAAAATCGCTTCCGCCTGGTCCTTCGTGTGGTTGGCGATGACGAAGTGATATTTCTCGCCTGATTTAAGAACAATGCCGTCCTTGTGAACCTTTGCTATTTCGCCGACGGGAAGATTCAGGTCGGGCTGGTCCGGACAGCTGAAATGCAGCCGGGCCGCCGTCAATTCGAGTTGGCCGGCGCAGCCGCCGAACATTTTCTTATGCGTGGCTTCAAATCGGGTGGGCAAAAAGCGCGCCGCAGTCGTTGCCGTCAGGAGTGGAGCTGCTCCGGGAGCCGCATCCCTGGCCACTATCGAGTTTTGCACCTGCATCTTGTCTGGCGACACAATAGGCGACGGCTTGGCCAGCGGACGCGTCGGCGCAGCTTGCTCAGGCGTCGTGGCAGGCAACTGTGCATTGGTCTTCGGACTTGGGCTGGCCGCCTTTTTATCACTCCCGCCCAGGTAAAGCCCGCACAAGACGCCGATCACCAGCAAGAATGCCCCTCCGACATGGAGGGAAGTATCCGCACTCGATACCGGCCACGAGCCTCCTCGTCCTTTCGCCATGTTGATTGGCAGGACCTTACCTACTCCAAGCCGCCCAGTATTATTGGCAGAATTCCCGGAGGACGATTTCCCTCTCTTCCGTCTCGCAAACCGATTTAGGTCGAATATCTTCGCCACAATAACCTCCCAGGCGACGCAGTTAGGCGAAATCCCGCAGTCGTGCAGTGAGTTCCAATGGTGTATTCATCCTAGCCCTGTCCGCACAGGGCAGCAATCGCGCCGGGATGATCAATTTAGATGCTGAATTGACT
>Ga0335073_10001160_pt1 | contig 35032 bp, 38 predicted proteins | sample Lox_Sample_22_FD_207093 | JGI IMG/M metagenome (GOLD analysis project Ga0335073, IMG submission 207093) | Soil microbial communities from Loxahatchee National Wildlife Refuge, Florida, United States - Lox_Sample_2.2 | ecosystem: Environmental > Terrestrial > Soil > Wetlands | place: USA... | reverse complement strand
GTCGTCGTTCCAGCCGCACGTTTCTGTTGTCGATCGCGTTCTTCGGTGGATTGATACTTCTGGGATCTCCAGGGCTCGCACTCGCACAATCTTACAAGGAGGTCGAACTGGAAGTTGCCGGCCCCTGGGCCTACGTAACTGATCCCAGCGACGCCACCAGGGTCATCGTCATTAGTCCGAATCTTAATCACCTCATGACTGCAATTTCTGGGGGGGATGCTAATGCTTACTCGGGCCAACTGGGAGCGGGATTATATTCTCTGGCATTCGAAACTGATCCGTGCGCCAAGCACCGTCCAGTGGCGCCCCCAAAGTTGTATGACATCCCAACGACGGCAGTTCCGAGTGCCACTCAAGACGCTTTGGGAGCAAAGAATAAACGCGTGGCCATATCATTACCGAAACCCTGTTACTACGAGAGTTATCTCGAGAGCCATCTCAAGATTTCGACCGGTGCAATCGATGAGAGGACCCCTGAGGGCAACTATACGATCTGGATGGTGCTGCATTACACGATCCAGACCGCGACAACTTCTGCGACTCTTACCGGAACTCTTGATTCAGCGGCAACCTTTAAACCGGTAACCCTGTCTTTCCAGAACAATGCAACGCCCCCGACCAGTTCAGCGATTAGTTTGATTGCCTATTACGCAAATGCAGGGGAAGACTACCCGTGTGACCAGCATTCGGCCCAACACTTCGATGCCTCGATGACCCTGTGGGAGCAAACAGGTATGTACCGATTGTTGCCAGAGCTTGAATCCAAAGGCAATCAATCCCACCGATACAATTACAACTCAGCCACCTGTCCGCAAGCGATGAGCGGAGTCATGGATGACAGAATGCTTTCGGCGGATGATGTCCTTCAAAAAATCCTCAAGATTCGAGCAGCCCTCGATCAACCGAATCTTGAATCCGCGACTAATCTCACTAAGGACCTAAAAGAAAGGATATCTCCACTTTGGAATCCGCGCCCTCCCGTCGAAGTGCAAAAGGATCTCGAAGACTCTATCAATACACTGGAGGACTTACGAAAGCACAGGGAAGCCTTTCCGAAGCCGTGGATACCACAGTTTTTACTTATTACTCAGCATGCCCACTCGCCTGGCAGAGCCGATTGCCATGCGGCACAACTCAACATCGATAGCACGGTTCCCTGAAGGCTAAATTGAACCTAGATGTCGCGTTTCCTTCCAAACAATTCGCCAGCTTATACTACGAGAGAGTGGTCCGACTAACGGCTCAATTTGAACCAATGACCGCCACACTTCGGCTAGCCGGATTGCTCACGAGGCATCGGGTCTCATACATCACAACCAAGACCCATTGAAATCAAAGCGCAACGGTTGCACAGACCGTTGCAAAGCGCCGGTTGAAACCACAACGGTTCAAACAGCCGTTGTAGCGCGTCGGCAACCGGTCACACAAACCAACTCTAGCATCCCACTGAGGGCTTGAGGGCTGCTCTCGCCGCACGCCGCACTTTTTCCCCTCCCGCTGATTTGACGATTGTTAATGCTCCAGGCGCGCGTGATAATTCGCAACTGACGATTCGATGTGTACGCGCCCGTTCTCACGATTGATGCGAGCCAAACTCAACAGAAACGCTTCATGCGGCTTGCGCCGAGCCAAGCGAGCGGTCTCGCCGTTCCTCCTAAAGATTCTCTAGCACACTGGTGTTTTCAAAGCGACGTGAACAGCGACGCTCCGCTTAGCGCGCGCTGTAGCGCGTTTTCTGCTGCCCCGAGGCCTCCACTGCGCAAATGCTTGTTCGACTTTCCGTCGAATGCGTTTCGTCACGGTTGAGTATTCGGCTACTGTGAGCCCAAGGCGGACACGGACTTCTCTCGAAGTGTACCCTTCGGCGAGGAGATTGATCAGTTGTGAAGCGATCTTATCGTTCTGAAAGAGTTGCCCTACTTGCTCCGCCCTTTCCTTCGCCATTAGGATTGTTTCCGGGTCCTCGGTCGTCAGAATCCGTGTGAGGGGGCTCTCTGCATCCAGTGTTGCTAGTTCCGACTCTAGGTATTCCTCAACTCTCCTCGCGTGCCAACTGCTGGAAATGCTCCGCGCCGCCCCCAACAGGTGTGTCAGCAGCGACACATCCTCGCTCCACTCTCGTCTCCCAGTCACAGTTGCTGTGACTGCCTCGCTGAGGAGATCCTTTTCGTCGCGGCCGAGCGCCTTCCGTCCCAACCACTTAATCCGCCACCGAGCATAGCGCCGCAGCCTGATAAGGTCTTCCACAGTTAGTGCTTGGACTCCTTCCCAGACTCTATCAGGGCTGGCCATGGGCACACCTCCTACTAACCTAATGCAGGGGACTCCTCCAGTTGTTCCCATGCTGTGCGGACTTCGGCGGATCGAAGAACGGCGACGTGAAGGACTTCGGGTGGGAGAGACGAAGGTTGGACGTCGTATCGTTGTGGTTTTCTGACGAGTCTACGGAGTGCGCTTTTGTTCATCCGGAATCGCCCTTAGGGCATCGAGCAAAATCGCACGCACCTCCTCCGCTTCCTTTACGGGATCGTTTCCTTGCTCCCGAGATTCAGATAGGAGATCCTCATCGGATGCTTCCAGTACTGTCTCAGCCAGACCATCCATGATGGACTGCAGTGCCCTTGCAGGATCACCCCGCGTGATCGACAGTGGCCCTTCGGTCTCCTGCTCATCAAAAGCCTCATTTTGCGCATTGGCCGAATTCTTGTTTGACATGATTGTCACCTCCAAAATGTAAGTTACTGTTGACAAAGACTTTAGTCTTGTCTGCCAGAAAGATGCATAGCTCTTCAAACTCCTCATGCAGACCAGAACGCGGAATTGGACGCCCTACAGCGTTTTTTTTGAAGTTTTTGTGCCAGTTTCGGTCGTACTTTTGCCCCCCAAAACTCCCAGACAAATGATAGAATTCGCCGCCCGCAAGTCCGCTCATGCTCGGCAGACTAAGGGGAGTCCTTCTGATGGCAGCCAAGAACAAATCCCAGAATGATGGGAAAAGGCGACATTTCGACGAAAATGCGGTTGCTCACGTCTGTCATTACTTTTTCGAGGGGCGGGGCCCCAAAGAAATCGCCGACATGATGACCACCATGCACGACACACCTATGAGTCAGCAAGAGCCCTATAGGCTTATACAGAAAGCAATTAAACACTACCGTTGGCTACATCTCTCCTCTCCCATAAACACGGAACTCTCCGAAAAAATTCGCCAGACCTTTAATTTGCACTATGCTGGAGTAACCCTCACATCCTTCGTTGACGATGTCGCATCACGGACGGCTTTCTTGATCCTCGATCTTCTTCGCGAAATGCGAAGAGATCCGATGAACCAGCGAGAAGTACATATTGGATTTTCAGGAGGTCACACAGCAAGAAAGGTCTTCCAGAAACTCGCCAACCTGCTTGCCGAGCCTTCCGATTCTCTTCCTGAGACCATTGTCTGCCATGCATTGGTTGCTGGAATTGATACCGAGGCCCCAGGCACTGACCCAACTTCTTTCTTCAGTTTCTTAGCCGACCAGAACCTGAGCGACAATCGGCGCTTCGTCCTCCTCAATGCTCCGCCCATCGTACGGTCTGCGGAGTGGGCGTCCTTCCGCGGACTCCCACCCATCGCTAAGGCGATCCGAGAGGCCGAGAAACTAGATGTAATCGTCACGTCTGCGGCTAATTTTCGAGATTCACATAGTCAGCTTAAAAAGAACTTCCTAGAATATTCACCCGAGACCATCACTGGCTTGGAACAAGATGGCTGCATCGGTGACATCCTTTGGCAACCCATTAGCGCTGAGGGACTTCTCGATATGTCCAAATACGAGTACCGTCCGGTGACGATCTTAAGGTTGGAAGACTTGCCACATCTAGCAGCGCGAGGAAAGAGGATCGTTCTGGCATTGGGCCCTTGCGCCGCCCTCGAACACTCTCAGACTGAAGCGAGTAAGGCAACCGTGTTAGAAGCGCTCCTGAACCATTCTCTATCCGGAAAGACGTCTATTACGCACCTCGTTGTAGATAGCAGGACAGCGCAAGAATTGATGCGCAACCGTCGGACGGAGCCCAAGACCGCAGCTGCGGCAGTGGGATCGGACTCATCTTCGTCGAGGCCTTAGCCAGTTCCCTGCGACCTGTGCCACGAGTCCAACCTCCGCCGAATTCGCTTGGCGGCGGCCGCAAACCCCGATGAAGTGATACTCAAGCGAATTTGAATCTCTTTTGCCGTATACCCAAGCCCTAGGAGACTCACAATTTTGGAGGCGACTGTATCCTGCTCGAACAGCTTCCTAACCTGATCAAGTCTTTCCTTTGCCTCCAAGATTTTCTCAGGGTCCTGCGTTGTGGCAATCCGATCCAGTGGGCTCTCAGCGCCCGGCTCAACAAGGTCTGATTCTAGATATTCTTCGGCCTTTTTTTCATACCAACTCGTTGAAATGCTTCGCATCGCGCCGAGCAGGTGCTGCCGTAGAGGGATACTTCGCGTCCACAGTCGCCTTCCACTTACCGTTGCGGTGATCGCCTCGTCCAAGAGATCCTTTTCATCGCGACCGAGCGCCTTCCGTCCCAGCCACCTAATTCGCCAGCGCGAATAACGCTGCAGTCTCAGCAATTCAGGTCGTTTAAGCGCCAGAACGGCCTCCCAAACTGGGGGGCGATCGGGGTCCGGTTGTTCTCCTAGGGCTGCACGCTCAGCCCACCCGCCCGCGATGCTGCGCATAGAACCGACGATGCTCTCTTCAAGGTCGCTTCCTTCACTGATACCTCCCTCTTCAATAGTTAACCTCACCGCTTCTCGAAGCAATTCCTGATAGTCCCATCCTTGAGCCCTAAGACCTAATCCAACGATTAGAGTTTTTGCGAAACGTTTGAGTCGCAGACACTCTGTTACCGCCAGCAGCTGTATAGCTATCATTGCGCGGTAATTTGGCGCGGCTGTTTTTGCCCACTCACGCACAATCTGGCTCAAGACTTTTCCGTATCTCCTCAGACGAGCATCCGGAGCACACGCCGCTAGGACGCTCTGGGCGCTAGGTTCGGTGCCTGCCTGGATTGATCGAGCGAAGTACCTAAAAAGCCCCGATTCAATCCCTACTCTCTCAAAAGTCTGTTTCTCCAATTTGAGCGCTTCGGTATCGGAGTTTTCGATCTTCCGATTCTCGTCGATTTCCCGGAACAAGTCCCAGGGAAGCGCCTCCCAACTCTCTCGAGCGGTACGAATGGCGGCTTGGTGATTGTCGAGTGCGGCAAGGAAATCGAAAAGCGTAACCCCCGACCTGCGGGCGATTTGCCTAGCACGTCCAGCATCAGCCTTGCTCGGTAGAGGTCCGGAGTATAGCCGGCACTCCACAAAGCCAAGTGTCAGCTCGTCTTTTAACCATCCCTCCAAAACCTCAGCGGCCATCTGGACAGTTTCATCATCCTCATCGCGGTCCAACAGAATGAGGACCAACTGCAATGCCCGGTCTGCTCGTGACGCCTGTCTCAGTGCATTTGCGACATCGTTCTGGTTGGCATCTTCTACCTCCCGGAGGTCCACAACGTCGGCCAGGAGCCACGGAATCTCAGAAGGGAGACAAGGCAGTCTCTCGTCGGGTCGATCTGCATAGATGACCCAACTCTCGTTGTTTTCGAGGAGAATTGTGAGACCCGCCTGTCCAGAGATCAGAGCCTTCATCAATAAACCACCAATGTTGCGCCAACCTCTGCCAGTTTACGCCCCATGCTCTTTACGATGACCTTGGCTTCTGGTGAGCGGACCTCTTTCTGAGGTATTCGTACACACTCAATTGCGGAACGGTTTAAAGAGCCATATATATGTACCTCAACAAACTCGACTTCGTCCGTGCCCGCGGCCTGTTTCAGCAAGATACCGGCAAAGTCTCCCCGATCGGTAGCCCTGTCGATCCTTTCGTGCAACTTTGCAACGGCCAGCTTATGCCGATCATTCCACACAGCTCTGTAACCCAAAGGCGGAGGGTTTCCTACAATGATCTTGAATTGGCGGGCGAACACGAGGGAGTTCTCTTCAAACACAGTAGAGCGATGCGCAACATTAGAGTCTCTGAGTACGATCGAGCAGGGACCATAAGGCAGCGGACCCTGCTCGTCAATGGACAGCGCCGCGAAACGAATCTCTCGGTGGTAATGCGGGAAAAAAGTTGCATCTACAGCGCCTCTGGCCTGATCAAATGAATTTTGCTCTGGCGAACGTATTCCAGCTTCAATTTCCAACCAGAACGTTCCAAAAAGGACGTTGTCGCTCGAAACCAGCCAATTGGCCACGCTCAATTGGCGACACAGGACAGCCTTCGATTGCCGCACGGCCTCTTCAAAACTCCTCAAGACGTGTTCCGCTCCTCTTCTGACCGCCTCCTCGTAAGCATGGGTCCGCCGGGCATGCAAAGCCGCTGACTCCTCAACTCGTTCAGCAGCCCGCACATTCGGGAAACCCAAATCCCGATAGCAAGCTTGGCAACGATTTACGTAGTCAGGATTGTTGTACTTGCAGTGCCCGCATACCATAGTGCGCAATGGTGTTATTAACGTGCGGCGAACTATACGACATTCTCGCCGAATCACAAAGAGATAAGACGTGCTGAAAGCTCGTATTACCGTTGATACAATCGCCGCCCGCAGACCTTCGCAAGATACGCGACCACAGTGCAATCGTTGAACCTTTGAGTATGCCTCCGGCGAAAGATCTGGCGTTGATGACCTTCATTCCGGACATTCGAACAGGTAGTTTTAGATTCTTGCCGCGCCGCCCGCTCGCGGCCAAATCGCTCTCCGTACAACGGTTCAAACACCGCTGTAGAGGTCAATGAGACTCGACGCAGACGTTTCGCTAGGCCGTTGCGGTTCAGACGAAACGAATCCAGAAGCTGTACAACCAATGGTCGAAATCAATCACTTACGTTCGACTGCGGACTCCTTACTTGGGGCAAGTACCCCTGTTCGGCGGTAATTGTGTAACAGTCGTGCAACCTCAAAATCTCGGCACCACTACGCTTTTTGACCCTCTATAAGATTGAAGGAAATTCACAAGCAGATGCCGTTCGAACGGAACTATCTTGCGTCTTATCGCAGCCCCTGCTGCACGAACGGGGAAGCTACGTTACAAAACATGCTTTTGCAATCTTCCGCCTTCCGTCTAGCGCACCGTAACGGCCGACACGTCCTTGGTAATGACGTCTTGCAAAAACCCTTTTAGCCGATCTGGCTTTTCGATGACCTTTTGCATGCCCGCGCTCAACGATTCCCCGATACGAACTCGCGCCGCGTGCGTCACTAAGTCATCGATTCTTTCGCGATGCATGGTCGCAAGCGAAGGATCGGTCTTCTCCACTGTCGCTGCAAATACGTGCCACGCATCTTGGGCCTTTTCATTCAGCGTGAAAACATGATCGGCACCGACCACCATTACACCTTTATCTCGATACTCTCCAGCGCAACGATAGGACACCCACCAAATATCAAACGTAGATGATCGAATTAAGTCACGGATGATCTCGATGTCCTCCTTGGAATAATCGGAAATCTTGGGGCGCAGTACTACGACCGCGGCGGCGCCAGGAATCCCTTTGGATGTCACGATCGAATTAACGGCTTTGCAAGCTACACGCATGGAGCGAAATGCTGCGTCGGTCTGCCACCAGGCCGGATCCACTAGATTGTGATTCTCGAGGAAAACGAAGGGGCGTTTCTTCCTGCCTAGTGCGTACTCCATCGAGCTCATGCATGCCAATGGGAGACCTTCCATCACACCGAGCGTTGAGATTGACTCCGATCCTTCCACCTTCTCGAACAGCTGACTGAGATATGCGAGTTCCAGCCGCGCTGCTTTCGCGCGATTGCCCACCAACTCGACGAGCTGATTGAAGTCCGCCGGCATAACTTGCCCCATAGCCTCAGCGGTTCGCGATCCCATCGTGACGGTCTGTCCCTCGACAGCGCTAGGCTCCGTCTCTAATTCTCTATACAAATGCGCGCATCGCTCTACCGTCCGTTCGACAAGATCGCTCGAAGGCTCCATATCGAACAGGCCGAGCGCTTCAGCCTTTACAGCCTCGCCGACCAGCCTGTCTGAAAAGCCCAACTCGCGCAACTTCTCTTCGTGCACCTGCCAGTGCTGTCTTGCCTTAGTCATTTACGCCACCTCAACGTCCGGTAAGTAGCCTTCGCTCAATTCTCTCAATTCTTCCCCCGAAAAATCCTTCTTCACGATCTCATCGAGCCGTTTCTTTCCCTTGGTCAATACGGCGCGTGCTTCCGCTAAAGTCACCTGGAACCTGTCGGCTATATCCGCCCCGAATTCCTTGCCCGGTGCCGTCGCCAGTCCATTCTCGAATAGCGCCGCGAGAAATCTGCGTTGCTGGTCGTCTTGTAGATGGTATAGCGGAAGGTGGTAGTAAAAGCGCAGAGCGATTCGCTCGAATGATTCATCCTCTAGGATGTTGCGAATTACTCGTGCGAAACGCAACAGGAGCGTTTCGCCTTCTCCGCGCTCGAACTCCGGGTAGAACTCCGCGAATATTTGTGAAGTTCGCTCTTCGACGTCCTCCAGGGAGGCGTGGGGCAGTTTCCGCCTGCAATTGTCCAGCGCTGCCTGGAATACCAAGCGCCTTAGGCGCCGAACGAACTCTTCCCAGACAGCGCGCTTCGCCTTCGGAAACCGTTGGTGAAGCTCCTCATAGGGCAGGGAGTCGAATGAGGTCGGCCCTACTAACAACCTATATATCGTTTCAAAGAGCCTCAACGTTACACCTCTTCGAGAGAATCCGCTTCTCTATCCCGGGCCTGGACGGCCTTAAGGGTCTCCAGTGCCCGAAACCGGATGAGGCGAACGTTCCCTGCAGTCAGATCGAGACGCCCCGCGATCTCAAGCGCCGACAATCCTTCGAAATAGGTCCAATACATCACCTGCCGCGGACGTTCATCCAGAACTTCAAGCAATTCACTGACATAGAGCCTGTCTTCCAGGCTTCGGCCCTCGTCGCTGGGCGTTTCAGGAATCTCGGGGAGGCGCTCCCTCCTCATCAGGTCGATGGCCGCCCGACGGGCGAACACCTGTATCAATCTTGCGAAGGAATGCAGCGGGGGCTGGCCTCGGCGCTGCCTCAACCAGGTGAAGAGGCGAAGGAACGTATTTTGGAAGGCGTCGTCCGCAAGCGACATGTTTCCTCTACAGCGCCATAACACTACCTTGTAAACCAACGCCTTATATCGGAAGATGAGTATCGCGACGACCTCGGAAAACTCCTCTTCACTCGTCGGACTCGTCGCCCTGTCCAGAAGGTCTTCGGTCGTGAGGTCTTTCAGCTCGCGTGCCATTCTTGTGAGAGATGGTAACGCCCGTAAGGCGACGCATCGACGCTACCGTCCACGCGGAAATGACAAGACAGTCGCCGCCGTGCGAACGACGCCCCGAGGCCACCGAAAGGCCGCGCCACGATTCTTCGCCAGCAACCGGTGTTTACGTAAAACCGCGCCGGTCCCCGTCCAGATGGCAGCGGCGTCAACGTAGGGTCGTGGGTGTGCCCGAACACGACGAAGCGCCGTTGGCCCACATTCGCGAGTTCGTCCGCGGCTCTGTGAAACAGACCCGCCCTTTCGGGAACGAGCGTCGCGACTTCGGCCAATAGCCGCGATAATTCGTATTTTGTCGACAGCCGAAACACCTCGCGGAGAGACCTGTAAGCCATCGCCCGGTATCCTTTCTCCGCCTTGAAGTGTGGAATCGCCAGAAAATCCTCCACAACGTCTCTCCACGCCGCCCGGATTTGCTTCTTTTCTTCTTCAGACTTGAGGAAAGTCTCCGCGATCCACGCAATGTAAATCGCCACGTCGGATAGCGGCTCCACGTTGTCGAGGTCGTGAAGCCACTTTCCGACCTCGGTGCGCGGTGTCGCACCAATGGCGGCGCAGCTCATGCGCGCAAAACGGTTGACGATCCTCAACACAACTGCATCTCCCAGTGCCCAATAGCCATCCTCGCGTCTGTGAAAATTCAGGGGATCGAAGCTGTTTCCGTGGACCGCATATACTCCGGATTCTCGATCCTGATACGTCGTCCGAAATTCTCTTTCCGGATCGTGTTTAATTGAAAAGAAGCCAGTGAGCACCTCCCGGAGCTTTGGAGAAAGTTGGACCATGTAATCGTGATTTCCCGGAACATAGTCGACGGTCAATTCCGCCGACGCGACGAGCTCCCGAAGTCTTTCCTCAAACTTTGGGTAACGAGACCGGATGGCTCTGGCGATCCGCAGAGCGCACTCTTCGGAAAAGCCTTCGGAAAAATTGGTAAACTTCGGGCCCATGTTGCTCCATGGCGCGCTCTTCTCTTTGTCCCAGAGTTGTTCCCATTCAGGCGATCGCAACAGATCGAGGATGTCGCCGAGGAGAACCAGAGTCACCTTTCCCTTCTTACAGCTTTCTCCGACACTTGAAACAAAGGCGACCAACTCCTCGTCCGTAACACATCCGGATGAGCCGGTATCGTTCATATGAATATCGCTCACGATGTAAAGCATGGTGGTTTGATCAACGTAATTAAGACACGATTTAGTCGACGAAGGTTTAGTTATAGTGCCTTTGTCGGTAAATACTTGTACTAGGAACCTCGACTTCAGTCAACTACCTGAATCGACGAACTGAAGCTGCCATGTGAACAAAGAGCTTTGCAGCCATGGGCTTGGAAGGTACAGCGTGAGGTTTTGCGATTCGGTCGTCTGAATATTTAGCTATCAACATGGCACAGACAACAGTTTCAAACACCGTTGTGGTCCGGAACACAACGGTTCCCTAGACCGTTGTAGTGCTGCCTAGGTCTCGGCCCGCCAGCGACATATATAATGTCCTTTCCCATTCGACGCTTATTCCACGCACTATTCGACGCATTCTTCATCCGTCCACCTTCCCGTACGGGAAGATGACGACTCGTTGGGCCTTTGCGCTTACGTTTTATTCCCGTACGGGAATATTCCTTGCTTCCTGAGCGTTAAGCCCCTACGATATTACCGTACGGGAATATCGGAGACTACCGTTGAAATACGCTCCTCAAGACATCGGTCGCATTATCCGCGAAACACGCAAGAAACTCGGCGTCACGCAAAAAGACCTGGCTCTAACTTCCGGCACCGGGCTGCGCTTCGTCATCGAGCTTGAAAAGGGTAAGCCGACCTGCGAAATCGGCAAAGCCCTGACCGTCGTACAGACACTCGGCATTCGCATCACCCTCACTCCTCCCGCGGCGGCCAAGGAATCGTGACCATGGCCAAAACCCTTGACGTCTATCTGCGCGACGAACTCGTTGGCCATCTCATTCAGGACGAAGGCGGACAAGCCGTCTTTGAATACGCGCAACCTTGGCTCGAACGGCCTGGCGCCACGGCGCTCTCAGTGTCCTTACCTTTGCGAAAGGGACGGTTCAACCGAAACGAATGCCGTGGGTTCTTCGCCGGGATTCTTCCGGACGAATCCAAGCGCGAAATCATCGCCCGCAATCTCGGCATCAGCGCGCGCAACGATTTTGCAATGCTCGAACGCATCGGCGGCGAGTGCGCTGGGGCGGTTATGTTCATTCCCGCGGGCCAAGCTCTGCCTGCGCGCGATTATCACTACCGAACGATCTCCCCGAGTCAACTCGCAGATATCTTCAAGGAACTTCCGAAGCGTCCTTTGCTCGCAGGCGAGGAAGGAGTGCGGCTTTCGCTTGCCGGCGCGCAAGACAAGATCGCCGTTCGCATCGAAGGTGATGAACTGTCCCTTCCGCTGGGCGGTGCACCAAGTACGCACATTCTCAAGCCTTCGATCGAGCGCTTCGCGGGCGTCGTTTTCAACGAAGCCTTCACTATGCAACTCGCGGCCGAGATGGGGCTTCCCGCCGCCAAGGTCGAAGCTCGCACCGCCGAAACCATCGACTACCTGTCCGTCGAGCGCTACGACCGCACGCACATCCAATCAGGTACCGCCACGACACTCGACCGCCTGCATCAGGAAGATTTTTGCCAAGCCCTCAATATCGTGCCCGAAATGAAGTACCAAAAAGAAGGCGGACCTTCCCTCAAACAATGCTTCGCGCTGGTGCGCGACGTTTCGAGCGCTCCTGTCGTCGATCTCGCGCGATTGCTCGACTCCGTCATCTACAACTACCTGATCGGGAATAATGACGCCCACGGCAAGAATTTCTCGCTTCTCTATCACGGAGCGGGAACGGCCAATCAACAAATCCGTCTTGCACCCCTCTACGACGCCATCAGCACCGTGTATTACGCGGAGTTGAGCAATGAGATGGCGATGAAGATTGGAGACGAATACCGAGCGGAACGCGTCGCCTCCCGTGACTTTGACAAGCTGGCCGAGCAGACTGGACTCGCCAAACCGCTTGTGCGGCGCCGCGTGCCCGAACTGGCGCAGACAGTTCTCAAAACCACAGGCACAGTCCACATCCATCATGAAGTCGCCCAGAAAGTGGCCGCGCTGATTCGCAAGCGCTGTGAGACGACCCTTAAACGCTTCGCGGAATGACCGCAGGCTATTAGGTGCCTCAAATCTCCGCACTTTCCACACAGTATTTGACGCATCCCCTTGCTCCACCCTGCCGTCTCATTCCACTTCCGTTGAGACAAATTCCCCCTCATTTCACATAGACCACAGAAGGGAGAGAAAGTCACAACCCAGCCATCAACCTGCGATGAACGCGGAACTCACGCAAAAGCTGCTCAAGCGATTCCCCGTCCTCTATCAGGACTACGACTCCCCGATGACGCAGACCTGCATGTGCTGGGGATTCGACCATGGCGACGGCTGGTTTGAGATCATCTGGCAACTGAGCCTAGCAATCGAGGAAGAACTCGGATACTCCTGGCCGCGGGAACGCTGGTATTTGCTGAAAAAGTCCTTTTTTCGCGCCTGGAATCGCTTCATTTTTGCTCTGTCTCCCATCTGCCATGACCAGCGCAAGCAGGAAGGGTCAGGAACGAAAGAAGACCCCTTTCGCTGGATCGTCACGGAAGAGGCTCCGCGGGACTGGCTGGCACGCGCGGTCTGGAGAGTTCTCCCTCCGCTCCGCTTTGACGACTACCGCAGTTGGACCGCCAGGCTTCAGCGTCTGGGATTCAAGGCGTTCCTCCATCTGCCGGATACCGGATTCGCTGTGCAGCAGGTGAAGGAGAAATTCGGCACGCTGCGCTTCTACTGCCCCGGCAACGAAATCATTTATAAGTATGTCCGCATGGCCGAATGGTTGTCGTCGGTTACCTGCGAGGATTGCGGCAAACCCGGCAAGGCCAATGATTCCGGTTGGATTCAGACGCTATGTGAAGACTGCCGAAACCGCGGCCCTCTTTCCACGAACAGATAGTTCCCTTTCCGTGTTTCAAGTTCAGTTGGAAATAATTGAGACAAATCCCTACTGCTTCTGCATAAACCAATAAACGGGAAATTGAGTGAGCAGCCGCTGGTTGGCTTTGTGGCTTTTCATCTCCACAGCGGAGTAAGGAGGCGCACGGACGGCAAAGGCGGAACGGGGAAACGAAGATCGAACCGCGAGGGACGATTTGCAATTGCCAGCTATAAAAAAACTAAACCAAAATGGCTCGCTGAGTCGGCGTCGCTTGGCAGTGGCGAATCGCTTCGATGATGCGCAAGACTCTCGTTTCTCCTCTTCGTTGCATTGCTCCAACGCATCCGGTCACCGGCTACAAGAAGGAAGTCCGTTGGCCGACCGCTCTCCAAGCCTCTGCTGTCATTCCGGTACTCCAAATCACAGCGGGGAACTGCCAATCGCTCACACCGGAGCGACACAGAGGCTTGGACAACGCTTGCGCGCCTACAGAACGATGGAAATCAAACTCATCTTCGAATCGGACGGCGAGGAGGTCTCTTGCTCACTCGAAGAAGCCACGCAATCGCTCCTCGATGCCGTCCAACGCATCGTGCGCAAAGAGTTGGAAGTTTTGTTGGCGCAACCCGTTCTGAAAGATGGGCGGGACGGTCCATCCCAACCTACTCGGCCGTTGGCGCTTTCCAAAGCGAAGGCGGCGCAGGCTCTCGGAATTAGCGTCCGCACCATCGACTATTGCATCGCCAACCACGGCATCCGCGTCACGCGCATCGGTCGTCGCGTCCTCGTGCCACTGAACAGCCTTGAAGCTCTCCTCAAACAAGGTATTCCGGAAGTCCGCGCTTCCCGATGAGTGGCTCCGGGTTACGGGTCGTACCACGATCTTGGCTTTTCGAAATCCCGAAGGAGTTGTTTGAGATGGCAGAGGGGATCGACACTATCCGCGTACTCCGCGCAAAAGGCCAAAAGCTCATGCACCCGCTGCAGGGACTCCGTGTCCAAATCGTGCAGCCTTGGGGAATTGCCGAGGCTGATGGCGAAACGCCTCACGAGTTGACTCTGGCGCAAGGCTTCCGCCGCCTTCATAACTAACCCGCCGCGCCGGACGAATTCTTCCTGCCGCCTTCTTTCCTCCTCGCGTCGGCGTTGCTCTGCCGCCGACTGCTCCTGCATCCGTTGACGTTCCGCTTTTGCCGCCTCAATCGCTTGCACGAGCGGTTCGATTCCCGCGACAACCTCACCCACACACTCTTCGAGCTTCTTTTTCTTTCTGCCCTCGGACCAAGTGTGTCGGACCAAAGTTGTTTCGCCGCAAAGCAGCGCGATTCGCAGGAGCCCTGTCGCCTCGTAATCGCGTTTCGGCGGTGACCAGGCCCAGTCTCGTTTTTTTCGGGCCTCCTCTTCGGGCGTGACCACGTGTGGCTTCGAATTCAGGATCTCGGATAGACAGAGTCCGAGCTTCACCGAGCCACAATCCAAAGTGAGTGCTGCCCCTTCCTCCTTTGGCCACATCAACCGGACGTCTCGTTCCTCCACCGCCCGGAATAAGGCATCGAGAATGCTCAATGCTCTCGGCAATTGCGTTTCGGTCACCTGCACGTGCGTGGCGGTGCCTCTCCTACCGACGAGCAGACCCTTGTCGTCCTTGCGGCCATTTCGAAGTGTCCGTTCGGATCGAATCGCCAGAGCATGGGACAACGGAGCGTCCAGAGCGACTGGGATCACCGGTATGTCTCGTGGAACCGGTTTCGGTGCCTCCGCGGGCCCGAAGCGCAGTACGAGCCGGATTTGGTATGGGCCATTCTGTCCGATCGCCGGCAACCGCGTGCGGGCCGGCTTATGCCCCAGCTCTACTTTCCGCCAGTAACCAAGTCCCGGTGTCGGTATGTGATGCCGTCGGCAGAGTTTCGCCAGGCCGACATCCGAATACTTGAATTCTTGGGCCAGCTTTCGCATCGGTGTCGTCCACACGCGCTCGTATAGCTCCTCCCGCAGCAAGACCTTCGTCTTTTCCACCATCTCTGCTCCTGACGGCGTCTTGTGGCAAGCAATCCCCTAAGGTCTATGTCTCGGTGCCTCGAATTGTCTCAAGTAATTTCCTTGTTCTTCCCTCCGCGGGGCACACCGTCGCGCCACCTCGACCCCAGTGTCACGCCGGTTGCCTTCCCGCTCCGGTCTTCCTTCCGTTCTCCTGCAGCCGCGGTCCTTTGGTTCCCCGGCGCGAAGTGAGGGAACCAAATCCCCGCACAGGAGAACGCAAGATGAAAGCAGAACAAATCAAGGAAATTACAAACCGGGCAACGGAGCAGCTCGTGGCCGCTTTGCAGTCGGGCCATAGTGAGGCGCTCACCGCTTATCTCAAAGCCATCGGGCGATTCCATCGCTACAGCCTGCACAACGTGCTGCTCATTGCGTCGCAGAAGCCGAATGCCAGCTACGTTGCCGGTTTTCGCACGTGGAACGAACTCGGGCGATTCGTCAAGAAAGGCGAGAAGGGCATTCTGATTCTCGCTCCCATCGTGCGCCGCAAAGCGGACAGCGAAGACGAAACCGAAGAACAGCGCGCTGCCGTCGCAGGATTTCGCGCTGCGTACGTGTTCGATGTCAGCCAGACCGATGGGAAAGAGCTGCCGCAGATCGGTATTGTGGAAGGTGATCCGCACGAGTATGGCGAACGACTGCGCGCATTTGCGGGCAGTCAGGGCATTGCCGTGGAGTACTCCGACACGATCGCACCGGCGCGGGGCATGTCGAGCGGCGGCAAAGTTACCTTGCTTCCGGGCCAGTCCTCGGCGGAAGAATTCTCGACTCTCGCACATGAACTGGCGCACGAGCTTCTACACCGCGGGGACCGTCGCGCCGATACCTCGCGTTCCGTCCGGGAGACGGAAGCCGAGGCGACCGCCTTTGTTGTTTGCCACGCGATTGGTCTTGAAACCAATTCCGCGGCGTCCGACTATATCCAGCTTTGGAAGGGTGATGCGCAGCTTCTGACCGAGAGCCTCGGCTACATCCGGCAGGCCGCCTCCGCGATGCTCGCGGCGCTCAGTGATGCCTGAGCGCCACGCTGGCGGACAACTTGAATCGTGTCGAGGAAAACTAATTCACTCTGACCCGTTCGCACTGATCTTTTCGCACTTCTTTTGTTAGTGCTAGAAGCTCCTCAGTTACAGCAAAATACCTTATTTGCTTGAAGAACGCCGCCCCGATCGGCCCGTTTTTAAGACAGTGTTCTCCTTCTCGCACGCACGCCGGAACAGGTCAGGCGCCTTGATGCGCTCACAGGTGCGCTTGAAATCCTTGGCAGGCCCTCTCCACCGCAACTCGTCAATTGACCGGAACACCGGGACATCGACTCGAAGTGTTGCGAGAGTGCGAAACAGTAGTGCATCGTCCCAGCCAGCGAAAAGCGCCTCAGCAAGGGGACGCGCTCTCCGCAATGTCGGATCCCACTGATGCCAGTCTTTCGGAATGTCTTCCAGATGCGGATATTGTGAGAAAACCGCCGCTGCGGCTTTGGCCCCCCATCCCGCAATACCAGGATAGCCGTCAGCAGTGTCCCCTACCACAGCCAGATAGTCCGGAATCGAGGACGGTTTGATCCCGAACTTTGCGACGACGCCGGCCTCGTCACGGAGACTTTCGCGCCGGCGGTCAAGCTGTACGACTCGCGATCTCACAACGCATTGGCTGAGGTCCTTATCGGGGGTGCAGATGATAACTCGCCGGACGCGCTTATCCTTTGCTGCTTTCGCTGCAGCCGAAGCAAGCGCATCGTCGGCCTCGAATTTGACCATCGGCCACACCAGCACTCCCATCGATTGCAGCGCCTCTCCAAGAATTGGAAATTGCGATAGCAGTTCCGGATCTACGCCCTCGCCAGTCTTATAGTCCCGATAAAGATCGTTGCGAAACGATTCAATCACGTGGTCGGTCGCAACTCCGATGTGAGTCGCTCCGCCCTCCATCATCGTGAGAATCGATCCAAGCACGCCGCGAACTGCGCCGATCTCCTGGCCGGAGGCGTTTTTGGACGACGGTACGGCGTAGAAGTAGCGAAATAGTTCGTAGGTTCCGTCAATGAGATAGATGTCCATAAACCCGACTCAGTTAGTGATCCCACTCCGAGGCTGTTTCACTCCTCTGCGCGCAGTTGCTCCTTAACGACATCGCGCGGATTCTTGTCCTCCCGCAATCCGCCAAATTTCGAATGTCGCAACCTATCTCCCTCGGTCCATTCGAGGAATTCGATCTGAGCGACGGCTTCCGGCCTTAACCAAACTGCTTTTTTCATTTTCTCCGCGTTCAGTTCTTCGCCGAATCGTGACTTCCGTGTCTCCGGCAAATTCACGAATGGGCAGTCTGGAATCACGAGATGCTTCAGTCTCGAAAACACTTGGCGGCGAGAAGCCGGCACAAATCCGTTCCGAGTTCTTGCCACATACATCAATTTGTCTCCCTCATAGTAGCCGACGATCAGGGAGTCAAAGCCGTGCGGTCCCGGAAAATAGCCGCCGATCACGAACTCTTGCCCACGATTCACGCGATATTTGATCCAGGCACCGCTTCTTTTGCCCGGTTGGTACAGGCTGTCCTTTCGTTTTCCGATGATCCCTTCAAGTCCTTGCGCGCGCACTGCGGCCAGTAAATCGTCGGGCGCTGCCTCGATGTAATCCGAAATCTTAATGCTCTTATCGCGGAGGGCAACAACAGACTTCAATAGCTCTCGTCTCTCAATCAGCGGAAGTCGTGTCAAATCACGATCCTTCCAGCACAACAGATCGAAGATGTAGTACTGAATCCGCGACGACTCTGCGCGGAAATGTTGCAACAGATTGAAGTCGGGGCGGCCGCCTTCACCGATAGCGACTACTTCTCCATCTACGACCGTTCCTGCAGGCAGATCGGCCAGTGCTTCCACGATATTCGGAAACTGCCTATTCAGCGATTTTCTTCGCCGCGAGAGGAGCGTCACGCCACTTCCGGAGTTCACCGCAAGGGCTCGATAACCGTCGAGCTTGATTTCCCAAATCCAACCCAAGCCTACAGGCAGCTTCGATACCGATAGACAGTCCATCGGCTCCACAAATGACGCCTGTGTTCTGGGTAACGAAGCGAAGCGTGCTTCGATTTTTCGTTGCATCGCGTTTCTTAGGAAAGCAGAGGCCCAAGAAATAAGCAAACGCAAGGGGCCGTGTTAGACTCACCCTGAATGTCGGACTGGCTTCCACTCTCAAATTTCATTATTCAGTGTCTTCTGTTTGTTGCACTTGTCTGGTACACGGTCGAAACCTACAAGATTAGAAAAGCAACTCAGCGGGCAGCGGACGCCGCAACCGATGCGGCGAAGGCATCCGTTGAGCAGGCTAAGGCTGCGCAGGAAAATCTTCGCCTCTTAAAGGAATCCTACGAGGAAAGAATCGGGGAAGGTCCGCACATTGTTCTTGAAGCCATTCGGCGAGCCAAAAGTCTGATCGTGTATTGGAAGACTCAGGCAGCCAGCATCGCGCAGCCGCCGCACGGAAACCCTGACCCCGCCCCACTTGCCAACTCAGGGTTGCCCAGTGTTTTGAGCCACGCTCGGCAAATTCCCGGTTGCGCCGCGCTCCTAGGAGAGGCAGATCAAGCCTTGATAAATGCCAAGAGTGAGCTTGAGAAGGCGTATGCTGCAGCGAGGAAACAGACCTTTCTTACGACTGCCGGACGAGCGCCGGAGTATTTAAAGCAGGCCGACGAGCTATTGGACAAGGCATCTGATCTGGCGTTGCAGGGCATCACTCCCCGAAACGAGCCCAGAGCTACTAGCTGACACTCTCGAATTCTGAGTTGTTCGTTCGGATGCCGCGGGACGCAACGGAGGTGACTAAAACCCCATTTTTCTTGTAGGCAGCTTCGAGGTCTTTTCCTAGACACTCTGCTTTCTTTCCGCTGATAGACGTTATCTGAGCGATGCTGCCGCGGAGGCTCCGCACATAACTTTCGATTTCCGCCGGTGGTACGTGTCCTTCTTGAAGTTTGTGTATGGCGGATCGGATCCTCGATAGACGATCGGGTGGGACGCCGAACCCGTGGCCCAGCACGACGCCGTTCAAGATTTTCCGTGCTCCCGGACCGACGATTTCGAGTTTCTTTCTGGAAATGTGGAATCCGTGCTCCCGCAAAACGCGAATGACAACACTAATTACAGGCCGCGGGTCTCCGGAGGAAAATGCCAGGTCGTCTATCCAAGATGAGTATTGAATATTTCTAAGACGACATTCATTTCGAATCGCTGCGTCACACGAATAAAGAACCAGATTCGCGAGCATCGTGCTGCTTGGAGCACCTTGGGGGAGATGGCGTTCGAATGTCGTCAGCTTCGTAAGAAGGTCCGAGATTCTGGGCGAGCAATTCAATAGGTCACACCAAACTGCATAGACATGTTCGTTGGTTATGCTTGGAAAAAATCGTTTGATGTCTATCTTAAGTAGAACCCGCGAGTTTCGATGAAGTGTGACGTTGTCCAACACTCTCTTGCCTTTGATGCCGCCACAGATGTGAGAGGGCAGCGAGATGGGCATTAATAGCCGTCGGGCGATCAACGATTGCACTTTCTTCAGCTCAGTTGACGGGTTGTCGATCCTTCGCCGCTTCGGTGGCGCCGGGTTTCGCTGAAACGGCCTTGGTCTGGAGATCTTCTCAAATGGTGAATAGCTTCCGTCCGCCAAGGCCGCCGCGGCACGGATATATCCTCTACTAAGGCCAAGTAACCTCTCAAGGCGCCTCATTGAGTAGAGGTTAAGTTTTCTTAGAGAATAAGGGCAGCTTTCCTCGAAATCTTGAGTGAGCGGCATGGCGAAATAGAAGCTGGGCCAGTCCTTGCGCGGCCCGCTCCAACTCCTTAGGGTCCTCTAGGTCGAGGTCTTCTGGCTCAGCTGCCAGCAGCGTGAGCAAATGATCCGGTATTTGTAGCGCCTTGGCGAGTTTTTCAACGGTGTCGAGGCTGGGCTTGCGCTTGCCGAACTCTATAAGCGAAATGTGGCTCGGGTCGACGTCTGCCAATTCCGCGAGCTCCTTTTGCTGAAGGCCCGCTATTGCCCTACCGATTCTAATTGCTTTGCCGTAGTCCATGATGAACGAGATGGGACATGAGTCGCTCTGAACAGTTAGATGCTTTCAGCTTTACTTCACGAACGCCATGATCAGCCTGCGCGCGACTTCCCGAACGCATCGGTAAACTTCAGCCGATTTCGGGTGCGGCTTTCGCCTTAGACGCCGCAGTTGTTCAATGGCTGCTTCAACATTCCTTTTCTGCTCGGGCCCGATGTCGCTTCCCGCGCGCAAAGTCTGAAGATCAGCAATGCACGCGTTAAGGTCCTTGAACTGTTTCATTGGCCTTGCCTCCCTTCCGGCGCTAGGTGCTTGTGCGCCGTGCAGCTGGAGCGCATTCCCGAAAGGGAGCGACATCAGGCCAAGACGACTCATCTCCAGAGTGCAGCAATAGAGCGTCACACTCATCAAGTCTGCATACACATATATGCATATAGACATGAGTCGTATGCGCTTAACCTACGCGGACCAAGTGAACGTCGCTAAGTCCGCGACGCTGGGCCTAAACTTCACGCCGTCGCGTCGTTAGCACCCGCCGAAATAATGACCGGCGAGCTGAAGGTGCCGGATCTAGTCCGGCCCCTGGGAGTACGTAGCCTGTTGAGGCTGACCAATTTGTCAAAGAACCATGAACCGCCGTAACGGCGGCCCGAGGAGCAATATACACGGGCAGGGTTGTCACGTCAAGTGCCTAGAAGTCATGCTGATTGACTATTGGCGAATACCTGGCGAAGAAATTAGTCGTACGTGGTTGGGACTTGGAAAAGCGGCTGCAAGCCGCTCACGAGTAAGATCCTCGCCGCATTTAATGAAAATCATGGGACTGCGTTTCCGCTGCTGTGATCGCGATGGGGAGTACGCGGGAAGCCTTAATGGATATGGTGTGATCCTGATTCTGCAGGATGCCTTCAACCCGAAGGAATTTCTCACGATTGATCACCGCGCGGTATTTCTCGTAAAGGTCAGGATTCACAAGCACGTTCGAAATTCCTGTCTCATCCTCCAGACTCAAAAAGACGAAGCCCTTCGCTGTCCCCGGACGCTGCCGAGCGATTACGCATCCTGCCACCCGCGCGTAATTGCCCGTCCGCGCACGCGAGGCAAATCGCACGCTCGTTTTACTTGCCTCCTTGGATAGAGCCTCCCGGCAATAGCTCATAGGGTGTGCACGCTGGCGAACAACCTGAATCGTGTCGAGGAAACTAGACCGCCAGGCTGCTCAACTGATTCTCGACCTGCCTCTGGAGTTCTTCCGGGTGCGCAATCTTCTCGAACGTCTCTGACGTTCCGCCGATGCCTTTTACCACAACGGTTCCATAGCCCAGGATCCGGCCGGCGAACGTCTTGGCCATCCCGATGCTTTCCACCCGAGATAGAAGAACCTCGATACTCTTCCGGGAAAACATTCCGGTCTGAATCCGCACCCGTTTGTTCGAAACCATCACTTCCGTCGTGATTCGTCGGATGATCCCTCGCGCAATCAATGCTCCACCAACGGCCAGGAAAATCGCTCCCTCGAGAATTCCCGCGTTGTGGGAACCGCTGTTGCGCTTCATCAGCCAACCGCTGGCCAGCACGATAAAACCGATGAAACCCAAAACCAGCCCGCCCATCACCGGCCAGAGCATCACAATCCAGTGACAACCTGTTCGGTAGGCAACCGTTTCCTGGAAGTCTGAATTCATTTCCGTATCACCCAACCCGATCAAAAATACGGGAAAGGGGCGTTCCCGCATTGAGTTTCCCTTTTTTGTCTTTTTTTCCAGACTGCGTTCGCAAATGGCTGCTCCGCCTCTTCCGACCTATCGTCCTACGGTTGTTGGCAGACCGAGTATCGAGCGAATCCGGTGACGCTCGCTCACCTCGCGCGGCGTTCGCCCGGGTCGCTCCAGCCATTTTGTGAAATCCACGATCCGTACCTGGTGTTCGACGCGAACTTCGGCGACCGAAACCGTCACCGTTCCATGGGTCATGAGGGCGTCCCCCGCCCAGTCACACTTTCGAAAGGCCGCCAGACCCTGCGCCACCGCTTCGTACACCGATCCTGCGGTCACGTCAGCGGTGTGAGAAATTCCGTCGCTGTTCTGCACTGTCACTCGACAGGAACGCGCCGTCATAAACCCACCTTAACATATTCGCTTTTTGTTCGCTATAGCACTCGGGAGCACTGCCCTTCCTGGCTCCAACCCTGCGCCTGCTCCGTTCGCTCCTTCCGTGCAAGGGTTTTCGCTGCGCTCCAATGAACGCCACACACCGGCGCCCTTGACGGCGCGAACGGACAGTCGCATTTCCCCGCCACGAAGGGACATTTGCTTTTCATGCGCGGCTTCCGCGCCTGCGGAGCAAAACCCAAATTCAACCGAAGGAGATTTCCTGCAATGCAAACCACCGAACGGAAGCCGTTGTTTGACTTGGGACAGCTGGTCGCCACGCCCGGCGCACTGGCTGCTCTCGAAAAATCCGGCCAATCGCCCATGGACTTTCTCATGCGGCATGTGTCCGGCGATTGGGGAGAAATTCCCGAAGAAGACCGCCAAGAAAACCAAATCAGCTTGGAGAAAGGATTCCGGCTGATGAGCAGCTACAAAACACAGGCTCAGGATGTGGTCTGGGTGATTACCGAAGCAAATCGCAGCCACACGACCTTGCTCTTACCGAGCGAGTACTAAGCGGACGAGGACCTACCATGACCAACGAAATCCAAACTGTAGTGACCAATACTTCCTCCCCTGCCGTTCACTTGCTGGAGATTCCGATTTCCGCGATTCAGGAATCCCCCACCAACCCGCGCCGTCAGTTCGACGAGATCAAACTCGCCGAACTTGCCGACAACATCCGGCTGCACGGCGTACTCCAACCCGTTCTGGTTCGCCCCCTGCCGGGTGGTGAAGCGGGAGCGTTCGAACTCGTCGCCGGAGCAAGGCGCTTCCGCGCTTCGAAGCTGGCGGGACGGGAGGCCATTCCGGCGACTGTCCGCGAGCTCAGCGACACGCAGTGCCTCGAACTGCAACTCATCGAGAATCTGCAACGCGCCGACGTCCATGAACTCGACGAGGCGAGAGGCTACGCCACCTTGATGCAGCTGCAACCCGATACCTACACCGTGGAAACGCTCGCCGAGAAAATCGGGCGTTCCGAGAAATACGTCTATGCAAGGCTACGCTTGACCCACCTCGTGGAAGAGGTCCAGCAAGCCTTCTACGCGGCGAAACTGACCGTCGCGCACGCCTTTGAAATCGCTCGGCTGCAACCGAACGACCAGCGTCGCGCGTTGGCGGAGTGTTTTCCGCAACACCGCAGCACGGCGGCGCTATTGAAAGACAAGAAGGCCGAGGCTGTCACTGTGCGATCCTTGCGGGAATGGATTGAGCGGGAAATCCACCTCGACATCTCGAACGCACCATTCGACGCCCAGGACGAAACTCTGCTGCCGTCTGCGGGAAGTTGCACGGCTTGCCCGAAGCGTACCGGAAATAATCCGCTCCTCTTTCCCGAGGTCCGCCAAAAGTCCGTTTGCACCGACCGCGCCTGCTACCATGCGAAAGTGCAGGCCCTCGTTCAAATGCGCGTGAAGCCACTCGAAGCATGCGGCGAGAAACCACTCCGCGTGTCGCAGGCTCCCGCTTGGCAGGTGAAGAAGAAGGAGCCGGATGTACTGCACGAAGGCGAATACCGCCGCATCGCGAAGAAAGCGGAGTGCCCGCAGACCCGCCCGGCGGTCATCATCGACGGGCCTCAGGCTGGCACGGTGCTGCATATATGCCGGGACGAGAAATGCCCGGTCCACGCTCGCGAGACGCGCTATGAAGCCACGCCCGAGGAACGCGCGGCCCGCAGCAAAGAACTCTTGGCCGAACGCATCGAGAAGGCTACGCGCGTTCGCATCCTCGACGCCATCCGCAAGAAACTTCCGGGTACGCTCGCGCGGCCCGACCTCGAAATGGCCGCGCTGGATTACTTTCGGCGTCTCGGCCACGACAACCACCGCCGTCTCTGCCGTGTGTACCAGTGGGAAGAGAAAAAGACCAAGGCATCATGGGGTGGTGTGGCTGTCGACTACGAAGCCATCGCCGGAAAGATGGTCCGGGCGATGAACCCGCAGGACCTCCAGCGTTTCCTTGTCGTGTGCGCTCTGGTGTCCGACCTCTATTGCCCCGGCTACAATCCACGCCAGACACTGGCCAAGGATTCCAACTTGGCCTCGACCGCAGCGAGATACAAGATCGACGCGGCCAAGCTCGCTGCCGAGGTTCGCGTGGAATTGTCGAAGAAGGCGAACAAACCGGGGAAGGCCAAGGAGAAGCCGACGACCAAGGCGAAATAGAGCAAATCTGCAACCGAGAGCCGCGCTTCAAAGCGCGGCTCTTTTTCTTTTTTAGGCCGCGTTCGCCCGTCGCGGCCGGCTGGTGGCCATTTTCTGGGCCATGTGCATAATGAGTTTCCGGTCGCCGTCCTCGGCCTTGCTCAAGCATCTTCGCAGTTTGTGAAGATACCTCGCATCTTTGCCGGAGTTGCCCCAGGCAATGTCGTCCGCAGTCTTTCGCTTGGGCAGGTTCGGCAGTTCGGGTGGCTTCTCCCCGTCGTAGAACAATTGATAGAGGGGAATCTCCAGCGCCCGTGCCAGCTTCTCGAGCGTCTCGATGGCCGGCACCGTGTGCCCGTTCTCCACGCGCGAAATGTAACAGCGCAGCAAACCCGTCCGTTTCTCAATGTCACCTTGCGACATCTTCTTGGCTTCTCGCAGTTCCCGCAAACGATCACCGATTACCATGAGGCTCCTCTTTTCTACGATTGCGAATGACGGGGACGGAACAACAGGATATTCGCCCGCACCCCTTTTTCCAAACAACCGAATTGGATTCCTCTACTCCGCTTCGACCAACCGCATCGTAACGCCGATGACGCGGCCCACGATCTCCGCCTCGCGTGGATGGGCGAAGCGCCGCACCTGGCATTTCGATTTTGGATGCGGTACCGCCGACAGATAGCCGTCGTGCATCTCACACCAGCTGCAGATATATTCTCCCCGCAATTCCAAAAAGAAAATCGGGCGGTCGTCCTCGTCGTCCCATTTCATGGACACGACCTTGCGTTGGTTTTGATCGATCTGCACGATGGAACCCGGTCGGATGATTGGGAACATGGTGCGACTGGCGCAGGATCGAGCCGAAGCTCCGGACCTCCATCGTCGAAGGCATTTCCGTATTTCTTTCCCTGTTCGACGACAACCCAAAAGTGAAGCGCGTTTTCTGTCCCAAGCAGGAGTGTTACGACCCGCAAAAGAATGCCTCGCATCAGTTCGGAAAACCCCTCCCGTCGTTTTCGTGGCTAATCAACCAGGGAAAGGTCTGTGCTCTGAACTTTCCCATCGGAATGAACCCCGGACTCGCTAAGGCTCTGGGCGTGATGATGAAGCTCGATTTCGAGCGCGCCGTACTCAATCGCGTGCCGGAAATGGAAGCCCAGCCGGAAAAGCACTGGCGGAAGGTGCTGTTTCTTTGTGACGAGTACCAGCATTTCGCGACGGTGGGCGAGAGCGATCCCACGGGCGACGAAAAATTCTTCAGCTTGTCGCGTCAACCCAAATGCATTCCCATCATCGCCACACAAAGCATCAGTTCTTTGCGGTCCTCCCTGCCGGGCGACAGCTGGCGCACGCTCCTGCAGACTTTCCGTACGAAGATTTTCCTGACGCTCTCCGATGACTTTTCCGCGAAGACTGCGAGCGAACTTTGTGGGCGCGAAGACCAGCTCAAGGTCAGCTACAACTTGTCCGAGAGCGGCCATGACGCCCGGGTCAGCTTGCTCACCGGAAAAGCGCTCTCCCACAAGGCGAATATCACAGCGTCGAAGAGTTACAACACGCACAGCGATTTCCGGTTCGACGTGAAGACATTCACGGAGCTGCGCAACGCGCAGTCGGTCACGATCGCCTATGACGGATTGAATCCGATCCCTCCTGCATTCTGTTACCTGAAGCCCTATTTCAACGACCCCAATAAATCGTACTTCGAGCAGCTCGCCGAAGGAGAGTTGTGATGAATGGATTCGAAGTCATCCTTCCGTTCCTGAAACCCATCGAGCATCTCATTCTCGACGAGTCCATCAGCGAAGTCATGGTCAATGGGCCGGACCGCATCTTCATCGAGAAATGCGGTTTCCTGGAGCAAGTGAAAGGAGTCTCGCTCGGTGAACGCTCCCTCCTCGTTGCAGTGAAAAACATCGCGCGCCGGTTAGGAGACGATATCTCCGAAGCAAAGCCCATTCTCGACTCGCGCCTGCCGGATGGAAGCCGCGTCGCCGCCGTGATTCCACCCTGCAGCCTCGGGGGAGTCACGCTCACCATCCGAAAATTCAATTCCCGCAGCTTTGATATCGAAGACCTGATTCGTGCGGGAACGCTCGATCGCCAGCTCGCAAACCGCCTGGAAGATTACGTTTTGAAGCGGAAGAATTTACTCGTCTCCGGCGGTACCGGGTCAGGCAAAACGACCCTGACAGGCATCCTCGCCAAATTCATTCCTGAAGATGACCGCATCGTCCTCATCGAGGACACCGCCGAGCTGCAACTCCCGCAAACAAATCTCGTCCGATTCGAGGCCAGGCGCGAAGTCAGTGGACTACCGGCAGTGTCCATCCGCGACCTCTTGAAGGCCTCGCTGCGTCATCGCCCGGACCGTATCATTCTCGGTGAAATTCGTTCCGGCGAAGCGTTTGACTTGCTGCAACTCTTGAACACCGGCCACGCCGGCACGCTATCGACCATCCATGCCAACTCGGCAAAACAAGGACTCGCGCGCTTCACGAGCTGCGTTCTACAAAGCGGTGTGGAATTGCCGTACCGGGCGATTAAAACCAACATCGGCGATTCACTCGAAGTCCTCGTTCACGTCGAACGCAGGCCGGGAAGAAGGTTCATTTCCGAAGTTCTGGAACTCAGACGCTACGACCCGGACTCGGACATTTTCGACTATTCCGTCGTGTATGCGAAAGAACCGCAAGGATGAGCCGAGAGAAACAATTCGAAGCCCGGGACCTGTCTGCATCGGAGTACGTCCTAGCGCTGCATACTCCCGAAGACCAGATTGCCGTGCTGCTCCGCAATCGTTCCCGTAGTCAGACCTTACAACGCATCGCTACCGCGGAGACTGTGACCGGCCCGGACTTTCAGGAGTGGCTCAAGCGCGAGAATCGCGCCGGGTCGGATGTTTTCGTTGGAATGAATCCTCTGAAAGAAGGTGCGACAAGCCGCTCCAAGGAAAACATCCGGGAAATCCGCCATGTCTATCTTGATCTCGACGAGGATGCCGCGGCCTCGCTCGCAAGGATTCGGGATTCATCGGACGTTCCACCGCCAAACTTCGTCCTCGACACATCTCGCGAGAAACATCAGGTGGTCTGGAAGATCGAAGGCGTAGACCTGGAGCAGGCGGAGTCCCTGCTTCGGTCCTTGGCCAGCGAATTCGGAGGCGATACCGCTGCCACCGACGCGACACGCGTTCTTCGCATGCCCGGCTTCACCAATCGTAAGTACGCAGACGACTTCGTGGTTCAGGCCCATCAACAGTCCGAGCGCGTTCACTCGCTTCGCGACTTTGCCATCCGAGAAGGTTCAGCCGCCTTTTCGCGCGATTATGATGGAGACCGTTCCCCCAAGAGGCTGCCGGCCGGACACAAAAGCCAATCGGAAGCCGACTGGGCCTACGCTCGCCGGGCGCTGGCGCGTGGAGATGACGCGCAAGAAATTATTCGGCGCATCGCGGACTACCGCGCGGACGACAAGCATGACCCTCTCTACTATGCCCGCCTAACGGTTATCAAAGCGCAGCTTTCCATGATGTCGCCAAGCGCCGCTCAGACAGCGCCCCTCGAGCAAGTTCCGGTAAACAAGCCAGATCGTTGATCAGGAGAGTTGTCATGCCCGAACGAAACTACGAAGGACGAGTTTTCTCCGAAACCGTGGAAGCGGTAGTTCCGCACGTTCCGAACGGTCAAAACCCCTCGGTCAACTTGGAAGCCTTCACACGATACGAAATCGTGGACAGTCGCGAATTGGCCCGGCGACTAACGGTTCCCGTCTCGTGGATTCGCGATCAAGTTCGTGCGCGGTCCGAAGATCCGCTTCCACACTTGAATTTGGGTAAGTACGTGCGATTTCTCTGGGGCAGCCCTGCTCTTGAAGAATGGATCAGGCGCCGTATAGTGGTAGGGAACAACAGGCGCCTGGGACGGACTCAACGAAAGGAGCAGTAATGAAAAGAGCCCGTCAGAAACAGGCAGGATGTGTAGTGCAGAAAGGAACGTTTTGGCATGTCCGGTATCGAGAGCCGGTGGTCCTTGCGGATGGCACGGTAAAACTCGTCCACAGATCCCACAGACTCATAAAAGCAACCGGACCATACCAAACGAAACGCGCCGCGGAACGGTTGGCGGAAAAGACGTTACGCCCGCTCAACGACGGCGTGCTCGTCGCGGAAAGCACGATGACGCTGAACCGATTCATCGAGACCGTGTACTTGCCGTACGCGGAATGCCAGAAGCGTCGGTCAACGTTTATCGGCTACCGCAACATGTGGACACGTTACATCAAACCGGATGGAGACCAAGCGTTGCGTGAGTACAGAACCTTCGAGTGCGAGCAAATGTTGAGCGCTATCGCTCGCAAGCACGACCTGTGCCGCTCGACGCTCGCTCACATCAAACACTTCCTCGGAGGCGCATTCCGTTATGCGCGCCGGCAAGGTGTCCTGGATTCCGCGAATCCCGTGAGGGAAGTCGAGATTCCCAAGGCACGCCCGGCACGCGATACGCATGCGTACTCTTTGGAAGACGAAGTCCGGATGCTCGCGCTTCTTCCCGAACCAGCGGCAACGATCGTCGCCGTTGCCGCGTTCACGGGTGCCCGTAAAGGTGAAATCCGTGGGTTCGTCTGGGAGGGCTATGACGGCTGCACCATCGAAGTGAAGCAGTCGGTCTGGCGCAACCAGGTCGGTGAACCCAAACGGGAGAAAAGCAAAGGGACCATTCCAGTGATCGGGCAGTTGAAGCGTTTTCTCGACAGCCATCGCGTTCGCTCGGGAAATCCAGAGGGCGGATTCATCTTCCGCAATGCTCTCGGAAATCCGTTGAACCTCGATGCTCTGGTGAGAGAAGTGATCCGGCCCGCACTCGATGCGGAGAAGATTCCGTGGCACGGCTGGCACGCGTTTCGGCGCGGACTAGCGACAAATCTTCACCGTCTCGGTGTTTCCGACAAAGTGATTCAGCAGATTCTGCGTCACGCGAATGTCACGACCACAATTAATATTTACGTGAAGATGGTCACGCAGGACGCGGAAGAGGCGATGCGGAAACTGGAGTCGAACTGTTCCCTAATTGTTCCCAAAACTGTTCCCAAATTAGGGTTCAAATCACCCGATTTTGGAGCAGAAACGGAAAATGCGGGTGTCCGTAAGTCCTTGACGCTAGATGTAGTTAGGGGAAATCTGGCGGAGAGGGGGGGATTCGAACCCCCGGTAGGAGTTTTGGCCCCTACAACGGTTTAGCAAACCGCCGCCTTCAGCCTCTCGGCCACCTCTCCGCAACGATTGCACGGTTATTGTAGCGCATCCCGCTGTTTTCGAGCGTTCTATTTTCGGGCATCCTGCCTGCCAACCGGTAGGCGGCGCGGTTTCTAAATACGGAATTTGATTTGCGATTTCGCGCGCGCGTCGCGCCAACCTCGCACTCTGATGCATGAAACGAGCACCAGGGCGGGAAATCGAGCGGCAGGTGTTGCAATCAATGGAGAATCCGGCGAACACAACCGAATAACCACTGCGTAAAATCACTTAACCTAGAGGAACCGGCAAAACCATTCCTTTATTCCCAATAGCTTTCGTCACGGACTTGAAGACACTGCATAAGCAGCCTCGCGAAATCTTTTTCCACGAAACAAGAAATCAAGAGCGCCCTTCGTCGCGCACAGCCGGAATAAATGCGTTACCCACTCAGTCTACCTTTGCGAAGCACGCAGGTTGCACCTTTTTGCAGCACCCACAATTCGCTGCAGCTTGATTCGCGCTGGTTTTGCGAATTGGGCAGAGAACTGCGTCTGGAGACGAGATGAGCGACAAGAAAAATGATGTATTGCTGCACGATCACAATCACGACGGCGTCAACCGGCGCGGTTTTCTCAAATGCATGGCCTGGGCGGGAACCGGCGCGTTCTGCGTGATGAAAGGCGGCGTACTGAATTCCTATAGCTTGAGCCGGGTCGCGGAAATCGGCGCGAAAGAATCGGCGGGCGAATTGAGCTTCGTGCAAATCAGCGACAGCCACATGGGTTTCAACAAAGCCGCCAACCCCGATGTGGCCGCAACGCTGCAAGCAGCGGTGAACAAAGTCAACGCGCTTTCCGCGGCGCCCGAATTCATCCTGCACACGGGCGACATCAGCCATCTTTCCAAACCCGAGGAGTTCGACAACGTGGAGCAAATCCTGAAGAGCACGCGTCCCAAGGATGTTTTCTACGTGCCCGGCGAACATGACGTGCTCAACGACGACGGCAAGCAATTCCTCGAACGGTACGGCAAAGGCAACAACGGCGGTGGTTGGTATAGCTTCGATAGAAAGGGTGTCCACTTCGTTGGGCTGGTCAACGTTCTCAATCTAAAGGCCGGTGGACTTGGCACGCTGGGCGCTGCGCAGCTCGACTGGCTGGAAAAAGACGTGAAGCATCTCAAGCACAGCACGCCGATCGTGGTCTTTGCGCATATTCCGCTGTGGTCGGTGTATCCGGAATGGGGCTGGGGAACGGAAGACAGTGCACAGGCGCTCGGATATTTCAAAAAATTTGGTTCGGTCACTGTGCTCAACGGCCACATTCACCAAACGATGCAGAAAGTGGAAGGCAACGTCACATTTCACACGGCGTGCTCGACCGCATTTCCGCAACCGGCGCCGGGCAAAGCTGATTCCCCCGGACCGATGAAAGTTCCTGCTGAGCAACTGAAAAACGTTCTGGGCATCACGGATGTGAACTACGTGCAAGGTCAGCACGCGCTAGCCGTCGTGGATTCGAACCTGGCATAACTAGGTTCGATTTTAAGAGCGCCAATCTTTCAATCGCTCGGAACTTATCTCAAAAAGAAAAAGGAGGAAACGAAATGAGGAGACGTGTGCTTGTGGCAGTGGGCGCATTGGTGATGGCGGGCGGTATTTTTATCGCTGCGCCGAAAAACCGGCGATTCGCCGCGCTGGCTCAGGAGAAATCTGTCGCGAGCGAAGTGAAAATCGACAATTTTAGTTTCAGCCCCACGGCGCTGACTGTCCCGGCCGGCACGACTGTCACCTGGACCAATCGGGACGATATTCCTCATACCGTCGTGAGCACAGAGGATCCTCGAGTCTTCAAATCCAAGGTGCTCGACACGGATGAAAAATTCTCGTTCACGTTCAGCAAGCCAGGCACATACCCCTATTTCTGCTCGATCCATCCCAAAATGACCGGGAAAGTCATCGTCCAGTAGGCAGCCGATGGGCATAAATCCCTTCGATCCGCGCGCCGCACTCTTGGCCAAACACGCCCAGCACGTCGTGCTCATCCATTTTCCTATTGCGCTTTTTCTTGCCGGCGTGCTTTTCGACTTTCTAGGCAAATGGACGCGGAATTCCGCGCTCGAAACGACCGCCTATTTTAACTTTCTCTTCGCAGCCATTGCGGCGTTGCCGGCCGTGGCCACGGGGTTGCTCGCCTGGCAGTGGGCTCTAGAGGGGCAAAAGCTGCAGGGCGTCCTGCTGCTGCACTTGATCTTCGGTTGGCTGTCGGCGCTGCTGATTTGGACGGTCTGGCTTCTGCATCGGCTGGTCCGCCAGCGCAACCATTCCGAGTTCTCCGCCTATCTGCTCGGACTAGAGTCCATCGGCGTCGTCGTGGTGGCGCTCACCGGCCATCTGGGCGGCTTTCTCAGTGGTGTAAACGGACCGAATTGAACGCTTTTTCCAGCGCTCCAGCCCTTCGGCCAGATTGGAAGCATTAACTCTCGACGCGCTCGGCGAATTTCGCATCCTACTAAATCGCGGACACGGTCACTTCCCCAGGACGCCGGAAACAATGACCCCGGCGGGAGCGTCAAAGCATATAAGGTCGGTGGCCGTTAGCGCTTTCGCTCATAGTTGAGCCTGTAGGAAGAGGTCTTCCTTTTCCGCTGGTTTGACCTTAAAATGGAAGGCGAGAATCGCGGCATATCTCGTTGAGATTGCAGGAAATAGCTGCTGGGAGGGGCTTGGGAGCCAACTCCCTGCGGACAGCTCAAACAACGATCCAGCGAGCAGTTTCCGAGGCGAAACATTTGCCCCTATGAGGGCGTATGTAAATTTAGAGGTCGGATGGACGACGTAATTGTGTCCCCGGTTGGCTCGTCTACTTAGGGGACGGCGGCTACGACCCTTCCAGGGTGGACTGCAGAGGAATTATGAAGACGTGGAAAAAGGTGCTTATCGGTGTGGTGGTGGTGTTGGCCCTGGCGGCCATTGTCGGGATCAGTGTGACCCAGGCCAACAAGGGCGTGGTGACGGTGCAGACGGCTAAAGTCGCCACCCAAGACGATCTGGTTTCTTTGGTGACCGCTTCCGGCGAAATCAAGCCGACGACCTACACCAACATCAGCGCGCAGGGCTTCGGACGCATTACGGAAATTCTGGTGCACGAAGGCGATCACATCAAAAAGGGCGACAAGCTGCTTCTCCAAGATAATGTACAGGCCAACGCCGACGTTCAAGCGCAGAGCGCGGCGGTTAGCTCGGCGCAGGCCGCCATACAGGCTGCCGATGCTAGCTATAAGGCGGCGCAAGCCGACCTCATTACACAGCAAGCCAACATGGAGAAGGCTCGGCTCGACTGGGAGCGCGGTCAAGGCCTCTACAAGGATGGGTTGATCCCCAAGCAGGACTTTGATCAACGCAAAACTACATATGACGCGGCCGCTGCGACCGTAGACTCTTCGCGCGCCCGCATGCTGTCCTTGAAAGCCCAGCTGGAGCAAAGCCGCGCGCAATTGGGCCAAAGCGAAGCCATTCAAACGCACCAGAAGGACATTCTCAGCAAGACTATCTACACTTCGCCGATCAACGGCATCGTCAGCTATTTGCCCGAAAAGGTCGGGGACTATGTTGTTCCCGGCATCCAGAACTCCAACGGCAGCTTTCTGATGACCCTGTCGGATATGTCGGTCGTGACCGCGGAAGTAAAGGTCGACGAAACCGATATCATCAACATCCGGATGAACCAAGACGCCGACGTCACCATCGACGCCATTCCCGGGAAGGTTTTCAAGGGACACGTCACGGAAATCGGTTCGCAGGCTACGCTGCGTAGTTCCGGCCTGGCGACCACACAATCCACCACAAGCACGCAAGAAGCGAAAGATTTTAAAGTGGTTGTCCGGCTGGACAACCCTCCAGACAATCTGCGCCCCGGTTTGTCCGCCACGGCTAAAATCAAAACCGCTGAGAAAAAGGGCGTGGTGGCCATTCCCATTCAGGCGCTGGCAGTGCGCACCCGCAAGGATCTCGAGGACGCTGCCAAAAATGCGAAGGGCCGCGGCGAATCCGGAGTGACGCTGGCCGCTCCTCCGCCAGCCGGTCCGGGCGACCCAAAGAAGGACGAAATTCAAGGCGTCTTCGTGATTAACGGCAAGAAAGCCTTTTTTCGCCCGGTGGAGACCGGGATCACCGGCGTGACCGACATTGAGGTTACGAAGGGTTTGCAAGTCGGCGACGAAATCGTGGTGGGCAGCTACAAAGCATTGCGCACTCTCAAGCCGGAAGCCAGCATCAAAATTGACAACTCCGCGCCCAAGAAGCTGCAGGACGATCAGCAGAGCTAACTGGAAACTGGATCTAGCGGAAGCACACGAGGTCTAACAGGAATGCCAGTCGAGACAACGGCAGCCGAGTCGTATCGCGAGGACTTGGTCACCTCCGGCGTAGTCATCAAGACCGAAGCGCTCGCCAAAGTCTATGAAATGGGCGCGGAGCAAGTGCACGCACTGCGCGGCGTGGATGTCGAGATCCGCAAGGGCGAATACGTGGCCATCATGGGCCCGTCTGGTTCCGGCAAGTCCACGCTGATGAACCTGATCGGCTGTCTCGATTCCCCCAGTTCCGGCAGATACTGGCTCGCGGGACGTCTGGTTAGTGATCTCGATGACGATGAACTAGCCTACATTCGCAATAAAGAAATCGGCTTCGTCTTTCAGACCTTTAATTTGCTGCCTCGCGCTACCGCGCTACATAATGTCGAGCTTCCTCTGATTTACAACGGCACGCCGGCGGAAGAGCGCATCGAAAAAGCCAAAAAAGCTCTTGAGCGCGTTGACCTCCTGCCGCGCATGACTCACAAGCCCAATGAGCTTTCCGGAGGTCAGCGGCAGCGCGTGGCTATCGCCCGCGCCCTCGTCAACTCCCCGTCCATCGTGCTGGCCGACGAACCCACGGGTAACCTCGATTCCAAAACCGGCGAAGAAATCATGGCGCTGTTCGAAAACCTGTATCGCCAAGGCAACACCATCATTCTCGTCACGCACGAAAACGACATCGCCCAGCATGCCCATCGCATCATCTTCA
>Ga0335073_10001159_pt1 | contig 35041 bp, 30 predicted proteins | sample Lox_Sample_22_FD_207093 | JGI IMG/M metagenome (GOLD analysis project Ga0335073, IMG submission 207093) | Soil microbial communities from Loxahatchee National Wildlife Refuge, Florida, United States - Lox_Sample_2.2 | ecosystem: Environmental > Terrestrial > Soil > Wetlands | place: USA... | reverse complement strand
CGGCACCATGGTTCGTCATCCCCGCAAACAAGAAGTGGTTCCGCAACCTGGCCATCTCGCACATCATCGTGGAGGCGCTAGACGAAATGAAGATGAAATTTCCATCGCCGTCGTTCGACGTCCGCGACCTCAAATGGAAGTAAGGCGGCCCTGAAGCAGAGGTTTGGGCCGTTGAATCCCGTTCCTCGCCTGAACGTTGTAATTGCGGATTTCCGCAGCGCGATGCAGAATACGGGCCGCATTCCAGGGGCCTGCCGGCCAACGCCCGGCCCGGCAGCGCGCGGCGGCTCGAGATGCCAGATTCGGTCTTTCCACGAAACTTTCTGAAAATGTATCCGCAAGCCGTGCGAGGCGAAGGCTGCTTCATTTTCACGGCCGACGGAAAGCGGTATTTGGACGCATCAGGCGGCGCGGCCGTCGTGACGATTGGCCACGGAGTGGAATCCGTGTCCCGAGCGATGGCCGACCAGGCCACGCGGCTGGCATACGTTCACTCCTCGCAATATCAGACCGGCGTGGTCGAAACGCTGGCGCACCGCATCCTGGAGCTCTCACCGCCGGGAATGCGCGCAGGCGGACGCGTGTATTTCACCTCGGGCGGTTCCGAGGCGACCGAGACGGCGATCAAACTGGCGCGGCAGTATTGGCTGGAGCGCGGGGAGTCGAAGCGCTACCGAATATTGTCGCGCAAGCAGAGCTATCACGGCAGCACGCTCGGCGCGCTTTCAGTTTCCGGCAACGTGCGGCGGCGCGAGCCATTTGCTCCCATGCTGGCCGAGTGGGGAAAGATCGTTCCCTGCTTCTGCTACCGCTGCCCGCTTTCACTGACCTATCCCGAATGCAACATCGATTGCGCGGATGACCTGGACCGACTGCTGCACCGCGATGGTTTCGACGACGTGGCGGCGTTCGTCTTTGAGCCGCTTTCCGGCGCGACGCTGGGCGCAGTGCCACCTCCCGACGGATACGTGAAGAAAATTGCGGAGATTTGCAGGCGGCACGACATTTTGCTGATTGCCGACGAAATCATGACCGGGATGGGGCGCACAGGGAAGCCATTCGCTGTGGATCATTGGGGCGTTTCGCCCGACATGCTGCTGATCGGGAAGGGAATTGCGAGCGGCTACGCGCCGCTGGGAGCGGTGGTTGCGTCCGGGAGGGTGGTTGATGCGATCGCGCATGGTTCGGGGACGTTTCTCCACGGGTTCACTTACAGCGCGCACCCCGTGGCCGCGGCGGCCGCGAATGCGGTGCTCGACCATATCGAAAAGGAAGGGCTGTTCGAGCGCGTAGAGCCGATTGGGAAGGAACTGCGCGCTGCGCTTGATCAATTACGGCGATTCTCGATCGTCGGCGACGTGCGCGGCATGGGATTGCTGCAGGGCGTGGAGTTTGTGCGCGACAAGGCGACGCAGCACACCTTTCCGCCCGAAGCGCATATTGCGATACGCATTCAGATGGACACGTTCGAGGCGGGTGTGATGACCTATCCGATTCAGGGGTGCGCAGACGGGACGCGCGGGGATCACCTACTGATCGCGCCGCCTTACACGATTACTCCTGCGATCATCGAAACGCTGCTGCGCGCGCTCGAACAAGCCGTCAGCGACCTGGAACATTCGCACCAGTCCGGCACAGGAGGGTCCCCTGCGCTTCTCTAAGGCCCGCATGCAGCTGCTCTGCGCTCTTGCCTTCACGGCTCTCGCGGCTCTTCTTTCTCTCGCAGCGGCTCTGCCATCACCGCCAGAGCCTGGCTATTCGACGCAAGGAGGCGAGGAGGAGAAGTCGCTCGAAGCGCGCTACCGCTCGCTGGCTTCCACTGAGCAGATCATTCAATACCACCGCTATTTGACAGCCGAGCCGCACCCGGCAGGGTCCAAGCAAAATAACGAGCTGGCGCGGTGGGTGGCGCAGCAATGGCGCGAACAGGGGCTCGAGGATGTGACGGTCCACCGATACGACGTGCTGAATTCCTCGCCGCAGGAAGTGATGCTCGACATGGTGAAGCCGAAGCATTACCACGCCAGCCTGCGCGAAGATGCCTACGAGATCGATCCGGACACGAAAAATCCGCATGTCGACGGGGCTTATTTGGGCTATTCCGCTTCCGGGGATGTGACCGCGCCCGTGGTTTACGCGCACAGCGGCAATCCCGAGGACTATGCGTATCTGAAATCGAAAGGAATCGAGGTGCGCGGGAAGATCGTGCTGGTGCGCTACTCGAATCCTTACAGCTATCGAGGCTTCAAGGCGCTGACGGCGCAGCGAATGGGCGCAGCCGCGATTTTGATCTATTCCGATCCGGCCGAGGACGGCTACAAGCAGGGCGCCGTATTTCCCGATGGTCCCTGGGGCCCCGCGAGCCACATCCAGCGGGGAGCGATTACTTACGATTTTCTTGAACCGGGCGATCCGCTGACGCCGGGGTGGGCCTCGGTGCCGGGAACGAAGCGGATTTCGCCGGCCGACGCGATATCGTTGCCGAAGATTATCGGCTTGCCGCTTTCCTGGCAGGACGCGAAACCGCTGCTGCAAAACATGGGCGGACCGGTGGCGCCGGATTCGTGGCAGGGAGGCTTGCCGCTGAAATACCGCCTGGGAGGCGAGCGGGAGCAGGTGCATCTGGTGGTGAGAATGGACAACAGTATCAAGCCATACCTCGTGACCGAGGCGCGGATTCGCGGCTCGGAATTTCCCGACCAATGGGTGATTCTGGGGAATCACAGAGACGCTTGGGTGTTTGGCGCGGTCGATCCATCGAGTGGTACGGCGGCGATGCTGGAAATGACGCGTGACCTGGGCTTGCTACTGAAGCAGGGAATCCGGCCGAAACGCACACTGGTGTTTTGCAGTTGGGATGGAGAGGAATACGCGCTGACGGGCTCGACCGAATGGGGCGAGCAGTATGCCGATGAGCTGAAGCAAAAGGCGGTCGCGTATCTCAACGTCGACGAAGCGACGTCCGGGAAGGATTTCGAAGCTGACGCGGTCGGCTCACTTGCGCCGCTGATCGTGAACATCAGCCGCGAGCTTCCAGCACCATCCGGGAAGACGCTTTACGACGAATGGGAAACGTCGCGGGAGAAAGAGCTGCAGTCGGGGCAGCCCGTTCCCGACGCACAACTGGCGGATACGCGAATCGGCAGCGGCTCGGACCACACTGTGTTTCTCAACTATCTGGGAATTCCGGTGGCGGGGCTGACGTTTGTAGGGCCGTACGGCGTCTACCACTCGATGTATGACGATTTCTTCTGGATGAACCGCTTCGGCGATCCCGGCTATAAATATCACACGCTGATGACGCAGCTTTGGGGGACGCTCGGGCTGCGGCTGGCGAACGCGAGCATCCTGCCCTACGACTTCGAGGCCTACGGCAAGGACATCACCGGTTTCATTCAGTCGCTCGACAACGAAACACACTTTTCCGCGCACATCGACATTGCGCCGCTGAACTCCGGCGCCCAGGATTTTCAGGCTGCCGGGCAGGGATTGAACCAGAGCATCGCTGCCGCGCTTTCTTCGGGAAAGCTGCGAGATGAGGACGCGACGCGCATCAATCAGGAATTGATGGAGGTCGAGCGGAACTGGTGCAATCCGAACGGGATTCCCGGCAGGCCGTGGTTCAAGCACATGCTCTACGGGACGCGCGAGACGTACGCACATATGGAATTGCCCGGATTGACGGCGGCGGCTGAGACAGGTGACTGGAACGAGGCGGCGACACAGGCAAAATTGATCGAGGAAGCGCTTACACGCAACACCGCGCTGTTGCAACAGATTCAGCAGCAGCTCGATTCGTCCACGGGAGCATCCAGGCCATGAGAAGACGATTCAAAGTTTTTCTGATTGCATTTTTTCTTGGAGGAATTTCCGCAGGAGCCGCGCTCGCCCAATCTTCTCCCTCCAGAGGCACGTCCGCACCGCGTGCACGCGACCTGGGGGTTCCGTTTGAGGGTACTCCCGGACCATGGAACGCCATTACGGATGTGAAAGGCGTCGAGGTTGGCTTTCGAACGATTATTTCCGGCGAAGGAAAGCTGAAGGTGGGCGTCGGGCCGGTGCGCACGGGCGTGACCGCAATTTTTCCCCGCGGGAAGGTGGCGGTGGACCCTGTGTTTGCGGGCTGGTTTACGGAAAACGGAAACGGAGAAATGACGGGGACTACATGGGTCCAAGAATCCGGGTTTCTCTACGGCCCGGTGATGATTACAAACACGCACAGCGTGGGCGTGGTTCGCGACACAGTGATCCAATACCAACTCGAGCATGGCGCTCATATTCCCGAGGCGGATTGGTGGTCGCTGCCCGTGGTGGCCGAAACATGGGACGGCTGGCTGAACGACATCGATGGATTTCACGTGAAGCCGCAAGACGCGATTGACGCGATGGAGAGCGCCAAGTCCGGGCCGGTGGCGGAGGGGAATGTCGGCGGCGGAACGGGAATGATCTGCTTCGAGTGGAAGGGGGGGACGGGAACGGCTTCGCGAGTGCTGCCTGCGGAGGAGGGCGAATATACCGTGGGAGTGCTGGTGCAGTGCAACTTCGGAACGCATCATTTGCTGCGTATTGCGGGAGTTCCTGTTGGCTACGAGATTCCCGGCAAGCCGATTTGGACCGCTGACACGGGTTCGATCATCGTGGTAGTCGCGACGAACGCTCCTTTGCTGCCGAATCAATTGAAGAGAATCGCCAAGCGAGTGACGCTGGGGCTGGGGCGGCTGGGAAGCATTTCGGGCGACGGTTCCGGCGACATCTTCATCGCATTTTCGACGGCAAATCCCGGCGCGGGATTGGCGAAGAAACCTTTCCCTGTGGAAATGCTTCCGAACGACCAGATGGACGCACTGTTTGAAGCGACCGTTCAAGCGACCGAAGAGGCCGTGGTCAATGCTATGATTGCCGCGAAGACGATGACAGGCGCGAACGGGCGAGTGGTGGAGGCGCTGCCGCACGACGAATTGCGCGCCGTATTGAAGAAATACAACCGTCTGGCCGAACCGAAATAACACTTCGTCGCTGTCTCTGCAAGATGCCGGTAGAAAGGACGCAATCATGAAGGGCTTCATTCTTGGAATCCTGTTCGGGCTGATCGTATTTCTTGGGGGCTTAGCCTACTACGCGCTTCGCGGTTACCTGAATACGCAGGCGGATCAGGAGCCGTCTTATCTGGAGAGCAAGGTGGCCATGAGCGTGATGGACGCCTCGGCGGACCGCCACGCGCCGGACGTGAAAAACCCGGTCCAGCCGATGGACGACAACCTGGTGGCGGGCGCGAAGGTCTACGCGGACAACTGTGCGGGCTGCCACGGCGCACCGCCGCCGTCCAACCAGAGCATCGGGCTTTCGTTTTATCCTCCGGCACCGCAATTCTTCAAGGACACGCCCGACATGCCGGAGGCAGAGAATTACTACGTGATCCAGCACGGGGTCCGCTGGACGGGAATGCCCGCGTGGAGGAACACCTTGAGCGACCAACAGATATGGCAGGCGGTGACGTTTCTGAGTAAGATCGACAAGCTGCCTCCCGCCGCGCTGCAGGCGCTCCAACCTGCGCCGCCTGCGAGCGCCTCGCCAGCGGGCTCGAAGCCCACGCACTGATGTAGGTGTGCCCCGACCTTTCCAAGCACACCAGGACCGCTCGCGGCGCACCGCGAAAAACGGGGGAGCGGAGCGGGTCAAGTCTTGCTAAAATTTGCAATCTGGCGCGGCTCAGGCTAAGTTGGAATGAAAGCCCGGGCGCATCAAATACGCGCCGGTGCGAATCTTTTCGTAGAGAAAAAACGGACTGGTTTACTGCGAGGGGGAAACGTAATGGCGGATGCGGTTGCGGACAAGGTGATTGCCACGCTGGCTTCAGTGAAGCGGATTCCTGCGGATAAGATCACCCTCGACACGAACCTGCAGGAGATGGGCATCGATTCGCTCGACGTGTTTACGCTGCTTTTCGAACTGGAGAACGCGTTCAAGATAACGATCCCCGACGATGACGTCCGCTCGATCCGCACCGTCAATGACATCGTAGAAGGCGTCAAGAAGCTTCTCGCCGCCGCGCCACCCGACTCTTCTTCCTCCGTGGGCTCTCCCACTCCGGCGAATTAATACATGGCTGCCCGCCGCGTTGCTGTCACTGGTCTTGGAATTCTGTCGTCACTCGGCCTGAACCTGGAAGAAAACTGGAACGCATTGAAACAGGGGCGCAGCGGCATTGGCCCGATTCAAAACGTAGATTACACGCGCGTGCCGATAAAAATGCAGAATGGCGCGGAGGTAAAAGGATTCGACGCGACGAAGCATTTTGAGGGCGGGAAAGACAATTACCTCGACCGATTCGCGCAATTTTCGGTTGTCGCCGCGCGGGAAGCCCTGGGCGATTCCGGGTTGAAGCTTACGCCGTCTCTGAAAGAGGCGGGAGCCGTAATTTGCGGGTCGGCGGTGGGCGGGCAATCGGCGATCGAGGCCGGCTTCGAGGACCTGTACGTTTCCGGGCGCCAACGGGTTCACCCACTCACGATTCCCAAGACCATGGCGAATGCCGGCGCCAGCCAGATCTCCATGGAGACCGGATTCAGCGGGCCCACGTTCACCATTTCGACCGCGTGTTCTTCCGCCAACCACGCAATTGGCCACGCATTCCGCCTGGTCCGCGACGGGCTGGCGGACGTGGCAATTACTGGGGGCAGCGAAGCGCCTTTTACGATCGGCATGCTCAAGGCCTGGGAAGCGATGCGGGTGATCGCTCCCGACACGTGCCGGCCGTTCAGCAAGGATCGCAAGGGAATGATCCTCGGCGAAGGCGGCGCGATGATGATTCTGGAGCCGATGGACGCGGCGAAATCGCGCGGCGCGCGGATCTATGGCGAGATTTGCGGCTTCGGCATGACCTCCGACGCGCACCATCTGACCCAACCGACCATGGAAGGCCCGGCGCGCGCCATGAAGGGCGCGCTATGCGAGGCTGGACTATCGCCGGAGGAAATCGGCTACATCAATGCGCATGGCACGGGGACGCAGGGAAACGACCCGGTGGAAACGGCGGCGATTCATTCCGTGTTTGGCGAGCACGCAAAGAAACTGGGCGTCAGCTCGACGAAATCGATGCACGGGCACGCCCTGGGCGCGGCCGGGGCTCTGGAGGCCATTGCGACCGTCCTGGCGCTCCACCACGGCATTCTGCCGCCTACGGCCAATTTCACGGAGGCCGATCCCGAGTGCGACCTCGATTACATCCCCAACCAGCCGCGAGAACAAAGGGTGGCGGCAGCGCTTTCGAACTCCTTCGCATTCGGCGGGCTCAACGCCGTCATCGCGTTTCGAGCATTTCGCTGAGACTCCGTCGAGATACTGAGTCGCCGTGTGGCGATTTCCACAAGTTGAAACCGACAAGGAGCACGTCGGATAGACCCCATCATTACCGTGGCTCTCTTGCCGTTTTGAGGATGCAGGAGGGGAATTCAAGCAGGCCAAAGGAGGGCCAGCAAAATCACCTGCATTTGGCAACAATCAGGGTGATATCGTCATGCTGGTTGCGAGGGCTGAAGTGTTGAACATCTTCCACCAAGGAGCGAAGCAAAGTTGTCGAATCCAATCGACGATGGCGGCAGAGCGACTCTACGAGGCCCCGCTCGCCGAATTCTTCGCCCGCATCATTGAACGATTCCGTGACACCGTCTGTGTAGAAAACCAGAGTGTCCCCCACGAAGAGTTGGCTTTCATTGACCGAGCAATCCCAATCTTTGAAAAGACCGACTACTGTGGCGGTAGAGTCCAGGCGCTCAAGAGAGCCGTCGCTCCGGAGGAGAATACCAGGGAGATGCCCGCAATTGGCGTAGCGCAAACGTCGGGCTGCATCGTCGTATTCGGAAAAGAGAAGGGTAGCGTAGGACCTGTCTGAAGTGTTCTCGCAGAAAAGCCGGTTGACGGATTGCAATAGCCGTTGTGGTTGGCCAAGAGCGAATGGAGTGTACGGGCGGCTGGAATAGAACGAACACAGATTGCGCAGGTGCGCCTGCAAATTCGCCATTAGAAGTGCCGCAGCCGTACCCTTTCCCGCAATGTCGCCAATCACAAACCCGAAACGCTGCCTGCCAAGATCAATGAAGTCATAATAATCGCCGCCAACGGTGCGGGCCTGGATGCAAAGACCCGCATACTCAAGCGTCGCGAGTGCTAGCTGAGTCTGAGGAAAAAGTCTGGCCTGCACCTCTCTGGCATTTTCCAATTCCAGAGCGGCGATACGTTCAGATTCGAGCCTTGCGACATGTGCGCGTCGCTGTCGTTCTATTTCACGGTTCGCGGACTCATCAGCCACAAGCGCAAACGTGTTGCCGTCCAGATCCTTAAAGCATGCGAGCATACCTCCTTCGGGCCGCTCCTGCGGCTGCTGGCAGAAGGTGACGCCTCGCCCGCACCATTCCTCGTACTTGCCTGAGACATTTTCGGTGAGGAATGCAATCTGAGTAGGTTTGCCGATCAGTTTGTATTCGTCAGTTCCGGCTTTGGGAGAGACGAGAGACAGGACGGCAGTTCCATCCGGAGGGGCGACGGCAAGCATGCGGCTACCGGAAGGGGAGCGTGCGTCAAGAGCCAGCTTGAATCCGAGCTGATCTAAATAGAAACGGAGGCTCTCCTCTTGGTTGCGGACAAATACGGAGACCGCGCCGAGGCGAAGATAGAGATCCTGCCGGCCCGGAAGAAAACTGCACCGGTGCGCGTTGTCACTTGAAACGGGTATGATCATCGCCGCAATTATAACGCTGAAAAGTTTCAGCGCGCATCGGCAAGGATGGATCGAATCGGGCTACCAAAGTGGATATTCATCCGTTGCGGGAGCAAACAGATAGAGGTCCGACGGGGCGTCGGCACTCGCCACTTTTCACGTCCCGCGAAGGGGAAAAGGGTGAGACGAAACTGTGGCTAGAATGAATTCACAGACTGGAGGCTAGAAGAGCGCGCGGAAGTAGGGAAGGATCATGCTCCATCCCTGGATCTTCACGCCCCAATTGCGGGTCAGCTCATCTGAAAGGGTTAGAGTGACCATTATCGCCAGCCAAAGCACGGCAGCCACGATCACCAGCTTGATGAGAGGCGGCGAATACTTGATGTGCATGAAAAAGAGGACGACGAGGAGCATTTTGACAACGGCTATCGCAAGAGCGACGACAAGGTTGAAGCGGCCCATATCCACAAAGGCGACCGCTGTCGTAAGCCCCGTCAGGAAGAGCAGGGAGAAGAAGACTCCGAGATAGATTTTTACAGGAACAACGTGCCCCGCCATTAGTGTGTCACTCCAGGAATAGGATAGCGGCCTCCCGCCAGGTAGAGAAGCGGAAACAAGAAAATCCAAATGATGTCGACGAAGTGCCAGTAAAGGCCGCTGCTTTCGAGCGGCGCATAATATTGCTCGTAGAAGCGCCCGCGGGCGGCCATGACGGTGAGGACCGTCAGGATGCCGATGCCCACGATCATGTGCAGGGCGTGCAGGCCGGTCATAAAGAAATAAAACAAGAAAAACATCTGGACGTGCACACCGCCCGGCCCCCATTCGGGCCTGACCATAAATCCAAAACCGGGAATCAGGTGTTCGTGATAATCGGCGCGCCATTCGAAATTGAACTTCAGGAACAAGAAGAGCGCTCCGAGAATCATCGTAAAGATCAGGTACCACACCTGTGGCTTCTTTTTGCCCACTTGCGCGGAATGAATCGCCATCGCCATCGTCAAGCTGCTGGCGATGAGGACGCCGGTGTTGACCGCGCCGAATTTGACGTTCAGAAGGCGGCTGCCGTCCGCAAAAGCGTCCGGAAACTTGGTGCGATAGACGATGTAGCTCATGAACAGGCCGCCGAAGAACATGATTTCGGTGGCTAAGAAGAGCCACATGCCCAGGTTTCCTGCGTCGTGCTGCTGGTCCATGTCTTCGAACTGGTGCGCGAACCCGGGAGGATGCTCCCCGTGCACGGCATGCACCGCCATATCAGCCACGGGCCACCTCCGGCAACTGGGGGTAGTTGTAGGCCTCCTCGGTCACGACAGGAATCTCCTCGAAGTTTTCGGTGGGCGGAGGCGAAGGCGTCTCCCATTCGAGCCCCTTCGCTCCCCAGGGATTTGGTCCTGCCAGAGGGCCGTAGCGCATCGACCAGATGAAATAGATCAGCGGAATCACGTAGCCCACGGCCAAGATAGAGGCTCCGGCCGAAGACATCACGTTCAGCACCTGAAATTCCGGCGGATAGACGGCGTAGCGGCGCGGCATGCCAAGATAACCGAGAACGAATTGCGGGAAGAACGTCAGATTGAAACCGACGAAAATCACTAAGGCAGAAAAGCGGGCCCAGCCGTCGGGATACAGACGGCCTGTAATCTTCGGCCACCAGAAATGCAGCCCGCCCATGTAGGCCATCACGGCGCCGCCGACCATGATGTAGTGAAAATGGGCGACGATGAAGTATGTCCCGTTGAGATGCACGTCCACGGCAAGGGAGGCCAGGAAAAGGCCGGTGAGGCCGCCCATCGTGAAGAGGCCGATAAAGCCGAGAGCGTAGAGCATTGGCGCCTGGTAGGAGATGGAGCCTTTGTACAGCGTAGCGGTCCAGTTGAACACCTTCACGGCGGAAGGAATCGCGACCAGAAAGCTGAGGACGGAGAAAACCAGTCCGGCATAGACCGACTGGCCCGTGACGAACATGTGGTGGCCCCAGACGAGGAAGCTGATTACTGCGATCGCCATGCTGGAAAACGCCACAAACGAGTAGCCGAAGATGCGCTTGCGGGAGAAGGCCGTGATCAATTCGCTGATCACGCCCATGCCCGGGAGAATCATGATGTAGACGGCAGGATGCGAATAGAACCAGAAGAGATGCTGGAAGAGCAGGGGATCGCCGCCGACGGCCGGATCGAAGATGCCGATATGCAAGAGGCGTTCGAGGCCCAGCAGGAAGAGGGTGATGGCAATGACCGGCGTGCCGAGGATGAAGATGATGCTGGTGGCGTACATCGCCCAGATGAACAGAGGCAGGCGAAACCACGTCATACCCGGCGCGCGCATCTTGTGAATCGTGACGATGAAATTCAGCCCGGTCAAAATCGAGGAGAAGCCGGTGATAAAGACTCCCAACGCGACCGGAATGACAGCAGAGTGCGAAAAGTTGCTGCTGAATGGCGTGTAGAACGTCCAACCGGTGTCGACCCCGCCAGTGATGGCCGCATAGAGCGTGCAAGCGGCGCCGATGATGTAGATGTACCAGCTCATCAGGTTGAGCCTGGGGAAGGCCACGTCGCGCGCGCCGATCATCATCGGCACCAGGAAATTCCCGAGCGTCGCAGGAATTGACGGGACGAGGAAGAAAAAGACCATCACAATGCCGTGAATGGAGAACAAGCGGTTGTAAGTTTCCGGCTCAACCAGGGCGCCCTGCGGTTCGATGAGGTGAATCCGCATCAGTGTGGCGGCAATGCCTCCCACCAGAAACATGAAGGTGATGGAAACGAGGTAAAGAAGCGCGATGCGCTTGTGGTCAGTGGTCAGCAGCCACGACTTGATGCCATAGCTGGCGTTCAGATAATTCAGGCGCGACTCGGCCGGAATTTCCAGATTATCTACCGTGGCCGTACTCATTTGCCGCTCGTCTTCCTTTCTTCCGAGCCCAGCGACTTAACGTACGAGATTAATTGCAGCAATTGCTCCTCGTTAATTTGCCCCTGAAAACTGGGCATGATTGGCGGATAGTTTGACAGGCGGACCGAATTGGGCACGGAAATAGCCTGCCGGATCAAAGATTCGTCGACGACGCGCGATTCGCCCGTCAAGAGTTTCTCGGGCTTGCCGAACAGTCCCACGAGGGAGGGTCCGCGGCCCGTTCCGTCGGCGAGATGGCAGGTGGAGCAGCCGTAGCGCGTGAACAATTTTTCGCCCGCTTCGGCCATGGATTCGGTCTTCGAGCCGCCAGCGAGCCAAGCCGCATAGTCGGTGGGATTCATCACATAGACCCAGCCGATCATCTTAGAGTGGTCGGTGCCGCAATACTGCGCGCAATAGAAGTGATAGGTGCCGACTTCGGTGGCCTCAAACCACAGCGACGTATACCGGCCGGGCAGAGCGTCTTTCTTCACGCGGAACGCCGGGATATAGAAATCGTGGATCACATCCTGCGACGTCATGATAATCCGCACGGGCGTATTGACGGGAACATGCAGCTCGTTGATTTCGCGCACGCCTTCGGGATGCTCGATATGCCACATCCACTGCTTGCCGATGACGAAGATTTCCATCGAAGCTTTCGGCGGCCTCGAATTCCGCACGTAAAGAAACGAAGCCCAAACGAAAATCACCACGCAAATCAGCGTCGGGATGATCGTCCAGGTGAGCTCGAGGGGCAGATGCTCGTGCGGCCCGCCGGCCAGCTCGCCTTCCTTGCGCCGCCGGTAGCGGATCATGAAGTAGAAAATCGTTCCGAAGATGAGTACCGTGAAAAAGAGCGTGATCAGCGTAAGAAAAAAGTAAAGCTTGTCCACGCCCTGGGCAATGGTGGAGGCGGCAGGCGGATGCAACCGTGGCAATTCCACCCAAACCGCTCCCATCGCCGTCGCGCCGGTTTGTAGAAGCCCCGTCATGATCGGTATAGTGCGTCCCTTCGCAGGCGGCTCCGGCGTTCCGGAGCGCCTGATTTACTATCTTCTCGCCGGCAGAGCGTAGTGCTCGCTGCGCGCGAGGAAAAAGATGGCGATTCCGATGATCAAGATCGTCAGCGCCCCGGCGACCTTCATGAGCCGGGCAATCAGCACGCCGTAGCGTCCGGTGTGCGGATCGTATTGACAGCAGAGCAGGAGCAGCGCATCGACCGGCGTACCGATTTTCCCGTCGGATGCCTCGACCAACCCCAGGCGCATGTCGCGCGCGTGATATTCAATGCCGTAAAAGTAGCGCGATACCTTTCCTTCTGCCGTGAGGATCATGATTCCGCTGGCATGCGCGTACTGGTGCGATTCAGGATCGTAGGCGTAATGGAATCCAACGGCATCGGCCAGAGCGCGAATCTGCGGCTCCTTCCCGGTCAGGAAATGCCACCCGGAAGCGCCTGTGGGCCGCGCGTAAATGCCCGTGTACATTTCCTGCTTGGCTTTGGCGAGGATGGGCTTGTCGGTGGGGTCGATGCTCACTGTGAGAACGTCGAAATCCTTGCCGATGGTAAATGTCTGCTGCTTCAGACTGTTCAGCAAGCCGTTCAAGACCTGCGTGCAGAGCATCGGGCAACTGTAATAAACCAGCGAGAGCACCACCGGCTTACCCTGATGGAAATACTGGCTCAAGAGCGCCGGCTTGCCGTTTTCGTCGACAAACGCGAGGTCGAGCGGAACCTGCGCGTTCAAGTTCTGGTCGATGCGGACGTCTTTTAGCAGTTCCGGACGTACGCCGATGCTTTGCGTCGGCTCGGAAAATTGCGCGGAGGCGCGCGCGCACAACCCCAGGCTCGAAATCACGAGGATTGCGACAGCGCCGACTCGTCCAGCTTTGCCTTTCACTTTCCTACCCTTCCTTTGATGGATCGGTTTGCTACTTCTCTTCGTTCTCTTTAGGCTTTGAGGCTTCCATCTGGCTTACGACGTATCCGCACTGGCCTTGCAAGTAGGGCGTGGGCGGAACAGCCGTCGTATCCGGCGGCAATTCCGAAGCGGCAGCCGCGGCCGATGTCTGATCGGCCGGACGCGTCGGCAATCCGCGCTGCAAGGTCAGCTCCATAGCTTCTTCGATCGGAAGCCTCACGACACCTGCGTGCTTGTCCACCCAGCCGTAGGTGTCGAGCTTTTGCTCTTCTTCGCTGCAGAAGATCCGCAAATCCCGCCGAGGCTTCGCCTGGAGCTGCGGGCTCGGAGGAACCACCGTTTCGCTCTGCACCAGAGGCGAGACCATGGGTCCGAGCGGCTGCTGTTTTTCATAGGCGTCGAAGGTGAACTTCATCGCCACCATCGCAACAATGATGACCACGACCAGCCAGAAGCCAAGCTTCAGCAGGGTGCGGACGTCGGCATCGCGATGTTCGTAGCGGTCGCCATTGGGGGCAGGGCCGTGCCCGTGCCCACCTTCGGGGCGCTTAGTCTCCGTGCTCATGTTGCAGCGCTCCTTCAAACCGCGGGTCGTGCAAAGGCAGCAGCGGCATCTTCGCAAGCTGACGGAAGAAGGCCGCGACCCACAAGCCGCCGATTCCCAAAATCGCGAGCAAATCCAGGATATTCAGTTCCGGGTGGTTCTTGTGGAAGGCGGGCATGATCAGCCAGTAGATGTCCACCAATCCCAGAAGCACCATGTAACCCGCCACAAACGAAAGGGTGCGAAGGCGGCGCTTGATTGGCTTCTGCAACAGCAGCAGGAAGGGCACGAAGAAGTGCATTACCAACAGAAAAACCGCAACCCCTCCCCAGACGCCGAAGGCGCGCGTCATGAACCAGGGAATTTCGTCCTTGATGTCGCCGGCCCAGATGATCAGGAACTGGTCGAAGTTCAGATAGGCCCAGAGCATCGTGAAAGCGAAGAGCAAATTACCGAGATCGTTGAACTCGGGAGCAGAAACCGAATCCTTGACCGGTTCCGTATCCGCAAGTCTGCGGAGGACAAACAGGCCGAAGGACATGGCGGCGAGACAGCCAACGATCATGAAGATCATGCCGTAAATCGTCGAATACCAGTGCGGCTCGAGCGACATCACCCAATCAATGCAGCCGTAGGTGATGGCAATTCCCCAGAGGATGATGCCCGGGCCGCTGATCGCGCCCATTTTCTGCGCCAACCGCAAATCGCCGGTCTCGTCCTGCTGCGCCGACCATTTGTTCAGCAAATAGGCAAGGCCAATCCATATGACGAAATAAATCACGGCGCGCAGCGTGAAGAACCCGGAGTTCAGGTAGAAGCGCTTCACCTGAAGGGTGGGATCCTCCTCCATCATCGCGGTGTTCGTCCAGGGATACAGGCGGGACATCCCAAGCCACACGGGAACGAACAGCAGAGCCATGAGCGGAAACGTCCGCGAGCCCGCTTCCCACAGCCGGCGCATCGGATAGCCCCATTTACCGCCCGTCAGATGATGCAGCATCAACAGGGCCAGGCAGCCGAGCGGGAAGGAGAGCCAGTAGATGAAGGCGTAGAGATAAGATTGGTAGAACTGCGTGGGATTGCGGAAGCCGAGCGCGATCGAAAGCGCCAGCGCAATCACGCCGGCGCTCACGCCCAGGCGCTGGATCTTTCCGAAGCTTGCCTGGAGTGTCTCGGGCACGCTCATTGCGATTCCCCTTCGAGTTTCGAACGCTCGGCTTGCGGCACGTCATCGATCGTCGCATTTTCGCTCAACTGCAGAGCGCGGATATAGGCGACGATGCGCCAGCGGTCTGCAGGCTCGACACGCGCGGCGTAGCTGTACATCGCGCCGTAGCCGTTGGTGATGACGTCGAAGAAATGTCCCGCGGGCGCGGTGCGCAGGCGGTCGATGTGATACGACGGCGGTGAAGGGAACCCGCGCTGAACGATCATGCCCTGGCCGTTGCCCGTGTACCCGTGGCAGGGCGTGCAATAAATGTTGAAGCGCTGGCGGCCGCGATCGAGGTCGGCGGATGTGATGGGAAAGGGAAATTCATCCGCCAGCACGCCATTGATTTTGCCCGTATAGAAAAGCTCGTCGAGTCTGAGCTGGCCGCGTGCCACTGTGCCGGGAACCGGCTGCCTTTCCGAGCGGTCATCGCCCCAAAAATCCGTTTTGTCGTAGGGGAGATATTTCGGCTGGATGTGCATGTCCAAGCGGCATCCCGCCAAGCCCAGCGCGACGATGCCTACGCAGGCCGCCCGACGCAGAATGCTTCCCGCGCGGCCCACTCCCCGGATTTCCATCATGGCTTCAGTCCTCAATCTCGAATACTCCCGTTCCTCTCAGGCTTTCCAGAAAGCCGCGCGTCTTCACGGCGTCGAACTGTTTGTCATCGGCGCGAACCACCAGGAAAAAACGGTCCTGCGAAGCGCGCTCGAATTCCGGGACGTTGAAAACCGGATGGTAGGGCATCGGCAGCCCGTTGAGCGCCAACATGCCGAACACGGCGGAAAGCGCCGCGCCGAGAATCGTCAGCTCGAAGGTGATAGGAATGAACGCCGGCCAACTGTTGTGCGGGCGGCCGCCAATGTTCCACGGAAGGCTGATCACGTTGGCGTAAAACTGCATGCCGAAGCCGGCCAGGCAGCCGCAGATTCCGCCGGCAAGAACGATGGCGGGCAGCGCCGTGCGGTGGAATCCGACTTCTTCCGCTAAGCCCTCGATGGGCATCGGCGAAAAGGCGTCGATTTTCTTGTAACCGGAGGCGCGCGTCTGGCGCGTCGCTGCCAACAACTCGTCCGGCGTCACAAATTCTGCCATCAATCCGTACAGTGGCTTCCGTTTCATGCTACGACTCGCTCATCTCCGGATTGGGATTCCGCACACGACCGAGATAGCTGGTGCGTGGCCGGGTGTTCAAATCATCGAGCAGCGTGTAGTCCCTCGAGAGGGCCTTCAGCTTGGAAACGCGGCTTTCCGGATCGTTCACGTTGCCGAAAACGATCGCTTCCGCCGGGCACACGGCCTGGCACGCCGTGACGATTTCGCCGTCCCGCACCTTGCGGTTTTCTTCTTCCGAATGGATTTTCGCGGCGTTGATGCGTTGCACGCAGTAGGTGCATTTTTCCATCACGCCGCGGCTGCGCACGGTGACGTTCGGGTTGCGCATCCCGTAGAGGCTCTCCGTCACCCAGTCGGAGAAGAGCAGGAAATTGAAGCGGCGCACTTTGTAAGGGCAGTTGTTCGAGCAGAAGCGCGTGCCGACGCAGCGGTTGTACGTCATGTCGTTCAAGCCCTCGGGGCTGTGCGTGGTTGCGCCGACCGGACAAACCACTTCGCAAGGCGCGTTTTCACACTGCTGGCAGGGCAGCGGCTCGTAATAGATTTCCGGGTCGTCGAGATTGCCCTTGAAATAGGTGTCGATGCGGATCCAGTGCATCGCGCGCCCGCGCATCACTTGTTCTTTGCCGACGGTGGCGATGTTGTTTTCCGACTGGCAGGCAATCACGCAGGCGTTGCAGCCGACGCACTTGTTCAAATCGATCGACATGCCCCAGCCGTAACCCTCGTTGTATTCCGCCGGGCGGGGATAGAGCGAAAGGCCCTTCGTTTTGGCCTCTTCCGGATTTTTTGCGAAGTCCGGATTCTTGCGAAATTCCTCGATGGTGGCGATTTGCACCAGGTCGCGCCGGAAGGCAGTGACGCTTTCGAGTTCTTTTTCGTCTTCCGAGCCCTGGTCGATGACGTATTGATGCTGGGTGGCAGCAAAATAGTAACGGTCGCCCGTTTTCAAGACCTGCAATCCGCCCGCCTGCCACAGCCCGGAGGTTGTGCGGATCAGATAGGCGCTCGTACCCGGGCCCGTCCCGATTTGCCCGGCGCGCCAGCGGCCAAAACCGAGATGCAGGGTCACAGAATCGTCCGCATGGCCCGGAACGATCCAGACACCTGCATTCGCCTTGCGGTCCTCATGCTTCAGCGAAACGTAATCGCCGACCTTTACGCCCAGTTTCTGCGCGGTTTTGGGGCTCATCATCGCGGCATTGTCCCAAGTGAGCCGCGTGATCGGCTTCGGCAGTTCCTGCAGCCAGCTGCTGTTTGCCCAGCGGCCGTCACCGATCGAAGGGTCGGGACGGAAGACAATCTCGATGTCGTCCTGCGAACCGCTCGCGGGAATCGCGGCGGCCTGCTTTGCGATGTCCGCCGCTTGCGGCGCAACTGTGATGGCAGGCAAAGCCGTCTGCGGCATCAAGCCATCATGAAGTGTCCGCTCCCAGAAAGCTTCAAAGTCTGGCGCGGGATGCGCCGTTTTCCAATAATCCTGCACGATATCGTGGGCGGATTTACCGGTCTGGCCCGCTAACGCGGCGAACAGTTCGATTTGCGAATGGCTGTCGTAAAGCGGCGCGATCAGCGGCTGCACAATGCCGGTTGTGCCATCGTAGGCGCGGCCGTCTCCCCAAGCTTCGAGGTAATGCGTATCCGGCACGTGCCACTGGCAAAGCTCGGCGGTCTCGTCGTTGTAAAGCCCGTGATAAATCCGCATCTTCGCTTTCATCAGCGCGGATTTGAAATCGAGATCGGCCGGCGCGTCGTAGAGCGGATTTGGGCCGGAAATGAGGAGAACGTCAACTCTTCCGGCGTTCAAATCGTTCACCAAATCGCGCAGCGAATCGAGTTCATTCGTCGGGATCGCTTCGAGCGGATCGGTGTAATAAACCGTCTTGCCCACATTGCCGAGTTCCGCATTGATCAAATGTGCTAGGGCGTGAACGATGGGAGGCTGTCCTTCTCCGGCAAGCACCAGGCAAGCGCCGCGATGCGCCTGCAAATCCTTGGTGACGATCTTGACCCAGGAGCCTGGCGTCTGCCCGCCATTCGATTCGGGAAGCGCGCCGACGGCGGTCGCGAGCTGCGCAGCAAGACCCGGGACGTCGCTCGCGCGAATAGGGCGGCGATGATCCGCGACGGCACCCGTGCTGGTGGGCATCGATTCGACCGCGTACAGCCGATTCAATTTCGCTTGCGGAGTCTCCGCGGTCCGGCGGGACGCAAACTCGCGTGCGTAGCGCACATGCCCCGGCCCATGCGCCAGGAAATCGGCATCCAGCGAAACGATTACATCCGCCTGGTCCATGTGGTAGACGGTGTTGACGTACTTCCCCAATGCGAGCTTGCCGCCTTCACGCACGTTGTCGCGCCCTGCGGGCTCATACTGATGCCACTTCGCTTCAGGGAATTGCGCAAGCACGGCTTTCAATTGGGCTGCGACCGTCGGCGACGTGACCGTGCCGGTCAAAATGCGAAGTCCCGCTCCGCCTGGCGAAAGCGCGGAACGAATGTTTTCGAGCGCGCTCAGGAAGATCCCCCAGGTGCTGATGCGGCCCATGGAGATGACGGTTTGCGAGCGGTCGGGATCCCACATCGTCAAGATCGAAGCCTGGTGGTGAACACCCGTCGCACCGAGACTGCCCGGATGTTCCGCATTGCCTTCAATCTTGGTGGGCCGTCCCATGTGGCTTTCTACGAGAAGTCCGAGGGCTTCGCCGCCGTACGCCATGGAAGTGGCGTAAAACAGAGGCTTGCCGGGAATAATCTCCTCGGGCGGCTTTACGTAGGGAACGATTTTCTCCGTCGGCAGCTTCGTGCAGGCGCTCAATCCGGCCATCGCCGCCGAAGCGCCCATCAGCTTCATCCAATCACGCCGGCCGAGCCCTGCGGCAGCCTCAGGCTCCTCCGCGGTTTGGTGCGGGAACTCGTGCTCGAGAAATTCACGATATTCGGGCGTATTGGAGAGTTGCTCCAGGCTTTGCCACAGGCGCTTCTTGCCGCCGCCTGCCAGATAAGTCCGCGCTGCTTCCAGGTCGATCATGTTGCCCTGCTTCGGATTTGGATCTGAACTCATCGGTTCCTTCGCACCGTGTCTACCGGTGGCACGTCGAACAGTACGTCAAGCTCCTGATCTTGTATTCCTTCACCAGCTTCGGTCCCAGAACGTCTTGCGGCTCCGACGGCACGTAGGTCGGATTGAAAACCTCTTCGCGCGGCCGGACGTATTTCGAAGGGTCGCGGTGGCAATTGAGGCACCAGGACATGTACAGCGTTCCAGCGCGATACGTCAGCGCCATCGAGGCGATCGGCCCGTGGCAGGTGGTGCAGCCGATGCCTTTGTTCACGTGGATGCTGTGATCGAAGTAGACGAATTCGGGCAGCGCGTTCACGCGCGTCCATTCAAGCGATTTGTCGGTGGCATAGCTCGCGCGGACCGGCTCGAGCATCGACGCGTTGGTCCAAATCTGAGAGTGGCAGCTCATGCAAGTCTGTGTCGGCGGAATGCCGGCAAACGACGATTTCTCGACGGACGTATGGCAATACCGGCAGTCGATGCCAAGCTCGCCCACGTGATGGCGGTGGCTGAACGGCACCGGCTGCTCGGGAGCTTCGCCCACCGTCGTGTAATACGGTGAAATTTCGATGGCGTAGAGCGCGGCGCCAAGCGCGGCGATGAAGAACACCGCGCCAAAAATGCTCACCCGCGCGATCAGGTTTGTGCTGCGATGAAAAGTCTGCGGCATCGCGTCTTTCAGTTCCTTTTCCTACTTGTGTCCTTCCGCTTCGTTCGTTTCGTGAAGCAGCGAGCGGACCTCGGACATCGAGATCATCGGCAGGAAACGAATGAAGAGGAAGAGCAGCGTCAGGAACAGCCCAATCGATCCGGTCAGCGTCGCCCAATCCCACCGCGTGGGGATGTATATGCCCCAAGAGGACGGAGTGAAATCGCGGTGCAGGCTGATGACGACGATGACGAACCGCTCGAGCCACATTCCCACGTTGACGATCAGAGAAACCACAAACAGCAACGGCACATTATTGCGGACTTTGCTCGACCACAACGATTGCGGAATTATGATATTGCAGAGAATCAGCAGCCAATAAAAGAACGCGTACGGTCCCGTCATCCGGTTGATGAAAACGAAGTGATCGAACTGATTGCCGCTGTAGAAGGCCATGAAGGTTTCCATCATGTAGCCGTAGGCGACGATCAGGCCGGTGGCGAGCATTACTTTGGCCATCGTGTCCAGATGGCGCATGGTGACCAAATCTTCCAGGTGGTAATACTTGCGAATCGGGATGGCCAGAGTGAGCACCATCGCAAAGCCGGAATAAATGGCGCCGGCAACGAAATACGGCGGGAAAATCGTGGTGTGCCAGCCCGCTAGTTGATCGATTGCGAAGTCAAAGCTCACAACCGTGTGCACGGAAACGACGAGAGGAGTTGCCAAACCGGCGAGGAGGATCGATGCAGTCTCATACCTTGACCAGTGAATCGCGGACCCTCTCCAACCCATTGAAAATATGCCATATAATATCTTTACAATCTTGTACTTGGCGCGGTCGCGCATCGTTCCCAAATCGGGAATCAAGCCCACATACCAGAACAGCAAGGAGACCGTCAGGTAAGTGGAGACGGCGAAGACGTCCCACACCAGCGGGCTGCGGAACTGGGGCCAGAGCCACATCGGATTGGGATAGGGCAGCAGCCAATAGGCGAGCCAGGGGCGCCCGAGGTGCAGGAGGGGGAACATGCCTGCGCAGGCGACAGCGAACAGCGTCATGGCTTCCGCAAAACGGTTGATGGAGGTGCGCCACTTCTGATGCAGGAGAAGAAGAATTGCGGAAATCAGAGTTCCGGCGTGGCCGATTCCGATCCACCAGACGAAATTGATGATCGCGAATCCCCAAGCGATGGGAATGTTGATGCCGAACACACCAACGCCTTTATAGAGAAGGTAGGTGATCGCGAAATTGAGGAGCAGCAGGAGGGAAAAGGCGATTGCAAAACCGAAGACCCAGCCCTTGGTCGTTCCGCGTGCGAGAACGATCGAGCTGATCTTGTCAGTGACAGTTTCGAATGTGTGGCCCGGGCCGATAAGAGGCCGGGCCGAACCCAATTCAGATGGGTTTTCAGTCCAGTCAGGAGCCACGCGTCAACCCCGGTATTATTCTATGAATCCTATGATGACGAACCCCGAAGGGGGAAAGACGGACTCCACATCACACGGCAACTACCCTGCTTCGCAGGCACTACTTTCGAGCCTCCCACGTCTTGCGACGTCTTTTCTCGACCTCGCCGCCACACGAGAAGCGCATTCGGCGAGCCCTGCACACATTTAAGAGTTGGATAGAATAAGACCAGAAGCCCTGCGACGCAAGACGTAATGCAATTTTTTTTCGTCTGTGCCGAAACGAGCCGATCAAGTTTCTTTTTCCTTATTCCACCGCGCACAAGACCGTCATGTGCGGGTCGATCGTCAAACGATCCGGCCGCGCGTGCGCCAGGAAATGAAAACGAGTTGCGGGCCCCGTCGTAACGACGCTGCCGAGAAACACGGGTTTTCCCTTTCCCCTCGAATAGTACAGCGGCACGCGCTCGGTGAACGATTCATCCACGTTCGTCTGAGAAAGCGTCCCACTCACGATGAAGTCCTTCTCTTCCGGCCTGGTCTGATACCGCACCGAGTAATGGGGAATCCGCGTGCCGCGCACCCATTGGTCGAAAAACCAGTGCAAGTTTCCGCTTCCGTCCAGATTCATCGCGGGCGTCATTTGTTTCTCGGCTTCCCGCTCGAACTCCTGCGTCGTAAGCGGCTGGTAGGCGTAATCGGCGAGCACGGATTGCAGGAATGCGTCGAAACGCGCGTCAGGCTGCCTCGATTTCTCATCGCGCATCGAATCGCGCAGCATGTGCATCACCCACGCGCCCTTGTCGTAAACGATGATTTCGTAGGCGTTCGGATTTGATGGAGTGGACAGCCGATATCCCAAGGTGAGCGGGCCCGATTCCTCCACCGGGTCGTCCCGTCCCTCAGACTTTTGCAGCAGCATGGCGCGGAAATGTCCAAGCCAGTACTCCATTCTGCCCGCGTCCGGTTTCCTGGCGTCGGCGTAGAGAAGCGATTGGTAGGTCGCCATCGCTTCTTCAATCCACACGTCGCGGTAGCTGGCGGCCGTCGTCACGTTGCCCCACCATTGGTGAGCCACTTCGTGAAACGGCATCAGCTCTCTTGTCTGTTCCTGTGATTTCTCCGCCATGCCCACCTGCTGTTGCGCCTCCGGCGGAAGGAATGCGAGCGTCGACAAATACACCAGACCGGGCCAACCCTGCCCGAAGGAACCAGGAATCGGCGACACCTGCATTTCGTCGAATGGGAATGGCCCATCCAGAGTCTCGTAGAAGCGGATCGAGCCCTCGATTTCGCGCGCAAGCTGCCGGATAACGTCGTCAGGAACCGTCACCTGCTCTGCTTGCACGCTAACTACATCGCGTCCCTGCAGCGTAGGAGCGATAAAGGTTGGAAAGTTCGGGATGGCGGTCGGCATTGCCAGATGGAGACGCGCAGCGATGCTGCTTTCGAGCTCCTTATTGGCGTAGATATGGACGACGGGCGACGCCCCTGTGCTGACGCTGTTGTATTCGCCGAGATTGAACCCAGCCACGGCAAAGGGTTTCTCGGATTTCCACCGCGCCGTTCGCACTTCTCCTGCATCGGACGGCTTTCCCTCAACGCCAGTGGCCACGAGCTCCAGGCGTTTCGGCCAATGAAACGTCAGGTCGAAGCCGGTGAAGAAACCGAAATCGGGAGAGTGCGCATACCAGGCGCCGCGTTCGCCCACGAAATACACGCTATTTCCCGAGTCTACGATTACGCTGCCGTGGTAGGACAAATCCAAGTGCAGATCCTGCCCTTCGTTCACGGCTTCCGGAAGCACAACGTAAACGAAATTGTTCCCCTTCTGATGAATCTCGTGCGCGGACATATCCTCGTTCTGAAAAAAAACCAACGCCTTACCGTTTTCCTCCGCATTTTCGACGGCCAGATTCCTGGATAGTTCAAGAGAGACGACGCGTTCACCCGTTCGCAGCGCCTTCAGATGCACAGCCGTCTTTCCCTTCAGCGAGAGGTCGTCTGCAATCGTCGTTTCGACTTGATAATCGAGAGGCCGGAAGGTCAAGGGCGATGCGGGCGCCTCACCGTTGGGCATCTGTGCTGCGGGGAACGATGCCCACACCTGGAATGTGGTCTCCCCGTTCATCTCGTGCGGCTGCCCAACCAACACTTGCTCTGCGCGGCGGAAATCCAGGATCAATTCCACCGGACCCTTCGGGCCGCCCGCCAGCGTCGCAGAAAAGTAAGGCAAGGGATTGCTGGAAAGAAAATCTTCAAGGATCCGCACCGAATGCCCCGGATTCAAGTCTCTCGTGACTCGCGCCCAATCTTCGCCAAACGCTGCGTCCTTCGATTCGTCTGCATCGGAATCGTCGAGCTGCTTGCGCAAATCCTCCGCGGTAGCGTCCGAGAAGCGGAAATAGGCGGAGGTGAACGGCTGGTCGAGCAGCGGAATCCCGAGAAATTGCGCGAACGAGCGCCTCTCGCCCGCATCGCGCGGTTCCACGATCACGTGGCCCTGCCCGCTGAATACAACACCGGTCACTCGTCCGTCGAAGGGTTCGAAAAATGCCAATTTCCCCTCTTCCAGCCGAATGCGGATCGCGTCGCGGTCGATGGCGATATTATCGACGTCGAATACGTGATCGCCATCCGGTTTCAAGGCATTGAGCGCCAGGTACAGCGCGTGCGGATCCTGGCTCTCGGGCGCGGAGGCCGCTTTTTTTTCGGACTGTCGTTCCGCATTGGATTGAAAGGCTGCGGCAACGGGAGAAAATCCAGTTGCGACAAGAGTCGCAAGAAGAAAAAACATGCCCACCCGCGAGGAGCCGGAACTGCTCATGGGGCGAATGTACCTCTTGGGCAATGGCTCAGCAAGCGAAGCCGTGCCAGGGGGTCTCCATTGGTAAAATTTCTGTGTGCGCCGCGCAGCGCCTATTGCCGCACTTCTAGCCATTGGTCTGTTCGCATCCGTGTGCGCCAATGGCGATACGATCGTCCTCAAGAACGGCCGCCGGATTCTTGCCTCGAACGTGACGGAAACGGGCGACCACGTCACCTACGATACGCCCGCCGGCACCATGTCGATTCCGAAGTCGATTGTCGCGCGGGTCGATCGCAACGATTTCACCTATACTTCGGCTTCTTCCTCCGCCGCCAAAGACCCGCCGGTCTCCGAGCCCCCTGTCCAACCAGTGCGCGGGTACGCAGAGATTGCCGGACTTGCGGTGCACGATAGCTCCGTCGACTACTCCTATCTTGCGCATGTGGATTCTGACACCCGGACGGGCAACGCACTCGCCATTGAAAAATGCTCGGCGGCGCACTTTGCGGCCGCTCAATTTCTCACGGGAAAGGGCGACACGGATTCCGCGATCGACCAGTACCGCCAGGCGCTTGCGTTTTCGCCCGACGATCAGGCGCTGCTGCTGAACCTTGCGGTGCTCTACCTTCATAACAGCCAGTTCACCGAGGCGCTCGACCCGCTCGAACACGCCCGGCGCACCGCGCCGGATTCTCCCGACGTCGCCAAGCTGATGGGCTGGGCCTATTACGGTGCCAACAGACTGGACCAAGCCGTTGAGGAATGGAAACGCGCGGAACAATTGCGGCCCGAGCGGGACGTCGCGAGCGCGCTGGCGAAAGCCGAACGCGACAAGCAGGAAGAAGAAAACTACCGCGAGGGCGTTACCGCGCACTTCACTCTCAAATACAGCGGCGCAGCCGATCCCGACCTGGCCGGCGGCGTTCTCCATGCTCTCGAAGACGATTTCAACGACATTCAATCTGAGCTCGACTACACACCGCCTGAATCGATTGCCGTGATTCTCTACACCGATCAGGCGTTTGCCGACATCACGCGCGCGCCCAGCTGGGCCGGTGCCATCAACGACGGCCGCATTCGAATTCCCGTGCAAGGGCTCACCGATGTCTCTCCGGATCTCGCGCGCGAGCTGCGCCACGAGCTGACGCACAGCTTCGTCGGCCAGAAAACGCATGGACGCGCGCCTACCTGGGTGCAGGAGGGAATCGCACAATATATTGAAGGACGCCGCAGCAGTGCCAGCGCGGAAGCGCTGCTGGATCTCGCGGCGAAGGGTTCTCCTCCTCGCCTGGAAATGCTGGAAGGATCTTGGATGGGACTTTCCGGCGATTCAGCTTCGGTGGCCTATGCCTGGTCGCTTGCGGCAATCGAATCGATTGTCGACGAGGGCGGAATGTCGGACGTCAACCGCTTGCTCGATCACATCGCGACCGATCCTTCCACGGAAGACGCGCTTCGTGCAGCGCTTCACGACAGCTACGCCGATCTCGACCAGCAGACACTCGTTTTCTTGCAGCACGAAGACGTCCGCTAAAATTCGCCCCACAATTTGTTCTTGGAAGTGCAGTTCAGGTGTTTAGGCTTGAGGATTTGCTGCGTCTTAAAGCGTCGCGAGCAATCCAGCAAGCAGCGCTGCGCGTTCGGGCAGAGCGCGCACGATCACGTGCTCCCGGGGACTGTGCGCGCCGTCTCCCACCGCGCCCAGTCCGTCGAGAGTGGGAACTCCCAGCGCCGCGGTAAAATTCCCGTCTGAACCGCCGCCGGTGGATGCCTCGCCCAGCGGCAATCCCGCTTCGGCCATCAACTGTTGCGCCTGACGGAACAACTTTGCTACAGCGGCACTGCGTTCCAGTGGCGGCCGGTTTACGCCGCCGCGCACTTCCACGCGCGCTCCCGGCAGCACGGGCTGCAGGCCGCGTAGCGCGCGTTCGATTCGCTTGCCGTCCTTCTCGCGCGAAAATCGAATATCCACTTCCGCGCGCGCGTCGGAGGGGATGACGTTCGAGACCGTTCCTCCGCTCACAACCGTCGCCTGCATGGTGACGCCTCGCTTCGGTTCGTTCATCTTCATTATCCGCGAGATTTGCAGCGCCAGCTCATGCACTGCATTCACTCCCTTGCTCGGATCGATGCCCGCGTGCGCCGACCGGCCCGTCACGAGGATTTCCGCGCTGCCGACACCCTTCCGCTGTGTTTTCAGCCATCCCTTCGCGCCGAACGCCGGTTCGAGCACGAGCACTGCTTCGCTCTTGCGCGCTTCCCGTTCGATCAGCGGACGCCCTGTCTCGCTGCCAATCTCTTCATCTGTCGTCCAGAGAAAGACAAATTTCCGGCGCGGTTTTGCCTTTACCTCGCGCAGCAGGTTCACAGCCTCCAGGGCCTGCACAATCCCGCCCTTCATATCAAACGTGCCGGGACCCCAGGCCTTTCCCGCAGCCACTCGAAAGGGCGTCTTCGAGATCGTTCCCAGCGGATAGACCGTGTCGATGTGTCCCAACACGAGGATTTGCCCGGAAGGGCGGCCCTCGCCTAGCCAAGCTTCCGCGAGGACGTGATTTCCCCCGTGTTTTTGAGGAAGCAGACGAACCTTCGCTCCAGCGCGTTTCCATGCCTTCGCCACCATGAGCCCAAAACGGTCTACCGCCGCTTTGTCGTGGCTCGGCGATTCGCAGCGCACGAATTCGCCCAGCAGGCGCACCATTTCCTGTTCGCGTCTCCGCGCCGCTTTCAGAAAATTGTTCATCGGCGGTTCCATGGCACCCCGCGTCCCGTCCCCATTGTCGCGACGCCATCCTATCAGCGCCTTCGAACCCTCACAACGTCCCGTCATTCCCACTGGCCCGCGTTTCGTATAAAATTCAGCGATTGCATTCATTGGACGCGGATTCGCCGTGTCCCGAAGGTTTCAGCCGGCAAAATCGAACTGCACGCGAGAGGTCATAGATGCTCCTCGACAGCAACGGCATTCAGAAAATCCTGCCGCACCGCTATCCCTTTCTCATGGTCGATGCGATCGAAGAAATGGAACCGAAGAAGCGCATTGTGGGAATCAAGAATGTTTCCATCAACGAGCCCTTCTTTCAGGGACATTTTCCAGCGAAGCCGGTGATGCCGGGAGTTCTGATCATCGAGTCGATGGCGCAGACGGGAGGCCTTCTGCTGCTCCATGAAGTGGCCGACCGCGAAAACAAGCTGCTGTATTTCGTCGCCATCGACAACGCCCGATTCCGCCGCCCGGTGGTTCCCGGCGATCAACTGCGCGTGGAAGTCAGTGTGATCTCCTGGCGCGGGACATTCTGCAAGATTGAAGGCCGGGCGTACGTGAAGGATCAACTCGCCGCCGAGGCCACAATGATGTGCATGATGGTGGATATCGACGCGGCTCAGGCGCCCGCCGCCGAGCCGGTTGAGAAGGCCAGATGAGCGAAATTGATTCGCGGGCGATTGTTTCTCCCTCCGCCCGCTTGGGAAACGGCGTTCGAATTGGGGCCTACGCGGTCGTGGGGGAGGATGTCGCCCTCGGCGACGGCTGCGTTCTCGAACATCACGCCGTCGTGCCGGGATCGTCTTGCCTGGGCCGCGAGAACTACGTCCATTCCTTTGCTGTCGTTGGCGCCGACCCACAAGACCTGACGTATGCTGGCGAGCGCGTCTTCCTGGAAGCTGGCGACCGCAATACGTTTCACGAATTCTGCACAGTGAGCCGTGGGACCGTGAAGGGCGGCGGCACGACGCGCCTGGGCAACGACAATCTCATCATGGCCTACGCGCACATCGGGCACGACTGTCAGATCGGCGACCACACGATTTTCATCAACGGCGCGACACTCGCCGGGCACGTCACCATCGAGGACTACGCCACGATCGGCAATTTTTCTCCCGTGCAGCAGTTTTGCCGCGTCGGCCGCCACGCCTACGTTGGCGCGCACACGATCATCACGCAGGACGTCCCGCCATTTTCGAAAGTTGTCTCGCCGCGCGATACACGCTGCTACGGCGTCAATACCATCGGGCTCGAACGCCACGGTTTTTCGCCCGAGCGCATCGAAGCTATAGAGAAGGCCTATCGCCTGCTCCTCCGCTCGAAGCTCAATACGACGCAGGCGCTTGAAAAAATGCATGGAACCCTGTCGCAATCCGAAGACGTCCAAACATTGATCCAGTTTATCGAGTCGGCCGAGCGCGGCCTAGTCAAGTAGGGGGGTATCTTGACGGCTGCCGCTTCCAATTCGCCTGAAAACGCAGGATGGGGCCTGATAGCGGGCAACGGCGATTTTCCGTTCCTGGTGCTTGAAGGCGCGCGCAGCCGGGGCATCGAGATGGCCGTGATCGCGATTCGCGAAGAGGCTTCTCCTGCCCTCGATCGCGCCGCGAAGCGGATTCATTGGGTGAGCCTGGGCGAATTGAGCCGGACCATTGAGCTGCTCCACCAGGAAGGCGTCGAGCGCGCGGTGATGGCCGGACAGGTGAAGCACAACAAGATTTTTAGTTCCATCCGTCCCGATTGGAAACTGGCAAAATTGCTCTTCTCGCTTCCGGCCAAGAATACCGATTCGCTGATCGGCGCCGTTGCGAGAGTCTTGGAAGAGGAAGGCATCCAGCTCGTGGATTCGACGAGATTTCTCGGCCCGCTGCTTCCGGCTGCTGGCGTTCTCACGCGCCGCGCGCCGGATGAATCTGAGGCGGCGGACATCGCCTACGGCCGCAATGTCGCGCGGCAGATTGCAGGCCTCGATCTGGGCCAGACGGTCGTCGTCCGCGATCGCGCCTGCGTAGCCGTCGAAGCCATGGAGGGCACGGATGAGACCATCGAGCGCGCGGCGCGCATCACAGGCGGCCAGCGCTTGGTCGTCATCAAAGTGAGCAAGCCGAATCAGGATATGCGGTTCGACGTACCCGTGATCGGCGTCCAGACCATCGGCGTGATGCGCCGCTCTCATGCCACCGCGCTTGCGATCGACGCAGGCCGCACTCTGCTCTTCGATCGCGACGCTCTGATCCTTGCTGCGGACGACGCTTCCATCGCGATTGAAGCGTTTCCTTTCGATAAGACGCTTTTCACCGAAGCCGCGGGAGCGGCGAAAAAATCGTGAGCGAGCGTCCCATCCGCGTAGCTGTCGTCGGCGTCGGCGAATTTGGCCGCAACCACGTCCGCGTTTGGCGCGAGACCGAGGGCGCGGAGCTGGTTGGCATCTTCGACGCGAACCCGCAACGCGCTGGGCAAATATCGGCTGAATTTTCCACTCGAGCGTTTCCGTCTCTTGAAGCGCTTATCGCCGAAGGTGTTGAGGCTATCAGTCTCGCGGTTCCGACAAAGGACCACGCTTCGGTCGGGGTGCGACTCCTCGAAGCCGGTGCCGACGTGCTGGTTGAAAAGCCGATCGCTTCCACGCTCGCGGAGGCGGACCGCCTGATTTCCGCCGCACGCACGAGCCGTCGCATTCTGCAGGTTGGGCAGGTCGAACGCTTCAATCCCGCCGTTGTTGCGGCGCAGAAAATTCTTTCGCGGCCTCTTTTTTTCGAGGTTCACCGGCTGGGCATTTTCACGCCTCGCAGCCTCGATATCGACGTCGTATACGACGTGATGATCCATGACCTCGATATCCTTCTGACACTCGTCGGCACTCCCGTGACGGACCTTCGCGCCGTTGGGATTCCAGTGGTCACCGACAAAGTAGATATCGCCCACGCACGGTTGGAGTTTTCCAACGGCACGGTCGCAAATCTCACGGCCAGCAGAGTCTCCACCGAGCGGGTCCGCAAAATGCGCTTTTTTCAGGAGCACGAATATATTTCGCTCGATTTCGGCCGACAGGATGTGCTGCGCGTACGCGTCAAGCCCGGCGCCACCGAGCAGCCGGAAATTGGTTTTGAAAACCTGCCCACCGTTTCCGAGGAACCGCTGCGGGCCGAATTGCGCGCCTTTCTCGATTCTGTCCGCACGCGGCGCGCTCCCGTTGTCGACGCGGCTGCCGGCCGAGCTGCGCTCGAATTGGCCGACCAAGTGATGGCGGGCATCCTGGAGCACGCCCGGCGCGTCCAACTCGGAGCTTTCTCGCCGCAAGGTGCCCGATGATTCCCCGGATCCTGGTCCCGGTGAAACTCAATCCCGTCAGCAAGGACGACGCGCCCGCGAAGCCGCGTCGTCTCACCACCCTTCTTGACGAACGCACCGTAATCCCCTCTGGGTCGTCTGACGCACCTCCCCTCAACGGCAAATCCACGATTCCTGCTCATTTTCCGTTAGAGGTACTCGTGGCCCACACGCTTATCCCGCGCGGCATGGACGTGAAGCCTCTTGGAGATTTTGCGCCGCCATCGGAATACGACGCGCCATTTGAAATTCTCAAATCGCGCGTCGTTGTTCCTGCATTTGTTGAACCCGTCACGGCGGCTGAGGCGAAAGAGATCGAAAAGCGCCCTGAAGTGACGCCCCAGCTCCGCGAAATGGTCGACCCGGACATTTATCTGACCGGTGAGGCCAATCTCCTTGTCGAGCCGGAAAAGAAGCGCGATCCGAAATGGGATCTGATCACTCGAATCGCTTCGGTCGCTGTCCACATCTTTCTGATTATTTTCCTGATTTCGATTCCGAAGATTTTTCCTACGCGCACGCCGACGCAAGAGGAAATTCGCGACGCCAGCGAATTGCTCGGCAAAGTCTATATTCCGCCCGGCCAGATTCCGAAATCACCTCCTGCCGAGCCGAAGGTCCATATCACTCCGAAGGTACTCAACAAAGTTGCGCCTCCGCGCCCTGAGGAACACGCGCCCGCCCTTCCTCCTGAGCCCGCTCCGAAAGAACAGCCCAGGGAGGATTTGCCGGAAGCGCCCACAGCGCACACGTCACCGACTCCTCCCCCGCAAACGGCCCAAGAACAGCCGCCGCCCGAAGAGCCGCCGGTCCGGCCTTTATTCCGGCAACCTTCCAAGCCGCTCAATCTTGGAATCCCGAGCGCTGATCCCAGCCGCACGATTCAGCAGGGCATTCAGCAAGGAGAACAACACCCCTCGGGTGGCAGCATTTACACTGGCGGAGGTTTTCCGCGCGGCGCTGGTGCGAACGGCGGCCCGGGAATGTCCAGCGGCGTACAGATGCTCACGCCCACCGAAGGCGTGGACTTCAACAGCTATCTCCAGCGCCTTCTGGCCACGCTGAAACGCAATTGGTATGCCGTGATGCCCGAATCGGCGCTCATGGGCGACAAAGGCGTGGTCTTCACCACCTTCCAGGTGAATCGCGACGGCAGCGTTCCATATCCTGACCCGACCCTCGAGCGTGCTTCCGGCCGCGAGCCGCTCGATTCCGCCGCAATGTCCGCCATCCGTGCCTCCAGCCCCTTCGAGCCTCTTCCTTCACAATTCAAGGGACCCTTCATCCGCCTGCGCATCATTTTCATTTACAACATTCCGCCGGACCAGATTAACCTCCAGTGAAGCTGAATCGCCCCCAAGTCGCTGGGGCCCTGCTGCTCGCCGCGCTGGTCCTTTTGTTCCTCTTGCTTCGTTACTGGAAGTTTTCAGGATGAGTCCGCTGCCGCGCCTGATTGTGATTCTCGGTCCCACGGCTTCGGGAAAATCTGCGCTGGGCATTCGCGTGGCGCAGCAGGTTGGCGGCGAAATCCTGGTCTGCGATTCTACGCAAGTCTACCGGCATTTCGATATCGGCACGGCGAAAGTGCCTCTCGCCGCGCAGCAGGGAATTCCGCACCATCTCGTGGATATGGTCGAGCCATCGGAAACATTTACGGCCGGGGATTTTCGCCGTTGTGCTTTGGGGACGCTCGAAGACCTTCGACGTCGAGGCAGGACTCCCGTTCTGACGGCGGGCACAGGTCTTTATCTCCGCGCCTTGCTCGAAGGGCTTTCCGAAGCGCCCGCTCGCTCGGAAGAGTTGCGTGAACGCCTTCGCCGCCGAACGCGCCTTCGCGGTGCCGAATATCTCCATCGCCTGCTCGGGCGCCTCGATCCCGATGCCGCGCGGCACATTGCTCCTCGCGACGCACAGAAGGTGATTCGCGCCATCGAAATTCGAATTCTCTCCAAGAAATCCGTCGGCCAAATTCACGGCGCGGGCCGCACCCCGCTCGAAGGCTTCGAAATTCTCAAGCTTGGATTGAACCCCCGCCGCGACGCTCTCTACGCGCGGATTCACGCCCGCATTGAGGCAATGCTCGCGGAAGGCTGGCTCGAAGAAGTTCGCCGTCTGATCGACGCCGGGATCCCGCATGACGCCAAGCCTTTCCAATTTATCGGCTACTCGGAATTGCGCGCTCATCTCGAAGGCCGGCTCTCGCGCGAGGCGGCCATCCGCGAAATCCAGCAGGCCACACGCAATTTCGCCAAGCGACAGCGCACTTGGTTTCGCCGCGAACCGGCGGTTCATTGGCTTTCCGGCTTCGGCGACGAACCAGAAGTCATCCATCGTGCCGTGACGCTCGCTTCCTCGAAGCCCGGTTAACAATTGACTTCTTAAAACATCTCGCATATTGTGTGCGCCAACATACGCAACCGTATGGCGTCCTCCGCCCCAGCCCGCACCTCTCCACTCCAACCTAAAGATTGGCTTCGCGCCGCTTCTCTCCGGCTTGCTTCCGATGGCGTCGAGTCCGTCCGCGTCGAATTGCTCGCCCGCGATATGGGCGTGAGCAAGGGTAGCTTCTATTGGCATTTTCGCGACCGCGACGATTTGCTGTCCCAGCTTCTTAGCCTGTGGGAAAACGAAGAGATCAATTGGATTGAAGCTGCCGTCACCGGTGTCCACAGCCCGCCGTCCCGCTGGGCTCGTTTCATCCATCGCTGCTCGGCGCCCGATCGCCTTCGCCTGGAAGTAGCCATTCGTTCGTGGGCGCGAAAGGAGCGGGGGGTGGCATTCCGCGTCTCGACGATGGAAAAGCGCCGGGCTTCTTATCTGGAAGCGATCCTGGGTGAAATCGGGTTCACGCGGTCTGCGGCCGCGCAGTGGTCCGAACTGGCACTGCTCACCTATCTTGGCTGGGTCGACCGGGCCAGCCGCGACCCGGAATTTCAGCAGTCGGGACCCGTCTTGTCCGAGCTTCTCTCGGACATGATCCTCGCCGCCTCCTCCAAATCTCTGCACGCCCAGGCCTGATGCGCAGCTCGCAGGTTCGTATCGAGTCATCTTCCACAGCAAAGCTTTCGCCACAGCCGCGTAAGAATCGGACTATCGCGCGCCGCTTCTCTTTGCCTCCTGCAGGCGTATAATCTCCTTCAGGAAATGAGACGCCCTCTGCCGACACTCTTGTCCCGCCCGGATTCCCATCGCGTATGAAGAAAACGCAAACCGTGGATCGGCGCGAACCCGTTCTTCTTGTCGGTGTCAGCCTGCGCAAAAATTCCCGCGTCCGCCCCGGCGATCCGTCGGCTTCGGCGCGTGATTCGCTGCTCGAACTGGAGGAGCTGGCGGTCAGCGCCGGCGCGCGGGTGGAAAGCGCCGTTCTTCAGGTGCGCGATGCTCTCGATCCCGCGACGCTCGTGGGGCAAGGCAAGCTTGAAGAGATTCGCACGCAGGCGCATGCGCGCCGTGTGCCGCTTGTTATCGTGGACCACAATCTCACGCCCGTGCAGCTCCGCAATATGGAGAAGGGAGTTGGATGCCGCGTGATCGATCGCACGCAGCTCATTCTTGACATCTTTGCCACGCATGCGCGCACGCGTGAAGGCCAATTGCAAGTTGAGCTCGCACAGCTGAACTATCTGCTTCCTCGCCTCGCCGGCCACGCCGAAAATCTCTCCCGCCTCGGGGGCGGCATCGGCACGCGCGGACCCGGCGAACAGAAACTCGAAACCGACCGCCGCCGCATCCGCGACCGCGTCCGCAAAATTCAACAATCGATCGAGACCGTCCGACGGCAGCGCGCCACGCGCCGCCGCGCCCGCCAAGCCGTTCCGCTTGGCATGGTCGCTCTCGTCGGCTACACCAACGCCGGAAAATCGACGCTCTTCAACGCGCTCACGCACGCGGGCGTTCTCACTTCCTCGAATATGTTCGCGACGCTTGATCCCACGATTCGCGCCGTCCGGCTGCCTTCCCGCCGCCGAGTCCTGCTTTCCGACACAGTCGGATTCATCCGCGATCTTCCGCCCGATCTCATCGCGGCGTTTCGCGCCACGCTCGAAGAAGCGCAGGAAGCGGCCCTGATCGTCCAAGTCACCGATATTTCGGATCCGAATCACGCCGAGCACGATGCCGAAGTTCTGAAAGTTCTCGATAGCCTGAAGATCGCCGATCGCCCACGTCTCCACGTCCTCAATAAATGCGATCTTCTCTCGCCGGAGGATCTGGCTGTGTTCGAACGAGCGAACGGAAATCGCGACGAAAAGATTTTCGTTTCGGCGTCGACCGGCGCTGGTCTCGAGCGGCTTCTCGAACGCATGGACGCCGCCATGCCTGTCGACCCCATCGTCCGCGTTCATCTCCGCGTGCCGCTCTCCGATGGCCGCCATCTTTCCTACGTGCAGGCCTGCGGCCGCATTTTGCACTCCGAAATTCTTGATGGGGATATGCTCCTCGACGCGGACCTTCCCGAATCCCTGGCCCGCCGCCTTGAGAATTTTGCCCTTCCGTCACCTGCCGCTTCCGGCGCCCCAACCAGCCAAACCGCTTGATTCTCTTGTTTTTCCCGCCGCCTCGAATCGGGCCGAGCGGTGGAAAATTCTGTGGAAAACATTGGTCTTGC
>Ga0335073_10001158_pt1 | contig 35043 bp, 29 predicted proteins | sample Lox_Sample_22_FD_207093 | JGI IMG/M metagenome (GOLD analysis project Ga0335073, IMG submission 207093) | Soil microbial communities from Loxahatchee National Wildlife Refuge, Florida, United States - Lox_Sample_2.2 | ecosystem: Environmental > Terrestrial > Soil > Wetlands | place: USA... | reverse complement strand
GGCCCTGCCGCGCGCTTTCGTCGTGCGCCCTTCGACTTCGCTGCGCTTCGCTCAGGGTGAGGCGAAAGAAAGAATAGTCCTCATCCTGAGCGGAGTGCCGACGGCACGCAGTCGAAGGACGCATGGCCCTGCCGCGCGCTTTCGTCGTGCGCCCTTCGACTTCGCTGCGCTTCGCTCAGGGTGAGGCGAAAGAAAGAACAGTCCTCATTCTGAGCGGAGTGCCGACGGCACGCAGTCGAAGGACGCATGGCCCCGCCGCGCGCTTTCATCGTGCGCCCTTCGACTTCGCTGCGCTCCGCTCAGGGTGAGGCGAAGGACAGAACAGTCCTCATCCTGAGCGGAGTGCCAAAGGCACGCAGTCGAAGGACGCGTGGCGCTGTATCAGCTCGCGAGCGCGTCGCGCAAGGTACGGGTCGCGACCGTGAGCATGGCGAGGTCCGGCTGTGGCGCGCCTTCGATCTCGCGCTCGAGCGCCTCGAGCCGGGCGAGATCGCGGGCATGGCGCGTGATCCAGGCATCGAAATCGAGCGTTGCCGCGACCTGTTTCGCGGTCAGCTCCGCCTGCTGTGCGTAAAGATCCTCGATCACCGCGGCGACCGCGCGCTTGTGCCAGGCCGATCCCTGGTCGAGCTTGCGCGCCGCGACGCGCAGCGCGTCGAGGCGGAACCGCGCGCCGATGGCGAAGAAGCGGCGGCCGAGATCGACCACGTTCTCGCCGGTCGCGAGCGCAAGCCGCACGATGTCGACGGCGGAGAACAGGAATTCGAGCCGCGCCGACACGAGCGCTTGCGGGGCCGGCACGCCATGTCCTTCAAGCAGCTTGGCACGGGCGGCAAGCGCGGCGCGGTGCGATTCCGGCATGATGTCGGCGATCGCCTCGGCAAGGGCCGCGATGCCGGGCCGGAACGCCGCGGTTTCGGCGGCGATGTCGAGGACCGGCTTGCGCAGGAACCACGCGGTCGCGCGCTCGACGAGCCGTCCCGCGGCAATCAGCATCTCGTGCTGAAGCGACGCCGGCACCTTGTTGTCGAGCGCGTTGACGCCTTCCCAGAATGCGTCGAGGTCATAGATCCGGCGTACGATCATGTAGGCGCGCGTCACGTCGCCGGGGCCGCGTCCCGAAAGCTCGCCCTGCTCGCGCGCGAACGCGATGCCGGCGCGATTGACAAGATCGTTCGCCGCCACGGTCGCGATGATCTCGCGCCGCAGGCGATGGGCGGCGATGCCGGCGGCAAAGCGCCGCGACAGCACGGCGGGGAAATAGGCGACAAGATCGTCGGCGAGCTGCGGATCGTCGGGCAGGTCGGATAGGCGGAGGTCGGCGGCCAGATTGATCTTCACATAGGCCAGCAGCACCGCGAGCTCGGGCCGGGTCAGGCCTTGGCGCGCCTTCGCCCGCTCGCCGAGCGCCGCGTCGTCGGGCAGCATCTCGACCGCGCGGTCGAGCCGCCCGGCGCGTTCGAGGTCGCGCATGAGGCGCGCGTGCCGGTCGAGACGCTGCACCCGCTCATGCTCTTCGAGCGACAGCGCAAGGCCTTGCAGGTAATTGTCGCGCAAGACCAAGGCCGCCACGTCGTCGGTCATCGCGTGCAGCAACTCGTTGCGCTGCTTCATCGTGAGGTCGCCCGCCGCCACCGCCGCGTTCAGCAGGATCTTGATGTTGACCTCGTGGTCCGAGGTCGAGACGCCGGCGGAATTGTCGATCGCGTCGGTGTTGATGCGCCCGCCCGCGAGCGCGTATTCGACGCGGCCGTGCTGCGTCACGCCAAGATTGGCGCCTTCGCCGACGACCTTTGCACGGATGGCGGCGCCGTCGATCCGGACCGCGTCGTTGGCGCGGTCGCCCGCTTCGGCCTGGGTCTCGTAGGAGGCCTTCACATAGGTGCCGATGCCGCCGAACCACAAGAGATCGACCGGCGCTGCCAGGATCGCGCGGATCAGGTCCATCGGCGTCGCGTGCTCATCCGCAATGGCGAGGCGCGCGCGGATTTCGGCCGAAAGCGGGATCGATTTGAGCGCGCGTTCGAAGATGCCGCCGCCTTTCGACAACAGCGCGCGGTCGTAGTCGGCCCAGGACGAACGCGGCAGATCGAAGAGTCGCTGGCGCTCGGAAAAGCTCGCGGCCGGATCGGGATCGGGATCGAGGAAGATGTGGCGATGGTCGAAGGCGGCGACGAGCTTAGTGTGTGGCGAGCGCAGCATGCCGTTGCCGAACACGTCGCCCGACATGTCGCCGACCCCGACGCAGGTGAAGTCCGCCGTCTGGATGTCTGTGCCGATCTCGCGGAAATGGCGCTTCACGGTCTCCCACGCGCCGCGCGCGGTGATGCCGATCGCCTTGTGGTCATAGCCGTCGGTTCCGCCGGAGGCATAGGCGTCGCCGAGCCAGAACTTGTAATCCTCGGCGATGCCGTTGGCGATGTCGGAAAAGGTCGCGGTGCCCTTGTCGGCGGCGACCACGAGGTAAGGGTCGTCGCCATCGTGGCGCACCACCGCGGGCGGCGGCACGACGCCGTTGCCGGCGATCGTGTCGGTGAGGTCGAGCATCCCGCGCATCAGCGTCGTATAGCAGTGGACCACCTCGGTCTGGAGCGCCTCGCGCCCGGCCGGCGGGCGCTTCACGATGAAGCCGCCTTTCGAGCCGGTCGGCACGATGACCGCGTTCTTCACGATCTGCGCCTTCATGAGGCCCAATATCTCGGTGCGGAAATCCTCTTTGCGGTCGGACCAGCGGATGCCGCCGCGCGCCACCTTGCCGCCGCGCAGATGCGCCCCTTCCATGCGCGGGCTCAAGACATAGATCTCGCACAAGGGCCGCGGCAGGGGCAGGAGATCGATGTCGTGGCTCGCGAGCTTCACCGAGAGATAGGGCTTGGGAGCGCCGTCCGGCAGGCGCTGATAATGGTTGGTGCGGAGCGAGCGCGCGATGAGGGTCGTGAAGCCGCGGATGATCCGGTCCTCGTCGAGGCTCGAGACCTGGTCGAGATCGGCCTCGATCTGCGTCACCACGAGATCGCTCGCGCGGCTTGCATCGCGCTCGGTCGCCGGATCGAACCGGCGCTCGAACAGGCTCACGAGCTTTGCCGCGATCGCCGGGAAATGCGCGAGCGTGTCCTCCATATAGGCTTGGCTATAGGTGCTGCCGGCCTGCCGCATGACCTTGGCATAAAGCCGCAAAACCATGACCTGGCGCCAATCGAGCCCGGCAAGCAGGATGAGCCGGTTGAAGCCGTCGCTCTCGAAGGTCCCGGCCCACAGCCGCGCGAACGCATCCTCGAAGCGCGGCTTCAGATGCGTCACGTCGATCTCGGGCAAGGGCGAGATCAGCGTGAAGTCCTGCATCCAGACGCGCTCGGCCGCACCCGCGGGCGCGATCTCGTAAGGCACCTCGGCGATGACGCGCATGCCCATATGCTCGAGCATCGGCAATATGTCCGACAGCGGCACCGGCGCCGCGCGGCGGTAGATCTTGAAGCGAAGCTCGCCCGCCTGCGCCTCGAGCGGGCGATAGAGCGTGAGCCCCAGCGGCAGCCCGGCCAGCACCGCCTCGATCCGGTCGATGTCGTAGACCGCGGCCGCCGCCGTGAACTGCTCGCGATAGGCGCCGTGAAAGGCGTTCCCATAGCGGCGCAGCAGGCCAAGCCCTGCTTCCTCCCCGCGCGCGCGGACCAGCGCCTCCTGCAACAGATCGGTCCAGCTTCGCGCGGTCTCGGCCAAGGCCGCCTCGATCGCCGCGCGGTCGGCATCGACCGGGCCCGGCGGGATGCGCAGGATGAAATGGACGCGGGCGAGGGCCGAATCGTCGATCAGCGTGTTGAAGCTGTCGACGGTGGCGCGATAGCCCTTTTCGAGGATCGCCGCGAAGCGCTGCCGCAGCTCGGTGTTGTAGCGCTCGCGCGGCACATAGACGAAGGCGGACACGAAGCGCCCATAAGGATCGCGGCGCGCGAAAAGCGCCGTCCGCTGCCGCTCCTGGAGGCCCAATATGCCGAGCGCCGTCTCCAAGAGCTCGTCGTCCGAGATCTGGAACAGCTCGTCGCGCGGATAATGCTCGAGGATGTGCAGCAACGCCTTGCCGTCATGGCTCGCGGCATCGAAGCCGGCGCGCTGAAGCGTGCGCTCGACCTTGCCGCGCAGGACCGGGATGGTGCGCGGGCTTTCGGCATAGGCCTTCGACGTGAACAGGCCGACGAAGAGCCGTTCGCCGGCGGGCTGCCCGTCGGGACCGAAGCGCCGCACGGCGACCGCGTCCATGCGCACCGTGCGGTGGACGGTGGCGCGGCTGCTCGCCTTCGAGATGCTGAGGATCTTCGGCGCCATCAGGAACGCGCGCACGTCCGCCGGCAGCGACGCGATGTTGCGAAGCCCCTCGAAGACCGTCGCGTGCGGGTCGCGGAGCACGCCGAGGCCGCTTCCCGGCAGGATGTCGGGCGCGCTTCCGTTGGCGCCGCCGCCATAGCGGTATTCGCGATATCCAAGGAACGTGAAATTGTCGTTGGCGAGCCAGTCGAGGAAATCGACGGCTTCGTCGGCCTCGGCCGATCCGACCGGCAGCGACCCGGTCTCGATCTCGTCGCGCAGCCGCGCGCAGGTGTCGAGCATCGGCCGCCAATCCTCGACCGCGCTGCGCACGTCGGCGAGCACGATCTCGAGCCGCCGGGCGATCGCCGTCAGCCGCGTCGCGTCGGTGACGGTGCTGATCTCGATATGCATGACCGATTCGCGGGAGCCGGCCCGGTCGTCGGCCCCATGGAGCGCGGTCAGCCGCCCGTCGGCGTCGCGGGTGACGTAGAGAATCGGATGGATCACGAGATGGACGGTGACGCCTTCGCCGTTGAGGCCGGCGGTCACCGAATCGACGAGGAACGGCATGTCGTCGTTGATGATCTCGACGATCGTCGCCGGCGCGCGCCAGCCATCGACCTCGACCCGCGGATTGAGGACGCGCAGCTTCGCGCGTCCCGGCAGGCGGGTCTGGGCGAACTGACACAGACTGAGCGCCGCGCCATAGAGATCGTCCGGCCGGCGCCCCAGAATATCGGCAGGCGGAACATGGTCGTAGAGCTGTTTCAAGAAGCGCTGCACCAAGCCGGCGCGCGCATCGCCCAACCGGTCGGCGGCGAGCGCCGCCGCGGCCTCGACCGCCTCCCGCTTGAGCTCGTCCGGCCGTACCGTCATCGCCCGTCCTCCGCGAAATCGCCGGCCGTCAATGCCGATTTTCTGCTTCCGAATTTCCGCATAACTCGTTAAAGGGGATGGTTCAGCCCTGGCGCTCGCGTCCGATAGCCTAGAATCGACCGCCGCAAAAGAGGATGACGCGGGTATTGAGTGACAGTACCGAGACACCGGACGCTCCCGCGAGGCGGGCCGACCGTCGCCACCCGCGAGGCTTGAGGCCGGAGCAGGAAGCGGTCCTGTTCCTTTCGCGCTGGCTCAAGGCGCCGCAGCGCATCGGCTCGGTCGCGCCGTCGAGCCGCGGCCTGTCCCGGGCGATGGCGCGCGAGATCGATCCCTCGAGCGGCGGCATCGTCGTCGAGCTGGGCGGCGGCACCGGCAGCATCACGCGGGCGCTGCTCGAACGCGGCCTGGCGCCGGGACGGCTCGTGGTGGTGGAGCGCGACTGGACCTTGGCGGCGCTGCTGCGCAAGCGGTTTCCAGGGGTCAAGGTCGTGCGCGGCGACGCCGCCGACCTGCGCGCGCTGCTCAGGGGACTTGGCATCGTCATCGCCGATGCGGTGGTCTCGAGCCTGCCGCTGCTCTCGATGCCGCGCGTCCTGAGGCGCCGGATCGTCGAGGAAAGCTTTGGCGTTTTGGGCGAGCATGGCGCGTTCGTGCAGTACACGTATGGCGTCGCCTCGCCGCTCGCGGCGCTCGACCTGGCGCTCGCGGGCTATCCGGCGCAGCGCATCTGGGCCAACTTCCCGCCGGCGGTCGTGTGGCGGTTCCAACGCCTTGCCGCGCGGGTGGCACGGGTCGCCTGAGACCACGCCGCCCCTGCCTTGACAGGGTGGGGAGCATGCCCAATTGTGGCGGCAGGAGGCGTCACCAATGGACACGAATCAGGTCACGAGCGAAGCGACACGGGCGGAATTCTATCAGCGCGCGGGCGGACAGAATCTGGCGCCGTTGTGGACCGTGCTTCATGGCCTGGTCACGAAGGAACCGGTGACGCCCATGAAGGCCGCGATGTGGAAGTACAAGGACGTGCGCCCCTATCTCATGGAGGCGTGCGACATCATTTCCACCAAAGAGGCCGAGCGCCGGGTGATGATCCTGGAGAATCCGGGCCTCACCGGGCAGCAGCGCATCACCCATAGCCTGTTCGGCGGCCTGCAGATCATCCTGCCCGGCGAAGTCGCACCCGCGCATCGCCATGCCGCGGCGGCGCTGCGCTTCATCATCGAGGGCAAGGACGCCTATACCGCCGTCGGCGGCGAGCGCACGATGATGAATCCGGGCGATTTCGTCATCACGCCCTCGATGACCTGGCACGATCACGGCAATATCGGGAAGGTCCCGATGGTGTGGCTCGACGTGCTGGACATGCACCTCGTCAATCTGATGGATGCGAGCTTCCTCGATTTCTATCCCGACGCCACCCATCCCGTGACGCGCCCCGAAGGCGCCGCGGAAGCGGAAGCGGCCTTCAACCTGGTTCCCGACGGCCAGGAATGGACGTCGCAGACGACGCCCATCTTCAACTATCCCTATGCCCGCACGCGCGAGGCGCTGGAAAAGCTGCGCAAGTTCCGCGCGCCCGATCCCTATCACGGGTTCCGGATGAAATACATCAACCCGGTGACCGGCGGGTGGGCGATGCCGACCATTTCGACCTGGATGGCGCTGTTGCCCAAGGGCTTCACGACGCAGCCCTATCGCTCGACCGACAGCACCGGCTTCGTGGTGGTCGAAGGCGAAGGCAAGAGCACGATCGGCGGTCAGACTTTCGAGTGGGGCCCGCGCGACATCTTCGTCGCGCCGAGTTGGCAGTTCCACGAGCATGTCGCGTCGAGCGACGCCGTGATCTTCCAGTTCTCGGACCGCGTGGTGCAGGAAAAGCTCGATTTCTGGCGCGAGCACCGCGGCAACGCGTAGGAAGCGGCGGCAGCGTCCTTCGACTGCGTGCCTTCGGCACTCCGCTCAGGATGAGGAAGATTCTCCAAAACCCCTCATCCTTCGACTGCGTGCCTGCGGCACTCCGCTCAGGATGAGGAAGATTCTCAAAAATCCCTCGTCCTTCGACTGCGCGCTTCGCGCTCCGCTCAGGATGAGGAGGGTTGTCTAAAGTCCCTCATCCTGAGCGGAGCGAAGCGAAGTCGAAGGACGCACTACCGCGTCCCGTGCTGCCGGAACAGCCGCGCGACCAGCTCGTTCGCGGCGACGGCGAGCGCGAACATCACGATCAGGATCGCGTACATCTGCGGCGTTTTGAACTGCGCGTAGTACTGCATCATCATGTAGCCGAGGCCGCGGTTCGACATTTTGAGCTCGGCCAAGAGACAGCCGATCAGCGACACGCCGATGCCGATCCGGAGTCCGGTCGCGATCGGCGGCATCAGCGCCGGCAGATAGATCATGCGCACCATCTGCGCCTTCGAGAGGTTGAAGCTGCGCCCGACCCGCAACAGCACCGGATCGACGAGCCGCACGCCCGCGGCGACCGACAGCACCATCGGGAAGAAGCACGAAAGCGTGCCCTGCGCGATCTTCGAGCCGGGTCCCACGCCGAACATCACCAGCATCACCGGCAGGAACACGATCTTGGGCGTCGGCGCGATGTATTGCACATAGCGCTCATAGGCGAGGCTCGCAAAGCGCGAGGCGCCCAGCAACAGGCCCAGCGCCAGTCCCGAGCCGCAGCCGATCACCAGCGAGGCCAGCACCTCCATCAGCGTGAATTCGAGGTTCCAATAGAAATCCGGCCGGACCAGCTGCTGGCCCAACGCGGCGATGATCTTGAACGAGGAGGGCACGACGCCGGCATAAAGCAGGCCCGAGGCCGCCACCGACTCCCACAAGACCCAAAGCCCCAAGAGGGTCGCGACGCGGATCAGCAGCACGCGCGAGCGGGGGTGGGTGGGCGCGGCCGAAGCCCGGATCACATCGGCCTTAGCCACTTCTCGACCTTTTCCGTGATCCAGAAAAACACGACGCTGGTCAGCATCACGAACAGGATCGCGCCGAACATCATCGGAATTTCCCAGCGCTCGGCGAGATCGTTGATGAGCTCGCCGAGCCCGCCGAAATTGATGAGATACTCGACGCCGACGACGCTGATGAGGCAATAGATCACGCCCAGCCGCACGCCGGTCGCGATCGTCGGCACCGCGGCCGGCAGCATGATCTTCCAGAACAATTGGCTCTCGCTGAGCCCGAAGCTGCGCCCCACCGCGATCAGCACCCTGCGCGTGCCGTCGAGCCCCTCCTTGGTCTTGAGGATCACCGACGTGGCGCCGGTGCACGTGCTCATGGCGACGATGGTCCCGGCGTTGCGGCCGAAGATCACGAGAAAGAGCGGATAAAGCAGCACCACGGGCGCCGCCGCGACGCTCGCGAACCAGGTGAAATAGGCACGCCCCGCCCAGCGCGAGCGATGGAGCCAAAAGCCGATGGCGATGCCGATCGTGCTGGCCAGGAGCGCCGCGGCCGCGGTCTCGCCCAAGGTCTGGAGAAAGCTGCCGAGCAATCCCTCGTCATCGACGAGGCCGAGGAACCCCTCTGCGATCGCGGACGGCGCCGGCGTGATCAGCTTGTTCCACCAGCCGGCATCAACGCACGCCTCCCACACCGCGAGGAACAGCGCGATCGACACGAGGCCGGTGGCGACGGGAACAGCGATGCTCCCGCGTCCCGTCCCGGTCCTCGCCGCCCGGCGCGGCGCGGCCGGCGTGCCGATCGCCTCCGCCATCTAGGAGCCCTGCTTCAACACGAAATCATAGACGCCCTTGATGTCGTCATGGGTCATGGGGTGGGGAATGCGCTTTGCCGCCAGCGCCTCGGCGAGCACGCGGTCCTCGCCCTTGATCGCGTCGGTCTGGTCTTGCGCCTTCGAGGTGAATTCCTTGGCCTGATAGCGCACCTGCTCGATCGGCTGATCCGACAGCTTGGCATAGGCCTCGAGCCCTTTGTCGCCCGAATAGGCGAAATCGACCGACCTCTTATAGGCCTTCATGAAGGAAACGACGGCCGCGCGATGCGCCTTGAGGAAGTCGAGGTTGACCGCGTTGACCCGCACCGTCTCGTTCTTCACTTCGGGCGAATCATTGCCGATCGCGATGATGCGGATCTCCTTCGCCTGAAGCTCCTTGAGGCCGGTGGGCGGCGTGCTCCACGAGGCGTCGATCTGTCCCGTCATGACCTGCGGCAGGCCGTTGGGCGCGGCGCCGACCGGAATCGTCTTGGCGTCGGTGACGCCGGCGTCCTTCAACAGGGTGAGGAGGATGAGATTGCTCGACGAGCCCGGGTTCGAAAACGACACGGTCTTGCCGTGCAGATCCTTCATGCTCTTGATCGGGCTGTCGGCCTTCACGTACCAGAAGATGTCGGGGGCGCCGGTGGCTTCGGGCGAGATGATGCGGATCGGCGCGCCTTTCACATAGGCCGCGATGATGCCCAGGAAGCCGGTGGCCAGCGCGATGTCGACGCTGCCGGAGATCACCGCCTGCTCGTTGGTGGCGCCGCCTTCGGTATAGGTCGGCTCGATCTCGAGCCCCACATCCTTGAAGTAGCCTTGCGCCATGCCGAGCTCGGTGAACGACGTGTCCCACGAGCCGCGCTGGGGGATCGCGACCTTCACGGTCTCGGCCGCGGCGGCGAGGCCGGGCGCCAGCCCGATTACAGCGGCAAGGGCGATGGCCACGGATTGCTTCATTGCTCGTTCCTCTCTTCTGGTCTTGTTGCTGTCATCGATGCGCCGGGTGGCCGGCGACGCTCGCTTCGCTGTCGCTGAGGCCTTTCGAGGCTTCTTCGCGCAGATCGGCCCAGATGGCGGCGACATAGCGTCCGAACGGCTCGCTGCCGATGATCTCCGAGCTGCGCGGGCGCGGCAGGTCGACCTCGACGACGCGCTTCACGCGGCCGGGGCGATAGGTCATCACCAGCACCCGGTCGGAAAGCTGCACCGCCTCGGCGATGTTGTGCGTGATGAGGAGCGTGGTCTGGTTGAGCTGCGCCTGAATCTGCAAGAGCTTGTCGCCCAGAAGCAGGCGCGTCTGCTCGTCGAGCGAGGCGAACGGCTCGTCCATGAGCAGGATCTTCGGCTGAAACGCCAAGGTGCGCGCGATCGCGGTGCGCTGCCGCATGCCGCCCGACAGTTCCGCGGGATAGCGGTTCTCGAACCCTTCGAGCCCGACAAGGCGCACGAGCGCGCGGGCGCGGTCGAGCCGCTCGGATTTCGCCATGCCCGCGGCCTCGAGCGGAAACGCCACGTTCTCGATCGTGGTGCGCCAGGGGAAGGTCGATTCCTCCTGGAACACCATGCCGATCTCGCGATGCGGCCCGCTGATCGCCGCGCCGTCGACGCGCACGGTTCCCTCATAGCTCTCGATGAGGCCGCCGACGATGTTGAAGAGCGTGGACTTGCCGCAGCCCGACGGCCCGATCACCGCGACGAACTCGCCGGGCCACACATCGAGCGAGACGGCGTCAAGCGCTTGCACCGCGCCTTCGCCGGTCTCGTATCGCTTCGATATGCGCTCGACGGCGAGGAGCGGCCGCGCCGTCGCCTGGGCGGCGGCAGCGGCGCGCTCGGTCACATTCATCCCGCTCAGGCCGATGCCGCGCGCGTGATCGCGGCCGACGAGGCCTGGTCGTATCCGGGCTCGACCCGCACATCGACGACCGCGACCTGGCCATCGGCCGCGGCGGCCACGGCCTTCTCGAGCGTCGCGGCAAGATCGCCGAGCCGCGTGACCGGCCCGAACCCGGCGGCCCCTTGGGCGCGCGCGATCATGGCGAGGTCGATCTCCGGTCCCTTCATCTGCTGGCCGATCCATTTGTTCTCGACCGGCCGGCCGCGCTCCTTCGCCATCCGCTCCTGGTGCAGCTCGTCATTGTAGAACGAGCGGTTGTTGGCGATGACGACCAGCATCGGAATGCGGTAATGGCATGCGGTCCAGATCGCCGTGTTGCCCATGAGGAAATCGCCGTCGCCCAGGATCGCGACCGGGAGCCGCCCGCTGCCGCGGAGCGCCAACGCCGCGCCCACCGTCGTGCCCGGGCCCGAGCCCACGCCGCCGCCGCCGTCGCTGCCGAGATGGTCGAGCGGATGCTTCATGGGCCACATGTGGCCCGCCCACGAGAGCGGATGGCGGATGAGGCTGATGGTGCGGCCCTCGACCGCCTTTTGCATCGCCGTCGCAAGGGCCGGCACCGGGATCGGTCCCGCCGCGTCGCCCATCGAAGGCGATGCAGACGCGCTTGACGCTTTGCGGTTCGGCCACGCCGGCTTCTTGCGCCCGCCCGCTTTCGTTGCCGCCGCAAGGATCGCCGCGGCCGTCGGGTCGCTGTCGGCCATGATCTGGATGTCGACCGGCGGCAGCGACTGATAGTCCATGCTCCAGCCGCGGTGGAGATGCTGGTCGAGCGAGACGTTGATGATGGTCGCGGCGACCGGATCGGTCTTGTAGGCGCCCTTGAGCGTCCCGGCGAGATCGACCCAGTCGAGCGTCAGGATCACGTCGGCCCCGCGGATGAGCTCGGCGCCGGCGCCGCCGAACTGACCCGGCGCCGCGCCCATCAGCGGATGGTCGGTCGGGAACGCGGCCGCGAGCTTCAGATCGGTGAGCACCACGGCGCCCAGCGTCTCGGCGAGCTTCACGCGCGCCGCCCAATCCGCTTCGCTGCGGCTTACGCGCCCCATCAGGATGAGCGGGCGCTCGGCCGCGAGCAGCCGCTTTGCCGCATCCTCGGCGAGATCCTGACCCGGCGCCACCGGCGCCGCCGCCATGTAGCGCTTGGGATCGGGCACGGCGGGCGGCGCGTCGAGCTTCGTCTCCTGCAATCCCACGTCCATCACGACATAGGTGGGCCCGCGCGGCGTCGTCGACGCGATCTTGCGCGCGCGCAGGATCGATTCGTGCGCAGCAGCGGGCGAGGCCGGCTGGTCGTCCCATTTCGTGAAGCTGCGGATCAGGGCGCCGTTGTCGCGCGTCGTGTGGATCCAGTCGATCCAGGGCCGGCGCTTTGCCGCATCCATCGGGCCATTGGCGCCCAGAAGCACCATCGGCGCGCGGTCGCACCAGGCGTTGTAGACCGCCATCGAGCCGTGCATCAGCCCGACATTGGCATGCACGATCGCGAGCATCGGCTTGTCCGTGACCTTGGCCCAGCCATGGGCGATCGCGATGGCCGCCTCTTCGTGCAGGCACAACAACATCTGCGGGTGCTCGTTGCCGAGCTTGTTGACGAGGCTGTCATGCAGCCCGCGATAAGAGGAGCCGGGATTGAGCGCGACATACGGAATGTCGAGGGCGCGGATCGCATCGGCGATGGCGTCGCTTCCCCAGACGCCGGTCCCTTCCGACGGCAAGGGCCGTTCCAAGCCTTGGGGTTCGTTCGCCAGATCGACCTTTTTCATCGCACTCCCTCCATGATGCCGGTTCGGCCCGTGTTGCCGGGATATTGCTACGCCCAACGGGCGCGGGCAACGGGCCTCTCAAAGGCTCGCCAGCCGCACCGCGGCGTACAAGACGCCGAGACCGAGCATGCTCATCGCCGCCGGCATCAGGCCGCTGCCGGGCTGCGCGCTCCCCGGCATCAGATCGCTCGCGCCGATATGAAGGAAGAAGCCTCCAAAGAGCGCCAGCGCGACGCCAAGCGCGACCTCGCTGAGCCGGATCGAGGTCCCGGCGATCGCGCCCAGGATCGGCGCCACCGCGTCGACCGCGAGCCAGCGGAACGCGGTCCGTGCCTGCCCGCCATTGCGCCGCACGACGGTCACGGTGTTGATGCCGTCGCACAGATCATGCACGACGACGCCGGCGGTGACGACGAGTCCGACCGGCAACGATACCTGGAACGACAGGCCGATCGAGAGTCCATCGAGAAAGCTGTGGATCGACAGCGTCAGCGCGCCGAGCGCGCCCGCCTTGGCGAAGTGCTTGGCGGTCCGGTGGAATCCGAGATAGGCCGCGTATCCCAGCGCCGTCATCGCCAGAAGGCGCGTCGCACCCCAACTGGCCCCGGCAAGATCGATCGATTCCGGCAGCAGATCGAAGAAGGCGACGCCCAGGACCGCGCCCGCGCTGAATCCCAGGACGAGCGCCAGGCGCCTTTCGAACTTGAGGGCGAAAACGCCGCCGGCAAGCGTGAAGAGCGCCGCCGCAAGGCTGACCAGGACCGCCACGATGTCTACTTGTTTCCGGTGATGAGCCAAAGGCGCGCGAGATCGGCGTCGCCGTCGGTTCCCTTGATGGGGTCGAGCGTCGCCTGCGCCTTCTGCGACTGACCGCCGCGCAGATAGGCGATGCCGAGATGAAGCCGCGCATCGTCGGGATGGTCGAGCCCGCCTTTTGCAAGGCTCCCCTCGAGCGCGGCAATCGCCTCGGGATAGCGGCCATAGCTCAGATAGGCCTCGCCGAGCTTTTCCTCGGCGATGCCGGTCTTCGCCCCCTGCGCCTCTTTCTGCTGCTGGGCGAGGCCTTTCTGATCGGTGTCGGATTGGGTCTTCGCCATGCCCGCGAGGCGCTTCTGGCGGTCGGCGCCGGCGCCCGTGCCGAGGATGCCGGCCTCGTTCCCTTTGGCAAGGAACGTCGCCGCATCGCCTGGAAATCCGTCTTCGAGCGCAAGCTCCGCCGCCTCGACATACTGGTCGGAGGCGGTCATCGCGCCCGCCGCAACCTCGATACGGTCGAGATCGAGCGTGAGACGCGGCGCGAAGCCGGGCTTCTGCGCGACCGCACGGCACAGATCGACCCAATAATCGCGCTTCGGATGAGCCTCGACGAGGCGTTCGAGCGCGTCGACATATCCCGCCTCGTCCTTGAGCTGCAATTCGCTGTTGGCGAGCGTCAGAAGCAGGGTCTCGTCGGGAGGACCCTTGGCAAGGAGATCGCGAAGGGTCTTGGCCGCGTCGGCATAGTCCTTGTCGAGGTAATAGGACTGCGCCATCAGCTGACGCGGCTCGGGGTCGGCGCCGCCGTCCTTGTAATAGCGCGCGGCCGCGTCGACGGTCTTGGGATAGTCCTTGATCTGATAATCGAGCCGCACGATCGTCTCGAGCCGCTTCAGCGCGTCGGCGGGCGGCAGGAAATGGGTCGCCAGCACCGCCTCGAGCGCCTTGATCGCGCCTGGATAGTCGGCCGCGCCCGCCATCGCCGCGGCGCGCGATTCCTCGATCACATAGGTCTCGTAGGGCGACTTGTTGCCGACCGCGTCGGCGCGCTTCAGCTCCTGAAGCGCCTCGGCGTATTTTCGCTGCCGGATCAGCGCTTGCGCCTGCTGCACCGGCTTGCCGATTTCCGCCCGCGCCGCCGGCTGATTTTCGGCGGCAAGCGCGGGCCGGAGCAAAAGCCCCAGCGCGACAACCATCATCCATACCCGTCGCGCCATGCCGCCTACTCCATGAAGTTCTCGGCGCCGACGAGCCCGATCTTCACGACGCCCAGCCGCTGCGCCTCGGCCAGGACCATCGCGACATAGGAATATTTCACCAGCTTGTTGGGCGCGAGGTGGATCTCGGGCTGGGGATCCTTCTGCGCGGCCGCCGTAAGATATTGCTCGAGCGTCGCGCGGTCCGGGACCACCGTGCCGTTCCACGAGATCGTGCCGTCGAAATCGATGTCGAGATTGACGATTTCGGGCTGCACCAGCACCGGCGGCGGGTTGTCCCGCGGCATGTCGAGCTTCACCGCGTGCGTCTGAATCGGGATCGTGATGATCAGCATGATGAGGAGGACCAGCATCACGTCGATGAGCGGCGTGGTGTTGATGTCCACCATCACGTCGTCGTCGCGCCGTTCCCGCAACTCGATCGCCATCACATCCCTCCGGCGGCGCTGCCGCGGTCCGGCTCGACGATGAAGGCGATCTTCGCGATCCCGGCGCGCTGGCAATCCACCACGATGCGGCCGACGAATTCATAGCGCGCGTCCCGATCGGCGCGGATATGGACTTCGGGCTGGGGAATGTCGGTGGCGCGGGATTTGAGCTTCGCCAAGAGCGCCGCGTCATCGGGAACCCGCGCGTCGTTCCAGTAGACGGTGCCGGTCTTGTCGACGGCGAGCGTGATGTTGTCGGGCCGCGTCTTGGTCGGCTGATTGACCTCGTGCGGCAAGGCGACCGGCACGCTGTGCGTGACGACGGGCACGGTGATCAGGAAGATGATGAGCAGCACCAGCATGATGTCGACGAGCGGCGTCGTGTTGATCGACGCGACGAGCTCGTCTTCATCATCCGGGCTGCCCAGCGACATCGCCATCATCAGACCCTTTCGACGGTCCGCTCGGCAGGCACGCGCCGGTTGGTCAAAAGCGCGACCAGATCGCCGGCGAAGTTGCGCACGCGGTCGAGGATCGCCTTGTTGCGCCGGACGAGCCAGTTATAGCCCAGCACCGCCGGCACCGCGACGGCGAGACCCATCGCCGTCATGATCAGCGCCTCGCCGACCGGGCCCGCCACTTTGTCGATGCTGGCCTGTCCCGCGATGCCGATCGCGGTCAGCGCGTGATAGATGCCCCACACCGTGCCGAAGAGGCCGACGAACGGCGCGGTCGAGCCGACGGTTGCGAGGAACGCGAGCCCGCGCTGCATCCGGGCCGTGATCGCGTCGGATGAATGCTGCACCGTGAGCGTGATCCAGGCTTGCGGTTCGATCTCGTCGGTCAAGGTGCCGTCGCGGCGCTCGGCCGCGGTGAGCCCGTCCTCGATCATGAGCCGGAACGCGCTGCGCCGCTTGAGCTGCTCGGCGCCCTCGCGGATGCCGGTCGCGCGCCAGAAATTGCGCTCCGCCTGGCGTGCTTGCGCGGCAAGCGCCACCTGCTCGATGAACTTGGTGATGATCACGTACCAGCTTCCCATCGACATGATGAGGAGCAGGACCAGCGTGCCGCGTGCGATGATGTCGCCGGCGTTCCAGAGCGCCGAAAGCCCGTAGGGATTTTCCACCATCTCGGTCGCGGGCGCCGGCGCGGGCGGGGGTGCCGCTTGCGGGGCGGCGGCGGGAGCGGCCGGCGTCGCCCCCGGCGCTGCCGCTGTCGGCGGCGCTGCGGCGGACGGTGCCCCCTGGGGTGCCGCCTCGGTCGGCGCGGATGGCGGCGGGCTCGGCGGCGTTGCTGCGTTGGGCGCCGCCGGCGCTGCCGCCGGCGTCTGGCCGATCGCGGCGGTGCCGGCAAGAGACAGCGCCACCGCAAGCGCGACGACGACGGATGATAATCGCTTCATGGATCGGTCCCTTTGATCATTGGAGCTTCCACGTGAACTTGAAGGTGAAGGGCATCGCCGCCGGCTTGCCGTCGAGCGTGCCGGGCGAGAAGCGGTAATTCGCCGTGACGCCGGCGACCGCGGCCTGGTCGAGCCGCGGAAAGCCGCTCGACTGCACGATCTTGACGCTGCTCGCGCGGCCGTTCGGCTCGACCATCACTTCGAGGATCACCGTGCCCTGTTCGCCGAGGCGCCGCGACACCGGCGGATATTCCGGCTGCTGGCTTGCCGCGACGTCGACATGCGGGCCGATTTTCACGGGCTCGTGCGGCGGCGGCGCGGGCGGGGTGGGCGCGGGCGGGCGGACCGGCGTCACGTTGGTGATGGCCGTGCTGACGGCGGGCGGCGGCGGGGTCGCGATATTGATCTCGGGCGGCGGGACGAAAGGCGGCGGCGGCGGCGCGAAGTTGGGCGGCGGGGGCGGCGGCTCGGTCTTCTGCTCTGCCGGCGGCGTGATGATCTTGGTCTCGATCGGGTTGGGCAGCACCTCGACCGCGCGGTAGGCAAGGCCCGAGATCAGCGCATAGATGAGCGCGATATGCAGAAGGATGACGAGGCCGATCCCGGCGATGCGGCCGGGCGACATCGGCTGTTGCGCGGTGCTGATCACGTCAGAACTCTTTCCGCACGCTCACGAAGAAGGACCGCCGCGGGCCATAGGCGGGCGCGAACACGCCGACCCCGGTCTGGCTGCGGATCAGATAGACCTCGTCGAGCAGATTGATGACGTCGCCCTCGATCTTGATCGGCCCACCGTAGGGTAGGTCGAACTGATGCGATACTGAGAGGTTCACCTGCTCGTAAGAAGGCACGGTCTCCTCGTTGGGCGCGCCGGTGAGCGTCGTGGTGCGCAGGCCGGTGCCGGCGATGATGTCGACGGCATAACGCGTGCCGACATAAAGATAGGACATCCCTGCCGAGGCCGTCATAAGCTGGCTGTGATCCGTGTTGATCGGGTGCGTCGCGATATAAGCGAGATCGGACGGCGAGAAGTTGAATTGCGCCGAGCTGATGCCCTCGCCCTTTTCCTTGCCGATCGACAGGTTGCCGTAATAGGAGAAATTGCCCTTGTCATAGGATGTGGTGAGCTCGACGCCCTTGTTGTAGCCGACGTGGTAATTGAACGGCGTCAGGATCACGGGCGCGCCGAACTGCCCCTCGTCGAGAAGGTTGCGCGCGTATTTGTAGAACACGTCGACGCCGACCTTGGCGCCGGGAAGGGGAAGGATATCCTGTGTCGCGCCCACGTCGAAAACGTGCGAGCGCTCGGCTTTGACCGGCGAGTTGGTGCAGGTTCCGGTGTTGGACGGGCCGGGCCCCGGCGACGCGCAGCTTCCGCTCGAGCTGAGGAGCGCCGGATTGTTCAGCGCCGATGTCGCCACCAGCTCGAACGGGGGCGGCGTGAAATAATTCGCATAACCCGCGTGCACCGTCGTCGAATCGGTGGGCTTCCACACCGTGTTGAGGCGCGGGCTGATCTGGTTCTCCATCGTGTATTCGTTCACGACGTCGAACCGGCCGCCGAAATTGACGGTGACCTTGGGCAGCGCCTTCCACTCGTCTTGGGCATAGAGGCTGTAGAGCCAGCCCGTCTTGGCCTGGTCCTGGATGATGGAGGTCGGCGTCGAGCCATAGGTCGCCACCCCCGAAGTGGGGCATCCGCCGGCGATCGAATCGCCCGCAACGTTGCAGCCTGTGATCGGAAGCACCGAGGAAGTGGTGTCGGACGACGCCTTTTCGGCCTGGATGTACGTGCCGAAGCGAAGCGTGTGGTCAGCGTTGAGCGTGTAGCTCCCATCGGCCTGCACGCCGTTCGCGAAGCTTTGCCGCAACGCGTTCTGGGCGACGCCGTTGAAGAAGATGTCGCCCAGGGAGTCAGGATGGTAGTTGAGCGTGCCGTATTTGGTGAAGGCCGACACCTGGAAGGTGAAATCCTCCTCGGCCCGCAGATAGGAAAGGATCCCGAACGAGCTGCCTTCGACCTGATGCTCGGTCAAGGTGCTCGAATCGTAATTCGTGAGGCCGCTGATCGGTCCGAAGCCTCCCGGAGGCCCGAAAATCGGCGTCTGGCCAGGGTTGTTCGGAATCTGGAATTGGCCCTGGAAAGTGCCGGCAACGAAGGCGACCTTGCTCGAGGAATCGACGATCTTGTCGAGATAGACAAAGGCATGGTTCTGGATCGTGTCGTCGTGGAGCTGGTTGTATTTCGACGTCACCGAATCGATGCCGTGATTGGACTCCAGATTGTCGCCGGAGACATAGAAATTGTATCCGCCGATCGAATTGCCGTAGGAGAAGCTCGGTTCGAACGTGCCGAAGCTGCCGCCTCTCAGCTCGACGCTGCCGCCCGGCTCGAAGAGGCCGCTCTTGGTGGTGATGTCGACGATGCCCGCCACCCGCAGTCCGTATTCCGCTGGCAAGGTACCGTCGATGAGCTGCATCGAGTTCATGAAGCGCGGGTCGAGCCCTTGGCCGAAGAAGCTCACGCCCTCGGGCAGGATGATGCCATTGATGCGGTACTGCACCTCGAGGTGCTCGTTGCGGACGTGAATGGCCCCGTTGGCCTGGTTGTCCTGGTTGACGCCGGGCGCCTGAAGCAGCACCTGGTTCAGCGGCAGGTCCGCTCCGCCCGGCAGATTCTCGATCGACTGGCTGGTGAAATTATAGGTGGAGGCGCCGACCTGCGGCTCGATGCTGACACGCGCGGCTTCGAGCCGTTGCGCGGTGACCGTGACTTCTTCGGTCGGCTGCTGCGCCTCTGCCATGAGCGTCACGTCGGCACTAGCGCCCGTGTCGGCTGCGAGCGTAACGGACGTGGTGCCGGAGCCGGCGCTGCCCTTGTCGGCGGCAATCGTGTAGCTGCCGGGCTGGATGCCAGCGAAGATGAAGTGGCCGTTCTTGTCGGTCGTCGCGCGCGCGAGAGTGGAGCCGTCCGACGCCTGCAATTGCAGGGCGACGCCGGCAACGGGACGTTGCTTTCCGTCCTGTACCACCCCGTCTATGGTGCCTGCGGCCGGCGCCGCGAGTGCGGATGTTGCAAGCATAAAAGCCATGGCCGCCCCGCCGGGCAAACTACGGCTTACCGTTCTGGTGAACCAGCCTTCGTGCGTCATGATGTGTCCCTTGTCTGATGAAACCCGAACGAGACGCCACACGCCCAACGAGACGTGACGGCGCACCGGTATTTCGCGGTTTCAGACGAAGGGTGGAGCGCGCGACCGGAAGGAGACGCGTACGGCCGATCGATGCGCGACGGCGACGAGCGGCGGGAAGATCGCGCGCCCGTATACCATCGGCGGCATGATCGGCGGCGGTGGCGCGGGAAGGGCGGAGGCGCCGACCATCGCCATGTTGATGCAAATGGCGCAGGCATCGTCGATCGGCACGGTGGGGCCGTGCTTCGACGGCGCGGATGGTGCGCTTCCCGACGTCGCAGGTTGCGCCATATGGGGGAAGAAATCCTCCGGGTGCATGTGCCCGAAGGACAGAACGAACTGCAGGGCAAGCGCAAAGAGCGCCGCCACGGCTCCATATTTCCGGACGGTCCGCCGCCGCCCCCACATGGGCTCAGTTACCCCCTCTGAACAAACGGCGATCCTTACCTTGCGTTGGAAATCTATGCAATCGGCCTTCGCATATGACGGTCATCACGATCTGTTGTCGCCGCGAGACAGTCAGTCCGCGTCCAATTCGCGAGCGGAACGGCAGGCCCGACAGATTCCGCTCAAGATCAGATGATGGTTGAGAATGACGACCCCGGTCTCGTGCTCGATGGCGAGAAAATCCTTCCGCTCGATGACGCACGGCACAGGCACGAGCTCGTCGCATCGCGAGCAATGGAAATGGTCGTGATGGGAGCCCACGAGCTCGAAGCGGGCGCGCCCGTCGTCGATCAGGAATTTGCGGACGATGCCCGCCGCTGCCAGCTTGTCGACCGCGCGAAAGACGGACGAGAAGTCGGTTCCAATGTCCCGCGCGGCGAGCCCCGCATGGAGATCTTCGAGCGTCCACGCGTGGCGCTCGCCGAATTCCATCAGGCGCACGATTGCAGCAGAAATGACCGATTTGCGAGCCATCCCCGCAAACACTATCGGGACGAATTCGATAACGCAAGTCATTTGCGTTATCGGCTGCGGACTGGAGCTCCGGCACAAGCGGCTTGTGAGCGGGCACCGGCCTTCTTAGGGTGGTCGGCCATGAATGATCACCCCCGCATCGATGCCGCCTCTTGGACGCCGACCTTCGCGCCCGATGGCCGGCTTGCCGTTTCGCTCGCGATCAGCGAGTACGACCATGTCCGCGACTTGAGCAGCGGCCTGGTGCGCGCGCAGGGCATCGCCCTCAACACGCTCAATTTCCCTGTGGAGGAGATCTTCCACCGCTTCACCCGCTATCGCGAGTGGGAGGTCACCGAATTGTCGATGGGGAAGTATTCCTCGCTGGTCTCGCAAGGCGACCGGTCGGTCGCGGCAATCCCGGTCTTTCCCTCGCGCGTGTTCCGGCACTCGTCGATTTATGTGCGGCGCGGCGGCGGCGTGCGCGTGCCCTCCGATCTGCGCGGCAAGCGGGTGGGCCTGCCCGAATGGGCGCAGACGGCGGCGGTTTATACCCGCGGCATGCTGGTCCACGAATATGGCGTGGGGCTCGACGAGATCGAGTGGGTGCAGGCCGGCGTCGACGAGCCGGGACGGCAGGAGAAAGTCGCGCTGAAGCTGCCGCGCGGCGTGCGGCTGACGCCGCGGCCCGATTCATCGCTCGACCGGATGCTGCTCGCGGGCGAGATCGACGCGGTGATGTCGGCGCACGCGCTCCGCTCGTTCGAGGCGGGCCATCCCGATATCGCGCGCCTTTTCCCCGATTACCGCGCGGTCGAAGAGGCCTATTTCCGCAAGACCGGCATCTATCCGATCATGCACGTGATCGCGCTCCGCCGCGAGGTGCTGGACCGGTTCCCGTGGGTCGCGACCAATCTGCTCGAGGCGTTCGAAGAGGCAAAGCGGCGCAGCCTCGCGCGGGCGCGGGAAATCACCGCGAGCCGCTTTCCGGTGCCGTGGATCGCCGACATCGCCGATCGCGCGTTCGAGCTGTTCGAGGGCGATCCCATGCCCTATGGCATCGCCGCCAACCGCACCACGCTCGCGGCCTTCCTTCGCTTTGGCCACGAGCAGGGCGTCTGCCACAAGCTGCTCGAGCCCGAGGATCTGTTCCCGCCGGAAGTGCAGACGACGTTCCGGGTCTAGAACGAGCCACGAGGAGAAAGCCGATGCCCAAGGTCGTCGAGCATGTGCATTGGCCCGATGCGCCCGACTATTGGATGCCTTATGCGCCGGCGATCAAGGTGCGGGGCGGAACGACTGTCTATCTTGCGGGCGTGAACGCGGCGCCGGTCTATCATCATCATCCGCATCGGCCCGAGGAATTCGACCATATGCCGAGCGACATGGAAGGGCAGGCGCGGGCCGCGATGCTGAACCTGAAGCGCAGCCTCGAGTCGGTCGGCGCGACCTTTGCCGACATCGTCAAGGCCGACCGGTTCGTGACGGACCTTGCCGATCAGGATGCGCTCAATCGCGTCTGGAACGAGTTCATCGGCTCGGCCAAGCCCACCACGACGACGGTGCAGGTGGTGAAGCTCGCGACCGATCCGCGCTGCCTTGTCGAGATCAACGCGATCGCCGTCATCGAGTAAGGTCAGAGTGGCGCGAGCGCCGGCATCACCTCGCGCGCGAACAGCGCAAGCGAGCGCTGCGCGTCGGCAAAGCTCAACGTGCCGAAGAAGAGGTAGGTCAGGAGATAGTTGACGCCAAGCTCCTCCGCCTGGCGCGCGATCTCGCGCTTCACCGTGTCGGGGCTGCCGGCGATCGCCAATCCGCCTTCGACGCATTCTTCGAAATTGCTGCCGCGGCGCACATTGAGGCGGGTCAGCGCGCCCACCTGCCCATGCATGGTCCGCAGCCAGTTGAGGCTCGCGAGATGGTGCTCGAACGCGGGCTTGGCGATGCGGCGCGCCTCCTCGTCCGTGTCGGCGACGACGATATGGCGCAGGATACCGACCGCCGTGCCGTCGGAGAAGTCGGGCTTCGGCTGAACCGGCCCGCCACGCGCGGCAAGCGCCGCCTTGAAAGCGTCGATATTGACCTTCGCCGCCGCGGTCGGGCCATTTGCGGTGAAATGCATGCCGTGCTCGCCGGCCCAGCTCGCGCCTACCGTGTTCGAGGCGCCGTACCAGAACGGCGGATGCGGCTTCTGCAAGGGCCGCATCGGCATTGGCACGTCGGTGTAGGTGAAGTATTTGCCGGAATAACTGAATTTCTCGTGTGTCAGCCCCTCGCTCACGCATTGGAACGCGTCGATGAAGATGTCGCGGGAATCGGCATGATCGACATGCTGGTAATTGAGCTCGAACGGCGATACGCCGCGGCCCACGCCGACCTCGAGCCGGCCACGGCTCAAATGGTCGAGCAGGCAGATCTCCTCGATGATCCGAAGCGGCGAGGCAAGCGGCAAAAGATAGACGAGCGGCCCCATATGGATGCGCTTGGTCGCCCGCGCGACGGCGCCCAGAAAAATCCCCGGCGCAGGCACCATGTTGAGCGGCGTGCAATGATGCTCGGCGACGTGATAGCAATAGAACCCGGCCTCGTCCGCCGCCGCGACGAAGGCAAGCCGTTCGTCCAGCGTCTCCGCGAGCGGGCGGTCCGAACGTTCCACGTGATCGAAGAGTCCGACTTTCATGGCCGCTGTTCTGTCATGCGCAGGCGCTTTGCACAAGGGCGCGCCGATGCATAGGATGGGTGCGAAACGAGAAGGAGGGATTCCATGATCTGGTGCCGCTTTCAGTCCGGCAAGGACGTCTCTTACGGGATCGTCGACGGCGAGACCGTCACCGCGGTCGAAGGTCTTCCTTGGGGCGAGCACCGCAAGACCACGCGCACCCACCGGCTCGGCGAGGTGAAGCTCTTGGCGCCGCTCGTCCCCGGCACCTTCTATTGCGCCGGTGTCAATTATCGCAGCCACGTCATCAAGATGGCGGCCAAACGCAACGCCGAGCCGAAATTCCCGGAAAAGCCCGATATCGGCTACCGCTCGCCCAACGCGATCATCGCCCAGGGCGAGGCGATCGTGAAGCCCAAGGATGCCGGCGAGGAGTTCCAGTACGAAGCGGAGCTCGTGGCCATTGTCGGCAAGACCGCGAAGAACGTGTCGCGGGAGAAGGCGCTCGACTGCATCTTCGGCTGGACCATCGGCAACGATGTGAGCGAGCGCGTGTGGCAGCGCGGCGACCGGACCCTGTGGCGCGCCAAGGACACCGACACGTTCAAGCCGATGGGGCCGTGGATCGTCACCGGTCTCGACTACAAGAAGATGCGCACGATCGTGAAGTTGAGCGGCCGGGTGGTCGACGATTTCGCGACCGGCGACATGATCTTCAATGTCGAGGACTATATCGTCGCCATGACGAAATACGTGACGCTCCATCCCGGCGACGTGATCTGGATGGGCACCGACGGCGTCCCCTCGAACATGAAGGTGGGCGAGGTGTGCGAGATCGAGATCACCGGCATCGGCACGCTCAGCAACCCGATCGTCGCCGAAGCCTAGCGGCGCGCGGCTAGGCGCGCCCCGCGAGCGCGCGCCAGACGCGTTCTGCCGTCGCCGGCATCTCGATCTCGCCGGCGCCGCGCTCCGCGATGGCGTCGATGATCGCGTTCATCACCGCGGGCAGCGCGCCGACGGTTCCGGCTTCGCCGGCGCCCTTGGCACCGAGCGGGTTGAGCTTCGTCGGTACGGGGTTGCTCTCGACCGAGAAGTCCGGCATGTCGTCGGCGCGCGGCATGGCATAGTCCATGAAAGACGCGGTCAAAAGCTGACCCGAGTCGCGGTCATAGACGACCTGCTCCATCAGCACCTGCCCGGCGCCTTGCGCGACGCCGCCGTGGATCTGGCCCTTCAGCGTCTTGGGGTTGATCACGGTCCCGACATCGTCGACGACGGCATAAGAGGCGATCGCGACGCCGCCCGTGTCGGGATCGATCTCGACCTCGCACACGTGACAGCCATTGGGATAGGTGTCCTGCGTCGGCGCGAACGTGCCGGTCTCGTAAAGGCCCGGCTCCATGCCTTTGGGCAGGCGCGCCGCGTTGTAGCTGGCGCGCGCGACCTCGCGCAGCGTCATGCCGCGGTCGGTGCCGGCGACCTCGAAGCGGCCGTCCGCGAAGGTGAGGTCGGCCTCGCTCACTTCGAGAAGATGGGCGGCAAGGCGCTTGGCCTTGTCGATCACCTTCCCCGCGGCGATCGTGACGGCGGTGCCGCCGATCACGGTCGAGCGCGAGCCGTTGGTGCCGATGCCGAAGGCGACCGTGTCCGTGTCGCCGTCGGTGAAGCGGATCTCCTCGGGCTTCAGGCCGAGCTTGTCGATCAGGATCTGGCGGAAGATGGTCGGGTGCCCTTGACCCTGATTCTTGGTGCCCATCAGCAAGAGCGCGCCGCCGCTCGTGTCGAACCGCACCTCGGCGAACTCGGCGCCGGGTCCCGCGGCGCGCTCGATCGCGTTGACGACGGCGAGGCCGCGCAGCTTGCCGCGCGCGGCCGACGCCTGGCGGCGCGCCGAAAATCCCTTCACGTCGGCAAGCTCGACCGCCAGCTCCATGTTGCGCGCGAAGTCGCCGCAATCATAGTTGAGCCCGCCGAGCGGCGTCTTGTAGGGCATTGCCGCCGGCGCGATCAGGTTCTTGCGACGCAGCTCGATGCGGTCCATCCCGAACGCGCGGGCCGCGTCGTCGATGAGCCGCTCGATGATATAGATCGCCTCGGGCCGGCCCGCGCCGCGATAAGGCGCCGTGCCGCTCATGTTGCTGAAGGCGACGGTCAGATGCGCGTAAGCCGCCGGGATCGCATAGGTGCCGACCACCGCGCCAAGGCTGCCGAACGTCGCGAGCAGGTTGCGGTCCGAGGAAAGATAGGCGCCGATATTGCTGATCGTGCCGACCTTGATGGCCAGAAATTTGCCATCGGCGTCGAGCGCCAGCGCGGCGTCGGCGACCACATCGCGGCCATGCTCGTCGGCAAGCTGCGCCTCGCTTCGCTCGCAGCGCCACTTCACCGGCCGGCCAAGCTTCCGCGCGGCCCACAGCACCAGGCGATGCTCGGGATATTGCCAGCCCTTGGTGCCGAAACCGCCGCCCACGTCGCCCGCGACCACGCGGATCTGCTGCTCCGGCACCTTGAAGATGCTGTTGGCGAGCATCTGGCGCACCCGGTGCGGATATTGCACGTCGGCATAAAGCGTGAAGCGTTCCTCGCGCGGGTCCCATTGGCCGATCGCGCCGCGCGGCTCCATGAACTGGGCATGGACGCGCGTGATGACGTAGCGGCGGTTCAGCACATGCGCGGCCTTGGCGAAGGCGGCCTCGGTCGCGGCCTTGTTGCCGGTCTCGAAGATGTGCGAGACGTTGTCCGGGCATTCGTCCCACACGGCGGGGGCGCCCGGGCTGACCGCGCCCGCCGTCGAGGTCGCCGCCGGCAAGGTCTCGAACTCGATGTCGATCGCCTCGGCCGCGTCGCGCGCGGCATCGAGGGTTTCGCCGACGACGAGCGCGATCGGGTCACCGACATAGCGCACCCGGTCCTTCGCGAGGCCCGGGTGAGGGCGCGAGAAGAGGGGAGAGCCGTCGGCGCGCTTGCGCTGGATCTGCACCGTCGTGGTGCCCAGCTTGTCGGCGGCGAGATCGGCCTGCGTGAAGATGCCAAGCACGCCCGGGAGCGCGCGCGCCGCGTCGAGGTCGAGGCGCACGATGCGCGCATGCGCATGCGGCGAGCGCAGCAAGGTGGCGTGGGCCTGGCCAGGGAGGTTCACGTCGTCGATATAGCGGCCGCCGCCTTGCAGCAGGCGCGGATCCTCGAACCGGCTGACCGATTGACCGATGCCGAACTCACCCATGCCGATCCCCGTCTCTCCTTGGCGCCGACCTCCGAAGGGTAGTCGGCGGGCGCGGCGATGTCATCGCCCAACGCGCGACCGGGCTTCAGCCTGCAGCGTCCCGTCCGCTCTCGGCATAAGGATTGCGGCCCTTGCGGAGCATCATGCGGATCGGCACGCCCGGCAGGTCGAACGTGTCGCGCAGCAGGTTGGTGAGATAGCGCCGATAGCTGTCGGGGAGTTCGCCCGGCTTGCTGGCGAAGAGGGCGAAAGTGGGCGGCCGCACATTGACCTGCGTCGCGTATCTGAGCCGCAGCCGGCGGCCCGCGACGAGCGGTGGCGGATGGCGCTCTTGCGCCTCGGCCAAAAGGCGATTGAGCCGCGGGGTCGGAATGCGCCGGTTCCAGGCCGCCTCGGCTGCTTCGACGGCGGGCATCAGTCGCGCAATGCCGGCGCCGGTCAGCGCCGACACCGTCACGGCCTTGAGGCCGGCAAGCTGCGGAAGCTGGTCCTCGATCGCACCCTTGAGGTGGGCGAGCGTCGCCTGCTTCTCGGCGACGAGGTCCCATTTGTTCGCGGCCAGCACCAGCGCGCGGCCCTCTTCGGCGACGTGTCGCGCGATGACCAGGTCCTGGCGCTCGAGCGGCGCCGTCGCATCGACCACCAGCACGACGATCTCGGCAAAGCGGATGGCGCGTTCGGTGTCGGCCACCGACAGGCGCTCGAGCTTCTCCTCGATCTTGGGCCGGCGCCGCAGGCCCGCCGTGTCGATCACCCTGACGGGCCGGCCGTGCCAACGCATCGGCGTCGCGATCGCGTCGCGGGTGATGCCGGGCTCGGGGCCGGTGAGCATCCGCTCCGCGCCGAGCAGCCGGTTGACGAGCGTCGACTTGCCGACATTGGGGCGCCCCACGATCGCGAGCTGAAGCGGCCGCGCGGAATCGCGCGCCGCTTCCTCGTCGCTTTGGACATCGCCAAGCGGAGCCAGCGCGGCATAAAGCTCGGCCATGCCTTCGCCATGCTCGGCCGAGATCGCGACCAGCTCGCCGAGCCCCAAGGCGAAGGCCTCGAACGCGTCGGCGAAGGCGCGGCCCTCGGCCTTGTTCGCGACCAGGATGATGGGCTTGCCGGCGCGGCGCAGCCGGTCCGCAAAGTGGCGGTCGAGCGGCGTCACGCCCGCGCGCGCATCGACCACGAACAGCACCGCGTCGGCGTCGGCGAGCGCTTGCTCGGTCTGCGACTGCATGCGCTGGGTAAGGTCGCCCGCCGCCGCTTCGTCGAGACCGGCGGTATCGATGATGCGAAAGCGCAGGCCGCCCAGCGCCGCCTCGGCCTCGCGCCGGTCGCGCGTCACGCCGGGCGTATCATGAACGAGGGCCAGCTTCTTGCCGGCCAGCCGGTTGAACAAGGTCGACTTGCCGACATTGGGCCGTCCCAGGATCGCGACCGTCAGGGCCATGACGTCCGCCCTTACCGCAAAGCGTAGAGATCGGCCTCGTCGGTGACGACATAGAGCGTCTTGTCAGCGACCGATGGCGTGACATAGACGCCATCCGGGAAATCCATGTAGCCCAGCGGCTCGCCGGTATAGGGCGAGATCGACAGGGCTTGTCCTTCCGAGGAAATGACGATCAGCCGATCGCCCGCGAGCACCGGCCCGGTCCAGGTCTCCGGGTCCTTCTTTTTCTCTTCGTTGACATAGCGCGGCAGCTCGCGCACCCAGCGCACCTTGCCGTCATCGCGCGACAGGCACACGACGTCCTGATCGTTGGCCAGCACGTAGATGAAGTCGCCTGCGGCCCACGGCGCATGGGTGCTGCCGATATCCTGTTCCCACACCCGGTCGCCGGTGCGCAGCTCGATCGCCACCATCAGCCCGCTATTGCTGACCGCATAGACGCGGTCGCGATCGATCACCGGCTGCCCGCGCACATCGGCGATCCCGGAAAGCGCGCCGAGCGGTCGGGCGGTCGCGAGATTGTCCGACCACAAGACGCGGCCATTCTCGATCCTCAGACCAAACAGCTCGCCCGAGCTGTAGGGGACGACGACGATGTCCCCCTCCACGGCGGGGCTTGCCGCGCCGAGGAGGCTCGCGTTCTCGGGGAGGCCGCTATGGGTCCACAATTGATGGCCGTCATCGGCCGACAGGACCTCGAGCTCGTTATTGACCGTGACCGCGAAGATGCGGCCGTCGGCCACGGTCGGCGCGCCGTGCGCGGGCGCGCTCAGATTCTGACGCCAGATCTGCTTGCCGGTGGCCGCATCGAGCGCGAGGATCTGGCCATATCCGGTAGCGACGAACACGTTCTTGCCCGCGACGGCAATGCCGCCACCATAGGTCTGGTCCTTGGCACTTTCGGGCTTGGGGTCGAGGCGCCACAGACGCTTTCCGTTGGTCGTGTCATAGGCCGAGATCACATCCATCGCGTCCATTGCGAAGACGCGGCCGTCAGCCTCGACGGGTTGCGCGGTGACGCGGCCATAATCATTGGCGCCGTCGCCGACATCGACGTCCCAGACTTTTTTGATCGTCTGGTTGAGCGCCAGATGATACATCGCATGGCTCGGATAGCCGCCGGCGTCCGGCCACTCGGAATTGACGTAGGGCGGCGGCAGGCTGACCCGCAAGGACTCGAGCTTCGGATCGATCGCCACCGGCTTGTCGAGGCTCAACACCGAGATGCGCTTGCCCGGAAGCGGCTGCTTCGTGTCCTGGAACAGGCCGCTGATCCAATCGCAGCCGGCGAGCGACATGCTGGCGGCGATGCCGACGGCGCAAAAGGCGGCGCGCAGGAACGGTCTCATTGCGAAAGCGCCGTGACCATCTCGGCGGCCCGCGCACGGGCGCCTTGCGGTGCCGTCAGGTCATCCGCGATCTTCTGATAGGTGGCGCGTGCCGCGGTGTTGTCGCCTTCCTTGAGCTGGGCGATCGCCGTCAGCTCGAGCGCCGAGCTGTGCCAGGCATTGTCGGCATCGGTGAGCGGCTTAAGCTGCTCGATCGCCGCCTTGGGATCGGTGTCGACTTGAAATCGCGCGGCGAGAAGGGTCGCGACGTTGCGATAGATCGGCCCCGCGGAACTGTCCGATGTGATCTCGTCATAGATCGCGATCGCACCGTTGCGGTCGCCATCCTTCGCCTTCGCTGCCGCTTCCTCGAGACGCGCCAGCACGGCGCGGCCGGCAGACGAGCCTTGTGCCATGGCGGCGAACGCGTCCGCGGCCTCCTTGCCCTTGCCCTGGTGGGCAAGGTCGAGCGCGGCGGCAAAGCGAACGCCCTCGGCTTGGCTCTGGCGCAACTGATATTGCCGCCAGCCGACATAGAGGGCCGTCGCCACGACCAGCGCCGCGGCGAGCGCGATCAGATACTTGCCATGACGCTGCCAGAGCTTGAGGAAGTTGTCGCGCCGCAACTCCTCGTCGATTTCGCGGAAGATGTCGCTCACGAAAATCCTGCGCTGGCGCGTGGTAGGGGAGCCACCTTAGCCCCCCTTGCCGAGCGACGCAAACCGGCCACAGCTAGGCTCTGGACCTGGCGCGGGAAATGAGAAACACTTGTGACAATGAGCACGGTCCTCCGTCTGGCCGATTACCGGCGCAAGCACAAGCGCGTGTTCTTTTCTCGGCCCGAGCTGCATCAGCTGCTGTCGCTCTATAGCCGCCAAGTCGCGCGGGGCGAATGGCGCGACTACGCGATCGGCCAGCAGGACGGCACGGCGCAGTTCTCCGTGTTCCGCCATACCCACGAAAGCCCGCTCTACACCGTCATCAAGGCCGCTCCCGGCACCGGACGACCGGCCGACTTCGTGCTGCGCCGGGGCCGTCAGTGCCTGGCGAGCGGCGCCGCGCTCGCGGACGTGCTGCCGAGCCTGCTGTGTGCGCTTGGCCCTGTGCCAGTGTCGCGCGATGGCGCCGGCTGGCCGTGATGTTCATGTTTTGTGCGTGATCGGCGGACCTAGTCGCGCGCGGCGCTGAGCGCGGCCTCGATGCCGAGCCCGATGCCCAGAAGGCGCCGGTCCTCGAGATGGCGCCCGACCAGCATCAGGCCTACCGGCGCTTCGCCCGGCGTCTCGATCGGCAGCGTCAAGGCGCACCGGTCGAGGAAATTGATGATCGACGGGTTGCGCAGCAGCAGCACGTTGAGGCGAGCGAATTCCGCATCGTCGGCAAAAGCGGCCTTCGGCGGCGCCACGATCGGCACGGTGGGGCATATCAGCGCGTCGAACCCATCGGTGCGCGCATCGATTTTGGCGATGAAGTCGCGGCGGTCGGCCAGCAACGTCACATAGTCGGCGGCGGTCATGCTCCTGCCGCGCTCGATCCGGACGCGCACGCGCGGGTCATAGTCCCGCCCGCGCCGCTCCATGAGCGTGCGGTGCCACGTGAAGGCTTCCGCCGCGGAGAATCCCCCGGTCGCGTTGATCGTCGCATAGTCGACGAATTCCGCGAGCGGGATGTCGGCGATGTGCGCGCCCGCACGCGCGAGCGCGGTTGTGGCGCCGGCAAAGGCGCGGGCCACCGCGTCATCCATCCCGTCGAGCATGATCGTGCGGGGAATGGCAAGCCGGAGGCCGCCGACCGGCACGGCCGGCGGCAGCACCGGCGGCTGACCCGCCAGCACGGCGTCGGCGATGGCGCAGCAGGAAACCGTCCGCGCCAGCGGGCCGATCGAGTCGAGCGTTCCCGACAGCGGAAACGCGCCGGCGAGCGGCACGCGCGCCTGGGTCGGCTTGAATCCGACGAGGCCGCACAGCGCGGCCGGGATGCGCACCGAGCCGCCGGTATCGGTGCCGATCGCCACCACTGACGATCCGTCTTTGGCCGAGACGCCGGCGCCCGACGACGAACCGCCGGGAACCCGCGAGCGGTCATAGGGATTGCCCGGCGTGCCGTGATGCGGATTGATGCCGACGCCGGAATAGGCGAACTCCGTCATGTTGGTGCGGCCGACGAGCACCGCGCCCGCCGCTTTCAGCCGCGCGACCACGACGGCGTCTCGTTCGGCAAGCGGCGCGTCGTCGAGCGCCTTTGATCCCGCGAGCGTGCGCTCGCCCGCGACATCGAACAGATCCTTGATCGAGACCGGCAGGCCGGCCAGCGGCGACGCGACATAGCCCGCGCGGCGCAGCGCGTCCTGGGCGTCCGCGGCTTCGCGGGCCCGTGCATTGAGCGCGATGAAGGTGGCGCGATCGTGCACGCGCGCCAACGCCTCCTCGACGAGCGCGCGACTTGTGGTCCGCCCGCTGGCGAGCGCGGCGGCAAGGCCGAGGACAGTGCCCTCCGCAGGGGTCGGGGTTGTCATGATGCGCCTCCTTATGGGGGGGACTAGCAAACCAGCCTCGCCGCGCCGCGGCAAGCCGGGCATCGAAGGGTGCGATATCGCGCTTGGCAGAACGCAGAAAATATGCGACATGCGGCGCGGCGCGCGCGGAAACTGGGTCCAACAAGAAATGACATTGATCAAAGGGATAGTGGTCGGCGGCTTGGCGCTGGCAATCGTCGCGGGTGCCTCCGAAAGCTCGTTCGCGGCGGCGGGCCCGATCGACGAGCTCGATATCGGGGTGCTCGCGCACGACGTCCCGATTGGCGACGATCACCGTGAAAACGGTGCCGACGTCAACCTCGAGACGTTGTTCGTCTCGCCGGCATTCCTCGCGCCGATCTGGGCGCCCCGGCCGCATCTGGGCCTCACCATCAACACGCTGGGCAAGAACAGCTGGGCCTATGGCGGCCTGACCTGGACGCTGCCGATCGGCGATTCGTTCTTCGGCAATTTGGGCCTCGGCGGCGCGGTCCATGATGGGCCGGACGACAGCGTGACGCGGGACCATGTGGGGCTTGGCACGCGGTTGCTGTTCCACGAAAGCGTCGAGTTGGGCTATCGGTTCTTGCCGGGCTGGAATACCGGTCTCTATCTCGAGCACGTGTCGAACGCCGACCTTGGCAGTCACAATCCCGGCATCACCGATCTGGGCCTCCGTTTCGGGCACTCGTTCTAGCGGGCAGCTTGCGTGAGCGGAGCGCCTCGCCGATAACCTGCGCGTGCGGTTCCAACGCGAGCAATGATGGATAGCCACCTGGCAGTGGTCGTCGAGCTGAGCCGCCGCTATGCCGGCCTGCTCGTGCTGATCGCGTTGGCGCTGTCGGTTCTGGGCGGCGTCTTCACGGCGCGGCATATCAGCTTCGACACCGACCTCAACAAGCTGATCGCCGCGAACCTCCCGTGGCGCCAGCGCGAGGCCGAGATGGACCGCGCCTTTCCCCAGGACAATGATCTGCTGGCGATCGTGATCGACGCCAAGACGCCCGACCTCGCGTCCGACGCCGCCGACGCGATGACAAGCCGGCTCGCCGCGATGCCGACTTTGTTCAAGGAGGTGCGGGAGCCCGAAGGCGGCCCGTTCTTTCAGCGCGAAGGCATCCTGTTCTTGCCGACGGCGGAGGTGCAGTCCTTCTCGGATCAGTTGATCGACGCGCAGCCGCTGATCGGCACGCTCGCCGCCGATCCTTCATTGCGCGGCGTGTTCGGGGCGCTTGACCTGCTGGCGCTGGGAGCGACCCGCGGGGATATCGAGGCGTCCGGGCTGACGACGCCGCTCGCCGATGTGGCCGACGCCGTCGAGGCCGCGCTCGCGGGACGGTACGCGCCGCTGTCGTGGCAGAATCTCTTGAGCGGGCGCAAGCCCGATCCGCGCGAGCTGCGCCGCTTCGTGCTGGCTCAGCCGATCCTCGATTACGCCGCGATCGAGCCCGGGGAGCGCGCCGTCGATACCGTGCACGAGGTGGCAAGGCAGCTTGGCCTCACCGAGGATCGCGGCGTCAACGTGCGCATCACCGGCCCGGTGCCACTCGCCGATGATCAGCTCGTGACGTTGAAGGAAGGTGCGGGTGTCACCACCGCGTTGTCGCTCGGCCTCTTGTGCCTGTGGCTTTCCCTGGCGCTGAGATCGGCGCGATTGGTTGCGGCGATCCTCGTGACCCTCGTCGTGGGGCTCGTCGCCTGCGCCACGTTCGCCGTCGGCGTGGTTGGGCCGCTCAATCCCATCTCGGCCGCCTTCGCGGTGCTGTTCATCGGCCTCGCGGTGGATTTCGGCATCCAATTCAGCGTGCGCTATCGCGACGAGCGGTTCCACACCGACGATCTCGCGGCCTCGTTGCGGCGGACCGCGCGCGGTATCGGCGGGCCGCTTGCCGTCGCGGCGGCGGCGACGTCGGTCGGGTTCCTGTCCTTCGTGCCGACCGACTACACCGGCGTCTCCGAACTTGGCCTCATCGCCGGGGTCGGCATGCTGATCGCGCTGGTGCTCAACTTCACCTTGATGCCGGCTCTGCTCACCGTCCTGCGCCCGCGGGGGGAGCGGCGCCAGGTGGGATTTGCGCGCCTTGCGCCGCTTGGTCGAGTGTTGGTGGAAAGGCGTCGCCTGGTCCTCGTCGCGGCCGCCCTCCTTGCCGTGGCGGCGGCGGTGGCGCTGAAAGGGCTGCGCTTCGACTTCAACCCGCTCGATCTGCAAAGCCAGCAGACCGAAGCGATGCGCGTTCTCAATGAGATAAAGTCCGATCCAAACGACACGCCCTATACGATCGAGGTCCTGACGCCGTCGATCGATGCTGCCGAAGCGCTAGCGAAGCGGGTCGGCGCTCTTCCCGAAGTCAGCCAGGTCGTCACCGCCGCTTCGTTCGTGCCGGAGGATCAGCAAGCGAAGCTCGCGATCCTGTCCGACGCCGCGACCCTCATGGGCCCGACGCTCGCGCCGCCTCAACCCAAGCCGCCGCCAAGCGATGCCGAAGTGCTGAGCGCGATCGCAACCTGCGCCAAGGACATGCGCGCGGCCGGTGCGCACGGAATCGCGGCGGCGACGCGGCTTGCGGGTCTCCTCGATCAGGTGGCGGTGCGCGGGGCGGCCGTGCTGCCGGCCTTGAAGGCCAATCTCGCGGACGGCCTTCCACAGCGGCTCCAGGCGCTCAATCTCTCCCTTGCGGCCACGCCGGTGACGCTCGCGTCGCTGCCGGACGAGGTGAAGCGGAACTGGATCACGCCCGGCGGGCGCGCGCGCATCGAGATCTTTCCGAAAGGCGGCGCACCCGACAATGACGCGCTCCGCCGCTTCACGCGCGCGGTGCTCGCCGTGGCGCCCGACGCGACCGGGACGCCGGTCAACATCCAGGCCTCCGCCGACACGGTGTCGCGCGCCTTCGCCGTTGCGGGGGCGATCGCGCTCGCAGCGATCGCGGTCCTGTTGTTCGTGGTGCTGCGGCGGGTGTGGTATGTGGTGCTGGTGCTGGCGCCGCTGCTGCTCGCGGGCCTGGTGACGCTCGCCACCGCCACGCTCCTCGGCATGCCGCTCAATTTCGCGAACATCATCACGCTGCCGCTCTTGCTGGGCATCGGCGTGGCGTTCGACATCTATTTCGTCATGCGCTGGCGCACCGGCGCCGGCGACCTGCTGCAGTCGAGCACTGCCCGCGCCATCCTGTTCAGCGCGCTCACGACCGGGACCGCGTTCGGCAGCCTCGCCCTTTCGAACCATCCGGGCACGTCCGAGATGGGCAAGCTTTTGACGATGGCGCTCGGCTATACGCTGCTGTCGACCTTTATCGTCTTGCCGGCCCTGTTGGGACCGGCGCCGGATCAGCCCAGCGCGCCATAGCCGACAAGCGCGATGCCGCCCTCTTCGATGCGGCGCCGCACTGTGCGGCTGAGAAGG
>Ga0335073_10001157_pt1 | contig 35054 bp, 31 predicted proteins | sample Lox_Sample_22_FD_207093 | JGI IMG/M metagenome (GOLD analysis project Ga0335073, IMG submission 207093) | Soil microbial communities from Loxahatchee National Wildlife Refuge, Florida, United States - Lox_Sample_2.2 | ecosystem: Environmental > Terrestrial > Soil > Wetlands | place: USA... | reverse complement strand
CCGGCACGACGCGAAAGCCGGACCAATAGGGCGGGCGTGGTACCGTGCCGATGGCGAATTTGGCGGTCTGGATCGCGATCGCCTTTTCGAAGGCGAGGCGGCTTTCCAGCGCTGCGGATTGTTTGCTCGCCCACGCCCCGATCTGCGCCATGCGCGAGCGGGTGGCGAAATAGGCGTCGGCCTCTTCCCTGGACACGGCTTCGACGCTGCCGCGCAGCCGCACCTGCCGTTGCAGCGACTTCCAATAGAACGTCAGCGCCGCTTTCGGCGTCTGCGCGAGTTCGTTGCCCTTGGTGCTGTCGAGGTTGGTGTAAAACACGAAGCCGCGCTCATCGAAGCCTTTCAGCAGCACCATGCGCGCGTCGGGCATGCCGCCGGCGTCGACGGTCGACAGCGTCATGGCTTCCGCATTGACCGGCTCCGCACGCGTGGCTTCCGCAAACCACGCGGCAAACAAACGCAGCGGCTCGTCGGCCTCGGTGAAGTCACCGCCCGTTAACCAAGCCGGATGTTCAATGGACGCTGCGTCGGACATTCTCGGAGTACCCAAGTGCGGGTGTGGTGTGGTCGGGAAACATGGCGCCGGTCTCTATATAGTGGAACAACGGCGTTACGCCTATGCAGGCGATGGCACTGGATGTCCTGCATCGCGGCGGCGCTCACGGCTTTCGCAGCTTCCGGCTGTTCCTACCGGCTGGCTTCCCTGAATTCGCAAGTCGACGGCGGTCCGCCGGCGACCGGTTCCATCGCCGCCGCAGCTCCGCCGGCCAGGCCGGCCTCGGCGGCCGGCGTCTCGTCGCGCGCCGAAGCGGACCTGGCCTATGCGCGTGCCGCCGCGTCGGATGTGCTGGCCCGAGGCGGCAAGGATTCAAGCGTGCCCTGGCAGAATCCGGAGACCGGCGCCGGCGGCAATATCACGCCCTTGGCGACTTCCTATAGCGAGGGCGGACGGCGGTGCCGCGATTTCCTCGCCAGCTATGTCCACGGCGGCTCGCAGGACTGGCTGCAAGGCGCGGCCTGCCGCACGGCAGCCGGCGGCTGGAAGGTCGAGCGGCTGACGCCCCTCAATAACGGCTAAGCAGGCTATCATCGCCTCGTACTTGCTCGATTCGCCGTTGGCCATCCGGAAACTGTTGCTGCATTGCATCACAGCTGTGTTATGCCCACATTGAAGGCAGCTGGGCGGGCGGGGCCGGCCCTAAAGACTTATGCGGAGTTCTGCGGGGATGCGTGATCCCTATCAAGTCTTGGGCGTCGACCGCAAGGCGAGCGCAAGCGAGATCAAGAGCGCCTATCGGCGGCTCGCCAAAAAGCTGCATCCCGACGCCAACAAGAACGATCCGAAGGCGGCGACGCGGTTTGCCGAGCTGAACGCTGCCAATGAACTCTTGGGCGACGAGGACAAGCGCAAAGCCTTCGATCGCGGCGAGATCGATGCCGAGGGCAAGCCGCGTTTCCAGGGTTTTGGAGGTCAAGGTTTCGGTGGTCAAGGTTTCGGCGGCGGTCCTGGCGCCGGTTATGGCGGCGACTCGAGCTTCGAGAGCTTTCATTTCGGTCCCGAAGGTTTCACCCGGGCCACCCGGCGCGGACGCGGCGGCGGCGAAGGCAGCGGCAGTTTTGCCGGCTTCGAGGACATCCTCAAGGAAGCTTTCGGTGCGGCGGCACGCGGCCGCTCAGGCGCAGGATCGACCTTCGAGCAGGAAGATTTCGGCATCGGCGCCGATGTGCATGCATCATTGACGATCACCCTGCCGGAGGCGGCAAAGGGCGTCACCGAGCGTCTGCATCTGCCGACCGGCAAGGACGTCGATGTCAAGATTCCGGCGGGCATCACCGAAGGCCAGCAGGTCAGGCTCAAGGGCCAGGGCATGGCGGGCCAGGCCGGCTCCGGCGACGTGCTGATCACCATCTCGATCGCGCCGCATCCGGTGTTCAAGCTCGATGGCAACGACGTGCGGCTCGATCTGCCGATCACGCTTTACGAGGCGGCGCTCGGCGCCAAGGTGCGGGTGCCGACGCTCGACAAACCGGTCGAGATCACGATCCCGTCTTGGACTTCGGGCGGGCGGACGTTTCGCCTGAAGGGAAAAGGTTTCCCGGCCAAGGGACATCACGGCGATCTGCTCGCCACCGTGCGCATCGTGCTTCCGGAGAAGGGCGATCCCGATCTCGACGCGCTGATGAAGAAGTGGCAGATCGACAAGTCCTACGATCCGCGCAAGGACATGTGATCGCGCAGCAACAGGTCGAGGTTAAAGCCTCGCCCGGTCTTTGCTGAAAGCGGGTGATGCCGCTTGCGACTGCACCGACGGTGTCGTTACCGTCGCGATCCCCCGCAACAGCCGTCCCAGCAGATCGGCTCCGGTAATGATCCGGCGCTGCTCGCCCCAGACGACGATGATGTCGTTGTCGATCACGTCGTCGCCCGGACGCTCCGGCACGACAGTCATTTGCCAAAGAACGTCACCCAGCCGGGTCTTGATGTCGCGCACGATGATCGGCCGGTGCCAGTAGGTGCCGGGATTGCTTTCAAGCTGATTGAACAGCGCATCGCGCAGGAAATAGTGCGAGTCGAGGACGAATTCCGGTTCGCCTTCGGGGTTGGTGACGATGATCCATTTCATCCCGGAAGCGTCGAGCTTGCGCAGAAAGGGATCATCGGGGGACGAGTCGAACGGCGGCAAGATGCATTTGCGGTTGGCGACCGGCAGGCTGATGATGCTTTGCGCATGGATCGGCTCGCCCTCGTCGCACACCGGAACATCGTCGAGATCGAGAAAATTGCGCGCGCCGGTCGCCTCCAGCTTGCTGATATCGCCGCCGCTCACGGCGCTGCGCGCGATCATGGCGCGCACGTCCCGCTCGCGCAGATAATTGACGCCTTCCACGCCGAGCCAGGTGTCGAGAAGCAGCGCCACCGGCTTGGCCAAGGGGTAAAGCACAAAGCGGTAAAAATTCAGGAACGGCAGAAGGCGCGAGACCATGCGCAGCGCATTGCGCGAGAAGTAAGCCTGCGGAATGATTTCGCCCAGCAGCGTGAGGGCGAAGGTCGAGAACAAGAAACCGGCAAGGCCGCTCAGGACGGAATCGGACAGCAGCGCCAGCAGAACATTGGTCGAGATGTTGCCCCAGACAATGGTGGCGAGCAGCTGATTGGAATTCCTGCGCAGTGCGAGAACGCGTGCGGCGTCGGCGTCGCCGCCATCGGCATTAATCTGAAGCCGCAATTGGCTCAGGCTGAACACCGCGAGATTGAGGCCGGAGAACATGGCGGATTGCAGAATGCAAAGCACGATGCCCGCCCAGAGCCACTGGCTTGGTAGCGACTCCAGGCTCGGTAACAAGGCCATCCAGGCTGAAATCGAAGACGCGATCGAGGACATGTCGGAAAACGCCGACCCGGTGGGGACCATGGACCACCTCGCGCTTTTGGCGTTGCTCCCGCCACTGTAATGCAACAGCCGGCGGAACGGCCTGACGCATTCAGGGACCGCTATTTTACATATTTGGGGTCTGTGACAATGCAGTGCGACGGCGCGGGAAATCAGCCGCCGCGCGCCGTTTTTCTTTGCCGAAATGCGACGCGCCCTTAGAGCGGCGTACGCTGATCGATCTGATCGTAAGCCGACTTCGCGATCTCGTGCAGCCGGTCCTGGTGGGCCGGTCCGCTCAGCACATAGGCGACATTGCCGTCGACCCAGTAATAGGCGGCGTTGCGCTCGCCCGCGGTGTAGAGGAGCGCCGTCTGCTGGTCGCTGGTGCGTCCGCAATAAAGCGTGAAACGTTCGCCGGAGGCGCTCTCATACATGAAGAACGCCGTCGGTCCGGTCGGCCCCGGCAACAAGCGGCCGCCGACGAGTTTCAGACCCAGCTTGTCCAACTCCGGCGCGCGCAGCTGCGAGCCGACCCGCTTCGACAGCCATTCTTGCAGGTGCGGCCGCTGGTCGCCCGGCACCTCGACCGGATGGCGGACCTCGACGGTGTAAATGCGATAGGCGTCGAGCGCATCGGTGGTGAAGAGCGCGAGGCCGGACGGGCTCGGCGCCATTGCGCCGCGCACGGTCCAGCCGGTGGCGCCGCCGATCACGAGAGCCGCAAGCGTTGCGGCAATGGCGGCGGCCCAGCCGCGATAGCTGCGGCGGGTCAGCCGCGCGACGTCGAGCCTCCGCGGCGGCTTCTCGTTGATTGCGGCGCCATAGCGCGCCCGGATGAGTTCGACCTGCTGGCGCCAGGCGGCGACCTTTATTGCATCGTCGGGATGGCTCGCCAGCCAAGCCTCGACGGCACCAAGGCGTTCGGCCGGCAGTTCGCCATCGACATAGGCGTTGAGCTCGTCTTCGCTCACATTCTGGTCTCGATCAATCATCGTCCGCTCTCTTCATCATTTCACGCGGCGCAGCGCCGGGCGCTCGCCGTCGAGAAAAGCTCTTATCTGCGTCCGCGCACGCGCCAGACGCGACATCACCGTGCCGATCGGCACACCCTGAATCTCGGCGACCTCGCGATAGGTGAGGCCTTCGAGCACAACCAGCAACAGCGCCGAGCGCTGATCCTCGGCGAGTTCGTCGAGTGCGCGCCCGATATCGCGGCCGCCGGAATCCGGGCCGCTGATCGCCGCATCGTTGTCGTGAATCGGCGTCAGCATCGGCCGCCGCGACAGGCTGCGCAGGCGGTTGCGGTTGAGATTGGTGAGGATGGTGTAAAGCCATGCCCGCGTATCTCCGCCGTGAAACAAATGCTCCGACCGCAAGGCCCGCACCAGCGTGTCCTGCACGATATCGTCGGCGGTTTCGGCGTTGCGCGTCAGCGCCCGCGCATAACGGCGCAGCGCCGGTATCGCCGCCTCGATCTGCTGCCGGAATTCACTCAAGCATGCCACCCATTAAGGGACGTTAAGCTTTGCCGGCCGTTCCGACAGGTTCACATCCAAAAACCCCAAGCACGGCCCGCTATTCCGCGCCGGCGCCGCCGTAAGGGTCGCACGGATCTTGCTCGGCCCTTGTGGCCGATTTGGACCGATGCCGCTGTGTCGGGCGTGGCAGCCCGCCGAGACGGCGACGGTCGAGCGCGCTTGATGGCCCAAGGACCCTATGCCATAGGAGGCCGGGGCTGGAAAACCGCGTACGGGGGTCCTGCACGAATGTCAGAAAAATCCGGCCTCATGCGCGGCAAACGCGGCCTGGTCATGGGGGTCGCCAACCATCGTTCGCTGGCTTGGGGCATCGCCAAAGCCTGCCACGCACATGGCGCCGAGCTCGCCTTCACCTACCAGGGCGATGCGCTGAAGAAGCGCGTCGAGCCCTTGGCGCATGAGATCAACGGCATCCTCGTCGGCGATTGCGACGTCACCGACCCGAAAAGCATCGACGCCGTTTTCGCCGTGCTGCAATCGGCCTGGGGCGGGTTCGATTTTCTGGTCCACGCGATCGCGTTTTCCGACAGGGATCAGCTCGACGGCCGCTACGTCGATACGACGCAAGACAATTTCACCAAGACCATGCTGATCAGCTGCTACTCGTTCACCGCGATCGCACAGCGGGCGGAGAAGCTGATGCCGAACGGCGGCGCGATGCTGACATTGACCTATTACGGGTCGGAGAAATGGATGCCGCATTATAATGTCATGGGTGTCGCCAAGGCGGCGCTCGAGGCTTCGGTGTGGTACCTCGCCGCCGATCTCGGCGCGAAGAATATCCGCGTCAACGCCATCTCGTCGGGGCCGATCAAGACACTGGCGGCGTCCGGCATCGGCGACTTCCGCTACATCTTGAAGTGGAACGAATACAACGCGCCGCTTCGCCGCAATGTGACCATCGAGGACGTCGGCGAAGCCGGCGCCTATCTCTTGTCCGACATGTCGCGCGGCGTTACCGGCGAAGTGCATCATGTCGATGCCGGCTACCATATCGTCGGGATGAAACATCCCGATGCGCCCGATATTGCCGTCGGTAAAGAGTGACGTTCCGGCGCTTGCGCGGATCCGATAAGTTATTGAGTGCAGTTCCGCGATTGCGGGACCAGCGATAGTTAAAGCATGCCGATCCTCTATTACGTCCGTCACGGCGAGACTGATTTTAATGTGCAGCAGCGCCTGCAAGGCCGCCAGGACACGCTGTTGAACGCGCGCGGCAAGGCGCAGGCCAAGGATTCCGGCGAATTGCTGCGCGACCTGTTTGCCCGCGACACCCGCAACCCGGCGGACTTTTTCTATGTGGCGAGCCCGCTGCAACGGGCGCGCGAGACCATGGAAATCATGCGCGAGCCGCTTGGCCTGGCGCCGCATCCTTATACGACCGATAACCGGCTCCTGGAGATTGCCTACGGCGCCTGGGAAGGCTGGACACTGCCGGAAGTCGAGGCGCGCATGCCCGGCCTCCTCGCCGAGCGCGAGCGCGACAAGTGGGACTTCGCGCCGCCCGGCGGCGAGAGCTATCGCGAACTCACCGCCCGCATCGGCGAATGGTACGCCTCGCTCACGCGCGATACAGTTGTGGCCGCCCATGGCGGCGGCGTGCGCGCGCTGATGGCGCTGTTCAATGTGGTGCCGAAAGAGGAGGCGACGCATGCGCAGATCGCGCAAGGCGTGGTCTACGTTTTCGCTGACGGTGTCATGGCGCGCTACGCCTGAACGGCGGGGGCGAACCGCCCGGAAAGCAACGGCGAAGGCCCGCCGAAAACGAAAGCGGCCGGACCTCGATCCAGCCGCCTTGCAAGATCACAGGATCTCGCGAAACCGAAGTTTGTGCGGCCCCAATACGAGGCCGGCGCAATTACTTCGACTTCTTCTTCGGAGCTTTCTTCTTCTTGCTGGCCATGGTGGTCTTCCTCGGTGTTTGAGTGATGAACCTGGGGCAGGGTTGGTGCAGTCAGGTTGATCTTGATCTCGGTCCTAAAATCGCGGTCCTTCGACCTTGGTCCCTGGGCTTCAGCCCCCTTACCGAAATCGACAGTGCCACAGCGGCGTCCGAAGCGCAATCGAAAAATCGAAAAAAGTCTTTATTTTCCGTAGCTTAACAGATATTCAGGTTGCCATTAATCGGCGTTCAGCGAGATGAATGCGGCATGAACGGCACGCACACGGCGCAGCTGATTCTGCGTATTATCGCGGCAAAGCCGACGCGCGGATTTTGCGGGCGCGAACGAAACACGCAAATCCTGCCGCATCTGCGAACGGTCTTGCGTGCAGCGCGGCACGCATTTGACCGGATGGGGTGCGCGGGCTACCAAGCCGCCGAGCTTTTCAAGTCACCGGCCGCATCATGTCGTTCAACACGTTCGGTCACCTGTTTCGCGTCACGACCTTTGGCGAAAGCCACGGGCCAGCGATCGGCTGCGTGATCGACGGTTGCCCGCCGCGCATTCCGCTCGACGAATCCGACATCCAGCCCTATCTCGACCGTCGCCGCCCGGGACAATCGCGCTTCACCACGCAGCGCCAGGAGCCCGACAAGGTCAGGATTCTTTCGGGCGTGTTCACCGACGGGCGCAGCGGCGCCCAGGTGACGACCGGAACGCCGATTGCGCTCTTGATCGACAATGTCGATCAGCGCTCGAAGGACTATTCCGACATCAAGGACAAATATCGTCCCGGTCACGCCGATTTCACTTATGACGTCAAATACGGCTTGCGCGATTATCGCGGCGGCGGCCGGCAATCCGCGCGCGAAACCGCGATGCGCGTTGCTGCCGGTGCCGTGGCGCGTAAAGTGGCGCCCGGCCTCAAAGTGCGCGCGGCGCTGGTGCAGATGGGGCCGCATCGCGTCGATCGCGCACGCTGGGACTGGGCTGAGGTCGACAACAACCCGTTCTTCTGTCCGGACGCCAAGCTCGCATCTCAGCTCGGCGATTACCTCGACGGCCTACGCAAGCAGGGTTCTTCCATCGGAGCGGTAATCGAAGTCGTCGCCGAGGGCGTGCCGCCGGGGCTCGGCGCGCCGATCTACAATAAGCTCGATGGCGATCTCGCCGGAGCGCTGATGGGCATCAACGCGGTGAAGGGTGTCGAGATTGGCGCCGGCTTCGGCGCGGCCGAACTCAGCGGCGAAGAAAACGGCGACGAGATGCGCATGGGCAATGACGGCAAGCTGCTGTTCCTGTCCAACAATGCCGGCGGCATTCTCGGCGGCATTTCCACCGGCCAGCCGGTCGTGGCGCGCTTCGCCGTCAAGCCGACCTCGTCGATCCTCAATCCACGCCGCACCGTCGACCGCTATGGCCGCGAAACCGATATTTCGACCACCGGCCGCCACGACCCCTGCGTCGGCATCCGCGCGGTGCCAATCGGCGAAGCCATGGTGGCATGTGTGATTGCGGATCACTATCTACGTCAGCGCGGTCAGGTCGGTGAGACGCCGGCCTGGCCAGCCACGCCGCCCGCTGGCTGAGAGCACAGGCTGACGGCGCGCACGGGGCAAAGACCGAGAAATGCAGGACGCTCACGAACGTATTCGCACCGCGATCGCCGCCTTCGCGCGCGGTGAAATCATCATCGTCGCCGACGATGATGATCGCGAGAATGAAGGCGACCTGTTTGTCGCAGCGAATCTGTGCACGCCGGAAAAGATGGCCTTCATCATTCGCCACACGTCCGGCATTGTTTGCGCGCCGCTGGCGCTGGACGAGGCGCGGCGGCTGCATCTCGATCCGATGGTCGCGCACAACGACGCGCCCCTCGGCACGGCATTCACCGTTTCCGTCGATGTTCGCCACGGCCTGACCACCGGCATTTCAGCGGAAGAGCGCACCAATACCGTGCGGGCCCTGGCGAACGGCAATTCCGGCGCATCCGATTTCGTACGGCCGGGTCACGTCTTTCCGCTGGTCGCCAAGGAAGGCGGCGTGTTGATGCGCTCGGGCCATACCGAAGCTTGCGTCGACATGTGCCGGCTCGCCGGCGTGCCGCCGGTCGGGGTGCTGTCCGAACTGATGAATGATGACGGCACCGTCATGCGCGGCCCCGATCTTGCGATATTTGCCGAGAAGCACAAACTGCAGCGCATCTCGATCTCGGAGCTGATCGCGTACCGCCAGTCGCGCGACAAGCTGATCGAGCGCGCCGGGGAATTCCCGGTGCAGACGGAAATCGGAACGCTCACCGGTTATGCTTTCCTGACGCCGTTCGACCCGGTCTATCACATGGCCTTCGTGTATGGCCGCATCGGCGACGGCAAGAACGTGCTGACGCGGCTGCACCGCGCCAATATCATTTCCGACGTGTTCGGCGGCGCGAAGCCCATTCATCAGGCGCTGGCCCGCTTTGCCGCGGACGGCAGGGGCGTGCTGATCATGTTGCGCGACGGTACCGCGGGCGTACCGGTGATCTCGATCCCGAAAAACGACGAGACCGCGTCCGGCGAAGCGCGCTCGCGGCAATGGCGCGAGGTCGGGCTGGGTGCGCAAATCCTCAAAGAACTCGGTGTCAGTTCGATCCGGCTGCTGACCTCCTCGCGCGGCATGACCTATGTCGGGCTTTCCGGCTTCGGCATCGAAATAACGGGGACCGAGCCGATCGACGGTTGAACTGTTCGCTGCGTTTGTGCGTCAAATGCAATAAGGAGGGCGGCATGCCCAATTTTATCAGCAACATTCGCACCAATATTCGCGCGATTCTGACGGTCATCGGCTTGGGGCTGACGCTTTCGGCGTGCGGCTACAATACGATCCCCACTCTGCAGGAGACGGCCAAGGCGCGCTGGGCCGACGTGCAGAACCAGTATCAGCGCCGCGCCGATCTCATTCCCAATCTGGTCGCGACCGTGCAGGGCTACGCCGCACAGGAAAAAAGCGTGCTTACCGCGGTGGTCGAAGCCCGCGCCAAGGCCACGCAGATCAAGCTCGATGCTTCCGACCTCACCGATCCGGCGAAGATGAAGGCGTTTCAGGACGCGCAGAACCAGTTGACCGGGGTGCTGGGGCGGCTGTTGGCGGTGACCGAAAACTATCCGGATCTGAAATCCAACGCCAACTTCCTGGCGCTGCAATCGCAGCTCGAGGGCACCGAGAACCGCATTGCCGTGGCGCGGCGGGATTATATCGATGCCGTGCGCGCCTATAATCTGGCGCTGCGCACCTTCCCGACGGTGCTTTGGGCCAAGACCGTGTTCTCCGGCGAGCAGCCGATGGCGGAGTTCACTGCGACCGAAGGCTCCGAAAAGCCTCCACAAGTGAAGTTCTGACGCTTCGTCATTCCGGAAGCTGCGAAGCGGCGAGCCGGAGTCCATAACTACAGGTCAAAGAGCGTGACCTCAGGCATCGTAAATCCCAGGCGTCTGCGGTCACGGATTCCGGGTTCGCATGCAGCCTGTCATCGGGCTGCGCTTCGCGCGGGTCCTTTTGCGCGGTCCGGAATGGCGGCAGGCCTCGCCGCGACGCTGCTTCTCTGTTTCGCGGGTTTGGCCTTCGCGCTCGATTTTCCGCCCTTGACCGGCCGGGTGGTGGATCAGGCCAATATCATGACGCCGCAGAGCCGCAGCGAGATCGAGACGAAGCTGAAAGATCTCGAAGACAAATCCAGCATTCAGCTTGTCGTCGCCACGGTGAAATCGCTGCAAGGCAGCGATATCGAGACTTACGCCAATGAGCTGGCGCGCCATTGGAAGCTCGGCCAGGCGCAGAAGAACAACGGCGTGCTGCTCTTGATCGCGCCGAATGAGCACAAGGTGCGCATCGAGGTCGGCTACGGGCTCGAAGGCACGCTGACCGACGCGCTGTCGTCGGTGATCATCTCAAGCGCCATAGTTCCGCGATTCAAGGCTGGCGATTTCTCCGGCGGCATCAATCGCGGTGTCGACGGGATCATCAGTGTTCTCAGCGGCGATACCTCGGACTGGCAGCGCAAGGTCGATGTCCGCAAGGAAGATCCCGCCGCCGATTTCAACCAGCTGTTCCCGATCCTGTTCTTTTTCCTGATCGTCTTTGTCTGCTGGTACCTGATCCACAATGCCGGCGGCAGCGGCCCTCCCGGGCCCGGCACTCCGCGGCGCCGCGGCGGCCCGATCTTCATTCCCTATGGCGGTCCGGGCTGGGGCGGCGGGAGCGGCGGCGGTTTTGGCGGCGGCGGCTTCGGGGGAGGGTTTAGCGGCGGCGGCGGCTCGTTCGGCGGCGGCGGCGCATCGGGGAGCTGGTGATGCGGTTCGGTAAAGACGATTACGAAGCCGTGGCGGCAGCGATCCACGATGTGGAGAAAAAAACCTCCGGCCAGATCGTCTGCGTGCTGGCGCGTGCGTCATCGGGCTATGTGCACGTCCCCATTCTTTGGGCGACGGTACTGGCGCTGTTCGCACCGTGGCCGCTCATCGACTTCACCCAGTTGAGCGTGCAGCGCATCTTCCTGTTGCAACTCGTGGTCTTCATCGTCGCCGGCTTGGTTTTTTCATGGATGCCGCTGCGGCTTCTGCTGGTGCCTCGGGCATTGCAGCGGGCGCGCGCCCATCGCGCCGCGATCGAGCAATTCGTCATCCGCGGCATCAGCCACACCAAAAACCGCGCCGGCGTTCTGATCTTCGTGTCGCTTGCCGAGCACTACGCCCGGATCGTCGCCGATGAGGGGATTGCGGCCAAAGTGCCCGCGGGCGAATGGCAGGCCGCCATCGACGTGCTGACCGAGCATATGCGCGCCAACGAGGTTGCCGCTGGATTTACCGCTGCGATCGCGCGTTGCGGCGAGGTCCTGGCGCGTCACGCGCCGCCGGACGGCTCATCCGACGAACTGCCGGATCGCTTGTATATTATGTAGCCGGATTGCATTGCGCGAATCCGGGGCAACTTCCCGCCCGCGAGGCACCTGCATTGCGACCTGATCCGTCACCTGTCTGCGTCACCCGACTGTCATCGAACAATCATAGTGCAAACGCGACCATGGCGGTCGGCGCCCGGCGCCGCTCGCTTTGACGGCTGCATCGGGAGATTCCTTGGCACAAACCCCAGAAGACAACGGACCGCGCTACGCGATCTATTTCGTGCCGCCGCCATCGTCGCAACTTTATCGCTGCGGCAGTTCCATTCTCGGCTACGATGCCTATACCGGCAACAATGTCCCTTTCCCGGACAAATTCGGCGGCGGCGCGGTGAACTGGAACGAGCTCACGGCAACGCCGCGGCGCTACGGATTTCATGCCACGTTGAAGGCGCCGTTCTTTCTGGCGCCGGCCTGCACCGAACATCAGCTCGTCACTGCGCTACGGAATTTTGCCGGTCTCGGCCATCCGCTGCACAGCTTTGTGCCGACGCTGCGCGAACTCGAGGACTTTATCGCCGTTGTGCCACGGGAACTTGAAGCGTCGCTCAACGAGCTGGCCGCGTCCTGCACGACGCTGTTCGACGCCTATCGCGCGCCGATGTCGCCGAAAGAGCGCGCCCGCCGTCTCGCCTCCAGATTAAGCCGGAGCCAGATCCAGAATCTCGATCGCTGGGGCTATCCGTTCGTCTTCTCCGAGTTCCGTTTTCACATGACGCTGACCGGTGCGGTGGCGCCGCACCGCAAGAGGGCGATCCTTGACGTGCTGCATGACGGCTTTCGCGTGATGAAAGTCGAACCCTTGATCGCCGTCGACCGGCTCATCCTGATGCGGCAGGAAACGGCCGAGGCGCCGTTCCGCGTGCTTGACGAGGCGGTGCTGAAGATCGCGCCCAGCTAAGCCTGCGCCGCGCGTTTGGGAAACAGTTGCGGCCGCAGCTTCGGATGTCCGGCCATGGTCTTCGGCGCATAGGGCGTCTCGGCGCCGAGCTCTTCGGCGGCGTGCCAGGCCCAGCGTGGATCGTAGATCGCCCCGCGCGCGATGCAGATCAGGTCGGCCTTGCCCGAGGCGACGATATCCTCGGCCTGCTGGTAGCCGGCGATCAGCCCGACGCTCATCGTGGTGATACCGGTTTCCTTCTTCACCTTCTCGGCGAACGGCACCTGATAGCCGGCCGAAAGCGGAATCTTCTGCCGCGGGTCGAGCCCGCCGGTCGAGACGTCCATGTAATCCAGGCCGCGCTTCTTGAGTTCTTTCGCCAGCAGCACGGTTTCTTCCGGCGTCCAGCCGCCCTCGACCCAGTCGGTAGCGGAGACGCGCATGCCGAGCGGCTTTTGCTCCGGCCACACAGCACGCACCGCTTCGTACATTTCGACGGCAAAGCGCATGCGGTTCTCGGTCGAGCCGCCGTACTCGTCGGTGCGCTGGTTGGAGAGCGGGGAAAGGAATTGGTGCGCCAGATAGCCGTGGGCACCGTGCAACTCGATCACGTCATAGCCGATGCGGTCGACGCGCTTGGCGGCGGCGGCAAATTCGCCGATGCAGCGCTTGATGTCCTCTTTGGTCATCGCATGCGGCACCGGCCAGCCGGTGTCGTAGGGAATGGCCGACGGCGCCTCCGGCGTCCAGCCGCCTTCCTCCTTGGTGAGGATCGGCTTGCCGCCCGCGGCCGGCGGCGCAGTCGGGCCCTTGCGGCCGGCATGGGCGAGCTGTACGCCGAGCTTGGCGACGCCGTATTGGCGGCAGAAATCGTGCACCCGCTTGAGCGCCTTTTCATTGTCGTCCGACCACATGCCGGCGCATCTCGGCGTGATGCGGCCCTGCGGATTGACATCGGTCATCTCGCACATCACGAGGCCGCCGCAGCCGAGCGACATATTGCCCAGATGCATGAGGTGCCAGTCGTTGGCCGAGCCGTTGTCGGAATTGTACTGGCACATCGGCGACACCACGACGCGGTTGGGAAGCGTCAGACCGCGCAGCGTGATCGGAGAAAACAGGACGCTAGCCATAAATCGAGATCCTTTGTTGGAGGCGCTTGAGTGTCTTGAGATCGGAAGCCCTGAAAATGCGTTCCGGCAGGCTGCCGTTCCTGCCCAGATGCCGCAGCAGAAGGCATCTATCACGCCAACGGATCGGCCGGCAAACCCAGGCAGAATTTACCGTGGTTCTCGTAGGCCGTATCGCTCATCACCTGGTGGATGCCCGCGGTGTTGAGGTCGCGCAGCAAGCGGCCGATGACATGGGGGTGATGCAGGCCGGTATTGCCGGCAAAGTGGTAGCACATGGTAGCCGTCTCGACGGCAATATCGGTCGCATAGACGCAAATCGCCCGTACGTCGGCAATGGCCGCACCGTCCGGCAGCGTCCCGCCGTTCACGCTGTCGTACAGACGATCATAGCGCTCATGCATCAATGCGCGCACCGCCCGCAATTTCAGGTCGGCCTCGGCGATGAAGCGATGCACCACCTGGCGCTCGTCGAGCCGCGACGAGCGGAACTTGCCGCGGGTCGTCGTCGCAATGGCGATAAGCTCGTCAAGCGCGCGCCGAGCGGCGCCGACGGCGACACTGCCGTGCTCTTTGGCGACGTAGCTGAACGGCGGAAACAGATACGACGGGCCGCCGCGGCGCGGCTTGGGCGCCAGAAGATCCCACACGAAAGTCTGATCCGGCGGCAGTTCGTAATCTTCGACCGAAAAATCACACGAGCCGGTGCCGCGCAGGCCAACGACGCCGCCCCAGTTGTCGTGGATGATGACGTCCTTGATGGGGAAGGCCGAGAACATCACGATCGGACGGCCGCCGTTTTCGGCTTCCGTTCCTTCGACGACTGTCCCGCCCAGCACCCATTCCGCATGCCGAATGCCGCTATTGAACCGCCAGCGGCCGCGCACGCGAAATCCGCTGCCGTCGCGCACCGCGCGTCCCGCGGGGAAAAAGGATATGGCCGCCGTCGGTACGCGGCCCTTGGCAAAGACCTTGTCGAGGCCGGATTGCGGCAGGAAGGTCCCGAGCGATGCGACGGCCGTCGCGCCGACCATCGTGCACCAGCCGCTGGTGAGATCGTGATAGGCAAGCTGCTCCAGCACCATCATCTCGGTCACGGGATCGGCCTCGGCGCCGCCCATCTCCGCGCAAAGCTTCAGCTTGAATATGCCGGCGTCCCGCAACGCCGCGACCGCCTCGGGCGCCAGAGTGCCGAGTTCTTCGCTTTGGGGCCCGGAGGCCCGCAGCACCGGAGCGATTTTGTCTACGGAATCGAGAAGAGCTTTTCTTTTCAGCATCCGCTCTTTTGGGAATACGTCCGACATTTTTTCCTCCCCACACTCACCGCGATCTTGTCGTGGCTTGATTGCACTCGGGCCGTCATCGCCATCTTGATCTGATCGTTGTTTGCTCAACCGGTCGCGAATTTCGTCGACGCGGTGCTACAGAAGCCGAGCGCCCGGCTGACAATGGCTTCCGGGTCCGGCGCACTGTCCGCTCGCCAAGCCACGATCTGATCGGGTCGCACCAAGACCAGGTCGGCCCCGTAAAGGTCGCGAGCGCCATCTGCGGAAATATCCAGAAGTTCAAGCGTGGTACCGGTTCTGGCGGCCGCGGCGACGAGGCCGTCAGCGTCGGCTCCGCCGCGGAACCGCAACAGCGTCCATTCAAAACTGAAGCTGTCGTAGAGCGAGCTGCCGTCGGCGAGCCAGAGATGCGGCGCGCGGCCGCCCGGCTTCGCGCTGGCGACGTAGACGTTGGCTTCGTCAGGCGGTGGTGCGGTGCCGTCATCGCATATGATGGGCGATCCATCATAACGTCCGCCGAATGTGATGCCGGGGATGTTGAATTCGCTCCGTCCATGAAGCGCGAGATATTCACCGGCCGCGTGGCGAGCCTGCTCACCCTCGGCCGTGTCATCTTCGATCTCGGGTGCCGGCAGGAAATTGCCGATCGAATCGGCAAATTTTTTTGCAAAACCGGTATTGCGGATGGCGTTCGGCCGGCGCTCCGCTTCATAGCTGTCGAGCAAGCCAGCACGGGCTTCGCCGCGAACCACGCTGGCAAGCTTCCAGCCGAGATTAACGGCATCTTCGACAGCGGTATTGTAGCCAAGCCCGCCCGTCGGCGTGAACAGATGGGCGGCATCGCCGGCGAGAAACACGCGTCCGCGCTGAAACCGTTCGGCGACGAGCGCGAAGCCTGCGGTCCACGTTCCGCGCGACAGGATTTCGAGATCGATCGGTGCGCCGACCGCTGCGCGAAACATGGCAGCGGCGCGATCTTCCGTGATTTCGTCCTCGTTTTCGTGCGGTCGCAATTGGGTGTGGAACGCGAATTCAGCCTTGCCATCGACGGCCGCCATGAAGGCCCGGCGCTCGCGATTGAACGTCACGTTCATCCAGGCGGGAGAATGGGGCACGACCCGATAGAAATCCGGCGCGCGCAGATAGATCGCGTGCATCCGGCCGCCGAAAAAGTCGCGCACGATCTCCTGATCGCCGAGATATCCGATTCCGAGCGCCTGCCGGACCGTGCTTCGCGGGCCATCGGCACCGACGAGATAGGATGCCTCCATGGTCGCCGTTCGCCCGTCATCAACCCGCTCGACCAGTGCGTGAATTCCGCGCGCGTCGTCGGAGAAGCGAACAAGACGCCAACCATAGCTGATTGAAATGCCCCGAAGCTTCTCTGCTTGCCGGCGCAGCACCTGTTCGACAAACTTTTGCGAGACGCGATGCGGCAATTCCGCCGCGCTCCATGAGCCGGACAGCTGCTTTATCCGCTCGACCGCCTGGCCGGCCGACGGCAAGCGAAAGCGGGCCAATTCGTGGCCGGCGTAGCGCGTGAAATAGGCGATGTCAGTCGGAAAATCTGCGGGCAGGCCGAGCGATCGGATTTCGTGCGCAAAGCCGAGGCGCCGAAAGTGCTCCATGGTCCGCGCCTGTGTCGCATTGGCTTGGGGGTTAAAGGCCGTCGTCGGCTTCTGATCGACCAGAGCCGCGCTGACGCCGCGCCGGCCCAGCTCATTGGCCAGCATCAGCCCGCACGGACCGCCGCCGACAATCAGCACCGTGCATTTGCTTGGAGGGGCCTCGGCCAATCGTGCTGCTCGCGATGTTTCGGTTTGGCCCGGTGAGGGCGCAGCCGCGCCCAGGCCGCTTGCCAAGGCGCGTCGGGTTCGATATCAAGTTCAGCATATTGAACCGATCTATCATATGAAACTAAGCTCGACCTCGGCTGTCAAGTCGCTCGATCGCGGCCTCGACATTCTCGAATATGTCGCCGGCTGTCCCGAGCCGCCGTCGTTTTCGCAGCTATTGGGAAACCTCGGTATTCCGCGCAGCAGCCTGTTTCATCTGCTCACAAATTTGTTGTCGCGAAATTTCCTCGAACGCGATCCGCAGACCGAGCGTTACCGGCTCGGAACGGAGGTCGTTAATCTCGCAAGAAGGGTACGAAAGCCGTCGCTGGGTGATCGGGTGACGCCGTTCCTGCGGCAGCTGAGCACAGAGGCCAGCGAGACGTGCGGCTTCTACGTCCACGTCGCGGATCGCGTCGAAGTGCTCGCGTCCGCCATCAGCACGCAGGCCCTGTCCTACACGATGAAGGTCGGCATGAACGCACCGCTCTATGCCGTCTCCGCGGGCAAGATCGTGCTGGCGGAGCTTCGCCCGGAAGAACTCAGCGAATATCTGGCGCGCGTCGCATTCGCGCCCGTGACGCCGCACACGGTGCGATCCAAGAACCGTCTGAAGAAGGAGATCGCGGAGGTCAAGGCGACGGGCTTTGCCTATTCGCGCGAAGAGTTCACGTTGGGGATCACCGCAATCGCAACGGCCGTGCGCGACGAGCGGAATTTCTACGGCGCGATCAATTTGGCGGTGCCGACGGCGCGGTTCACGCTCGATCGCGACGCCGATTTTCGGGAGGCTCTGCGGCGGACGGCACAGGCGATCGCCAAAGAGATGGGCGGGGAGCGATAAGCGCCGTTCGGCCTCAGCGAAGCGAGAGATCGATATCGGAGGCCAGACTCGCCGAAAGAATATCCGTGATCTGTTTTCGGACATGCGCATTGTAACGGCGCGCCAGGTCCTGCGCGCCTTTCGCATCGCTTTTGCCGATGACCTCTACCGCCTGTTCGAGGATCCGCAGCGCACCGGTGAAGCGCACGGCGAGGTTATGGTCGCGCTGCTGTTCCAGATCGTGAACCGCGTGCTGCGCCACGCGAAGCTTGTCCACAAGCATTTGTCGTGCGGCTTTCTCGAGGCTGCGGTTGTGGCAGGCCGCTGCAATCGCCGCATGAATCTCATAATTGCTCTGGACGATCGCCTCGGCGTCCTCGCGCATGATCGCGGCTCGAAACGCCTCGAGACACTTTTTGATGTGGTCGAGATCGGCGTTGGTCCGGCGGACGGCGGCGAAGTGCCAGATCACCGGCTGGAACACGTCCATGGCCTCATAGTGATCGAGGACGTCGACGAATTGTAAGGCCGCGACTTTGGCGCCGCGGTTTGGTTCGAGTTCGACGAGCCCTTCGGACGCCAGACGAATCAGCGCCTCGCGCAGCGGCGTGCGCGAAACACTGTACTGCTGGCAAAGGCGCTCCTCTTCGAGCGGCGCGCCGGGCTCGACCTGCAGCACGATGATCGCATGCCGCAGCGCCGCGTAGACGCGTTGCGCGCCGGTCAGCTGTCCGCCGCCTTTGTTCGATGCGGACGGTTTTGGTCCTCGCGCCTTGGGACGCACTGTTTTCTTCATGAGCCATGCCTGAAGCAGCGCACACCCCGCGTCAATGCGGATTTGACAGCGGCGCCAATATGTATTTTTATAGTATACAAATAAAGAGGCCGTGGAACGCGGCCGTAGCAATCGCGGCAAGACCGCGGGGCCAAAGGGCGGAGGAAGCGAAATGTCCCAGCTAGCCATTTCAGCGGTACCTGTTTCCGAAGAAGCCATTTCGGCGCGGATTGAACGCCTGCCGGTCGGCGGCTGGTACCGGCGGATCATGCTCATCGTCGGCACCGCCGGCTTTTTCGATGCCTTCGACGCCATCTCGATCGCCTTCGTTCTGCCGGTGCTGATCGGCCTCTGGCACATCAGCCCGGGGGAGATCGGTGCGCTGATTTCGATCGGCTATGTCGGACAACTGCTCGGCGCTGTCGGCTTCAGCCGGCTGGCGGAGAGCTACGGCCGCCAGCGCGTGCTGTGCTGGACGATCGTCGTTATCGGTCTCCTCAGTATCGCTTGCGCGCTGGCGTGGAATTACCAGTCGCTGTTCTGGTTTCGCTTCGTCCAGGGCCTGGGTCTCGGTGCCGAAGTCCCGATCGCCGCGACCTATATGAACGAACTGACGCGACACGACATGCGCGGACGCATGGTGGCGCTGTTTCAATCGATCTTTGCCTTTGGCGTGATGGCCACCGCCCTGGTCTCGATATGGGTCGTTCCGCATCTCGGCTGGAATAGGATGTTCATCATCGGCGCGATCCCGGCGATCCTGGCGATCTGGCTGCGGCGTCTCGTTCCCGAATCACCGCGCTGGCTGGCGAGCCACGGCCGGCTCGATGAGGCCGACACGACGCTCCAGCGCATTGAGGACAAAGCTTCAGCAGGCGGCGTGGCCTTGCCGCCGTTGCCGATGAACATTCCGAAAATCGTCAAGCAACAGGCCGGATGGCTCGAACTGTTCGGCAGCGCCTATCTGGGCCGTACGCTCACGGCTTGGGCCATGGCGTTTACGACATCGATCGTCGGCTACGGCCTGTTGGCATGGCTGCCGACGATCTACCGCACGGTCTATCATCTGCCGCTCGACCAGAACCTGCGCTACAGCTTCATCAGCTACTTCGTCGGCCTTTTCGGTTCGCTGTTCGGTGCGCTATTGATCGATCGCTTTGGCCGGCGGCCGAGCTATATCACCGCGTTCGTCGGAGCCGCGCTGCCGCTGCTCTCGGTGTGGTGGATTAGCCGGGACGGCCAGGTGCCGATCGAGGCGATGGTCGCGCTCGCCTCCGTCAGCCTGTTCTTCATCTCGATCTTGCTGGCCGGCATTTACGTTTACATGCCGGAAATTTATCCCACCCGGATGCGCGCCCTTGGCAGCGGCACGGCGAGCGCTTGGCTGCGCATTGCCTCAATCGTCGGCCCGGCCATCGTCGGCTTCATCCTCGGCAGCGCGGGCCTCGGCAGCGTGTTTCTGTTCTTCGCGGTCGCCGGTCTCGCCGGAGCGCTGATCGTCTTTCTGTTTGCCATCGAAACCAAAGGCAAGGTCCTGGAAGAGATTTCGCGCTGATCGGTTGGCGATCGGCTCGTTCAACGACGGCATGGCCTCGGAACCGCGCGCTTCGAGGCAATCGGTTCAGCAAGGAGAGAGATATGAAAGGCGTTGGAGATCATCGTTACGTGGCCGTCCTGTTGCCCTATGACGGCCAGTTCAAAATCGACGAGCAGGCCTATCGGCGATTTCTACGATATTTCTTGAAAGATCCGCGTTTCGTTCGCGAGGGTGGTTTGTGCGTCAATCCGGAAGCTGGTGAGATTTTCTATCTGACACGCCAGGAAAAGCGCCGGGTGCTCGAAATCGCCATGGAAGAAGCGCACGGCAAGGTTCCGATCATTGCCGGCACCTGGGCCATCACTACCGATGAAACGGTGGAGACGGCGAAAGACGCCAAGGCGCTCGGGGTGGATGGAATTTTTGTTACGCCGCCCGGCGGCGCGCAGGATGTCACGTCGTGTTGGGACGCCGACGAATATCCGGAGATCTGGCTCGACCAGATCAAGGCGCAGGATCGCGCGGTCGATCTGCCGATCGTGACGCATCCTGTGGGAGGCGCGAAGCCCCCGTTCAATCCGGGCCTCCCGCTCGGCGCCACAATGCGCATCTGCCGCGAAGTGCCGAACGTCGTCGGCTGGAAGATGACCTATATGTACGACGGCTTTAAGATCATTGCCAACGGACTGCGCTCGCTGGATCGCCATGTCGCCGTGATGGGCGCCTTGGCTTCGCGTTTCCATGAATACAAGGCCACGGGTCTGTTCGACGGCACGCTGAGCGGGTTCTGGAATTTCGCGCTCGAGCCGATGCTCGATCATCTCGACGCCTGGGATGCCAAGGACGTCGATCGCGCAACCAAAATCTGGAACGGTGGCCTGCACCAATTGCACGACTATGTGGCCGACATGGGCCGCCTGCACATTCGCTATAAGACCGCAACTTGGCTGCGCGGCCTGATCCCAAGCCCGTTCATGCGCGCGCCCATGCCGCAGCCGAAACAGGCGGAGATCGACACGCTTTATCGCTTGCTCAAGGCGCTCAACCTTCCGGTGATCGACTTGAAAGAGACGCGGCTGGCCGCGTAAAGCGGCGGCGGCGGGCGGCACACCGCCCGCCTCACGGTCCCGGCGGGAAGTCGGTATGGAACTTTATCGCGCTGCCGTTCGTCCGCTCCTCTTTGCCTGCGACGCGGAATGGAGTCATCGCGCGACGATGGCGTTCTGCCGGACGCTGTCGCGCAGCAAATGCGTCCTGAAAATGCTGGAGCGGCAGTTTGCGGTCCGCGACGGCCGACTTGAGACGATTGTCGCAGGGCTGAAATTCGATAGCCCGCTGGGTCTCGCGGCCGGCTTCGACAAGAACGGAACTGCCGTCGACATCGTGTCGCGGCTGGGGTTTGGTTTTGTCGAAATCGGTTCCGTGTCCGAACGGCCGTCGGGCGGGAACCGCGCTCGGCCGCGTATTTGGCGATTGCCGGCTGATGAAGGTTTGCGCGTCTATTACGGCTGCCCGAACGATGGTGCGGCGGTGGTGGCCGCTCGACTGGAAAAGAGCCGGCCAACGGTGCCGGTCGGCATCAATCTCGTTGAGACAAATACCGGTCAGCTTGTGACCGCGGAACAGGCGGCCGTGGAGCTTGCGCTTGCGCTCACACGTTTCGCCGGTATCGCCGACTACATCGTGCTCAATCTGAGCTGTCCGAACATGCCGCATGGCCCCGGCGGGCTTTTCGATGAGCCGGAGGAGCTTGGACGCCTCCTCCAATGCATCGGACGAAGCACGCGGTTGCCGCCGGTCTTCCTCAAGCTCAAGCCGGCCGGCGATCTGCAGGATCCGCGTGCCATCGATCCGATCCTCCAGGCGGTTGACGGCTACGCCTTTGTGAAGGGATTCATTCTGAACATTCCCAACCCGGATCCGTATGCCACGCTGCGCACCCCGGCGGCAGCGCTCGACCGCATGCGGGGCGGAATCACCGGTCCGTCGCTGCGGCGCCCGACCAACGCGGCGATCGGGGCTTGGTATCGGCGCATCGATCGCAAGCGGCATGTGCTGATCGGGACCGGCGGAATCAGCAGCGCGGAAGACGCTTATGAGATCATCACGCTCGGTGCGTCGCTGGTCCAGCTTTATACCGCGATGGTTTATCGCGGACCTGGCCTGGTCCGTCAGATCAATGACGGGCTGTGTCGTTTGCTGGCGCGCGGCGGCTTTCGCAATATCGGCGAGGCCGTGGGAAGCGCAAATATCCGGCCGGGACGCTATTTTTCGAGCCGCGCCACAATCTCCACATGGGCGGAATAGCGGAATTGGTCCACCGGCGTGACGCCGGCGAGCCGATAGCCGCCGTCGAGCAGAATGCGCGCGTCGCGCGCGAATGTCCCGGGATTGCATGACACTGCGGCGACGACAGGCACGCCGCTTGCCGCAATCTCGCGTGACTGCGCCTGGGCACCTTGGCGTGGCGGATCGAACACGACCGCGTCGAAGCGGTTGAGCTCGGCGGCGAGAAGCGGATTCTTGAACAGATCGCGCCGTACGATGGCGACGGGCTTCAGACCCGATACGTTGCTCGCGCGCGACAGTGCGGTAAGCGCCGCTTCGTCATCATCGCAGGCGGCGACGCGCGCCTGCGCGGCGAACCGCAGCGCGAAAGGGCCGATGCCGGCGAACAGGTCCGCGACGCCTTGCTTCGGCTTTGCCGTGGTGCAGATTTCCGAAACGAGCCGCGCCAGCACGCTTTCCCCTTCGGCTGTGGCCTGCAAAAAAGCAGCGGGCGGTAGAAGCACGGTCGCCGATCCGACGCGAATGGCCGGCGCGCGCGCCTGCGCGACAAGCTCGCCGTGCCGCGTGAGCCGGGCCAGATTGTGGGCGGCGGCGAGGCGGGCCAGCGTCGCCGTCGCCGTCGCGGTCAAGGGACCCGAACCGCGCACGTCGATGTCGAGGCCGACGTCGGTTGCCGTGGCATGAATATCGAGCGGCTTGCGCAGCGGGCTGAGCGTTTCAGCAATGGCCCATGCCGCCTTGAGCGCACCGTCGAGACCCTTGGCCAGAATCGGGCAGCGGTCGATCGGGACGACATGATGCGCCCGCGCCGCCGCGAAGCCGACTTCGAGCACGTCATGCGTGCCCCGGCGGGCATGAAAGACGGCGCGGCGGCGGCCGTCGCCGTGCGCATCGATCAGGTCGGCGACCGGGGCGTCGATGCCGGCCTGGCGCAACGCTTCGACAACAAGGCTGCGTTTCCATGTCCGATAGGCGGATGTCTCCCAGTGCTGCATGGCGCAGCCGCCGCACACGCCGAAATGCGGGCAGATCGGCGCGATGCGCTGCGGGCTTGCGGTTTCGACACGCAAAAGCTGGCGGCGGTCGGGATGACCAGGCACCGTGTCGACTTCCACGGTCTCGCCCGGCAAGGCGCCGGGAACAAAGATCGGCTCGTCGGCGCCGTCGACCACGCCGTCGCCGCGATGGCCGATCCGGTCGATCACCAGATGCTCAACCACGCTCCGCCTCGATGAAGAACTCGCGGTTGCCGTCGCCGCCGAGGATGGGTGAAGGCGCAACGCCGCCGACCTGCCAGCCGAGCGAGGCGACGAAGGCGCCGATATCTTCGCAGATCATTTTATGAACGCTCTCGTCGCGGATGATGCCCTTCTTGCTGTGTCTGCGTTCGGCCTCGAATTGCGGCTTGATCAGCGCCAGAAATTGCGCGCGGGGCGTGAGAAGTTCGCCGATCGCCGGCAATACGAGCTTGAGCGAGATGAAGCTGACATCGATCGTCGCAAAGTCGGGCGGCGCGGGCAGGCGGACCGGATCGAGGTCGCGGATGTCGGTTTGCTCGATGGATAGGACGTCGTCATGCCTGCGCAGGCGCGGGTGAAGCTGAGCGGAGCCGACGTCGACCGCGTAAACGCGGCGTGCTCCGCGCGCCAGCAGCACCTCGGTGAAGCCTCCGGTCGAAGCGCCGACGTCGAGGCAGATGCGGCCCTTGATGTCGAGCGAGAACGCATCGAAGGCGGCTGCAAGCTTGACGCCGCCGCGCGAGACATAGGGATGTTCGGGTGTGGCGGCGATGACGGCGTCCGGTGAAATCTCGTCGGAAGCTTTGCGCACCGGAACGCCATCGGCCGTCACGAGCCCCGCGGCGATCGCGGCCTGAGCGCGGGCGCGGCTCTCGAACAGGCCGCGCGCGACCAGCAGACGATCGGCGCGTTCGCGATGGGTCATGGCGCGATTATACGACAATTGTCGTGACGGCGTTTGCGGAGCGGGCTCCAAAACGCACATGCCCGGCACGGGGCCGGGCATGACGATTGAAGACCGTTATTTGGCCGCCTTTAGGCGAGCTTCACCACTTCACCGCGCATGTTCTGGCCGAGCGCCTCGAACGCCTTGGCGACGATGCCTTTGGTATCGAGACCGGCTTTGGCATACATGGCGTTCGGCGAGTCCTGGTCGATGAAGGTATCCGGCAGGATCATCGAGCGGACCTTCAGGCCGCGATCGAGCACGCCGTGCTCGGCGAGCGTCTGCATCACATAGCTGCCGAAGCCGCCGATCGAGCCTTCCTCGATGGTGAGCAGCACTTCGTGTTCGCGGGCGAGCCGCAGCAGCAGGTCGACGTCGAGCGGCTTGGCGAAGCGCGCGTCGGCCACGGTGGTCGAGAGGCCGTAAGTCGCGAGTTCGTCGGCCGCCTTGAGGCATTCCCCGAGACGCGTGCCGAACGAGAACAGCGCCACCTTGGTGCCTTCGCGCAGGATACGGCCCTTGCCGATCTCCAGCGGCTTGCCTTCCTCAGGCATCGGCACGCCGAGACCTTCGCCGCGCGGATAGCGAATCGCCGACGGGCGATCGTCGATCGCCACCGCGGTCGCCACCATGTGGACGAGTTCGGCTTCGTCGGCTGCCGCCATCACCACGAAATTGGGCAGGCAGCCGAGATAAGCGACGTCGAACGAACCGGCATGGGTCGGGCCGTCGGCGCCGACGAGGCCGGCGCGGTCGAGCGCAAAGCGCACCGGCAGCTTCTGGATAGCGACGTCATGCACGACCTGGTCATAGGCGCGCTGCAGGAAGGTCGAATAGATCGTCGCAAAGGGCTTGTAGCCTTCGGTCGCGAGACCCGCGGCGAAAGTGACGCCGTGCTGCTCGGCAATGCCGACATCGAAGGTGCGGTTCGGGAATTCCTTCTGGAACAGATCAATCCCGGTACCGGACGGCATGGCCGCCGTGATGGCGACGATCTTGTCGTCCTTGCGCGCTTCCTTGATCAGGCTCTCGGCAAATACTTTCGTATAGGCCGGGGCGCTCGATTTCGATTTCTGCTGTGCGCCGGTGGCGACGTCGAATTTGACGACGCCGTGATATTTGTCGGCGGAATTCTCCGCCGGCTTATAGCCCTTGCCCTTCTGCGTGACGACGTGAACCAGGAACGGACCGTTCTTGGCGTCGCGCACGTTCTGCAGCACCGGCAACAGGTGATCGATGTTGTGGCCGTCGATCGGGCCGACATAGAAGAAGCCGAGCTCATCGAACAGCGTGCCGCCGGTGACTAGGCCGCGCGCATATTCCTCGACCGCCAGCGCCCGCTGCTCGAGCATCTTGGTCGGCATGCGCTTGGCAACCTGGTGCACGAGCTTGCGCAGGCGGTGATAGCCGCGTCCCGAGACGCGGCGCGCCAGATAGGCCGACAGCGCGCCGACCGGCGGCGCAATCGACATATCGTTGTCGTTGAGGATCACGATCAGGCGCGAGTTCATCGCGCCGGCATTGTTCATGGCCTCGTAGGCCATGCCGGCAGACATCGCGCCGTCGCCGATGACGGCGATGACATTGTTCTGCTTGCCCTGGAGGTCGCGTGCGACCGCCATGCCGAGGCCGGCGGAAATCGACGTCGACGAATGCGCGGCACCGAACGGATCGTATTCGCTCTCGGCGCGCTTGGTGAAGCCGGAGAGGCCGTTGCCCTGGCGCAGCGTGCGAATGCGGTCGCGGCGTCCGGTCAGGATCTTGTGCGGATACGCCTGATGGCCGACGTCCCAGATGAGCCGGTCGGCGGGCGTGTCGAAAACATAATGCAACGCGACAGTGAGCTCGATCACGCCGAGACCCGCGCCGAGGTGGCCGCCGGTCACCGCAACTGCGTCGACTGTCTCACGGCGCAATTCATCGGCGACCTGCTGCAGCTGACCGGCTTCGAGGCGCCTGAGGTCGTCGGGGGTTTTAATCTGGTCGAGCAATGGGGTCTTGGACAAAACCGTCACGCTACGCTCCTTAGCTTTCGAATGAATGTGTTGTTTCGGCCTAATGCCGATTGTAGGGGTCCCCGGTCCCGGGCCCACGGATGGAATACGCGGATTTTAGCGTCCCTTAGCCAGGGTCCTTACACTATTATGGGCCGGGAACGCAATTTACTCGGCGGGAGCCCGGCAACGTCGTTAAGGGAACTGTCAAGCCCTCCAATGCCTTATCTTCAAGCCCGGTGACCCGCCTTGCGTTCCGCCCTAAAGACGGAGTTTGAAGCCAGATAGGTTCAATTCCGTGCCTTAACCAGGGCCCCACGACGGTTATGCGACGATACGGCTATGGGGCGGGCGGGTGTGCCGGGGCCATGTGACCGAAATGGGGCGATTACTTCTGGTGGTATCAACCGGCAGATAGCTAACGAGTTGCACCGTGGGGCTCGAAACTTACCGAAAAAAGCGGAAGTTTAATGTTACCTCCGAGCCGCGGGGGCGGGTCGATCGCGCCGGCGGCTTTCGCTATGTGATCCAAAAGCACGATGCGACGCGGCTGCACTATGATCTGCGGCTCGAACTCGACGGCGTGATGAAGAGCTGGGCGGTGACCCGCGGACCGAGCCTCGATCCCAACGACAAGCGTCTTGCCGTTCACGTCGAGGATCATCCGATCGAATACAACGCTTTCGAAGGCACCATTCCGGAGGGTGAATACGGCGGCGGAACGGTGATGATCTGGGATCGCGGCACCTGGTCGCCCGAAGGTGATCCGGGCAAGGGTTACGCCAAGGGTCATCTCGAATTTACCCTGCATGGCAGAAAGCTGCATGGCCGCTGGCATCTCGTGCGGATGCGGCCGCGCCCGGGCGATCGGCGAGACAGCGGCCACGACAACTGGCTCCTGATCAAGGCCAAGGACAAAGAGGCCCGCAGCGGACGCAACGCAGATATTCTCGATGCGGAGCCGTTGTCGGCGGCGACCGGCCGGTCCATGGAGGAGATCGCGGCCGGAAAGGGCAGACGGCGGGTCTGGCACAGCAACCGCAGCCGCGGCGCCGCGCCGCCCGATTCTGCGAAAGACTCCGGCCGGCCGCAGTCGCAGCGCGAGTTCAAGGCGCAACTCAAGGCGCTCGGCGCCGCGCGGACGAAGCCGCAACGCAGGGCGGCGAAAACGAAAGCGGCGAAAACGCCCCCGGCAAAGCAGCGCGCACGGGCGAAGCCGGCGGCGGCCAAAGTGGAGCGCAAAAGCGCGCAGCGCCCGCGCCGGAACAGGAACGAAACCGGCGGCAGCACTCGTCTGCCCGCTTTCGTTCCGCCGAGCCTTGCCACGCTGCACGACAGCGCGCCGAGCGGCAAGAACTGGCTGCACGAGATCAAATTCGACGGCTATCGCATCGAGGCGCGGCTCGACCACGGCCAGGTGCAGCTTTTGACGCGCAAGAAGCTCGACTGGACAAGCCGTTTCGCGCCGATTGCGGAGGCGGTCGAGGCGCTTCCTGCCGACACGGTGCTGATCGACGGCGAACTTGTGGTCGAGGATGACAAGGGTGTGTCGAATTTCTCGCTGCTGCAGACCGATCTGAAAGACGGCCGCCGCGATCGCTTTGTCTACCGCGTCTTCGATCTGCTGTATCTCGACGGCAAGGATCTCAGCGGAGCGCCGCTGATCGAACGCAAGGCGGCGCTGCACCGGCTGCTCAAGGGCGAAAGCCGCAAGGGCCGCATCCGCTATGTCGAACATTTCGACGGCGACGGGCCGGCGATCTTCAAATCGGCCTGCGAGATGAAGCTCGAAGGCATTATTTCGAAGCTGCGCGACGCGCCTTATCGCTCCGGCCGCTCGGACAATTTCATCAAGGTCAAATGCCACAACGAACAGGAATTCGTGGTCGCGGGCTTCAGTCCTTCGGCGGCGATGCCGAAGGCCGTCGGCGCGCTGATCGCGGCGTTTCACGAACACGGCAAGTTGCGTTACGCCGGGCGCATCGGCACCGGCTATACGCGCGAAGTCGCGCGCGATTTGTGGAAGCGGCTTTATCCGCTGCGCGTGGACAAGCCTCCGGTGGCGCTGCCGCCCGACGAGCGGCGTAAGGACGTTGTCTGGGTCAAGCCGCAAACGGTGATCGAGGCGGAATTCCGCGGCATCACCCATGACGGCTTGCTGCGGCAGGCGTCGTTCAAGGGCCTGCGCGAGGACAAGCCGGCGCGCGAAGTGGTGCGCGAGATGCCTGTCGCGGCCAGTTCCGCGGCCAATTCGATCGCCAATTCGATCGCCATGGCGCAGCGCCAGCCGGTGCGCAAGTCGGTGCACAAGTCGGTGAAATCTCCGTCGCCTGGACGCACGAACGCCGATGTCAAAGGCGACGGCGTGATCGCGGGCGTCCACCTGACGCATCCCGATCGCGTCTATTGGGCCGATGTCGGCGTCACCAAGGAAGATCTCGCCAATTACTATGTGCGGGTGTGGGACGTCATGGCGCCATACGTGGTGGGGCGGCCGCTTGCGGTCTTGCGCTGCCCGGAGGGAACGGCGGGCGAGTGCTTTTTCCAGAAGCACATTGCACAGGCCATCAAGCGATCGTCACTGCGCCATATCGTCAAAGGCAAAGACCACGACGTCATCGCGGTGGAGACGCTCGAAGAACTGATCGAACTCGTGCAATCCGGCGCACTCGAGATTCACGTCCGCGGTTCGCGGCTCGACAGTCTGGAGACGTGCGACCGCATCGTGTTCGATCTCGATCCGGGCGAGGGCGTCGCCTGGAAAGAGGTCATTGCCGGCGCCAGGGAGATTCGCGATCGCCTCGCCGAACTGAAGCTGCAAGGCTTCGCCAAACTCTCCGGCGGCAAGGGCATCCATGTGGTCGTGCCGATCGCAGATGCCGACTGGGATGCGGCCAAGGCGTTCTCCGCGACAATCGCAGCGGCCATGGCGGCCGACAGCCCCAAGCTTTATCTGGCGAAAATGACCAAGGCCGAACGGCACGGCCGCATTTTCATCGATTATCTGCGCAACACGCGCGAGGCGACTTCGGTCGCGGCCTATTCGACCCGCGCACGGGCCGGTGCGCCGCTGTCCTTGCCGGTATCGTGGGAAGCCTTGGCGCGCACCAAGAGCGGCCATCAATTCACGCTGCCCGATCTGAAAAAGCTTCCGGCGAAGGATGCTTGGACTGATCTCGGCAAGGTGCGGCAGAGATTGCCCGAGATAACAAACAAGCGGCGTTGGGGGATGTAATTGATCTGTCCGCTCATCCCGCGAGCTTGAGACGATCCGCCTTCGGCTCGAAACGGGCGCGAAAGACCTCCGCGTCCGCCGGGTCTTCGAAACAGTAGCGAACGAAGGCCGCGTAATCGTCTTCGACATACATGTCGAAGTTGCCGACATGGTCGATCAGGAAATCCAGAATCTCGCTGTCGTCGCAGAGTTGCTGCCGCGGCAGCACCACCTGATACGGGCATTCTTCGTCGAGCTTGCGCAGCCAGGCACTGCGCTTGTCTTTGCCTTTGCTCGATTGGCCGGTGCTGCTTTTCTCAGTGTCACGTTTGTCCGAACCCATCATCGTTCCACCTCTTGATCCGAACGATGGATCGTTCTCTTTTTGTTCCAAAAAGTCAAGGAAAATCGCGATTTTCCGCGGAAAACAGAGGCTACTATAGGAAGGGGGGCAGGCTCCAAAATCACTCAACATCCAGCGGCGCGGTGCCGGCCGGCTTGCCGGTGGCGTCGAGCGTGATCTTCTCCACGCGCGCTTCCGCCTGCCGCAGCAGCTCCTCACAACGGCGCTTGAGCGCTTCACCGCGCTCATAGATGGCAACTGATTCCTCGAGCGGCACCTTGCCCTCCTCGAGCCGCTTGACGATCGATTCCAGTTCCTCGATCGCCCGCTCGAACGGCAGTTGTTTGATATCGTCGTTGCTCTTCTGCGCCATCATCGATCCAATCTAGCCCGGATTACGCCCAAGCGTGCCGGCAGAGTCATGCGCCCGGATTACGCCTGGGGCAATCGGGACCGCGACCTTATCCACGCATCAGCGCGGTCACATGCGCGGCGACCGAATTGCCGAGGGCCTGCAAATCGTAGCCGCCTTCGAGCAGCGAAACGACGCGGCCGCCGGCATGGCGGTCGGCGACATCCATCAGTTTCTTGGTCGCCCAGGCGAAGTCCTCTTCGGCGAGATTGATATTGGCCAGCGGGTCGCGGTAATGGGCGTCGAAGCCGGCGGAAATGATCACGAGCTCGGGCCTGTATTCGTCGAGCCGCGGCAGGATGCGGTCTTCGAAGGCGGCTTTGAACTTTTCGGCGCCGTCGCCCGGACGCAGCGGAGCATTGACGACGGTATTATGTTCGCCGCTCTCGATCACGGCCCCGGTGCCGGGAAACAGCGGCATCTGATGCGTCGAGCAATACATCACCGTCTTGTCGGCCCAGAAAATTTCCTGCGAGCCGTTGCCGTGGTGCACGTCGAAATCGACGATGGCCACCCGCGCGATGCCGTGATGGTTCTGCGCATGGCGGGCGGCAATGGCGGCATTGTCGAACAGGCAGAATCCCATCGGCCGCGCCGTCTCGGCATGGTGGCCGGGCGGCCGCGCGGCGACAAAGGCATTCCGCGCCTTCTTCGCCAGCACTTCGTCCACGGCAAAGACCGCACCGCCGACCGCCCGCAAGGCGGCCTCGAACGTGCCGGGTGACATCGAGGTGTCGCCGTCGAGATGGATCAGTCCTTCGTCCGGCGAGGCGTCGCGCAACGCGGTGATGTAGTCCATCGGATGGCAGAGCGCGACAGATTCGAAGGCGCCGAGCGGCGCCTGCGCGCGCGCCAGGCTCTGGAATTTCTCCGCTTCCAGCGCGCGCTCGATGGCGCGCAGCCGGTCGGGGCGTTCGGGGTGGCCCTGCGGCACGATGTGTTGCAGGCAGGCGGGGTGGGTAATCAGCAGAGTCGACATGTCTCACACTTAAGATGCGGAGGCCGCGGAGGGAAGGTGTTCAGGACGCAAGCGCAGCATCCGCGCCCATGACGCCTTCGGCGCATTCAACCACGGTGCGCTCGATCGCGCCGGCCTGCACCGCGAAATTCTCGGCGAAGAACCGCGCCACGGCAATGCGGGCCGCGGTGTCGCCGCCGAACCGTAGCGCCGCGAGCGCTTCCTTGGCGAGGAGGGCGCCGCCGGTCGCAAGCGCAAACAGCCGCAGATACGGCGTGGCCCCGACCAGCGCCGCCTCGGGTTCCTTGTCGAGGCGTGTGAGCAGCCATTGCGTGGCGCGCGCGAGGCTCTCGACCGCGTCGCCGAGCCGGACCGGCGCCCAGCCGAAGCCGGGGTCGTTGCTGGCGCCGAGCTCTTTGACGATGCCGCGCAAGTCGTCGATATGCGCGGCGACCGCTTCGCCATTGGCCAGCGGCAATTTGCGGGTGACGAGATCGATCGCCTGGATGCCGTTGGTGCCTTCGTAGATCGCGGCGATCCGCGCGTCGCGAAAATGCTGCGCGGCGCCGGTCTCCTCGATGAAACCCATGCCGCCATGCACCTGCACGCCGAGCGAGGTGACTTCGTTGGCGATGTCGGTCGAGAACGCCTTGGCGACCGGGGTGAGCAGCGAGGCGCGGTGATCGCCGGCCTTGCGCGCGTCGTCGTCCTTGCCGCGCTCGGCGCGATCGAGCGCGATCGCGGTCGCATAGCAGATCGCGCGCGCGGCCCGGGTGAGCGCCCGCATGGTCAGCAGCATGCGCCGCACATCGGGGTGATCGATGATCGGTGACATCTCGCCGGATTTGGCATTGGCCTCGCGACCTTGGCGGCGCTCGCGGGCATAAGCGAGTGCCTGCTGCGTGGCGCGCTCGGCGATGCCGACGCCTTGCAGGCCGATGCCGAGGCGCGCGCGGTTCATCATGGTGAACATGCAGGCCATGCCGGCATTCTCGCGCCCGATCAGGTAACCGGTGGCGCCGCCCTTGTCGCCGAAGATCATGGTGCAGGTCGGCGAGCCGTGAATGCCGAGCTTGTGCTCGACGGAATGCGCGCGCACGTCGTTGCGCTCGCCCGGCGAACCATCCGGCTTGAGCAGGAATTTCGGCACGAGAAACAGCGAAATGCCGCGTGTGCCCGGCGGCGCATCCGGCAGCCGCGCCAGCACGAAATGGATGATGTTGTCGGTGAGATCGTGCTCGCCATAAGTGATGAAGATCTTCTGCCCGGTAATGCGGTAAGTACCGTTGGCCGCCCGCTCGGCGCGGGTGCGCAGCGCGCCGACATCGGAGCCGGCTTGCGGCTCGGTGAGTTGCATCGTGCCGGTCCATTCGCCGGACACGAGCTTTTCTAGGTAAATCTTTTTCAGCTCGTCGCTGCCATGGGCATGAAGCGCGTCGATCGCCGCCATGGTCAGCAGCGGCCCGACGGAGAACGCCATTGATGCGGCCTGCCACATCTCGGTGCAGGCGGCATTGACGATCTGCGGCAGCGCCTGGCCGCCGAAATCGAGCGGCGCGGCGAGGCCGTTCCAGCCGCCCGCTTGCCAGGCTTTGTAGGCATCCTTCCAGCCCGGCGCGGTCGTGACGGCGCCATCCTTGAACGCGGCGCCGTATTTGTCGCCGTCGCGATTGAGCGGCGCGATGACATCCTCGGCGAAGCGGCCGGCCTCCGCCAGCACCGCCTCGACGTCGTCGAGCGTGAGTTCGCCGAACAGGCCCTGCTCGATCGCCGAGGGCAGCGCCGCGCTGTGCTTGAGCGCGAAGGTGATGTCGGCGAGGGGGGCTTTATAGGTCATGTGTGGAGCCCATATGTCAGTGCCTGCGGGTCGGCGCGAGTGGCGGCACCGTCATTGTTGTGGAGACATTATTGTAACGACATTATAGCGACATTCCCCCGGCCTCAATCGGCCCAGCTTGCTGATGGATCAAGGCGGTGGAATGTCGTCGGGCACGAAGAAATCCTCCGCCAAAGGCTGCGTAGGATCGACGCGATAGCGCTCGAAATCAGTCGCGCCGTTCGCGGCGAGAAATGTGTCATCGATCAGAAAATTGCCGGTGAATTCGCGCGACGGCTTGGAGAAAACGGTGTAGGCGGCATCCGCCACGATTTCGGGCGTGCGGCCGCGCTTCATCATCTCTTGGCCGCCAAGCAGGTTCTCCACCGCCGCGGTGGCGATGAGCGTGCGGGGCCATAGCGCATTGACGGCGATGCCTTGCGGCAGCAATTCGCCGGCGAGCCCCAACACGACCATGCTCATGCCAAACTTCGCCATCGAATAGGCGGTGTGCGGCGCGAACCATTTTTCCTTCATGTCGAGCGGCGGCGACATCATCAGGATGTGCGGATTGGCGGATTTCGCCAGATAGGGAATCGCGGTCTTGGCGACGACGAAAGTGCCGCGCGCATTGATCTGATGCATCAGGTCGAAACGCTTCATGTCGGTCTGCGCGACCGGCGTCAGCGAAATCGCGCTGGCATTGTTGACCACGATATCGACGCCGCCGAAGTGTGCCGCGGTCTTGGCAAAGGCATCCTCGACCACGGCGTCGTCGCGGATATCAACCGGAAGCGGCAGCGCTTTGCCGCCGGCGCGCTCGATCTCCTCGGCTGCGGTATAGATCGTGCCCTTGAGTTTGGGATGCGGTGCCGCGGTCTTGGCCGCGATGGCGATATTGGCGCCATCGCGCGCGGCACGCAGCGCAATCGCGAGCCCGATGCCGCGCGATGCGCCGGTGATGAAGAGGGTCTTGCCGGCCAGCGACATGATCGATCCTGTCGATGCTATTTCTTGCGTGCGAAGAAGGCGGCGAAGGCGGCGCGCGCCTCGTCGGATTTCAGGCGCTCTTTGAAATGTTCGACTTCGGTTTCGATGCGTTCGGCGACGCTCTCGGTCTCGCTGCGCATCAGCCGCCGCGCCAGTATCACGGCATTCGGGGGCAGGGCGGCGATCTCCAGCGCGGCCTTGCGCGCGGTCTCGTCCACCTCCGCAGCATCGACGACGGTGTTGACGATGCCCGCCTCCCGCGCGTCCGCAGCCGACAGCGGCCGGCCCATCACCAGAAGCGAAAAGGCGCGCGCGTGTCCCATGCGTTGCGGCGCCAGCAGGCTTGAAGCAGCTTCGGGAATGAGACCGAGCTTGAGAAAAGGCGTAGCAAAGGTGGCGCCGGCCGCGGCCACGACATGGTCACAGTGCAACAGCATGGTGGTGCCGATGCCGACGGCGGTGCCGCCGACAGCCGCAACCAGCGGCTTTTCGTTGCGGACCAGCGCGCGAAGAAAATCGACCGTCACCGGCTCAAGCCCGCCCTCGGCGCGCTTTTGGAAATCGCCGATATCGCTGCCGGCGCAGAAAGCGTTCTGGCCGCCGGCGAGAATGATGCAGCGGATCGCCGCATTGGCCGCGGCCTCGTGCAGGGCGCGGGTCATTTCGGCATACATCGGCTGGGTCAGCGCGTTCTTTTTCTCCGGCCGGTTCATCCGGATGGTCCGGACGGCGCCGTCGTCGCGCACGATGATGTCCCGCACGAGGCTTGAGTCGGTCATATCGGCCCTTCGCGGCTGCCGCCCTGGATCAGCGGATATGATTGTCGGCGCACATTATATGGAGAGTTGCCGGCGCCGATAGCCGTGGAAAAGCTAGGTTTCCGCAACTTTATGACGGGAACGCCGCCTACTACCGGCGGCAAAGATTGATCCGCCGGGGGTGGATCGCTATGGTCCGGCCGGCCTGCGGCAGCGCCCGCCGGCAATCCCAGCGCGCATTGGGGCGTAGCCAAGTGGTAAGGCAGCGGATTTTGATTCCGCCATTCCCTGGTTCGAATCCAGGCGCCCCAGCCA
>Ga0335073_10001156_pt1 | contig 35055 bp, 25 predicted proteins | sample Lox_Sample_22_FD_207093 | JGI IMG/M metagenome (GOLD analysis project Ga0335073, IMG submission 207093) | Soil microbial communities from Loxahatchee National Wildlife Refuge, Florida, United States - Lox_Sample_2.2 | ecosystem: Environmental > Terrestrial > Soil > Wetlands | place: USA... | reverse complement strand
TAAGGTGAAGTCTCCTTCGTTTTCGAACTGGCGCGTCTTTCCATTTACAGTGCATGACACAAACATGATGGACTACGCCATCAATGAAGCAAGCTTCGGCCTGACTATGGCCGGCTGCGATCGCTAGGGTGGAGAAGAGGCTATGCCGATCTGGACCCTGTACGGAATCACCCGTGGGATTGCAACAACCTCATGGCCGGGCGGAAAAGACGAGGATGTCCAGCCAGGTGTGTTTGGGATGCCGGACTTTGCGCCGGAGCGTTGCCGGGAGAATTGCCGCGCCTGTGCGGATGCCTGCCTTCCCGGCGCGATTGACATCGAAGCCACATCGTCGGGGGAACGGCTCACGATCGACTATGGAAAATGCATTGCATGTCAGCTCTGCACAGAATCCTGTCCGAACGATGCGCTGACAAAGTCAAAAAACTGGGCCTTTAGTGTGCGTAAACGCGAAGACCTCGTCTGGGCCGAAGCACTCGCCTCAAAGCCTGCACAGGAGCTTACGAAGACGATTCAGAAACATTTTCGCCGGAGTCTGCATATCCGGCACGTCGATGCCGGTTCCTGCAATGGATGCGAATCGGAATTGCAGGCTCTGAACAATCCTTATTACAACCTCCATCGCCTGGGAGTCTTCTTTACACCATCGCCAAGATTTGCCGACCTGCTGCTTGTAACAGGATCGGTTACATATGCCATGCGCGAACCGCTCCTCGAAACCTACAACGCTATGCCGGAACCACGATGGGTTATGGCCACGGGCACCTGTGCGGTTTCAGGAGGCGTCACAGGCGGAGTCTACAGCTGCGCTCACGGCCTCGAAGGCATCCTGCCCGTAGATGTATATCTTCCCGGCTGCCCACCCAATCCGGCAGCGATCATCCATGCCCTGCTCATACTGTTAAACCGCGCGGCGCAGAAGGTTCACGGAGGACGCTATGCAAAATGACCTTCTTCTCGCCATGCCATCGCTTTGGGCGCTTTCGTTTGTGGCTGCTCTTCTTGAACCGAGCGGGAAGCTCGCACGTACCGGAATTGCGCTCGGCTGCGTTTGCGGACTTGCCGGATGCGCGGTCGGCTTGCCAGGAACGACAAGTATGCTCTCACTCGGCTTCTCTGTGAGCGATACACCCGTGCGGTTTTCCTTAGACAGTGGCGGGCGTTGGCTTCTGCTTTTCGGGCTGCTGCCCGCGCTCTTTGCCGCTGGTTTAGGCACCACCGCGTCATCGTCAAAAGCAACCAGATGCTGGCTCGCCGGCCTCTCGCTGACTTTGCTCGGCGCCCTGGGTGTCTTTGGCATGCAGGACGCGATGTCATTTCTCATTGCGTGGGAGGTAATGAGCATTGGCGGGGCCATCATGATCCTGGGTGAGAGGGTATCTGGATCTTCCGGCGGCCCAACACTCTTCATGCTTGCCCTGCTTGAAGTCGGAGCGGTCACAATCTTACTCGCGCTCTTACTGCTGGGCAGCCATGCCGGCTCATACACATTCGCAAGCTTCGCGGCGGAGCGGGCAGGATCCACACCGGGCGCCTGCGTAGTTGGCCTTCTGTTGCTATTCGGTTTTGGGGCCAAGCTTGGCGTATTGCCTTTTTACGAGTGGTTTCCTGCTGCGTATGGATCTGGTAGCGGCGCAACCGGCGTGATCTTCTCTGGCATCGTCCTGAACGCCGCCTTCTATGCTCTTGCTCGAGGCGTTCTCGAATGGTTGCCGCGAACGGGATCCTGGGTGATGGCAATCGCCATCGTCATGATCATTTCCGGTGTGTTGAGCGCGATTTTGACCATCTTCAATGCTTTCCAGGAAGAGGACTGGCGACGCCTGTTGAGCCTCTCCTCGGCCGAGAATGCAGGCGTTGCAGTCGCTGTTCTGGGCGCTTCTTTGCTGTTTGTCACCACGGGATTGCCTGGCCCTGCGGGGCTGGCTTGGACTGTGTGCCTGATCCATTTAGCAGGACACAGCCTGGCTAAAGGCACACTCTTCCTCACCGCAGATGGTGTGTACTCGGCGAACGAAAGCTACCTTATTCGGCAAACCGGCCTGTTGCGCAATACCCCGGCTCTTTTTGGGATAGGAGCTGTATTTGCGGCAATGAGCCTCGCAGCATTGCCTCCACAGGCAGGCTTCGTCAGCGAGTGGTATGTCTTTCAGACACTCTTTCAGGGAATGCAGGTGGACGTGGTCGCAGCGCGACTCACGATTGCCTTGGCCGCTGCTGGATTGGCGCTGGTGGTGGCCGTCGCCTTAGCTACCTTCGCGAAGCTTTTTGGCATTGGTCTGCTGGGAGATGGACACACACGTCCTGTACATCTTTCATGGGCGCGCTGCGGCAGTGTCTTCTTTCTCGGTCTATGCGTTCTCGGACTGGCGGTAGGCATGCCCTGGTGGCTACCGGCGCTGGGACAGGCAAGCCAATCGCTCTTCGGCGTGAATGCCGCAGCCGACATGAAAAACGGCTGGCTCCTGGTGCCGTTGAGCGGCAAGTTTGCCTTCATTTCGCCGACAAAGTTGATCGTGGCAGGACCGCTCCTCGCCCTGATTCCGATTACATTTTTTCTATTAAGCCGTCGCGCGTTTTCTCTTCGTCGTGTGCCCGTCTGGTCGGGCGGCCGCAGAGAAGATGCGCGGCGAATTGCCACCACTTCTCTCGCGTTTTCGAATGCCTTGCGCACATTTTACGGCTTCATTTACGGGCCAACCCACAATCTGGAGCGCGAATACGACCACGGCCCCTATTTTGTGAAACGCCTCATCTTCAACCAGGAGGTTGCGCCTATCTTTGGCCCGTATCTGTTCACGCCACTAACGCGTCTTGTGCAAACGGCAGCCGACAAGGTCAGCCTATTGCAGTCCGGATATCTGAATTTCTACAACGCGCTCATTGGAATGCTACTCGTACTCATACTTGGCCTGGCGCTGTTTTATCGGTAATTGCATTGATGATTTGCACCAACCCTCGCCGGGTTTACACTCTGGGGAACAACTTACGCCAGCTTTTTCAACTCTGGATATCGTGCATAGATGCGTCGCTGATCTTCAGGAGTCAATTGGCCAAGCCGGATCGGCTTGGCCTGGGGCCGCGTGCCCTTCTGGTTCAGCACGTTCATCAGGCTCCACTCACGCTGCAGTCCTCGGGGTTCGTGCGCGGGCAAATCGTATCGGGTAAAGTCAATCGCCATAACAGGACTATCGGTCGTCCAGTTATTGAGCAGTGCCAGCCGAAACTCCTGGTTCATGAACCACCGGATTTCCAGTTCCTTCTCTGAGCCGGGCGCTCCGGTTCCTTTGGCATCGAACCGATAGTTGAGCAACGCATTGTTGGGGGTATGCTTCCGCCACTCCATGCCAAACGCGCCTTCTGTCAGCACTTGCGTGTCCGGCCATCGCTCCCTGACGGCCTGCAGCCACCAGGCGAGGTCCTTATCGTGCCCAACCGATACCTCCCAGATTCCCGTCACCCAGCCGAATCCATTCAGCGCGTGGCCCTGGTCAAAGTGCATGGCAGTCGTGTCTATCATCTCCTTGCGGCCTACTCCTTCACCCAGATCTCCTACCGTCTCGATCGGACCAACACCCATGCGGCTGTTGAAGCCTCCCTCAAATCCGTTGCGACGGGCTGCCAGAAAATCGCACGTCCACCCGTCGAGACAGACGCAGTCGATAAAATCCGCCGGTCCCTGGGCCGGTTTCAGGTAATGTTCGCGGCTGGGGTAATAGGGATAGCAGATACCGCCGTCGCCATCGCCGTTGTCGATGCCATGCTGGCTCCAGATCTGGCCCTGGCAGACATGAATGCCCTCTTCGGTAGCGAGAAACAGCTGGTTCTCCGCATCCATAAAGCCTGCGACCAGGCACTCCGGACGATATCCGTTGCCCACCATTTCGGAGACCAATTGAAGTGCCTTGTGAATCGTGACCCGGATGTGTTCGCGAGTGTCAAACATGGGCGCAAAGTAGCCGCCGGGAATGAAGGTGATCTCATCGCCGTATCGTTCGTGATAGGAAGCAAGCAGGCGCCGCGCATCTTTGTACTCCTGCCGGGTGTCGTTCAGCGCCAGCCAGCTGATCGCCCAGGTCATCCTGCCGTCCGGACAACCGCGCGCAAAGGCTTCCCGCCGCGAGCGGATATGGTCCGGGCTGTTGTCCTCGGATTCGTCGTCGCCGATCGAACGGTCGGGAGTCACCTCGATCTGGTTCACGCGCACGACCGAGACATGGGTCACAAATCGTCCCTGCAGCGCCGATTTGCCCGCGCCCGGGTATAAGCCCAGCGCATCTTTTCCCGGCGCCGCAAGCCCCAGTGAGGCCGCGGTACCTGCCGCCCGGCTCAAGAACTTTCGTCTGGTCCAGCAATGGTCCATCATCTTCCCTCCATAATCCCGCAGCCTGGGGCAGCAAGCCGAGCGCCGAAGCAGCCTCCAACTCGCCTGCTCCGGCGACAGCAATCTTCATTCATTCACTGCTCTGGATTGAAGGAGAGAATCCAAGGAATATGTGTTCTTGTTCCGAAAGGCCAGCAAGGCAGCGTATATAGACGCATAGATGAGCTGCAGTCCTGCGCTCTCCCAATCCTGGCGCAGAGTGGATCCGAAGGTTAAAACAATGAGCAGGATCGAGCCGGCGATGAAAGCCAGGCGCGTGCACAGTCCGGTCAGGACCAATAGGCCGAGGATTGCTTCAAGCCATGGCAGTACAAGACCGAAACCGAGAACCGACCATGGAGGCAGGAATGTTTTCTGGAAAAGCGCGACGAGAGAATGAGCAAAAACAGATGGACCAGCGAAGGCTCTGCTTACTCCGTGGACGCAGATGTTAACTCCCATCGTCACGCGGAGAAGCAGATATGCAACAGCAATGTCCTTTTGGTTATCGGTCGCAGACGTTTCCATGAGCTCTCCCGCAAGGATAGTTTAAAACGTCCTTGAATCGACTCCGAGCACGCGACCGAGGTCCGGCGGCCAGCGCGACGAAAGATGCGCGCCTGCGCTGGCCAGTTGGGGTTAGAGGGCGGCGATGCCGTTGAACCCGACGGTCTTTGGCAGCCCGTCGATCTCGCCCAGGTTGTTAAGGGTGCCGTCGGCATTGATGCTGTAGACGCCGACGGAGCCTGTGCCGGAGTTGAGGGTATAGAGGTACTTGCCATCTCCGCTTATGGCCATGTCGAGATTGTTCGTGCCATCCGGGTCAGTGCTGAGAATGGTTCCGGCGATAGGGGTGAGTGCGCCGTTGGCGCCGACGGAAAATCCTGCGACCGTGAACGTGCCTGCGTTGTCCACGTAGACGTACTTACCATTTGGCGTGATCGCGTTCCAGCAGTTTCCGTCACCGAAGGTGCGAATGCTCTGGCTAATAGCCGTGATGGTGCCATTGGCGTTGATCGCGTAGGAGGAGATGCTGGAGACGTCTGTTCCGCCAGGTTGATTTTCCGAGACGATCAGTTGTCCGCCCGGTGAAAAGACAGTAGCAAAGACACCGGGAGTGACGCTGTGATTAACGACCACCGAACCGAGGGTTCCATTGGGGTTGATGGGAAAGGTGTCGATGTTGTTGGGAGCCTTTTCGATGACGACGAGCGTCTGGCCATTTGGGCTGACTGAGATGGAGGAGCCACCGGAATTCGTGGCAGTGAGATCGACAGTGGAGTCGGGAATCTGGTGGAGGCGGCCAAAGCTATCAGAGCGGAAGGGCACGATTGCTCCGTTTCCACCCGCATTGAGGACGTAGACTGTGCCGTTGTGCTCTGCGACGGCGACCGGGAATGCGCCGCCAGTAGGCTCCTGATCGACCAGGACGGGCAGGCCGCCGAGAAGATGGAAGCTGGAGATGGTGCCGCTGCCTGCGTTGATAGCGAACAGCAGGCTGTGGTCACCGCTGAGTGTGAGCGAGCCTTGTGACTGCAATGGGTCGGTGGTGCCTCCGCTTCCTCGGCCACCGGTGGCGAAGCTCCCTTTCAGGGCGAAACTTCCATCGTAGAGACGCTGATAGGCAAGGACTTCATTCTTAACGGTGTCATTTGTCATGACGAATACGGCGGAAGCGGAACCGGTAACGCTATCGGCGGCGTACATGGTGGAAGTGAAGGCTCCAATGCCAAGCGCGATGGTCAGCAAGCCACGAACTGCTTTCAACATTTGCTACTCCTTATGGAAGGCCTGGATTTGCGCGCAGGAAGGAATCAAATGCCGTCTTGGAAAGTAGCGTTCAGGCAAGATTCGTTCTGTACGCAGACATTGGAAAGGCCGAAAGAGGAAAAGTTACAGACCTGAACATGAATATCTGGGGAACAGATGTTGAAAACTCCTCCAATTTGGTGGATTCGGAAGCATTTTTGAAGACCGGCAATGTTACAGATCAGGTTGATTGCAAGAAGAAGCTGTGGCGCGTAGCAAAAGTTGTAACCGCCAAAAAGAATAGCCGTCTAATGAAATTACGCCGTCTGAGCCAACGTCACTGCAAATGGCGTTTCCATTCCTGCTCTGGGCTTTGGAACATACAGCATGTCCAGACCAGACATGCTGAGCACGATACCTGCGGCGCTGAAATCCGGGTCCGTCGAGGTCGCGGTCTGCCCGGTTTCTGCCGCGACGCCGACTTCTCATTCCTGATCTGCGACTCTGAGTTCTGATCGTTAAAAGGACTCTCCAACCATCTCTTCACTTTTCTGCCACAGCGCCTGAGCAGTATTTGGGTCAAGCGCGTAGCCGCGCACTCCTTCGCTGATGACGGTAATGGTCAAGTCGTCCGGCACGATCTTACCCACTTGGCAATTCTCGCAATACCGGCCGCCGATCTCGTCAGCCGGAGCAACGACGCCGGCCCACACCGAGGTTGCGGCTCCCTGCGGAATGGTCTTCCACTGGAAAGGCGGCTTGCCTTCGGACGCAAGCTGCTTGTCGATCTGCGCGATCACGCCCTCCGCCCAGTTCGGGTCCAAGTGGCGTCCCAGCTCCGTCTGTATGCCTCCGGGATGCACGGCCGCAGCGCGCACGCCGCGCTCCCGATGTCGTTGATCGAAAGCCACGGCAAAAAGGATATTCGCCGTCTTCGATCGGCCATATGAAATGAAGGGCTCATAGGGCGTCCGCTCAAAGTTGGGGTCCTCGAGGTCGACGTTGGAGAAGCGATGACCTGCAGAAGACAAGCTGATCAGCCGTCCTCCCGCGCGGATAAGCGGCGCAATCCGATTGACAAGGACAAAGTGGCCCAGGTGATTGGTGCCGAACTGTGTTTCAAATCCGTCCGCAGTGTGCCCGAATGGTGTGGCCATCACGCCCGCATTCGTAATCACCACGTCAAACGGTTCACCTTTTGCGAGCAGTCCGTCGGCGCATGCTCGTACGCTTGCAAGACTGGCCAGATCGAGCGCCACAAGCTCGAAGCTTCCACCATGGGCCGCAGCATCCCTGCGCACCTGAGCAGTCGCCGCTTCCGCCTTATCCAAATCCCGCGCCGCGCCCACAACCCGCGCGCCGCGCGCGGCAAGAGATCGCGCAGTCTCGACACCAAGCCCGGCCGAAACGCCCGTAACCAGAATCCGCTTGCCTTGCAGATCGATACCCGACAAGACATCTTCCGTTGTTGAGGTTGCACCAAATTCCTTCGCCATTCTCTTCCTTCTGAGACACAATTTGAGGAGCGTGCATGCGCGCCCTCATTGACACGCCGCCGCTACTATGAATAAAACGGAGAATGTCTCCGAAATAATGGATAACCGGAGATTGTCTCCGGCTGCAAAATATTTCGGCTATGGCTGCGAAACGTTAAGCACTGTTCAGGAAGATCGGAGATAGCGCCTGTTCATAGGCATTATCCCCGGCGAAAAACGACAATCAATTATGCGAAGACCTTGAGTCCGAATGAGATAATTAAAGCAGCGCGCCTGACGTCGTTAACTCATGCGGATGAATGCGACTTCTGAGAGCGCCAAGCGCAGTCTTGGATCAATCAGGAGTGCCCTCCCCTTTTGTTGCTGTCAGGAAACCACAACTCGGGGTGATGCCCCTACTGACGACATAGCCACAATCGAACATCAGGGAGACATGAATAAAGTCCACCAACATCCTCTTCAAAAGATCCTCGAAAGTCGAATCGCCATCATTGATGGAGCGATGGGCACGACGATCCGCACCTACGGCATGAAGGAAGCCGACATCCGCGGAGAGCGCTTCAGGGATTCGAAGAAGGACCTGCTCAACAACGGCGACCTCTTCACCCTGACTCAGCCAGCGATGATCGGCGATATCCATCGGCGATTTCTGGAGGCCGGCGCGGACATCATCGAGACGAACACCTTTGGCGCCACCAGCATCGCCCAGAGTGAGTTCTTCGTGGATGATCCGCGCGAGCACGGAGGCCGCAAGGACCCAGCGTTCTATCAGAAGATCATCGACGATCCGTTCCTGAACAATCTGGCTTGGGATATCAACGAGCAATCGGCGCGTCAGTGCCGTGAATGGGCCGACCGTGTTGCGATTGAGAGCGGACGTCAACGGTTCGTTGCAGGAGCGATCGGGCCACTGACCGTCTCTCTTTCAAACTCGCCCGATGCCGATGACCCGGGTTTCCGTGTGGTCACATTCGATCAGGTGAAAACGGCCTATGCGCATCAGGCGCGCGCGCTCATCGCCGGTGGCTCCGACCTTCTGCTGATCGAAACAATCTTCGACTCACTCAACGCCAAGGCGGCGCTTGTCGCCATCCGCGAAGTGTTCGACGAGGATGGCAAGGAGCTGCCGGTGATGATCTCGGCGGCAGTGGGGCGTGGCGGCGAAACGATGATCTCCGCGCAGACCGTCGAAGCGTTCTGGAACGCGGTTCAGCACGCAAAGCCTTTGTCCGTGGGGCTCAACTGCTCTCTTGGCCCCGATCTGATGTATCCATTCCTCGAAGAACTCGCAGAGAAGGCGGACGTGGCGATCTCGTGCTATCCGAACGCCGGTTTGCCAAACCCGCTTTCGCCGACCGGCTTCGATCTGGAGCCGCCGGACATGGCGCGCTACCTCGGCGACTTCGCGCGAGCAGGACTGATCAATATCGCCGGCGGCTGCTGCGGCAACACGCCGGAGCATATCGCGGCCATCGCCAAAGCGCTCGAAGGCCAGCCACCACGAAAGCTGGAGACTGCGCCCGCTCTGCAAACGCGCGAGAACGAGATCATCGCATGAGTGTGCTCGAAACCGTAATCGTGGCCACCGCCACGGAGACAAAGCCTCTCCGTCTGTCGGGATCGCAGCCCTTTACCCAGCAGCCGAACGTCTACATCATGATCGGCGAGCGGACGAATGTGGCCGGTTCGCCGAAGTTTGCGAAGCTCGTCAAGGAAGGCAAATACGAAGAAGCGGTAAGCGTGGCCCGGCAGCAGGTCGAGAACGGTGCGAACGTCATCGACATCTGCATGGATGAAGGCATGATCGATGGCGTTGCGGCCATGACGCGCTTTCTGCAGTTGCTGGCCAGCGAGCCCGAAGTCGCTAAAGTTCCCTTCATGATTGACTCCTCCAAATGGGAGGTTATCGAGGCAGGCCTCAAGTGCCTGCAGGGCAAGGGCATCGTGAACTCGATCTCGCTGAAAGAAGGCGAAGAAAAGTTTCGCCGGAATGCGGCGACAGTGCTCAAGTATGGCGCGGCGGTTGTCGTGATGGCCTTCGACGAACGGGGCCAGGCTGCGACTCTCGAAGACAAGATTCGCATCTGCGAACGCGCCTACCGGATTCTGGTCGATGAAGTCGGTTTCCCGCCTGAAGACATCATCTTCGATCCGAATATCCTTACCGTCGCCACCGGCATGGAGGAGCACAATAACTACGCGGTGGATTTCATCAACGCCACGCGCTGGATCAAAGCCAACCTGCCGCACGCGAAGGTAAGCGGCGGCGTTTCAAACATCTCCTTCAGCTTTCGCGGCAACAACAAGGTCCGCGAGGCGATGCACTCCGCGTTTCTTTACCATGCCATCGCTGCCGGCATGGACATGGGCATCGTGAATGCCGGAATGCTCGAGGTCTACGAAGAGATTGAGCCTGAACTGAAGGTGCTGGTCGAGGACGTGCTGCTCAACCGCCGTCCCGATGCAACCGAGCGCCTGGTGGAATATGGAGAGATGCTGAAGGCCGCGGGTGCAGGCGCGGCAGTCACGGAAAAGAAGACAGAAGAATGGCGCAACGGCACAGTCGAAGAGCGCCTTTCGCACGCACTGGTCAAGGGCATCGACACGTACATCGACATCGACACCGAGGAAGCCCGCGCCAAACTCGGTCGGCCTCTATTAGTGATCGAAGGTCCGCTGATGGCCGGCATGAGCGTGGTGGGTGATCTCTTCGGAGCCGGCAAGATGTTCCTGCCCCAGGTGGTCAAGTCTGCCCGAGTGATGAAGAAGGCCGTGGCGTACCTGACGCCGTTCATGGAAGCCGAGAAGGCGGCGATGGCCGCGGCTGGCGAAGTCGTCAGGACGCAGGGAAAGATCGTGCTCGCCACAGTGAAGGGTGACGTCCACGACATCGGCAAGAACATCGTCGGCGTCGTCCTCGCGTGCAATAACTACGAGGTCATTGACATGGGCGTGATGGTGCCTGCCGAGAAGATCCTCGAGCGCGCCAAAGTGGAGAAGGCCGATGTGATCGGACTCAGCGGTCTCATCACGCCGTCACTCGATGAGATGGTGCATGTGGCTCGCGAGATGGAGCGTCAGGGTTTCAAGGTGCCGCTGCTGATCGGCGGAGCAACCACCAGCCGGGCCCACACAGCCATCAAGATTTCGCCGCATTACAGCGAGCCCGTGGTTCACGTGCTGGATGCCAGCCGCGCTGTACCGGTAACGACCAGTCTTCTGAGTGACGATGGCAAGGCCGAATTCGTCGAGCGACATCGCGCCGAATACGAGGCGGTCCGCAAGTCCCACTCCGCGCCGCGCCAGAAGGTTGTTCCTCTCGAGACTGCTCGCAAAAGGCGGACTCCGATCGAATGGCGGGCTGAAGATATCCCCGATCCTGCGTTCACCGGCGTGCGGGTGCTCGATAACTTCTCTCTGGCTACCCTGCGCGAGTTCATCGACTGGTCGCCGTTCTTCCACACCTGGGAACTGAAAGGTGTTTACCCGCGCATTCTCGATGACGAGAAGCAGGGAGCGCAGGCGCGCCAGATCTTCGCTGACGCCAATGCCCTGCTGGACATCATCATTGAGAAGAACCTGATCACGGCGCGTGGCGTCTACGGCTTCTTTCCCGCCAATGCCGTAGGCGACGACGTCGAGCTGTACACAAATGGCACGCGGGAAAAAATATTAGAGCGCTTCCACTTTCTCCGCCAGCAAGCTAACAGAGAAGGCAGCGAGCCGTGCCGGTCGCTCGCCGACTTTATCGCGCCGAAGGAAACAGGGCTGCCCGATTCCATTGGCGCTTTCGCGGTGACCACTGGAATCGGCTTGAAAGAGTTGTGCGACCGCTTCAAGTCCGAGCACGACGACTACAACGCAATCATGGCGGAGGCCGTCGCTGATCGTCTCGCTGAAGCGTTTGCCGAATGCCTGCATAAGCGCGTGCGGGATGAGTGGGGCTATGGTTGCCAGGAACACCTGAGCAACGCCGAGCTTATTCAGGAGAAATATCGGGGTATCAGACCTGCCGCCGGTTATCCGGCGTGCCCGGATCACACGGAGAAAGGCACGCTCTGGCGTTTGCTCGATGTGCAGGCAAACACCGGAATGCTGCTTACCGAGTCCTTCGCGATGTGGCCCGGCTCAAGCGTCAGTGGACTCTACTTCGCTCACCCCGAATCGCGCTATTTCAGCCTCGGCAAGATCGACCGCGATCAGGTCGCCGACTATCACGAACGCAAGGGGATGAGCGTGGCTGAGGTCGAGCGCTGGCTCGGTCCTTATCTGAATTACGATCCTGTGGAATAGCCTGCGTGTTCTCCCGCCGCCCTGCCTGATAGAAGCACCGTCACTCGCGCTTGTCCATCGGATGGGTCATATCCTGCGGACGCACCCATAAGTCAAACTGCTCGGCGGTGACGTATCCAAGCTTGAGAGCAGCCTCGCGCAAACTGATGTCTTCGCGATACGCGGTGAGGGAAATTTTTGCCGCCTTCTCATATCCCATATGCGGATTCAGTGCCGTGACCAGCATGAGCGAATTGTCCAGATGCTCTTTGATCCGCTTCTCGTCTGGCTCGATTCCCGCGGCGCAGTGCTCGGTAAAAGAGCGGCAGGCGTCGGTGAGGAGTTCGACTGAAACCAGAACATTGTGCAGAATGACAGGCTTGTAGACGTTGAGCTGGAAGTTGCCCTGGGATCCGGCAAAGGCCACTGCATGATCGTTGCCGAACACCTGAACAGCAACCATGGTGAGGGCCTCGCACTGGGTAGGATTGATCTTTCCCGGCATGATAGAGGACCCGGGTTCATTCGCAGGAATCTTCAGCTCGCCGATGCCTGCCCTTGGACCAGAGGCGTACCAGCGGACGTCATTGGCAATCTTCATGAGCGCCCCTGCCAGCGTGCGGAGCGTTCCGCTCATGGTGACCATGCCGTCATGCGCCGAGAGCGCAGCAAATTTGTTCGGAGCCGAAACGAAAGGCTTACCCGTTTCTTCGGCAATGTGCCGCGCCGCAACCTCGCCGAAGCGCGAATCGGCATTGAGCCCCGTGCCGACTGCCGTGCCTCCGATCGCCAGCTCGTACAGGAATGGGAGGGCCAGACGAATGCTGTCGAGCGCCTGGTCGAGCTGCGCAACCCAGCCGGAGATCATCTGGCCGACAGTCAGCGGCGTCGCATCCTGAAGATGCGTCCGGCCTACCATAACGATGTCGCGATAGGCCTTCGCCTTTGCCTCCAGCACTTCGCGGAGCTCACTCACAGCGGGAAGCAACGCGTTCTCAATTGCTTCGACAGCGGCGATGTGCATCGCCGTCGGAAACGTATCGTTCGATGATTGGCTGTGGTTGACATCGTCGTTGGGGTGAATCGGCTTCTTCGAGCCAACCTCGCCGCCCGCAAGCTGGATTGCGCGATTGGCGATCACTTCGTTCGCGTTCATGTTGGTCTGGGTGCCGGAGCCTGTCTGAAATACAACCAGCGGGAACTCGCTGTCCAGATGGCCGTCTATTACTTCCCGTGAGGCGCGCACGATGAGGTCGACTTTTTCCTTCGGAAGCTGGCCCAGCTCGCCATTGGCTAGGGCGGCACATTTCTTCAAAACACCGAAAGCGCGGATAACAGGGCGTCCCCACCGAAAACGCTCCACCCCGATAAGGAAATTCGTGTGGGACCGCTGGGTCTGGGCGCCCCAAAGATGATCGGCCGGGACCTCAACATCTCCGAGCGCGTCTTCCTCAATACGAAAGGAATGAGTTGTCGTCTCGCTGATCGCCATCGCAGGACCTCCCGCTTCGATGTATGTCTGCCGAATATTTAATCTTTGCGTTCGTACGACTCATACACGGGTTCCCATATGTTCGCATCGAGTTCGCGCTTCAGGGCAACTTCGTCGGCCACCTGAGCCTGCTCGTCTTGAATCGCCTGCTTCCCTACGGCCAATGCGATCAGGCGACCGAGATTGCGTGCTACCGAAATTGCCGGCAGCAGATCACCCTCCTTGTTTGTCTGCGTGGGCAGGTGACGAATCAATTCTGTAGCGGCTGCCTTGACCATCGTATCGGTGACGCGCCTTGCCCGGGAGGCAATGATTCCAAGAGCAAGCCCGGGAAAGATGTAGGAGTTATTGGTCTGCGCGATATGGATCTTCTTTCCTCCAACATCTACCGGTTCAAATGGACTGCCGGTGCCGATCAACGCGCGCCCCTCGGTCCAGTCCATCAGATCCTGCGGCGTGGCTTCACTGCGCGATGTAGGGTTCGACAGCGGAAAGATAACGGGCCGGGCCGTGTGCTTCGCCATCTCGCGCACCGCCGCTTCGGTAAAAGCTCCTCGCTGGCCGGACACTCCGATAAGCACCGTAGGCTTCGCATTGCGGACCACATCGAGAAGGGTGATTTCTTCGCCCTGTGATCTCCAACCCTGCACTTCCGCTTCCTTGCGCGCGTAGGGCAATTGCTCGGGTCGCACATCCTTACCATTCTCTGTGATGAGGCCGTAGCGATCGATCGCATAGAAGCGTCTACGCGCCTCCTCCGCGGAAAGACCTTTATCTTCGATAAACTGCGCCAGCAGATTGGTGATGCCCAAGCCTGCGCTTCCGAAGCCAACAACCACGATCTTTTGCTGCTCCAGCGGAATGCCGGTGACGTTGATCGCAGAGATCAACGTCGCGGCCGCTATAGCCGCAGTCCCCTGAATATCGTCGTTGAAGGTGCAGAGCTGCTCTCTGTAACGGGCCAGAAGTCGGGCGGCATTCGAGCCGGCGAAGTCCTCCCATTGCAATAAAATGTGCGGCCAGCGCGCCTTGACGCTATTCACAAACACATCTACGAAATCGTCATACTCCTGGCCGCGCACCCGGTGATGTCTCCATCCGATGTAGATTGGACTCTTCAACCGGTCTTCATTGTCTGTTCCCACATCGAGCAGAATCGGAAGACAATGCTCCGGATAAATTCCGCCGAGCGCGGTGTAAAGGGCCATCTTTCCGATTGGAATACCCATTCCGCCTGCGCCCTGATCGCCCAGGCCAAGAATTCGTTCGCCATCGCTGACCACAATGCATTTAATAGCGTCGTAGCGGGAGTGGCTCAGGATCTGAGTGATACGATCTTTGTTCGGATAGCTGAGGAACAAGCCTCGCGGTTTTCTCCATATTTCGCTGAAGCGCTGGCAGCCTTCGCCCACCGTTGGCGTGTACACCAGAGGCAGCATCTTTTCGACATTCCGCACTACAAGCGCATAGAAGAGCGTCTCGTTCGTATCCTGCAGGTCGCGGAGAAAGGCGTATTGATTGAAGGGAGTCGATTGGTTCTCCAGCGCCTGCATCCGGCGCTCCACCTGTTCATCGAGAGTTCCGACATGCGGCGGCAGCAGACCATGCAGGTAAAATATGTCGCGTTCGTGGTCGGTGAAGGCCGTTCCCTTGTTGAGACGTGGAGAATTGATCAGGTTGAATCCGCAAAGCGAGACCTGACGCACCTTTTCGAGGGCTGTCGTTTGCAATTGCGCAGTCATCGTATTCCTCCTGAAACCGGTTATGCTTCCTCAGCGCATAAGGTTGGTTTTTGCAAGGTCGATCACTTCATCGCCCCGCCCACTCAGCACGGCGCGAATCATATAGAGACTGAAACCCAGGGCTTGTTCAAGGCTGATCGTTGGCGGCATCGAAAGCTCCTGCCGGTTCACCACCACCTCAGCCAGCGCTGGACCATCGTGCGCGAGCGCGCTGCTCAGGGCTGGACGCAGTTCTTCCGGCTTCTCTGCGCGAACGCCAAAGATATTAGCCGATTCAGCCAGCTTCGTAAAATTCGGGTTGACCAGGTCCGTGCCGTAATCGACTAGCCCCGCCGCTTTCATCTCCAGTTCCACGAAGCCGAGAGAGCCGTTATTGAACACCACCAGCTTCACCGGCAGGTTGAGCTGGCGGAGTGTGAGGATGTCGCCAAGCATCATTGCCAGGCCGCCATCTCCGGATAGCGTAATGACCTGCCTGCCTGGATGGCTGGCCTGCACGCCGATGGCTTGTGGCAGAGCATTCGCCATTGAGCCGTGATTAAAGGAGCCCAGCAACCTGCGCTTGCCGTTCATATGAAGGTAGCGCGCGGCCCAGACAGTAGGCGTACCCACATCGCACGTAAACACGGCATCTTCTGCCGCAAGCTCATCCAGAATCTTGGCGACGTATTGCGGATGAATCGGCGTTCGTCCCGGCTCACCGACGGCGAGGTCATCGAGACCTTTGCGCGCATTCTTGTAGTGGTTGAGGCATAGGTCGAGATAGGAGCGGTCGGTCTTGCTCTCAATCTGCGGAGTCAATACCTCCAGCGTGTCCTTTACATTTCCCATCAGGCCCAGGTCAACCGGAGTGCGCCGTCCTATCTGCTCGCCGAGCCTGTCCACCTGAATGATCTTGGCGCTCTTCGGGTAGAACTGCTGATAGGGGAAATCCGTTCCCAGCATGAGCAGCGCATCGCAGTTCATCATGGCGTGGTAGCCGGATGAGAAACCCAGCAATCCGGTCATCCCCACGTCATAAGGGTTGTCGTACTCGATAAACTCCTTGCCGCGCAGCGCATGGACAATCGGCGACTTTAACTTTTCGGCGATGGCAACAAGTTCGCTGTGTGAGCCTTCACAACCCGCGCCGCCAAGAATGGTCACCCTGCGTGCGTTGTTAAGCATATCGGCTGCCCTGCGAACTTCATTTTCTGATGGAAAAAGGACCGAGGCGGAATCCTCGATGCCGAGCGAAAGCGCGGGCGCGGAGCATTCGCGCAGCGCCACATCGCCGGGAATAATGACCACGGCGACGCCACGCTTCAGCAGCGCCGTACGCATCGCGATTCCCAGTACTCGCGGCATCTGCTCCGCCTGCGAAACCAGCTCGCAGTAGTAGCTGCAATCTTTGAACAGTTGCTCAGGATGTGTCTCCTGAAAGTAGCCGCTTCCAAGCTCATGACTTGGAATCTGCGCGGCAATGGCAAGCACCGGCACACGATTTCGGTGACAATCGAACAGGCCGTTAATGAGATGAAGATTGCCCGGGCCGCAACTGCCGGCACAGACCGCAAGCTCTCCTGTAAGATGCGCCTCCGCGCCGGCGGCAAATGCAGCTGCCTCTTCATGCCGCATATGCAGCCAGTCGATCTTGCCCTGGCGGCGGATCACATCGGTCAGCCCGTTCAGGCTGTCGCCAACAACTCCATAGATCCGCGTCACGCCTGCATTCACTAATGTTTCGATGAAGATGTCGGCTATTCTTTTTGCCATATGCTGTCTCCCAGGCTTGAACTTTGGTGCTCTCTCCGTCGGAAAACGGTCGTGGTCGGATGTGGCCGGTCATGCATGCTCTCGCATGGTGCCGGCCAGGACTTCGGGACTCAGGCAATTTGAAGCTACCTTGCCACCAGTCTGTTCATCGTTTTACTCCCAAATCTGGTTTCATGGAATTAGGAGATCTCAGTGTTTCTATCCGCTGCTGCTCTCATAAGGCTAGAGCACTCAGACTGCGAGTTGATGTCAAGAAAGTGAATTCAGGCCGGCCAGGAATCAGGAAGAAGAACCTGGAAGATAAGCAAAACAAACCGCTGCCGAATGTGATGCCCGGAGCGCTTCCGCCATCCTAACAAGGGACCATGCAGTCAAACCGCTACAAGCTTGTAGCCATATTTACTGTCGCTTGATCTGGCTCGGTCTCGCCATCGCTGTGGGTCACGGCGAAGCTTGTCAAGCCCCTCGACCTGGTCCGATCGGCGTAACTCACTGCAGAATAGCAACTTACCTCATCATAATCGTTGGCGTACTATTTACCCGAAATTGCTATCATGGATATAAGGAATCAAAAACCAAACGATTGGAAGGCTGGGGCGAGGGAAAAAACACCAATCCCCCGCTAAGTGATTGAAAACACTAGAATGAGGTTAACCTTCGTAGAATCAGTGCGATAGCCGGGGATCATTCCCTCGTAAAGTATTGAAAAATATAAAAAGCGGGAGTGATGCAGGGGGGAGGGGGGTATCCCACCCCGGTAGTGAAGCGCATTCCGGAACTTCGGGGGAAAAGGTCAGCTATGACGAGAAATTCCCGAGCCTGGTTCCAGCTAAAAGGTCTTCAGAAACTCGATCAGATCACGCTTTTCCTGATCGCTGAGCGGTGCTTCCTCGGCAAAATAGCTCGTCCCGAAATAGTGTCCGCGGTTCACGATGAAATCGGGACATTTGTTCAATGCAAGCATCGGCTGCACAAGATTTGCAAAGACCTTTCGCGCATCGTCATCCGTCGCATTTCTGGGCAGAGCATCGAGATCGTGTTTCAGCTTGAGCAGAAGTTTTAAGACCGTCTCCTCGCGTTGCCTCTTCTCGGCGTCATTCGCCGGTTCGCCGAGCAGATCGAAATTCGCCAGCAGGTCCACAGGCGTGCCTGCGGGAATAGGACCCAGTTGCACTCCGCCCTCGCCAAATATGGCAGGGAAAAACCTTTGTCCTGGTCCAATCAGAGGCTTCAGGTAATCGGGTAAATAGCCGCCGGGAATGCGCAAATAGCTGGTCTGCGTTGTGCGATCGATCAGACCGGGAATTTTGTCGCCCAGCACGGGATCTTTATCGCGCTTCTCCGGCCAGAGAAGCTTCTCGATCGCGTCCTGAAATGAGGCCATGCGCGCAGAAACCGAGGGACTGGGATTAAAATTGCCGATCGTGTTGTTTTGCAGAAACGGCGCCGTCGACCATACGCTGATCAGCGATGCCGGCCGCGTGTAGCCGCGTCCGCCTGCGGGCATTGTGTACGAGCCCGGCTTGCCCGTATATGGGTCATAGACCGTTATCGTTCCCACAGACGGCAAATCTTTGTAAGACTGCGATGAAAAGTTGTCCCAGATATTTCCCGCGATCGCATTTGTAGCAAGCGGGCTGCACGCGTTCGTCTGAAGCAGCGTGACAGGAACACGCATGTCCGTCGAAAGATAGTTGTCCTTGAGGAAGTCTTTCTGCAGAACTATTTTGCGCATGGCGGATTTGAATGCATCTGTCTTTGTCCATGCCCAATACTTGTTCCAGCAGGTCAGATAGCCCTTGCCCGCGCAGCCGCCAGGATCGACGCCCGCAGCAGGCGCGGGAATCTTGCTGGAATGGCAGCGCGCGCACCGATCGGCAAACACGGTAGCTCCATGCTGCAATACCTTTTGATCTTTCGTAAGATACGCCGCGCCGCCCGGAGCATCTTTGAGCAGATGCGGCTCAGTGCTCTTCAAAAAGAACAAGGCCATGTCCGGCGTCTGTTGCTCCGTGGCCTCCCAATATGCGGAGTTCTTGTTGGCGACAGAGATTTCGATTGGCGTGATCGGCTCGCCTCCAACGAGCACGCGAAAATGCAGCAGCCACTCTTCGCTGAAGAGACCGATATTGAGGTAGACGCGATTCAGCGCGCCCAAAGCGCCGACCGAATCAGATCCGTCTTTGAGGATGCGCGCCGTCCACACTGTATTCGGAGGCTGGAAGAACTGCGTCAGTTCGCCCTCGTGGACGAAATCGTTGAACTGCTTATTATTGAGCTCCCCTCCAGCAAGTGTCTCTTTACCCCATCGCCTGGCGACGTCCAAACGGGCGCCGAGCCCGTAAACTGCGTTCATCGAACGAGGATTGTTGATGTTGTCCGACGAGATCAACGAAGTATCGAGTGTGCCTGGCCGCGCCGTATGGAAAAGCTGGTATGGGAAGCTGCTCCCATCCGGCTTCCACACGAAGATGCGATCCACCCAGAAGTACTGCGCGCCCACGTTTGAACTGAGGTTCTCCCACTTCGGATTTTCGGGATCGTCCGGCGGCTTGATGGGGTTCGGCCCAACATGGCAAAAAGCGCAGGACATGCCCACGCGATATGGCCTGATCAGGTTCTTGTCGTTGTAATAGCTCGGATCTTCATAATAACGCTTCGGGTCCCACCGCTTCGCGGCTGCCGTATCGAAATCAGGATTCGGAAAGAGGCGCAGACCCACAATTCCCGTGGGATAACCGTAATAAGAACCTACAGGCACAGTGCCGCCGCGCGCGCCGATCTTTACGCCCGGGTATTTCTGCTCATTTTCAAACGGATCGGGCGGACAATTCGCGCTTCGCTGATCGAGCCATAATCCGAAATGTTGCGCATCGGGCCCGGTGGCTTTTTGAAAACACGGTTCGTTGATGAGGCCCAGATAATTCCAGCGATTGTCCCGGCTGTATTGGTAACCCGGATAGGAAGATATGGTCTTCAGCAGATCGAGCGTGCCAACACTGGCGGTTGCCATTGTGTCCCAGAAACGGTCATCTCCTCCCGTCCATACCATCCACATGTTGCGTCCCTTGATCTCATCCGAGGTCAAAGCGGTGCCGCCATCCATTTCATGAAAATAATCTTCGTCAGCAGCAGGAAATGACGACGCGGAACGGCCTGCGCTGCGGGCTTCGTCCAGCACCTCACCCGGTTGTGGCGTGTGTTTACAGCCAGTGGGCAAAGCAAGACAAAGAAGAACCCCAGCCATCCAAGCGCGAGAAGAGTGGAATAGAGTCATCGTCATCTTCTCAAGACTCCTGTTTTGAAGCACAAACATGGTTCATGGTGAAGCGCTGCGGCGGATAGTTTCACTTGCTGCTTTATGGGCGTGGATGGTACCACAGCGCATCCAGTGGGTTACAGCAGAAATTACTGCGGGAATCGCTCTGAGCCATCCGGTTCAACATGCGGGACATGATTCATCGCCTGCCGAAGCGCTGAAAGCTGGGTATAGATAAGTTTTCTGGCACGGTTCTGGTTTCCCAAAGGCCGATGCGTCGCCGTAGTGTGCCATGGGTTGTAAGACAACACATTGGCAAACGCAAGCTGCTCCGGCGAGTCAAATCGCTGGCGGGGAATATGAATCTTCGCAATGGGAACAAAGGGGGACAGCGTCTCTGGCCATTCGATCGATGCATCCTCAACCGGCATGCGGCGCGGATTCGTTTGCGCCTGGATCAGGAAATCCAGTTCTACGTCCTCACTGTCGAGCCGCATCGCCAAAGACTGGCGAAGCCAGTCAGCAGGCGGGTTCCATGGGATTCTCGTCTTGTGATTCGAGGTCGGCCGCACAGAATATTTCACGGCCATCCCGTCGCCGCAAAGATAGGGAACGCAGCTCCAATACTGGACTTCCAACGGGCTCCGGTTCATTCTGGCGTACAGGCCCTGCATGGCCATGTCCAGCAGATGTGAATCGAATGGCTTGAGGAAGTAAAACACTGGCGTTCTGGCATAGATTTCTCGCTGCAGATTGAGGTTCTCTTTTGTATTCGGAGTAGTAAATGTAGGACAACTGATGCCAAGAAAGTCCTGCGTCCACTTTTCATCATCCAGAAGCTTGTCTCCAGCTAGGCCCATGATCTTGACGCCGATACTGAGAATGCCGGCATCGGCAACATCAGGCGGCGAAAGCGGGCCTGGTCCTGAAAACCTGACCCATGCCGGATAAGTTTTCGATTCAGCAAACATACCTTTTCTAAAGACTGCCGGTATATCGGCCGGAACACAGAATTCTGCGCGAACCACGCCGTACGTTTTGGTATTTCCCGCCCGTTCGGCAACGCGGCCTTGATATTCGCGTTTCGTGAACTCTTTCATCTGTTCGGTGATAGCGGCGGCAATTTCCGCTTCATCGGCTTCTAGAACCTCCTGACACAGCTGTGTCTCAGGATTTTTGTGAAGCAGCCGCAGAAAGAACTGCACAATATCGACGAGAGGGCGCTGCAAAAGCGCATTGAAGCTGTCGCGAAAATAAGGATCGACGCGATGTTCCAATGTCACAAGATCGAGAATTGCGTCGTTAATGCGCGGACCAAGAGGCATCGCTTATCCTCTCCCCGGAAAGATCAAAGCAGGTCAATAAAGCAGATCAATGGAGTGCAATTCTATCGCGAACAGGAGCGATCCTGAATAGCTTCTCTAAGCTTGAAAAACTAAACAGTTCATCCGGAGCATTTTCTTATAGCATGCTGGAGACCCCAAACTTCGATGAACACTAATCACCAGGCGCAAGACTCGTGGGACTACATCGTCGTTGGCTCCGGCGCTGGTGGCGGCACTGTAGCCGCCCGTCTGGCAGAAGCGGGTCACAGGGTGCTTCTTCTCGAAGCAGGCGGCGACGCAAAACAGCTGCCAAAAGATGACGCCAGTCTATCCGGTGCAAACCGCCTCCCCGACGACTATGACGTGCCATGTTTTCATCCCTTCGCTTCAGAAAACGAAGCCATGCGCTGGGACTTCTTTGTCCGCCACTATGGCGATTCCGAGGTGCAACAACTCGATCCGAAGTATAGTGAGTTTTACGATGGCCAGCGGGTCGACGGCGTTCTTTATCCGCGCGCTGGAACCCTTGGCGGCTGCACTGCGCACAACGCCATGATCTTCATCTACCCGCACGATGCCGACTGGGACGGCATCGTCGCGCTCACCGGAGATAAATCATGGAACTCTCGAAAAATGCGGCGTTATTTCGAGCGCCTGGAAAATTGCCATCACCGCTGGCCTTATCGCCTGCTGGCAAAGCTGGGCATTAATCCTACACGTCACGGATGGAATGGCTGGCTGCATACCGAGTGCGCTATTCCGATCTCAGCTCTGCTTGAAAAGGATTTGTGCAGCGTCCTGCTGGCGTCGATCAAACAGGCAGTGGAAGCTATCGGTTATGAAGTCGACCAGGCGCAGTGGTCGCTCGAAAGCATGCTGGATCCAAACGACTGGCGCACCGTAAAGGTTGATTCCATTGGCTTGCGCTATATGCCGCTGACGACGAAAAACCATGCCCGGATGGGCACGCGCGAGCGCGTGCTGGAAGTGTCCGCAAAGCTTCCAGACCGATTGCGGATCGAGATGAATGCTCTCGCCACTCGAGTCCTGCTCGATGAGAATCAACGCGCAGTTGGCGTGGAGTATCTCAAGGGCGCGCGGCTCTATCGGGCCCATGCCCATCCGAATCCCACACCCGGCGTCCAATGCGAAGCATACGCCCGGCGTGAGGTCATCTTAGCGGGAGGCGCTTTCAATACCCCGCAGCTTCTTATGCTGTCTGGCATAGGTCCGTCTGAAGAGCTGCTGCGCCATGGCATTCCCGTCCGGGTCGATCTGGCTGGAGTCGGCAAGAACCTGCAGGATCGTTACGAGATCGGCGTGGTGAACCGCATGAATTTCGCCGAATGGGCGGTCTTCGAAGGTGCAAAGTTCAGCAAGGGCGACCCTCAATATGAGTGCTGGAGCCAGAACAGGGACGGTGCTTACACGACAAACGGCACGGTGCTCTCGCTGTTTAAGCGCTCTGCGCCGGAGCGTCCCCTGCCTGACCTGTTCTGTCTGGCAGTGCTCGGCCGCTTCGAGGGCTATTTTCCCGGCTACTCCCAGCTATTCGCAACCAACCGCAACTACCTGACATGGGCCGTGCTCAAAGCGCACACGAATAACCGCGCCGGTGAAGTGACGCTTCGCTCTTCAGACCCGCTCGACATGCCGGAGATCAATTTCCGCTACTTTGAAGAAGGCACGCCGGATGGTGGCGAGGACATCAATTCCGTAGTCGATGGCATCCGGTTTGTCCGTGAGCTGACCGGCCAGCTGCGCCAGAAAAACATCATCGCCGAAGAAACACTTCCCGGCGAGCCACTCCAATCTGATGAGGAATTGCGCCAGTATATTCGCAGAAACGCGTGGGGGCACCACGCATCCTGCACCTGCGCCATTGGTTCGCGAGAGAACAGAGGCGTGCTCGACAGCCGCTTCCGCGTGCACGGAACAAAAGGCTTGCGGGTGGTAGACGCATCAGTATTCCCGCGCATTCCGGGGTTCTTCATTGTCTCGGCTGTCTACATGATCGGAGAAAAGGCCGCGGATGCCATCCTTGAAGATTCCAGGTTCGCTTGAAATCTTTCGATTGACAAGTTGCGGCTCCCCAACGATATTGGACTGCAATTCATAGCGCAGTCTGCAACGCACTAGAGCTGAGCCGCACTATTCCCGACAGAGTATTGCTGTTTGCCGGATGCCTCCGGATTCCGAGGAGTTCAGTCTATGCCGTATACCGCTGCTCAATTGCTGGGCATGTCCCAGAAAGACCTTGATGATCTGTTCGCATTGAGCCCATCCGGGGACATTCCCAACGGCGAGGCGAATGGGACGGCGATTATTGCTCCCGGCACGACTTATACAGAAGAGATTGCTACGTTCATCAATCACTTTGCCTGGCAAGGAAAGACCTTCGACGCCGCCAGCGGTACGCTGCGCAACCGCATCCTTCCTTTCGGAATGAACGCGATCATTGCCAAAGTATACAAAGGGCAAAGCTGGTTTGATGGCAAGGAATGCATCGTTCTGGACTACTCCGAAACCTCTTTGCTGGCACATTGGATTCGCGACGAAATTCGCCTGATTAGTCCCGGCATGTATCTGGGAATCGTCTACTGGAATAAGAGCAAGCTGATTAACTTTGCCCTTCAGTTTCCGGAGCAATGATTCCGCAATCGCATTTGACGGTGGTGGCGCCCATCGCCGATGGGCGCGTGGATGATCTGAGAAGCCTGCTTCTTTCCATGAACCGGCTGCCCGGCGTTGCTGATCCTGAGAACGCGCTCATTCCTTTCGGACACCTCGAAGAAGTGCATTTCGCTCGCTTCCTGGTACTCGAAGATCCGACACTTCAGGACGTTCGCGTGTACAACCTTCCCCCGCCTGCATATCCCGTCTATCTGGCGTTTCTTTGCGACTTCGACGGCCCGCTGGATGATTTTCTTCTAAAGCTCACAAACTGCGCCGCCGTCGGATTAACCCGCATTTTCGAGCATTGCGAGGGCTTCTCGCGCAAGGTGAACCTGCTTGCATGGATGAAGGAGCAAAACCGGGATCCGGCGACCGCGTATGTGAACTGGCTGGGCAGGACAATGCTGCAGGTTCGCGAAGAAGAGCAGCTCCTGTTGTCAATTCGAGGATGGCTCGACGCCGACAGCTCCCGCGGTAAATTGGCACCACGTCAGTTACAGAATGAATTGCGCGCGTACATCACGGCAGAAAAAAGCGCGGGACGTCTCTCGCTGACGCCTGAGCCTGCAACTCCAATTACCTGGGAGTTGAAGAATATCGCCCACCTGATCGCTGTTCCGCTGCTGTTACTGCTGCTTCTGCCATTTCTAATCCTTTATGCGCCTGTGTTTGTAATTCAGCTGCGCCGCCGCGAACGAAGCGATCCGGAGATTGCTCCTCGTCCCGATCCCGTTTATGTAAATAAGCTCTCCGCTCTTGAGGATTACGATGTCACCAACCAATTCACCGCCTTTGGCAGCGTGAAACCCGGTCTCTTTCGCCGCTGGACCCTGATTTACATTCTCTGGATTATCAATTACACAACGCGACACATCTTCAATCGCGGACGGCTGGCGCGCGTAAGCACGATCCATTTTGCAAGATGGGTCTTCCTCGACGACAAAAAACGGCTCTTCTTCGCGAGTAATTACGACGGGAGCCTGGACAGCTACATGGATGACTTCATCAACAAAGTCGCCTTCGGCCTGAATGTTGTCTTCAGCAACGGAATCGGATACCCAACCACGAACTGGCTGGTTCTGGACGGGGCCAAGGATGAACAAAAATTCAAATACTACATCCGGCGGCATGAGTTACCGACTGAGGTCTGGTACAACGGGCATCCTGGCTTAACAGCGCTTGATCTGCAACGAAACTCGCTGATCCGCCAGGGGCTTGAAACGCCGGACATGTCCGATTCACAACTGCGGCAGTGGGTGCAGCTTCTTTAAGAAGGTTTGCTATGGCCAAGCCATCTCCGGTCGACTTCGCGGACATACAAGGTCTGGTGCGCTTCGGGTATGGAGCGCTGACAGAAGCTTCGTTCCTTTTGTTACGAATCCGAGACGCGGCAGCTGCGCGGGCGTGGCTTGCATCTGCGCCTGTATCCAATGCGGTCATGCTGGCAAAAGCCCCGGATACCGCATTACAGGTAGCGTTCACATGCGAAGGCCTGCGCGCACTGGGGCTTGGGGAAGATATTCTCGCCGGATTTTCTGCCGAGTTCTATTCGGGAATGTCCAGAGACGCGAGCCGCTCGCGACGATTAGGGGATGCGGGCGCAAATTCACCAGAATATTGGCAATGGGGCGGCCAAGACAGGAATCCTGATCTCGTCGTCATGCTCTATGCGCGTGAAAATCAGCTCGACGGTTGGTCGCAGACGGTCCGAGGACAGCAATGGGAAGACGCTTTTGATGTGCTGGATTCGCTTCCCACCTCGAATTTGTTCGGGGTTGAACCTTTCGGCTTTACGGACGGAGTCAGCCAGCCGACGCTTGACTGGGAGCGGGAACGCGAGGTGAGCGGCGATGAGCTTGTCTACGGAAACCGAGTAGCTCTTGGCGAGTTTCTTCTCGGCTATCCCAATGAGTACAACAAATACACGGACCGCCCTCTTTTGCCCGCTGGCGGCGATGCCGTCTCGACTCTACCAACCGCTGAAGATCAGCCACAGTTGCGCGACCTCGGAAAGAATGGGACATATCTCGTCTTTCGTCAGCTTGCGCAGGACGTGCGAGGATTCTGGCAGTTCATGGACCGGCAGACGAACTCCGATCCGCAAACTCGCCTGGAACTGGCGGAAGCATGTGTCGGCCGCAAGCAGGATGGCCAGCCGCTGGTCGAGTTAAGTGACCAGCCAATCGAAGGAATCGACAAACACAACGCAGCTATTAATGGATTTACTTTTGACGCTGATCCCACCGGATTGCGCTGCCCGCTGGGCGCTCACATTCGACGAGCCAACCCGCGGACTACCGATCTACCCGGCGCCAGCGACAATCCGTTCTCCAAACTTGAGCATACCCTCGGCTTCGGAGAAAGCTCATATGGCAAAGATGTGATTGCATCCACACGCTTTCATCGCCTGCTTCGCCGCGGACGCGAATACGGTCCCGGCTTATCAACCGACGATGCCCTGCAGCCGGCTCCGCCCAATGACGCTCTGAGAGGAATACACTTCATCTGTCTGGGCGCGAACATCTCCCGTCAGTTTGAATTCGTGCAAAGCGCCTGGGTGATGAGCAGCAAATTTGCAGGGCTCTGGGGGGAAAGCGATCCGCTCTTAGGGAATCGTGAGCCGATTCCCGGGTGCCCAATCACCAACACTTTTTCACTGACACAAAGAGATGCGGTAAAACGCCACATAACCGCACTGCCGCAGTTCATCACAGTTCGCGGCGGAGCCTACTTTTTCATGCCAGGCATTCGCGTTGTGCGATTTCTTGCCCAGATATAAGCTACATACTCCATAGCGCGAAATCCGGAAACAGTGCGAGCTGGAGGAGGATAGGTAGCAGCCAGCAAGCACTTAATTGTTAGGTGGTGTTGGCCCACTATCGATCATGGGGTTCTCTTCGGTTACAAGAACTTTATGAAATAACCACTTAGGGTCGCAGTGCAATATCTCTGCAATCCGGGTTCGCAGCTCATCGCTCGGTTCCCGGAATCCATTGATGATCTTGCTGAGGTGAGCTTCGTCGATTCCGAGCATCTTTGCCATTCTGTTTTGACGAAGGCCACTGGTGTAGATTCTCAGCTTTAAATTCGGATAAATGTCACGTTGAATTGGCACAGTTATTGTCCGCACTCTGTTCTTGCCTCAGGAACCGACTTGAGCAGACGGCACCTCGCTCTCTTCACTAAGCAATCGGTGCGCCAAAGCTCTGAAACCCGCGCTTCGTCAACATTTTGTTGCACTTCGGAGTCAGACAAATACTCTTCTCGTTCCGGCTTTTTGCTAATTGTTTCCAAAAAGGTGAAAAGGTTCCGCAAAGTTAAACCCGTCTGCCTTCTGGTATTTGGCCCCTGGAACAGGGCAGCGATTAGAACCCGTCGATGCTTGCCAGATATGGGGTGAAGACGGGCGCTGGAAACCGCAAAATGTTCAGGACCACGCCTCAAAACGAGTAACTTACTTTAGGCATTTGGCGAATTGAAGCGTAGAAAACAATGGTAATCAATGTCAAAAGAAAGGTTGTTCCATCACCAAGAATGGAACAGTATGGAGGCAGGCAAATTGTTGTCAGACGCGTCGCCAAAAGTTGTTGGTAGTACGTCCCTCGGATTTGAAGGCAATTGTCTGCAATTGGCATGTCACCTGTCTGCCGCAAACCAGTGCGGTAATGCAGGTTTTCACTAACTCCAACACTTGCGGGTAGACGACTATGTTAGGCGAGATTGTGGTAATTGGGGAAAATAGCCCCGTACATGCCTGCCTGAACCAGACACTTGGCAACGGGAGCTATCGCCTGCTCTCGATGAAGGATGCTGCGATAGCCATCCCTTATCTTAGAGACCCATGCTGCAAAGCGCTGGTCGCGCTTTTCTCCAATGTGACGATGCGGCGTGAACAGGATTTCACTGCGCTGTCAGAGATTTCGGCCATCCATCCGCATCTGCAGATTCTGCTGCTCCCTGAAAATGCGAGGAGCCTGCCCAGCGATCTTCCCGTACGCAATGGGAATGTCCGCATGATTCAGAAGTCCGCATCGGTGGACGGCTTAATGCAGGCAGTGCTGCATGCCGCGAAAACGGCGGGCATCCTGGAAGAGAAGGCACGCCACGAAGACAAGAATACAGTCGCCGGGGATTCTGTAGCAGAAGGCTCGGCCTTGTTCTCGACGGCATTTCTCACGCGTGTTGGAATGGCGGATGTGCCGGTTCTGCTTCAGGGAGAAACGGGCGTTGGCAAGGAAGTGATAGCGCGGCGTTTGTGCGCCTGTTCTCCTCGCGCGAATAAGCCATTTCTTAAGTTGAATTGCGCCGCTCTGCCTTCTGAACTGGTCGAGAGTGAGCTGTTCGGCTACGAGAAGGGCGCATTCACTGGAGCGGTCGTCGACAAGCCAGGGAAGTTTGAGATCGCGCAGGGCGGGACAATCCTGCTGGACGAAATTGGCGATATGGACATCCGCCTCCAGGCGAAGCTGCTTCAGGTCTTACAAGATGGCGAAATACAGCCGCTAGGCAGCAGCAGGATGGTTAAAGTCGATGTGCGCGTGCTCGCTGCAACACACTGCGATCTACGGCGGGCGATTGAGCATGGCGCCTTTCGCGAAGACCTCTATTACCGCTTGAATGTCATAAACATCACCATTCCGCCATTGCGCGAACGGAAGAACGAAATTATCCCGTTGGCGGAAGTCTTGTTGCGCAGGCATGTGCGTCCGGGAGCGGTGGCGCCTGAAATCTCAGAGGAACTGCAGCAGGTCATGCTCGAATACCGCTGGCCCGGAAATGTCCGTGAGCTTGAAAACATCATGCGGCGCTTTCTCGTCTATCAGGATTCATCTATGCTGGTCCATGAGTTGACTGAGGCGATTTGCTGCTCCGGTCCCAAGCCGGTGGCCGCCTTAAACCACCATCGTGCGACCTCCGCAGGCAATGATTCCTCCATTAATCGTCTGGCTGAGCAATCTCGCATCGCTGAATCCAGGCTGTTGCTGGAAGCCCTTGAAGCGACGCGATGGAATCGGCGCCAGGCAGCCGCCAAATTGAACCTGGAATATCGCGCATTCCTTTATAAGCTGCAGAAGTATGGAATTGCCGACAAGCGAGAGAAAGCTAAATACGTTTCCTAACTAGAGAAAATCCGTAAGCATCGTATCCCGGATTAACGGCATCCACAGCCATAGAGAGAGCAATTCCACCAAAAGGTGGAAACCAAAACCCGCCATGCTGCTCAAGACGATATCTTTTTACTTTCGTACTCTGTAGATGTCTCTTGAAAAGCACAAACCTCCTAACCCCAATCTTCCGCAGAGATTGGGGCTTTCTTTTTCTGCTCAATGTTTCCATGTATTGGTAATCTGCTGCACCATCAGCATTCCAGACAATATCGTTACGATGATCGCCGTCAGCCATGCCGCTGCATTGAACCAGTGAGAATTCACATGCCTTCCCATCAGATCCTTGCGATTGATGAGCAGCAACATGAAAACGATCACGATCGGCAACAAAATGCCGTTCAGTGCCTGGGAAAAGATGGAGAATTGCACGAGCGGGAAATCCGGAATAAGCACCACCGCAGCCCCACCCACAATCAGGAACGTGTAAAACCAGTAAAAAAAAGGAGCCTGCCCGAAACTCTTGTCTATTCCTGATTCAAAGCCGAGACCTTCACAAACGGTATAAGCAGTGGAGAGCGGCAACACTGAGGCCGCAAAGAAAGACGCATTAAAGAGCCCGAAGGCAAAGAGCAGGAAGGCATACGCTCCCGCCAGGGGTTTCATGGCCTCTGCCGCGTCAGCTGGCATGGCAATGTTTCCTATCCCGTGCGCCCAGAGCGTTGCAGCACACGCAACGATGATGAACCATGCAACGATGTCTGTGAAAATCGAGCCGATAATCACGTCAAGCCGCGAAGCCGCGTAGTTCCTGATGCTGACGCCCTTCTCGACAATCGAAGACTGCAGATAAAACTGCATCCACGGGGCAATCGTTGTCCCAATCACGCTCACCACCATGAATACGTAATCGTGCTGGCTCCAGAACGCTCTTGGCGGCAACTTGACTGTCGCGACCATGGCGGTATGCCAACTGGGCCCGGAAAGCACGCCTGTAATGATGTACGCAATGTAAAAAACGGACGCAGTCAGAAAAATCTTTTCGACGCTTTTGTAATCACCTCGAACCGCCAATAGCCACACCAGCACCGCGCATATCGGCACAGCGATGTATTTCGAAAGGTGAAAAAGTTGAAGGCTGCCCGCAATGCCGGCAAATTCGCCAATGATATTGCCGAAGTTCACGATGACCAGCAGGACCATGACGATGAAAGTCATGCGCAGGCCGAACTCTTCACGGATGAGATCGCTCAATCCCTTGCCGGTAACAACGCCCATGCGCGCGCACATCTCCTGCACCACAATGAGCGCCAGTGTGATGGGAATCATCGTCCAGAGCAGCCAATATCCGAACTGCGCGCCAGCCTGCGAGTAGGTGAGGATTCCGTTCGGGTCGTTGTCTACGTTTGCCGTAATGAAGCCCGGTCCAAGCACAGCCAGGAACAGTAATATCCGGGTTCTCCAACGTTTCAGCATGCAGGGTTTCGCTTCTCTTATCTACATTTCAAGGAATTTGAGGGAGTGTTTCTATGGCGAACATATCACGCGCCAGCAATGGCCAGAGTATCTGCCAAACTTCTTTATATCTTGTCTCTCAGGAAGGCTATGACGTGATCGGCTTCGACAACGCCCACCAGCCGCTCTTTATCGTCCACCACAGGCAAAGCACGCAGGTTGTATTTGTCGAAGAGCTCTGCGACGACGTTCTGGTGAGCGTGCGCTTCGCATGAAATGAAGTGCGGCTCCCCGAGCACAGCCAGCCTGGTTTCCGGCTTCGCCAGAATCATTCGGCCCAGCGGCACAACCCCTTTCAGAATCTCCCGCTCGTCCACCAGGTATATCTCGGTAATGGTTTCGGGATCGCCTTCAAAAGTCCGCAGCGCCTCAACTCCGTCCGCTACTGTTGCGTCGGCTGGCGCATGCACAAAGGCGGTCGTCATGCGCCCCGCGGCGGAATCCTCGCGGAATTCGAGCAGGTCTTCCACTTCCTGCCTTTCTTCCGGATCCATTTCTTCGAGAATGGCCTCAGAGCGATCTTCCGGCAATTCGGCCAGCAGGTCGGCGGCTGCGCCCGGATCCATTTCCTCGACGATCCCAGCAATCGTCTCGGAATCCAGCGACTCAACCATCGCTTTTTGCAGCTTCGGCTCTACTTCCTCCAGGGTTTCCGCAGCAACTTCTTCGTCCAGCGTCGTCAGAATCGCTTCACGTTCGGCCGGCGCGAGGTCTTCAAGAATGTCAGCAATGTCCGAGGGGTGAAGCTGCGCCAGCCGGTCGTGCTCGATCTTGAGTTTGACGCGCCGCGTCGGGTCGACTTCAATCACGTCTACGAATTCCCAGGGGATGACCCGCGGCGGAAAACGCCGGGAGACTCTGTCCAGTGCCTGCTTTGGCAGGACGCCTAGAAAGAGTCTTCGAACTGCTCCGCGCAGCCCAACCTCAACCTCACGCACACGCAGGTCCTGCTTCTCGTCCCGGGAAAACCACTGCAGGTCCACATCATTGACGCGCACGACCTTCCGGCCATGCACGTCGATGATCTGCCGGTCCAGAAGGTCCTGCTTCAGCAGGATGAAGTTTTCATCGCCGCGCAACGGCTGCAGTGCTGCTGTAGACCGTAGTTCGAGCACCCCGCTCGGAGTCGCCATGACTTCCGTGGCAGGAACCAGTTCGAGTCCCCTTTTTGTCTTGAGAACAAGGCCGGCAATCCGTCCCGCGTCTGCTCCAGTGGCCACCGCAATGTCCTTCAGGCGACCGACCAGGCTTCCTTGCGGTTCCGTTATCGGCGTGCCGAGCAGAAGGGTGAGGCTGGGGCCATTGCGCTTTTCGTTCATCTGGTTTTCGTGTCCCGCGTGCAGTCTAACAGGCGCGCACGCACCTTGGCTGTTTTCGATGACATGCAGAAAGCTACGTTAGATCACATCCAATCCTAAGGCGATTTGTCCGCCCGGCCGACCGCTAGGGCCCGAGCGTGCTTGACATTGCGTCGCCGAGCAAGCAAACTGCCCTACATTGGGTTAACAATAAGGATGTCCATGCATTATGGCGAGGATCATCAATTGACTGGGTCGCAGGCAAGCCGGATAACGTATACACTCGAATCCTCGCTCGACAGCGTGAACCGGGTTGAACAGACAGCCGAACAAATGGCCAAGAAGGCCGGAATGGACGAAGACGAGGTGTTCCGCATCGCCATGGCGGTGCGGGAAGCAGCGGTAAATGCGGTTCTGCACGGCAACTCCTACGATCCGGAAAAGCGCATCACGGCGTCTTTTGAGAATACCGGCGAATCGCTTGTCATACGCATCGCCGATCAAGGCAAGGGGCTCGATCCGGAGACGCTTCCTGACCCTCTCGCCCCGGAAAATTTATTGCGCGGCTCAGGCCGCGGAATCTTTCTTATCCGCTCTTTTATGGATGAGGTACACTTCAAGCAATTGCATCCTGGAACCGAGCTGACACTGATCAAGCATCTTGGGACCGCTCAAACCGGCAGTTAGTTAAGGAGGAATATTACGTGAGCATGAAGGTAAGTACCCGTCAGGTGGACGGTGTAACCATTCTCGATCTTAGCGGCCGCATTACCCTCGGCGAAGGCAGTGTGCAGTTGCGCGATGCTGTGCGGGATCTATTGGCAAAGGGATCCAAGCTCATCCTGCTCAACCTGGGCGATGTCAATTACATTGACAGCTCGGGCATCGGCGAGCTGGTTAGCGCCTATACCACAGTCCGGAACCAGGGCGGCGAGCTGAAGCTCCTCAACCTCACTAAAAAGGTTCATGATCTGCTGCAGATCACCAAACTTTACACCGTCTTCGATGTGAAGGATGACGAGGCCAGCGCCATTGCCTCCTATACGCGCGCATAGACTCGCAGTCGTGTTGAACTGAGAGAAAGGCTGCTGTGGATGGCAGCCTTTTCTCATGATCTGTTCCACGCCCAATCAGTGAGGCTTGCGGTACTCGATATCCTCGTCACGCAGATAATACTCGGCCGAGCAGTTGCTCGCGCCGCAGATCATCGATTCAAGGCCGGCAAACTGCGCCCGCGTAATTAGTCCCAGTGCGCCGCAACTAGGGCAGGCGAGCACGGCCCAGTAGGGATTTTTCGCATCGCCCATCGTTCCTGCGTTCTCAAGGACAAATAAGGTTCCTGGTTCCATTTGCTCGGGGATCCATTCTTCCAACAACTGCAGTTCTGCGGACATAGTTGCCTCCTTTTTTGGGGCTAGATTTGATACATGCCTGTGAATCTGATTAGGGGGTTCCCTGCTATTGCGCTGTTTAGGCTGCTTCCGGTGCCCTCCTTTTGCTCCGGTGCTGAATAACCGGCTTCCTTGGCTTTCTGGCAAGGACCTCGTCCACTTCAATGTTCAGCCGGCTGACGGTGTCCGTTAAACATATCAACAGCATCGGCTGATTTGTGTTGCGCATGAGATCGACAATTTGGCGCGAATCCGACTCGAGATAGACGTGCTTCCCGTCCAGCAGCAGGTGGTGTTCCTTGCGGCCCTGGACGATATCGGCCAGCCGGCTGTGCACTTCCTTCCGCAGGAAGCGCAGGACGCGGCGTACCTGTTGCAGCGAGATATGCCTGCGGCGAAGCTCTTCGATGACGAGGATTTCAACCAGGTCGGCGGTCGAGTAGATGCGGTTGCGGCCCTCGCGCTCCGGCACGACGACGCGCTTTTCATCCCACCACTGCAACTGGCGCGCGGTGACGCCGGTCAGTTCAAGAACATCGCGGGTGGTGAAGCGGTCTGCCAACATAGGCGGCCGATGACCTCAAACATTCCGGTCGTGAAATGTTTGATGCGATTCTTAACCCTGGGATGCCTGGTGTCAATCCCTCAGTGGTTTCATGCCGTGAACTTTCGTATTCATTTGGTAACCGGGGTCATATTGGCAACAGCATGGCGCACTGCGTCGGCGATCTGATTGATCTGATCTGCGTCCAGATAAGGGTGCATGGGCAGACTCAACACCCGGTTCCCTGCGCGCTCCGAGCGAGGGTAGCTGCCTTCGTTTAGATTCAGGTTGGCGAAGACCGGTTGCAGGTGCAGCGGCACGGGATAGTGGACAGCCGTAGGGATTCCGGCTTGTTGCAGCGCTCGTTGCAGGGTGTCGCGCTCGTCGACTTCGATGGTGTATTGCGCGTATGGACTTGTATATCCGTCACGCACGATCGGTGTCTGCACCGTGTCTCTCAGCAAGTTGTTGTACATGGCTGCGGCCTGTTGACGGCTGGCGAGCTCTTCATTGAAGACATCGAGCTTGGCCAGCAGGATCGCGGCCTGAATGGTGTCGAGGCGTCCATTGATGCCGAGGCTGATGTGGTGGTAGCGGCGGTCCTGTCCGTGGTTGCGCATCTCCAGCATGCGGCGCGCGAGATCATCATCGTTGGTGAAGAGCGCTCCGCCATCGCCATAGCAGCCCAGCGGTTTCGACGGAAAGAAGCTGGTGCAGCCGATCGTGCTCAGGTTGCCGGACTCGCGTCCCTTGTATGTTCCACCGAAGCTTTGCGCCGCGTCTTCAATCACGGCGAGGCCGTGCCGCGCTGCGATTTCGTTGATCGGGTCGAAGTCCGCGCATTGGCCATAGAGGCTCACCGGCATGATCGCTTTCGTGCGCGGCGTGATGACGGCTTCAATCCCGGCAGGATCGATGTTGTACGTCTCCGGGTCGATGTCGACGAAGACAGGGACGGCCCCGAGCAGCGCGATCATCTCGCCGGTGGCGAAGAACGTAAAAGGTGAAGTGATGACTTCATCGCCTTGGCCGATGCCGAGCGCCATCATCGCCAATAACAGAGCATCCGTGCC
>Ga0335073_10001155_pt1 | contig 35090 bp, 29 predicted proteins | sample Lox_Sample_22_FD_207093 | JGI IMG/M metagenome (GOLD analysis project Ga0335073, IMG submission 207093) | Soil microbial communities from Loxahatchee National Wildlife Refuge, Florida, United States - Lox_Sample_2.2 | ecosystem: Environmental > Terrestrial > Soil > Wetlands | place: USA... | reverse complement strand
GAGCTCGGTGAGCTGCCGGTTGCGCAGCACGTCCGCCAGGTGCTCGCGCAGCTGATCCCCGGCCCGGCCCTTGACCTCGTCGACCCGGTCGACCAGCTCTGCCAGCGAACCAAACTCCGTCACCCACTTGGACGCCGTCTTCTCGCCGACGCCGGGGATGCTGGGCAGGTTGTCGCTCGGGTCGCCGCGCAGCGCCGCGAAGTCCGGGTACTGAGCGGGGGTCAGCCCGTACTTCTCGGTGACCGCCTCCGGCGTGAACCTGGTCATGTCGCTGATCCCGCGGCGGGTCATCAGCACTGTCACGTCGTCGCTGACGAGCTGCAGGACGTCGCGGTCACCGCTGACGATGAGCACACCCATGTCGTCGGCCGCCGCCTCGGTGGCGAGCGTGGCAATGAGGTCGTCGGCCTCGTACCCGGCCAGCGACAGCCGCCGGATGCCCAGGGCGTCAAGCACCTCGAAGATCAGGCTGAGCTGGCTCCTGAAGTCCGCCGGGGTCTCCCGACGGTTCGCCTTGTACTCGACGTACTGCTCGTGCCGGAACGTCGGCTCGCTCCGGTCGAACGCGACGGCGACGTGTGTCGGCTTCTCGTCGCGCAGCACGTTGATGAGCATCGCGGTGAAGCCGTAGACGGCGTTCGTCGGCTGGCCGGTGGTGGTGGCGAAGTTCTCGGCGGGCAGAGCGAAGAAGGCCCGGTAGGCCAGGGAATGGCCGTCAAGCAACAGCAGCCGGTCGTGGTGGGTCTTGCTGCCACGGTCGCTTTTCCCTCGCGCGGGTGCCTCAGGCTTGGTCGCCACGCAGGCAGTTTAGTGGGCCGGTCTGACACCGGCGGGCAACCTATACGTTCCAGGCTCTTGTCCAGAGAGCATGGAGCGGCCCCGGTGGCGGCCGAAGGGGGGGAACGGCAGCCACCGGGGCCGGGCCTGTTAGGACGAGAACGCGAAGATCGTCGTCGAGTTGGACGTCGCGCCGGCCTTCAGCTCGGTCGACGGGAAGTTGGGCTGGTTGGGCGAGTTCGGGAAGTGCTGGGTCTCGAACGTGTAGCCCGCACCCTGACGGTACGTGTGGCCGCTGATGCCCACCAGCGTTCCGGTGAGGAAGTTGCCGCTGTAGAACTGCACGCCCGGCTGGTCGGTCCAGACGGTCAGCTCACGGCCGCTGGCGCGATCCCAGGCGTGAGCGGCGAGGTTCAGGCCTTCCGGCCCGGTGGTGCGGGCCGTCTGCGGGTTCAGCACCCAGTTGTGGTCATACCCCTGGGCGATGAGCAGCTGGTTGAACCCCGGCGAGTTGGTGTTCGCGCTGACGTCGTCGATCCGCGAGCCGATCGTGTGCGGCCTCGTGAAGTCGAACGGCGTGCCCTTGACCGGGGCCAGGTAGCCGAGCGGGATCTGGGTGGTGTCCGTCGGCGTGTACTTGTTGGCGTTGATTTGCACGAACTGGCCGTACGCCGAGCCTGCGGTCGAGGCCTCGCCAGCCAGGTTGAAGTAGCTGTGGTTGGTGAGGTTGATGACCGTGTTCAGGTTCTTCGAGTCGTTGACGGCCTTGTAGTGGATCCGGTACTGGTCGGCATTGTTCAGCGTGAACGTGACGTCAACGGTGATCTGCGCCGGGAACCCGGTGCAGCCGTCGGGGCAGCCGGGGCTGCCGACGGCACCGCTGGAGTCGCCGTTCGGGCTAACCAGCCGGAGCGTCACGCCGGCCGCATTCCCGCGGATCAGCCTGCCGACCTGCGACCAGACGTGGTCGCCGAAGCCGACGAGGCCGCCGTGCAGGTCGTTGACGCCGTTGTTGATCGGCAGCGTGTAGGTCTCGAGCCCGCTCGGCTGCTGCAGCTTGAAGGTGCCCTTGGCGATGCGGTTGCCGTAGCGGCCGATGGTCTCACCGAAGTAAGGGCCGCCGTTCGCGGTCACCGGCGGGCTGGCCTCGGTCACGTAATCCTTCAGCGTCTTGAAGCCGAGGATGACGTCGGCCTCTCGCCCGTTGCGGCCCGGCACGTCGATCGACTGGGTTATCGCGCCGTAGCTGAGCAGGTGTATCTGCATGCCGCGGCAGTTGGTCAGCGTGTACCGGAAGGTCTGGGTGAGCTTGCCGGTGTACGGCTCGATGGTCTTGCCGAACTTGGCCTTTGAGACGGTCGGGCTGCACTGCTGGTGGGACGGCGAGGCGGATGCCTGGCTCGCGGCCAGGCCGCCGACGAGGCCGATTCCGAGGACCGCTGCCGCGCCGAACCGGACGGCCGGTCTGGTGAACCTGGGCAGTAACACGTTGCGCATGGATGCCCTCCTGTCGTTGAGGTCCGTGCGGGTGGACCTCTTCCGTAGGGCATTGTTAGCGCTAACAACCTGCGGTGTCACCCCCTTGGACACAGAAAGATCCCGCTTTTTATGACGAATTGCTGGGGCCCGGCGATCAATTCGTATCAAGTACGGCGATACCGAATGAATCTTCCCAGATCGCCGTAGGCGCCGACGCGGGCAACATGCCGAACAATCCGGCAATTCGTACAGCGGGTCCGGCGAGCCGGTGCTGACCTGCGGCTCCTAGGCTTCCTCCTGGACGTGACCGTAATTCGCGGAGGTACCGGTGGGAGACGATCTGGTGACAAGCGACGCGGCGACCGGCAGCGGAGCCCCCGGCGACGAGGAGCGAGTCCTGGCTGCCTACAACCTGGCGAGCGGGGGCACGCTTTCGGGCCGCATGGGCATCAAGGTCATCGAGGCCTCCCCGGAGCGGATCGTGGGCACGATGCCGGTCGAGGGCAACACGCAGCCATACGGCCTGCTGCACGGCGGCGCCTCGTGCGTGCTCGCCGAGAGCCTCGGCTCACTGGGGGCGGCCCTGCGCGCGGGGCCGGGCCGCGCCACGCTCGGGATCGAGATCAACGCCACGCACCACCGAGGGGCCGCGCGCGGCCTGGTCACCGGTGTCGCCACGCTGCTGCACGGCGGCCGCACCCTGTGCACCTACGAGATCGTGATCACCGACGAGAACGGCCGGCGGGTCTGCACGGCCCGGCTGACCTGCCTGTACCGGGACGCGGTTCCTGGCGACGGCAAGCCGCCCGCCCACCATTCCTGACGGGAGCAGCCTGCCCGGCGGCCGTCCATTCTGGGCGTGCGCAAGTCGGCCCTTGCTGGGCACGCATGGCCCACCGCAGGTTAAGGGATGTTTAACCCATACCGGCCGGCGAATGTCAGTGCCTTTGCGCGACGAGGTTCGGCATCGCTACGGTGGTCAGCAGAGCCCGGTGAAGCCGAGTAGAGAACGTGCCGGCCCGGGGAAGGCTGACATGGCACCAAAGGTTCTCCCGGGCTCTCTGCTTGCCGTCTGCGGGTCGCTTGTCGTCCCTGGATTGGCAGCGGCACAAGCGGGCGAGAGCCGGGCCTGCAAACGGGGGTTGTGCAGCCCGGCCTCGCTCGCTTGTTTTTAGCTCCCCGGCCCGCTTAGGCCTCGGGTTCTGCGCCGGGGCCTGGCGTGCCAGGCTCGCTCTCAGCAGCCGTGGCAGCGTCGCCGCCATCGGTGGCCTGCCGGGCTCCCTCGCCCTCGGCAATCTGAGCGTCTAACGACTTCGAGGCGGGCGGCTGGGCCGCCTGCAGCACTTCCTCGGCCACGGCCCGCATGGTCATCCGGCGGTCCATCGAGCTCTTCTGGATCCAGCGGAACGCCTCGGGCTCGGTCATCCCCTGCTCGGCCTGGAGTATCCCCTTGGCCCGGTCGAGCAGCTTGCGCACCTCGAGCCGGTCCTTGAGGCTCGAGACCTCCGTCTCGAGCGCCGAGAACTCCTGGAACCGGCTCACCGCGATCTCGATCGCCGGCACCAGGTCGGCCTTGGTGAACGGCTTGACCAGGAACGCCATCGCCCCGGCATCCCTGGCCCGCAGCACGAGCTCACGCTGGGAGAACGCGGTGAGGATGACGACCGGCGCCAGGTGGTCGGCGGTGATCCGCTCGGCAGCGCTGATCCCGTCGAGACCGGGCATCTTGATATCCATGATCACCAGGTCCGGCTTGAGGCTCTCGGTCAGCTTGACGGCGGCTTCGCCGTCCGACGCCTCACCCGCGACGACGTAGCCGTCTTCCTCAAGCATCTCCTTGAGGTCGAGGCGGATCAGTGCCTCATCCTCGGCGATCACGACGCGAAACGGAGTCTGGCTCACCCATCGAGCGTATCGTGACCCGGTAGATTGATACTCGGCCGCACCTCCCCTAGCGGCCACGCCCCGGTAGTCCAATAGGCAGAGACCGCGGTCTCAAACACCGCGCAGTGTGGGTTCGAGTCCCACCCGGGGCACAGCTCGCGAAATGTCAGCCCTTGCTGCAAGTGTTGCGTTATGTACGACCAGGCAACACGGCTCCGGGCGATGAGCCTGATCGCCAGCGGGCAGAGCTTCCGGGACGCCAGCACGGTGACAGGCATCTCGCAAAGGGCATTACGCGACTGGTGGTATAACCCCGAAAAGTTATCTCTGTCGAGTACGAGAACCTGCCCACGGTGCGCAGAGGCCAAGGCGACTGTCGAACCACAGCGTGATTACGCCTACCTCCTCGGCCTCTACCTCGGCGATGGCTGCATCAGCCGCCCGAGGCCGAGTAAGGACGTCTGGGCTCTTCGCATCATGTGCGCGGACGCCTGGCCGGGACTCATGGCGGACTGCAAAAAGGCAATGATGGCGGTGCGGCCGGGCAACTCCGTGTGCATGATCCAGAAGGAAGGCTGTGTGGAGGTCGTCAGCACATCAAAACACTGGCCTTGCCTGTTTCCCCAGCATGGGCCGGGGCGGAAACACGAGCGCAAGATCGAGCTTGAGCCGTGGCAGCAGGAGATCGTTGACAGCCACCCCGGGGATTTCGCCCGCGGCCTCCTCCATTCGGACGGTTGCCGGCTCATCAACCGGGTTCGGCGCCCGGTGAAGGACGGCGATCGCTTCTACGAGTACCCGCGGTATCTGTTCGTCAACAGGTCCGCCGACATTCACCGGCTTTGCGGGGAAGCGCTCGACCGGCTCGGGGTGGCCTGGCGGTTCTCGAAGCCGACCACGATCTCGGTGGCGCGGCGGGAGGCGGTCGCCAGGCTCGATGAGTTCGTCGGACCCAAGTACTGATGAGCACGGAGGGCAGCCTGAGGCCACGGCACGCACCCGCGGCACGCCGGGTGGCACCGGCTACGATGACCCGGTGCCGCTGCGCGCCATCGACTTTCATGTCCACCTGCCCACGCCCGACTGGCTGGACGGCAGCATGGCCGGCTATGTCGAGGCGGCCGAGGCGTATTTCCGGTCCCCGGTGCAGCGAGCCACCCTCGACGAGCTCGCGGCCCGGTACCGGGAGCTCGAGGTGATGGCGGTGCTGCTCGCCTGGGACGCGGAGACGGCGACCGGTCGCCCGAGAGTGCCCAACGACACCGTGGCCGACGCCTGCCGCGCGTACCCGGACGTGTTCACCGGGCTCGGGTCGGTGGACCCGCACAAGGGGGAAGCGGCGGTCGCCGAGGTGGCGCAGATCGCAGCGGCCGGCTTGCGCGGCGTGAAGTTCCACCCGTCGCTGCAGGCCTTCGCCCCGGACGACCCGGCCTACTGGCCGGTCTTCGCCGCGTGCCAGGAGCACGGACTGATCGCCCTGTTCCACACCGGGACCAGCGGGATCGGCGCGGGCCAGCCCGGCGGTCAGGGCATCCGGCTGGATTACGCGCAGCCGATCAGGCTCGACCCGGTCGCCGCCGCGCACCCCGGCCTGACGATCGTGGCCGCGCACTTCGGCTGGCCCTGGCACATGGAACTGATCGCGATGGCGCTGCACAAGACCAACGTGTACATCGACGTCTCCGGCTGGTCGCCGCGGCGGATCCCGGCCGAGGTGGTCAGGGAGATGGGCGGCCGGCTTTCGGAGCAGTTCCTGTGGGGCAGCGACTTCCCGTTCCTGACCCCCGAACGCTGCCTGGCCGAGTTCGACGCGCTTGGGCTTCCCGAGGACGTGGCCGGACGGGTGCTCCGTGGCAACGCCGAGCGCATCCTGCGTCTCGGCTGACCGCCAGGCGCCGGCCCGGCGGGGCCGTCAGCCCGGCGCGGGTTCCGCGGCACCGGTGGCGATCTCGTCCCGCCCCGCCGGGGCCACGACGTCGGGTCCCCGCTCATGTCTGGTCAGGCACAGGTAAACGATCGCGCCCGCCACGATCAGGATCATGACGACCTGGCCGATCCGAAGCCCGAGCACGTGCGGCGTGTAGTTGATCTCGAGTCCCTGGGTCCAGAAGCGCCCGAACGCGTAGAGCCCGGCGTAGAGCGCGAAGGCACGGTCCCCGGACAGCAGCAGGCGGCGTGCGGCCAGGGTCACGGCAACACCGACCAGGACGTCCCACAGCGACTCGTAGAGGAACGTGGGCTGGAAGGTTGCGAAGTTCAGGTACCCGGCGAGGCGGTGCTCGGGCGAGATCTCGACGGCCCACGGCAGCGACGAGGGGCGGCCGTAGAGCTGCTGGTTGAAATAGTTGCCCCAGCGCCCTATCGCCTGTGCGAACGCGAGCGCGGGGGCGACGGCGCCCGCCACGGGCGCCAGCCGGACGCGTTCCCTGCGGCAGACCACCCAGGCGCCCAGGGCACCGCCGGCGACCGCGCCGGGTATGCCGAGGCCGCCATCCCAGATCCGGAAGACGTTGATCCAGTCATGGCCTTGCCCGAAGTAGAAACTGATATCGGTGAGCACGCTGTACAGGCGCGCGCCGAGCAGGCCGACCGGGATGGCCATGGTGGCGATGTCCAGGATCATGCCGGGACGCCCGCCGACCTCACGGTAGCGCCGGCTGGCGATCCAGAGCCCAACGACGATGCCGGAAACGACGCAGATCGCATAGGCCCGGACCGGGACCGGCCCGATATGCCACAGGCTGCGCGACGGGCTCGGGAGGACAGCAACCGGCATGTTTCATGACGTTACCGGCATGTGATCCGATCTGCTGGCTCGGGTGGCGCCAACATCGCGTCGCCAACCCTGACGCAGGGCGGTGGCAATCTGGTCGGCGACCACCTTCGGGTGGTCCCGCACCGCAAACGCAGGAAAGCGCAGCACCCGATACCCATCGACGGTCAGGGCGTTGTCCCGCTGCATGTCCGCCCACCAGGCGGGCACGTCCATGTGCCATCGCCCGTCGATCTCGGCGACGAGTCGCGCCCACTCCCATACGGCGTCGAGCCATCGGTACCCTTCGCCGTCCACGCGGCGGACCTGGCGATCGGGCTCTGGCAGGTGGTAGCGGCGCACGAGATCGCAGAAATCCAGCTCGGAAAGAGCCTCTGCGCCACCAGCCACGTCGGCGAGCGTGGCCCGCATCATTGCTCGGCGAGCCACACGCTGGCTGCGCTCGACGATCGCGCTTAGCTCGGCCACGCTGATCAGCCGCTGCTGCACGCCTGCGGCCAAGATAGCCCTGGCCAACCGGTCCGTGGCCGCCCAGGAGGCGGCGTCAACGAGCGACCTGCCGAGCCTGGTACGTGGCGGGAGTCGCACCGGATGCACCTCGGTATACCCCAGCAGCCGAGAGCGGTGTGTTGCGACGCCCGGCAGCACCTTGCGCACGCGACGGGACGCGGGAACGAGCACGTGTGTCCTTGTGTCGCTGAATCCCGTAAGCCCGTCAAGCCGTGCCGCGGTGAGCCCCGCCAGAACGGCTCCATCGCCACCGGCGAGGACCGCCGCCCAAAGGCGCTGCTGGTCGGTCAGGGGCCCGGAATGCGTGACAAGCACGGCGCCGGAAGTCCGCTGCCAGCGACCGCTGGCCAGCCGCCAGCGCACCGTGGGCCGGCCCAGGAAGCTGATAGCCGACTCGACGGTGATAACGCCTGCCTGCCGCTCGCAAAGCCGTGTTAACTCCTCGGGAACATCGCCCATGCAGCAAAACGATGGCAACGAACCGCCGCCACCCCAACCGACTTGCCATTCCCTGTGGACAGCCGCCGCTGCGCGCCAAAAATGTGGATAACTTCCTCCGGCCAGCCGGAAAGTGGTCACTGGCGGCTGCTCAAACAGCCGCCAGTGACCACATTCAGTCGCGTCCTTACCACACCTGCCGCATCGGGCACGTCCGCCACAGCAGCCGCTCGGCGGGCGGGGGCGGCGGTGGGCTGGGGCGGCGGTGGGCGGGTGTGGCGGTGGGCGGGGGCGGGTGTGGCGGTGGGCGGGGGCGGCGGGCGGCTGGGGTGGCTACGTGAGGGGGCGGGCGGTGGGCGGGATGGCGGCCGGGAGGAGGGTGTCGCCGGCCAGGTAACGGTCGACGGCGGCAGCGGCCGACCTGCCCTCGGCGATCGCCCAGACGATCAGGGACTGGCCCCGGCCCATGTCCCCGGCGACGAACACGCCGGGGGCTGACGTCGCGTAGGAGCCGTCCCGCGCCACGTTGCCCCGCTGGTCGAACTCCACGCCGAGGCTGGTCAGCAGCCCGTCGCGTTCCGCGCCGGTGAAGCCCATGGCCAGCAGCACCAGCTCGCACGGAAGCTCGCGCTCGGTCCCCGGCACGGGGGCGAACCCGCCGGCCGCAGACCCCACCTCCACCAGCCGCAGCGCCCGGACCCGCCCGCCGGAGTCACCCAGGAACTCCTGGGTGGAGACCGCGTAGACGCGCTCGCCGCCTTCCTCGTGGGCGCTGGAGACCCGGTAGACCATCGGGTACGTCGGCCACGGCTGGCTGTCCGGGCGGTGCTCCGGCGGCCGCGGCATGATCTCCAGCTGCGCCACGGACGCCGCGCCCTGCCGCAGCACGGTGCCAAGGCAGTCGGCGCCGGTGTCGCCGCCGCCGATGATCACCACGTTCCGCCCGCGGGCGGAGATCGCCGGCTCGCGCGGGGCGCCCCCGCCGGACAGGCTGTCCGCCACCGCGCGGTTGGCCAGCGGCAGGAACTCCATGGCCTGGTGCACACCGGAAAGATCCGCTCCCGGCACCGGCAGGCCGCGCGCCACGGTGGCCCCGCCCGCCAGCACGATCGCCTCGAACTGGTCGCGCAGCTGGTCCACGGTCACGTCCACGCCGACGTTCACGCCGCACCGGAACGCGGTGCCCTCGGCCAGCATCTGCACCAGCCGCCGGTCCAGGTGCCGCTTCTCCAGCTTGAACTCGGGGATCCCGTACCGGAGCAGCCCGCCGGGCCGGTCCGAACGCTCGTAGACGGTCACCGCGTGTCCGGCCCGGGTGAGCTGCTGCGCCGCGGCGAGCCCGGCGGGCCCGGAGCCGACCACGGCCACCCGCCGGCCCGCGGTGCTCGCGGCCGCCGACGGCCGCTGCGGCGGCACCCAGCCCTCGGCCCAGGCCCGGTCGATGATCTCGACCTCGACCTGCTTGATCGTCACCGGGTCGGCGTTGATGCCGAGCACGCACGCGGACTCGCACGGCGCCGGGCAGAGCCGCCCGGTGAACTCGGGGAAGTTGTTCGTCGCGTGCAGCCGCTCGGCCGCCGCGTGCCAGTCGCCGGTCCGGACGAGGTCGTTCCACTCGGGGATCAGGTTCCCGAGCGGGCAGCCGTTGTGGCAGAACGGGATGCCGCAGTCCATGCACCGCCCGGCCTGCCGCTCGAGCTCGCCGCGGCCGAAGTCGGTGTACACCTCGCGCCAGTCCTGGATCCGGACGTCGACCGGACGCCGCGCCGGGGTCTGCCGGGCCGTCTTCAGGAAGCCCTTCGGGTCCGCCATCGTGATCAGCCCCCCTCAGCCGTGCGACGCGGCCATGACGGCCTCGTTGACGTCGAGCCCGTCGCGCTCGGCGCGGCGGGCAGCGGCCAGGACGCGCTTGTAGTCCTTGGGCATCACCTTCCCGAACCGCCCGGCCGCCGATGTCCAGTCGGCCAGCAGCCCCGCCGCCACCGCGGAGCCGGTCTCGGCGTGGTGCCGCCGCACCAGGTCCCGCACCAGCGCCGCGTCCTCGTCGTCGAGCGGATCCAGGTCGGCCATCTCGAGGTTTACACGTCCCCCGTCCGGGTCGAGCAGGTAGGCGATGCCACCGGACATGCCGGCCGCGAAGTTCCGGCCGACCGGGCCGAGCACGGCCACCCGCCCGCCGGTCATGTACTCGCAGCCGTGATCACCGGTGCCCTCGGCGACCGCGGTGGCGCCGGAGTTCCGCACGCAGAACCGCTCGCCGACGACGCCGCGCAGGAAGATCTCGCCGCTCGTCGCGCCGTAGCCGATCACGTTGCCGGCGATCACTTGCTGCTCGGCCGCGAACACCGCTGACGGATCCGGCGCGGCGATGATCCGCCCCCCGGACAGGCCCTTGCCGAGGTAGTCGTTGGCGTCCCCGGCCAGCCGGAGCGTCACGCCGCGGGGCAGGAACGCGCCGAACGACTGGCCAGCCGAGCCGCGGAAAGAGATGTCGATCGTGTTGTCGGGCAGGCCCTGGCCGCCCCACCTCCTGGTCACCTCGTAGCCGAGCATGGTGCCGACGGTCCGGTTGACGTTGCGGACCGGCAGCTCGAGCGTGACCGGGGTCCCGTCGGCGATGGCCCCCTCGGCGAGCTGGCAGAGGGTGTTGTCGAGCGCGCGGTCCAGGCCGTGGTCCTGGCCGGTGACCGCGTGCCGCGCGGCCTGGGGGGCGAGCGGCGGCACGTGCAGCACCGGCGCGAGCTCCAGGCCTGCCGCCTTCCAGTGCTCGACCGCTGCCGCGGTGTCCAGGAACTCGGCGTGGCCGACGGCCTCGTCCAGGCTGCGGAAGCCCAGTGCGGCCAGGTACTCGCGGACCTCCTGCGCCAGGAACTCGAAGAACGTCACCACGAACTCGGGCCGGCCGGCGAACCGCTTGCGCAGCTCGGGGTTCTGGGTGGCCACGCCGACGGGGCAGGTGTCCAGGTGGCACACGCGCATCAGCACGCAGCCCGCCACCACCAGCGGCGCGGTGGCGAACCCGAACTCCTCGGCGCCGAGCAGCGCCGCGATGATCACGTCGCGCCCGGTCTTCAGCTGCCCGTCGACCTGCACCACGATCCGGTCCCGCAGGCCGTTGCGCAGCAGCGTCTGCTGGGTCTCGGCCAGGCCGAGCTCCCACGGGGCTCCGGCGTGCTTGATGCTGGTCAGCGGCGCCGCGCCGGTGCCGCCGTCGTGCCCGGAGATCAGCACGACGTCGGCGTGTGCCTTGGACACTCCCGCGGCGACCGTGCCGACCCCGACCTCGGCCACGAGCTTGACGTGCACCCGCGCCGCGGGGTTGGCGTTCTTGAGGTCGTGGATGAGCTGGGCCAGGTCCTCGATCGAGTAGATGTCGTGGTGCGGCGGCGGCGAGATCAGCCCCACGCCGGGGGTCGAGTACCTGGTTCGGGCGATCCACGGGTACACCTTGTGCCCCGGAAGCTGGCCGCCCTCCCCCGGCTTGGCGCCCTGGGCCATCTTGATCTGCAAGTCGCTCGCGTTGACGAGGTACTCGCTGGTCACGCCGAACCTGCCGCTGGCGACCTGCTTGACGGCTGACCGGCGCAGGTCCCCGTTCGGGTCGGGCGTGTACCGGTCCGGGTCCTCGCCGCCTTCGCCGGTGTTGGACCGGCCGCCCAGCCGGTTCATCGCGATCGCCAGCGTCTGGTGCGCCTCGGCCGAGATCGAGCCGTAGGACATCGCCCCGGTGGAGAACCGGCGCACAATGCTGGAGACCGGCTCCACCTCGTCGATGGGCACCGGCGAACCCAATGCAGCTGCGGCGCCGTCGACGCCGCGTATCCGCATCAGGCCGCGCAGCGTCATCAGCCGCGCCGCCTGGTCGTCGACCAGCCTGGTGTACTCGGCGAAGATCTCCTGCCGCCGGCTCCGCGTCGCGTGCTGCAGCTTGAACACGGTTTCCGGGCTGAACAGGTGCGGCTCGCCCTCGCGCCGCCACTGGTACTCGCCCCCGGTCTCCAGCCGCCGGTGCGCCGGCCCGGCGCCGCGAGCCGGGAAGGCCCGCGCGTGCCTGGCCGCCACCTCGGCCGCGAGCTGGTCAAACCCGACGCCGCCGAGCCGCGACGGCGTTCCGGCGAAGCAGGCGTCGATGACCTCGTCGCCGATCCCGATCGCCTCGAAGATCTGCGCCCCGGTGTACGACGCGACCGTGGACACGCCCATCTTGGACATGATCTTCAGCAGCCCTTTGCCGAGCGCCTTGATCACGTTGGCGGCGGCCTTCGGTGTGGTGATCCCGTCGAGCGCGCCGGCGCGCACCAGGTCCTGCGCCGACTCGATCGCCAGGTACGGGCAGACGCCGGCCGCCCCGTAGCCGATGAGCAGGGCGATGTGGTGGCACTCCCTCGCGTCACCGGCCTCGACGATCAGGCCGGCCCTGGTGCGGGTGCGCTCCCTGATCAGGTGATGGTGCACGGCGCCGGTCAGCAGCAGCGACGGAATCGGCGCCAGGCGGGTGTCGGGCGCGGGGCCGCCGGGGCCGCCAGGGCCACCACGGCCCCCGGGCCCCCCGCGGCCACGGTCGGACAGCACGATCAGCCGTGCCCCGCCGCTGATCGCGGCCGACACCTCGGCGCGGATCTCGGCAAGGCGCCGGCGCAGCGCCGCGCCGCCACCAGCAACCTGGTAGCGGCCGTCAACGACGTACGCCGCGAAGCCGGGCAGGTCACCCTCGTCGTTGATGTGGATGATCTTGTCGAGCTCGCTGGGGCTGATCACCGGGTACGACAGCACGACCTGGCGGCAGGACGCCGGGCCGGGCTGAAACAGGTCGTGCTCGGGGCCGGTCGATGACCCCAGCGAGGTAACAAGCTCTTCCCGGATGGCGTCCAGCGGCGGGTTGGTGACCTGTGCGAACAGCTGGGTGAAGTAGTCGAAGATCAGGCGCGGCCGGTCCGACAGCACGGCAACGGGCGTGTCGCTGCCCATGGAGCCGAGCGGTTCGCCCCCGGTGCGGGCCATGGGCGCCACGATGACCCGGAGCTCCTCTTCGGTGTACCCGAACAGCTGCTGCCGGGTGGCCAGCGGCAGGCCGCGGTGGGCACCCTGGCTGTCCCTGTCGGGCAGGTCTTCGAGGTGCAGCAGCCCGGCGTGCAGCCATTCGGTGTACGGATGCTCGGCGGCCAGTTGCGACTTGACCTCCTCGTCCTCGATGATCCGGCCGGCCGACGTGTCGGCGAGGAAGATCCGCCCGGGCTGCAGCCTGCCCTTGCGCACCACGGTGGCCGGGTCGATGTCCAGCACGCCGACCTCGCTCGCCAGGACGACCAGGCCGTCGCTGGTCACCCAGTACCGGCCCGGCCGCAGGCCGTTGCGGTCCAGCACCGCCCCGATCATCGTGCCGTCGGTGAAGGCGATCAGGGCCGGCCCGTCCCACGGCTCCATCAGCGTCGAGTGGAACTGGTAGAAGGCCCGCAGCGCCGGGTCCATCTGCTCGTGGTTCTCCCATGGCTCCGGGATCATCATCAGCACCGCGTGCGGCAGCGACCGCCCGCCCATGTGCAGCAGTTCCAGGCAGGCGTCGAAGCTCGCCGAGTCGCTCGCCGCCTCGTCCAGGATCGGCAGCAGCCGCTCCAGGCCACGCCCCTCGGCGTCGCGTTCAATCAACTCGGTGTGCAGCAGTGCCTCGCGGGCCCGCATCCAGTTGCGGTTGCCCCTGATCGTGTTGATCTCGCCGTTGTGGGCGATGAACCGGTAGGGATGGGCCAGCGGCCAGGACGGGAACGTGTTCGTTGAGAACCGCGAGTGCACCAGTGCCAGCGCGGAGGAGAACCGGGGATCGGCCAGATCCGGGTAGAACTGCCCGAGCTGGGGCGCGGTGAGCATCCCCTTGTAGACGATCGTGGCCGCCGACAGGCTCACGAAGTACGCCCCGGCCTCGTGCTCCGCGCGCTTGCGCAGGCAGAACGCGCGCCGGTCGAGCGCGAGGCCGCGCTCGCCGCTGGCCGAGGCGACGAACAGCTGCGCCAGGTGCGGCAGCACAGCCCGGGCGCCGGAGCCACACTGCCCGGGCACGTGCGGAACGTCCCGCCAGCCCAGGACCGCCAGGCCCTCCAGCGCGGCGAGGCGCTCCACCGCGGCCATCGCGGCCGCCCTGTCGCCTGCGCCGGGGGGCAGGAACACCATCCCGGCCGCGTAGTGCCCGGGTCGCGGCAGCGCGAACCCGCACACCGCGCGGAACAGCTCGTCGGGGATCTGGGTCAGGATCCCGGCTCCGTCGCCGGTGTCCGGGTCGCTGCCCTTGGCGCCCCGGTGATCCAGGTTCCGAAGGACAGTCAGTGCCTGCGCCACGATCTCGTGGCTGCGGCGGCCGGGGAGGTCAGCAACAAAGCCGACGCCGCAGGCGTCGTGCTCGAAGCCGGCGTCGTAGAGTCCCTGGCTTGCAGAAGGTCCAGCTGGGGCCATCAATGCTCCTGTCGTCTCGATCAGCTGATGCGGGTCGGGACGACATTGGCCCTGGGTCGGGACGACTTTGGCCCTTGGGGTGGGCTGGGTGGGAGCGCAGGCCCCACCGCCCAATCCTCATTGTAACGAGAAAGTTTCCTGGAAGGCGATCCCCCAGGTCACGGGGCAGAACGTAACGCCACGGCGGCCTCTCGCACGCCCTCGGCGAGACTGGCGGCCAGGTCACGCACGGCGTCGATGCCGGCGTGGCTGTCCGGGGCCTCGAGTAGCCGGCTCACGAACGCCGAGCCCACGATCACGCCGTCGGCGAAACCGGCGACCTCGGCGGCCTGGCGCCGGTCGCGGACGCCGAGCCCGACCGCCACCGGCAGGCTCGTGCACTCCCTGGTCCGGCGCACCAGCCCGGCCGCCTGGCTGCCCACGGCATCCCGGGCTCCGGTGGTGCCCATCAGCGAGGCGGCGTACACGAACCCGCGGCAGACCGACGTGATCAGCTTGATCCGGTCGCCGGATGAGCTCGGCGCTACGAGGAAGACCGGGTCGAGCCCGTGCTCCGCGGCCGCGTCCAGCCACGGCCCGGCCTCCTCTGGGGTGAGATCGGGGGTGATCAGCCCGCTGCCGCCGGCGGCGGCCAGATCGGCGGCGAAGGCGGATACGCCGTGGTGGTCGACCGGGTTCCAGTACGTCATCACCAGCGTCGGCACGCCCGCGCCCGCTACCGCCTCGACCGTGCGCAGCACGTCGGCGACCCGGGTGCCCCCGGCCAGCGCCCGGCGGGTGGCCTCCTGGATCACCGGGCCGTCCATCAGCGGGTCGGAGTACGGCAGGCCGATCTCGACGATGTCGGCCCCGGCCTCGGCCATGGCGATCGCCGCCTCGATCCCTCCCGGAACCGACGGAAAGCCGGCGGGCAGGTAGCCGACGAGCGCGGCCCGGCGCTCCGCCGCGGCCTTCTCGAACGAGGCGGCGACCGCGCTCACCGGGCCGGCCCGGTCACGTGGCCGAAGTAGCGCGCCGCGATGTCCACGTCCTTGTCGCCGCGGCCGGACAGGTTCACCAGGAGCACGGCGTCACGGCCGAGTTCCGGCCCTAGCTGCAGCGCCCCGGCGAGCGCGTGCGCGGACTCGATGGCCGGGATGATGCCCTCGGTCCGGCAGAGCACGGCGAATCCGTTCATGGCCTCCGCGTCGGTGACCGCGCGGTAGCTGGCCCGGCCGGTGTCGTGCAGCCAGGAGTGCTCGGGCCCGACCCCTGGGTAGTCCAGGCCAGCGGAGATGGAGTGCGTTTCGAGGGTCTGCCCGTCGTCATCCTGGAGCAGGTAGGTGCGCATGCCGTGGATCACGCCGGCGGAGCCGCCCGCCAGCGTCGCGGCGTGGCGGCCGGTGTCCAGCCCGTCTCCCCCGGCCTCGCAGCCGATCAGCGCCGTGCCGTCGTCCGGGATGAACGCGTGGAACGCGCCGATCGCGTTGGACCCGCCGCCGACGCAGGCGATCACGGCGTCCGGGAGCCGCCCGGCGGCGGCGAGCACCTGCTCGCGCGCCTCGACGCCGATCACCCGCTGGAAGTCGCGCACCATCACCGGGAACGGGTGCGGGCCCATGACCGACCCGATGCAGTAGTGGGTGGTTTCGACCGTGGTCACCCAGTCGCGGAACGCCTCGTTGATGGCGTCCTTCAGGGTCCGGCTGCCGGTCGCGACCGGCGTCACCTCGGCGCCGAGCATGCGCATCCGGGCCACGTTCAGCGCCTGCCGCCTGGTGTCCTCCTCGCCCATGTAGACGGTGCAGCCCAGGCCGAGCAGCGCCGCCGCGGTCGCAGTGGCCACGCCGTGCTGGCCAGCCCCGGTCTCCGCGATCATCCGCGTCTTGCCCATGCGCCGGGTGAGCAGCGCCTGCCCGAGGACGTTGTTGATCTTGTGCGAGCCGGTGTGCGCGAGGTCCTCGCGCTTCAGGAAGACCCGGCAGCCGCCCGCCTCGGCGGCGAACCGAGGCACCTCGGTGAGCAGCGTGGGCCGGCCCGCATAGTCGCGCAGCAGCGCGCCCAGATCGGCCTGGAACGCCCGATCGGCCTTGGCGGACAGGTAGGCGGCGGTCAGCTCCTCCAGAGCCGACATGAGCGCCTCGGGCGCGAGCCTGCCCCCGTACCGCCCGAAGTGCCCGCCCGCATCGGGCATCGCGGCTCCGGCGGCGGTGGTGGCCGTCAACCCCTGTCCCCGCGCAGCGCCGGATGGGAGCCGGCGGTCACCAGGTCAGCGACCGCGGAGCGCGGGTCCTTGCCGGTCACCAGGCTTTCCCCGACGAGCACAGCGTCCGCGCCCGCTGCCGCGTAGGCCAGCAGGTCGTGCGGGCCGCGTATCCCCGACTCGGCGATCTTGATGATGCCCTCGGGCACCCGCGGGGCGATCCGCCCGAACACGCCGCGGTCGACCTCGAGCGTGGCCAGGTTCCGCGCGTTGACGCCGAGGACCCTCGCCCCCGCCTCCAGCGCGCGGTCCAGCTCGTCCTCGGTGTGCACCTCGACGAGGGGCACGAGGTCGATCGACACCGCGCGCTCGACGAGCGAGACGAGCGCGTTTTGCTCGAGCGCGGCGACGATCAGCAGAACCACGTCCGCCCCGTAGGCCCGCGCCTCCCAGAGCTGATACGAGCTGACGATGAAGTCCTTGCGCAGCACCGGCACGTGCACGGCTTCGCGCACCGCGGCCAGGTCGTCCAGGCTGCCGCCGAACCGCCGCGGCTCGGTGAGGACGCTGATGACCCGGGCGCCGCCCGCCTCGTAGTCCATGGCCAGGGCGGCTGGATCGGCGATCGCGGCCAGCGCGCCCTTGGACGGGCTCGCGCGCTTGACTTCGGCGATGACGGCGACGTCGCCGCCCTTGAGCGCGGCGATGCAGTTGCGCGGCGCGGGCGCCTTGCCCGCCGCCTCCTTCAGGTGGTCCAGCGGGACGGCCCGCTCCCGTGCCGCAAGGTCGGCACGTACTCCCTCGAGGATCTCGTCGAGCACGCTCACGCGGTTCTGCCGCCCCCTCGGGTGGGATGCCTTGCGCCCACGATCGTAGCGAGCGTACCTAAGCGGTGCCGCATGGACCCTGCCTCTGCGGCCCGCCGTCAGCCGGCCGCACGGCCACCGAGCGCGTCCGCACCAGCCTCGACCGGGCCCTCGGCCTGCGCCGGGGCCCCGCTGAACGCGCGGGCCACCGCGGGATGCAGCAGCACACCCAGCGCGATCATCCCGAACAGCGTGCCGCCGGTGTAGCGGGAGGTGATGAACCTGATGAGCCCCCACATCACAAACGCGGTCTCGAAGCCGATCGCGACCATCCAGGCCACCTGCGTGGCGGAACGGGACATCGCGGCGAGCCCGAGCAGCGCGACCACCACCATCAGGGTGATGATGATCGACGGGATGTGCCTGCGGCTGAAGGAAAGCCCGATCGCCGCCGACGCCACGGCCTGGGCCGTGATCAGGCGGGTCACCAGCTTCACCAGCGACTGCCTGCCGGGCCGCGGGACGCTCTTGGCCACCGCATCGACCCGGCGGCTCGGGCGAACTCGAGACCCTGCACTCACCAATCACCTCCGCGATCCTGCCAGCATTATCCACCCTGAAGCCTAGCTTGTACCACTAAGCACCAGGTCAGACGCCGTATCCGCCCTGTCCGGGTCTCGGCGGAGGTGGTCGCCGTGCGCTAGGTGGGATCCTCGCCCCGGCTCAGCGACTCCCAGATCGCCGCGGGGTCGGGGCGGCGGTTCACGCGATCGCCCGCGGGGACGGCCGCGCCGGGGGCTGGCGCCGCGGATGCCGGGGCCGGCGCGTCGTACCGGCTGGACATGACCGGCAGATCCAGCGCCCGCCACGCCACTCCCGCGCCAGCTCCGACGATCGCGAGCGCACCGAGGAAGGCGACCCCGCGCCAGGGAAAGGCCGCGAAGACCACGTGGGACGGGAATCCGGACACCCCTGTGCCCGCCGCCTGGCTCGCGCCGCCTCCGGTCGTGTTGCCGATGTCCGACCCCGTGACGCCCGAGCCGGTCTGGGCGCCGGCGCTGGCCACGGCGGCCGCCCGGACGGCAGCCGCCGAGATCCCGGTGCTGACCGCCACCGCGATCCCGGCGCCGAGCCCGGCGAGCACCACGCCGGCCACACGGCGGGGCGTCCGCCGCGTCGCCAGCACCGCGGCGAGGCCGGCCAGGGCGGCCAGCGCCAGCGCGGCGGCCACGGGCACGAGCGACTGGCCGGTCACGGTCGTGACGCTGGGGGGCAGCGGCTTTGGCACCGTGATCTCCACGTGCGCCCACTTCTGCCGCACGGCGAGCAGCACCAGCCCGGCCCCAGCCGCTCCCAGCAGCAGCAGGAAAGCCAGCTCCCGCCGCCCCGCGCGCCGGGTGCCAGCTGCGGACTCACCGGCTGCCATCTGCAGTGCCCCTCTCATCCCGTTTCACCGCCAGCATAGGGGGGTGCAGGTCGCGGGCCGCGGGCGGCAACCGGGGGGTGCAGGTCGCGGACTGCAGGCCGCTGGAACGCATGGCGCTGGGCATTCCCTGGGTGCGCGCGGTGGCCTACGATCACACGATGACGTACGCCAGGGATGAGCGCGTTGCCCTCTGCGCGCTGCTCGACGAGGCTGGCCCCCGGGAGCCGACCTTGTGCGAGGGGTGGGCCACCCTGGATCTCGCCGCCCACCTGGTGCTCAGGGAACACCGGCCCGATGCCGGGGCCGGCATGCTCGGGGGCCCGCTCGCCGCGTACACAGCCGCGGTCCAGCGCAAGCTGGCCGAGCGGAACCCCTACCAGCGGCTGGTGCAGATGATCAGGAGCGGCCCGCCGCGGCTGTCGGTGTTCGGGCTTCCCGGCATGGACGAGCGCCTCAACGCCGTCGAGTTCTTCGTGCACCACGAGGACGTGCGCCGGGCCCAGCCGGGCTGGGAGCCGCGAAAGCTCGACCAGGGCCTGTCCGAGGAGCTCTGGCGCCGGCTGGGGATGGCCAGGTTCATCCTGCGCAAGGCGCCGGTCGGCGTGGAACTGGTCAGGGACGACGAGCCCGGGCCAACCGAGTCGGGCATGCCCCGGATCCGGATCACCGCCAAGGCGCGGACGCCGGTCGTGACCGTGATCGGCTCCCCGGCCGAGCTGACCATGTGGGTGTTCGGCCGGACCGCGGCGGCCCGGGTCAGGCTTGACGGCAGCGAGGACGCCGTCGGCGCGATCAAGGCGGCTAGCTGGCGGCTCTGAACCGGCCGGAGTCTACCGGCCGTTAATGCAGTTTCCAATCACGGAATTGTTACGGATTCCACTACCGAGGGTTAATTCTGCCTGAACGCAAGGCAGCTAAATCTTCATATAGAAATTCCCTCTCCGGCTGCCTACCGTTCATTAACCAGATAGCAACTGAAAACCTCATAGGTACCTTTTATTTACCTTTCCCCGCGACGATGCTCGCGTCCCTGACCCAACGTGGTCATGCATGTCAGAGGGGGAAAGGTGCGAATAAAGAAGACAGGCGTCGCCGCTGTGGCCGCGCTCGGCTGCGTGGCGCTGGCCGCCGGATGCAGCAGCGGCGGATCAAGCAGCACCGCCAGTAAGTCAACGAACTGGGCGACGGCGACGTCCGCCGCCGCTGATGGTGGCATGTCCGCCCTCGTGAAGGCTGCGGAGAAAGAGGGACACCTCAACGTCATCACGCTGCCGAGCAATTGGGCCAATTACGGCGCAATTATGAAGGATTTCAGCGCCAAGTACCACATCAAGATCACAGACGCTAACCCCGAGGGCTCCAGCGGGCAGGAGATCACCGCCGTGCAGCAGCTCAAGGGCCAGAGCCGCGCACCCGACGTGGTCGACGTCGGCACGCCGTTCGCCGTTGAGGGTGCCAACGACCACCTGTGGGCTCCGTACAAGGTCGCGACGTGGAGCAACATCCCGTCCAACGCCAAGGACGCCAACGGCGACTGGTACGCGGACTACGGCGGCTACGTGGCCATCGGCTACAACCCGGCCAAGGTGAAGGTCGCGCCGACCTCGTTCGCCAGCCTGGACAACCCGGCCTACAAGAACATGATCGGCCTCAACAACAGCCCGACAACGGCTGGCGCGGCGTTCGCCGCCGTCTACGCCGCGGCGCTGGCGAACGGCGGGTCGTTCGGCAACATCGAGCCGGGCATCAAGTACTTCGCCCACCTGAAGCAGATCGGCAACTTCGTGCCGACCGCCATCGGCGGGCCCACGACGGTGCAGAACGGCACCACGCCGATCCTGATCTGGTGGGACTACCTGCTGGCCTCCGAGGTCAAGCCCGTCGTCCCCGGCTTCAAGATCATTATCCCGAAGGATTCGACCTACGCCTCCTACTACGACCAGGCGATCAGCGCGACCGCGCCGGACCCGGCCGCCGCCCGGCTGTGGGAGGAGTACCTCTACTCGACCACGGGGCAGAACCTGTGGCTGGCTGGCTTCGCCCGTCCAATCGAGCTGCCCACGCTGGTCGCCAACGGCACCGTGGACAAGACCGCGTACGCGGAACTGCCCCCGGCCCCATCTGGTGCGCTGACGTTCCCGACCGACGCCCAGTCGGCTCAGGCCGAGAACGTCGTCACCCAGAACTGGGCGACGCAAGTCGGCAGCTGATGGCTGATCCCGCGACCCAGGCCGCGGCCCCGGAGGTAGTTACCCCCGGGGCCCGGCCCAGCCGGGTTCCGGCGTCGCTGCGCGGCGTGCTCAGGTGGCTGGGAGTTGTGCCGTTCGGCGTGTACATCGCCCTGGGCCTGATCGCGCCCGCGATCGCGATCGCGATTGCCTCGTTCCAGAGCTCCAGCGGCGGGTTCGTCAAGACCAGCAGCGGGTTCACGTGGAGCAACATAAACACCGCGCTGCACGGCACCTATCTGCTCGGCCTGAAGACATCGATCCTGCTGTCGATCGCCACCTCGATCTTCCCCGGGATCTTCGGGCTGCTCATCGCGTACGCGATCTTCACCGCCAAGCGCGGCAACCTGCTCCGGCAGATCGTGATCACGGCGTCCGGCGTATTCGCCAACTTTGGCGGCGTCCCGCTGGCGTTCCTGTTCATCGCGACGCTCAGCACCACCGGAATCGTCACCGGGTGGATCAAGGCCATCTTCGGCGTCGACATCTGGGACCACGGGTTCACGCTGTACAACGCGACCGGCGTGTTCTTCGTGTACATGTACTTCCAGATCCCGCTCATGGTGCTGGTCATCCTGCCGGCCCTGGAGGGCCTGCGGCCGGCCTGGCGTGAGGCGGCGCAGAACATGGGCGCGGGAACGTGGCAGTACTGGCGTTACGTGGGCGGCCCGGTGCTGTTCCCGTCGTTCCTCGGCTGCCTGCTGCTGCTGTTCGGCAGCGCCTTCTCCGCGTACGCCACCGCCGAGGCGCTGTCCGGCGGCACGATCGCGCTGACCCCGATCCAGATCGGCGCGCTGCTGAACGGCAACGTGCTGGCCGGCCAGGAGAACCTTGGCTACGCCCTTGGCCTGATCATGGTGGTGATCATCGCGATCGTCATGATCATTTACACCGTGGTGCAGCGGAGGGCAGCACGATGGCTGCGCTAACCAGCACCGAGGAAGCGGGGGCCGCGATGGCCGCAGTAACCAGCACCGAGGAAGCGGGGGCGCGATGGCCGCAGTAACCAGCATCGAGCAGGCAGGGGCGCAGGCGCCGACGCCAACCGCCGGATCGCCCGGCCGGTGGCGCACCTTCCCGTACTGGCGCTGGGTGATCCTGCTGCTCGCCGGCGCCTACTTCCTGATCCCGCTCTACGCGGCGCTGCGCTTCGCGGGGGTGAGGGCATTCCCCGACATCTTCAAGCAGTCGGGGTTCTTCTCCGCGATCGGGCTCTCGCTGCGCCTCGCGGTGATCACCACGATCTTCACGCTGGTGCTCATGGTGCCCACCACCGTCTACGTGCACCTCCGCCTGCCGCAGATACGGCGGCTGATGGAGGCGGTCACGATCCTGCCGATCGTCATCCCGCCGATCGTGCTGATCATCGGCGTGCTGAAGGTGGCGCCGAGGTTCCTGCTCGGCACGCCGTACCTGCTCGCGCTCGTCTACGTGATCCTGGCGATGCCGTTCGCGTATCGGTCGCTGGACGCGGGCCTGCGCTCGTTCGACCTGAGGACCATGGTCGAGGCGTCGAACTCGCTGGGCGCCGGCTGGCCGTCCACGCTCTGGCGGGTGGTGCTGCCGAACATCAGCACCTCGATCCTGTCCGCCACCGTTCTCACCGTCGCGCTGGTGCTCGGCGAATTCACCATGGCCAGCCTGGCGCTGTACGTGACGTTCCCAGTATGGATCGTGCAGTTCGAGCAGAACAGCGGTCCGGTGTCGGTTGCCGCGTCGCTGCTCGCCCTGTTCGTCACCTGGATCCTGCTGATGCTCATCGTTGCGATCGGCGGGCGAAGCGCACGCAGACGCGGCGGCTCCCAGGTCGCCCTCTTCACCGTCACCCGCCAAGACTTCAGCCAAACCGTGGGGGAACCGGAATGACCACTCGTGCAGCGGCAGGCACCGAGGCCACCGAAGGCGCGGTTCGCGCCGCCGGTGCCGGCGCGGGCGCGCCGGTCGCCCTGACCAACCTCAGCCGCCACTTCGGCGCCGTGCGCGCCCTCGACGGACTCTCGCTTGACATCGCGCCGGGCGAGCTGGTGGCGCTGCTGGGGCCGTCGGGCTGCGGCAAGACCACGGCGCTGCGCATCCTGGCCGGCTTCGAGGCAGCCGATACCGGTTCGGTCAGCGTTGACGGCAGGGACATCTCCCGGATCCCGGCGGCCAGGCGGGACATGGGCATGGTGTTCCAGAGCTACAGCCTGTTCCCGAACATGACCGCGCTGGACAACGTGGGCTTCGGGCTGCGCATGCGCAAGCAGCGTGGCTCGGAGCGCGGCCGCCGGGCCGCCGAGCTGCTGGACATGGTGGGCCTGACCGACCAGGCCAGGAAGTACCCGCACCAGATGTCCGGCGGCCAGCAGCAGCGCGTCGCCCTGGCCCGCGCCCTGGCCATCGAGCCGCGGGTGCTGCTGCTGGATGAGCCGCTGTCGGCGCTGGACGCCAAGGTCAGGCTGCAGCTTCGCGAGCAGATCCGCGCGCTGCAGCAGCGGCTCGGCACCACGACGCTGTTCGTCACCCACGACCAGGAAGAGGCCCTGTCCATGGCCGACCGGGTCGGCGTGATGAAGGAGGGCAAGCTCGAGCAGGTGGCCCAGCCCAGCCAGCTCTACGATCAGCCCGCGACCGCGTTCGTGGCCGAGTTCGTCGGGACCATGAACCGGATACCGGGAGAGCTGCAGGGCAGCGACGACGTCAGCGCGCTCGGCACGGTCGTCCCGGTTCACGGCGACACCGCCTCCGGGCTGTCCGTGGACGTCGACGTGCTGGTCCGGCCCGAGGGCCTGGAGATCATCGCGGCGCCCGGCGGCAACGGCATCGTCACCAACAAGACGTTCCTCGGCTCGGTGACCCGGGTCAGCGTGCTGCTGTCCGGCGACGTGAGCATCAAGGTCGACCAGCCCAGCAGCGTGGCCGCGGCCATGTCGCCCGGGACATCGGTCCAGGTGAGCCTGCCGGGGACGCCGGTTCTCGTCGCCGAGCGCCGGTGACCGCGGATCCGCTGACCACGGCGCGCCAGCGCCTGGTTCCCGGGCAGCCGGGCGAGGGCGGGTACCGCGCGCTGGTACCCGCCGACGGCGAGCAGCACGCGGTACGGGATGACCTGGCTGACCGCGCGCTGCGGCCCGCCTGGCACCGGTCGGCCCGGCCGCTGCTGGTGATCGCGCAGCTGTCGGACACACACGTGATGGATCACCAGTCACCCGGGCGGGTCGAGCTGCTCGACCGGTACTCCGACCCGGACTCGCCGCTGCGCGCCGACGTCGGCATCGTCGGCACCTACCGGGCCCAGGAGCTGTTCACCTACCAGGTGGCCGCCGCGATGGTCCGCGCGGTGCGCGAGATCAGGGCGGCGCCGCTGTCCGGCGCCCCCATCGACCTCGCGGTGGTGACCGGGGACGCGACCGACAACTGCCAGCGCAACGAGCTGCGGTCCTATATCGGCCTGCTCGACGGCGGGCGGGTGCTGCCGGACTCCGGCGACCCGCAGCGGTACGAGGGCGTGGCCGGGCCCGAGGTGGAGGACGAGCGCTACTGGCATCCGGACGGCGGCGGGCCGGACCTGCCGCGGAGCCGGTACGGGTTCCCGGACGTGCCGGGAGTGCTGACCGCGATGCGGCGGCCGTTCCGGCAGCCCGGGATCGGCGTTCCCTGGTACGCCGTGCACGGCAACCACGACAACATGCTGCAGGGCACCGTGCCGGCCGAGGGCTGGCTGCACGACTACCCGGTCGGATCGGTGAAGTACGTGACCCCGCCGGACGGCATCGACGCGGGCGGCGCGCTGCGCCGGTTCGACGCGTCGGACCCGGCAGCCCTGGCCGAGCTGGCCAGCGGGCCAAGGCTGGCGGTGACGCCCGACCCGGCCCGCGTGCCGGTCACACGCGCGTCCCACGTGCGCGAGCACTTCCGCACGTCGGGCGCTCCGGTCGGGCACGGCTACACCCGCCGCAACGCCAACGAGGGCACGGCCTACTACGGCTTCGACCACGGGGTCGTGCGGTGCCTCGTGCTGGACACGGTGAACCCGCACGGGGGCTGGCAGGGCTCGATCGACGCCACACAGCTCGGCTGGCTGGCCGCCGAGCTCACCGCGTGCGCGGCCCGGCCGGTCCTGCTGTTCAGCCACCACCCGCTGCAGACGCTGGTGAACGACCGCCGCCCGCCGGGCGCCGGGCGGCGTGTCCTGGCCGGCGAGCTCCGTGACCTGCTGCTCAGCCATCCGTGCGTGGTGGCGTGGGTGAACGGGCACACCCACGTGCACGCGATCACCTCGATCTTCCAGGACGGATACCCGGGCGGGTTCTGGCAGGTGACCACCGCGTCGCACATCGACTGGCCGCAGCAGGCCAGGATCATCGAGCTGCTCGAGACCGACGGCGGGCTCGCGGTCGCGTGCACCGTGATCGACAGCGGCGCCCCGGCCAGCCACCGCGACGGCGGGGACCCGGCCGGCCCGGCCAGCCTGGCGGCGCTGGCCCGTGAGCTCGCCGCCAACGACTGGCAGGTCCGGGAGCTGATCACGGCCGACGGCGGCGCGGGCGCCGGCACCGCGGCGGACCGGAACGTCGTGCTCGCTGTCGAGTGGCCGCGGCCAGCGCGGTTACCCGCCGGTCACGCGGTCGAGCGGGAACGGCGCGGGCAGCCGGAGATCGGCGTTACGGTCACCGGTCATGCCGGGCCGGGTGGAGTCCGCACCGATGACCGGCATGTTCGCGGCCAGTTCCCGGTGCAGCGCGGCGAGGTCGTCAATGGTTCGCAGCGACCCCGGCGCCAGCGGTGAGTCGTGGTCGACCATCGTGCAGACGATCGACAGGTAGCCGCCGGCATCGATGATCTCGACCAGCCGCGTCTGGCACGGCCAGTCCACGACCGAGCAGGTGGTCACCTCCCAGAACCCGCGGGCCGAGTCGCCCGGGTCGTGCCGGGCGCGCACCGCATTGGTGTGCGTGTGCCCGTTCAGCCACAGCACCACGTTGCCGAACCGGTGCAGCAGCGCGAGCAGCTCGGCGGCACCGAGGTGCGGCTCCCCGTTGCGGCCGAAGGCCCTGGTGTTGTTCAGCGTGTCGATCCCGTGATGCGAGAACAGGATGACGAGCCGGTCGGAGTTTCCGGTGCGCACCTCGCGCCCGTCCGGCCCGCGGTGGGAGGAGTGCACCTCGACGAGGCGTTCGGTGAGCCACCGCGCCTGGTCGGCGTCGACGCAGCCGGCTGCTCCCCCGGCGGAGCAGCTGGTGTCCAGCGCGATCAGCCGGGCGGCCGGCGTGTCGTAGGCGTAGTACGCGGTGCCGTCCAGCCGGTTCCGCTCGGTGAACCCGTGCCCGGCCGGGCGCGCGGCGGGCGCGAAGTGCGCCCCGACGAACTCGCGCTTCGTGATCGGCCTGCGGCCCGGATCCGGGCTGATCTCCAGCGACGGGCCGGACATGAAGGCCTCTGGCCGCTCGGTGAACAGCTCGAGTGCGCGGTTGTGGTCGAAGTCGCCGGGCAGCGAAACCGGCTTCCTGCCGCCGACCAGCGCCGCGGCCAGGTCCGGGGTGACCACCCCGACTCCCTGGTTCAGCGCCTCGTGGTTGCCGAAGCAGGATAGCCAGGGCATGCTCAGCCCGGTGGCGGAGAACTCCTGCATCGCGCGCTGCAGCAGCCCGGGATGGTGCGGGAAGCCGAGCTCGCGGCGGAACAGGTCGCCGGCTTCGGCGCCGTCCGGCTTCCAGAAGACGTCGTCGGGCCAGTCCAGCGCCTGCACGCCGGCGTAGCCCGGCGCGCCGGAGCCCGGCCGCACCAGGCCGCCGTCGAACAGGGCGAGGAACGCCTGCGTCTCGTTCCACTGTGCGTTGTCGATCGCGTCGCCAGTGGTGATCGCGAGCTGCGGTGCGGCACCGGTGACCGGGCCGCGCACCGAGTTGAGGGTGCGCAGCGTGGCCTCGACCGCGTGCGCGGTGAGCGCCTCCTGCGGGCGCTGCACGGGCACGATCTCCGCATACCTCGGGTCGGCGAAGTAGCGGTTCAGGAACTCGAACCTGGCCGACGACTGGACGTCGGCGAGCTGCAGGTCCGTGATGTGCGCCAGGCAGAGCAGCGGCCGCGCGGTTGCGGCACCAAGCCCGGCGGTGCTGAAGTCGAGCTCGGCGTCGCGGAAGTCCCCGCGCACCAGATGCGGCTCGCCGTCGATGATCCGGACGGCCCGGTATGGCGCGCTGGCCCCGCGGCGCAGCACCGCCCCGGACCCGAGGCGGCGATCGGTGGTCAGCGGCGGATGCCGTCCGCTCACGCGGTGCCCCTGGCTCGCCTTCGGCTCACGCTTCGGCCTCGGAGGCGGGTGCTGCGCCGGCGGATACCAGCACCGGATCCGGCCGGATCGTCAGCGAGACCCTGCTCCCCGCGGGCAGCTCGACCGCTTCGGCGGTGCTGAGCTGGGCCATGATCGTGGTGTCGCCGAGGTCGACGGTGACCCGGCTGGTCGCGCCCAGGAACGTGGAGGCGATCACGGTGCCGGTCAGCGGCCCGGAGTCGCCGGAGCTGTCCGACGCCAGCGTGACCGCCTCGGGCCGGACCAGCGCGATCGCCGGGCCCGGCGGGGTGGAGATGTCCACCAGCGGCAGGTCGCGGCCGCGCACGGTGACCGTGGACCCGCTGACCGTGCCCGCCAGCCGGTTGGTCAGGCCAACGAACTCGGCCACGAACGAGGTCGCCGGGCGCGAGTAGACCTCAACCGGCGGCGCGAGCTGCTCGATCCGCCCGTCCTGCATCACGCCGACCCGGTCCGATATCGCCAGCGCCTCCTCCTGGTCGTGCGTGACGAACAGCGTGGTGATGCCCACGTCGAGCTGGATCCGGCGGATCTGGTCACGCAGCTGCGCTCGCACCTTGGCGTCCAGCGCCGACAGCGGCTCGTCGAGCAGCAGCACCTGCGGCTCGATGGCCAGGGCGCGAGCGAGCGCGACGCGCTGCTGCTGGCCGCCGGACAGCTGGTGCGGATACCGGTCGGCCTGGCTGGCCAGGCCGACGAGTTCCAGCATCTCCAGGGCCTTGCGGTCCCGCTGCGCCGAGCCGATCCGGCGCAGCCGCAGCCCGAACGCCACGTTCTGCCGCGCGGTCATGTGCGGGAACAGCGAGTAGGCCTGGAACACCATGCCCATGTCGCGCTTGCTGGCCGGCAGCCGGGTGACGTCGTTACCGCCGACGGTGATCTGGCCCGCGTCGGCGTCCTCGAGCCCGGCCAGCAGCCGCAGCGTGGTGGTCTTGCCGCAACCCGACGGGCCGAGCAGGGCGACGAGCTCGCCGGCGTGCACGGTCAGGTCGAGCCCGTCGAGCGCGACGACCTCGCCGTAGCGCCGGCTCAGGCCCTCCATGCGCACCTCGACGGCGGCCCGGGCGACCGCGGTCTGGGTGCTGGTCTGTGGCGAAGTCACGTGCCCTACCTCATCCCGCGCCGTCGGCGGCGCCCAGCGTAGGAAATGATCAGCAGCAGCAGGAAGGTAAAGATCAGCGCGGCCAGCGAGGTGGAGAAGATGACCGAGGCGTTCGGCGTGTTCCGGTCGATCGAGTAGAGCTCGACCTGCAGGTTGTTGTACAGCAGCGTGTAGGCGATCGTGAACTCGCCGAGCGCCAGCGCGGCCGACAGCAGCAGCGCGTTCAGGATCGCCTGCCACATGTTCGGCGCGATCACCCGGAAGATCACGGTGAACCAGCTCGCGCCCAGGCTTCGGGCGGCCTCGGAGAGCGTCTTGACGTCCATGGCGTTCAGCCCGGCGGCCAGCGCCCGGTACGCGTACGGCAGCGCGAGGACCACGTAGGCCCAGAACAGCATCAGCGCGGACAGCTCGACGTGCCTGATCTTGTTGTAGACCGGGGCCAGCCCGACCACCAGCACGATCGCCGGGATCGTCAGCGGCAGCAGGCAGAGGAACTCGAACGCCCGGCTGATCCACTGCACCCGCAGCCGGATCCAGATCATGGTCGGGACCAGCAGCGCCAGCGTGACCACGCTTGTCAGCACGCCCAGCTCGAGGCTGATCTCGACGGCGGACAGCAGCGGGGGCGGCCCCTGGTAGGAAACGATCTGCGACCACGCGCTGGCCGACCACGTGCCGAGCGTGCTGCCCTCGAACGAGAACCTGAGCATCGCCAGCAGCGGCAGCAGGAAGAACAGCGCGAAGAACGTGAACACCACGTACCGGAACGCGTTCAGTCGCCTGCGCCGCCCGGCCTGCATGCCGCGACCGCGCTTGGCCGGGACGGCCAGCGGCGCCTCGCCGACGGAGGTTACCGCAGCCATCGCGCCGCCCGGCGCTGCAAGAACGCATACCCGGTCATGATGATGGCCACCATAACGATCATCCCCAGGGCAAGGACGTCGGCCTGGTTCACGTTGCTGAGGCCGACCTCGCTGTTGATGGCGAGATAGATCTGCTGCGGCACGATGTACGCGATCTGGTTCTCCCAGGCCACGATCGTCGCAAAGGCCGACAGCGCGTTCGCGAACAGCAGCAGCGCCGCGCCGAAGAACGCGGGCGCCAGCAGCGGCGCGCCGACGTACCGCCAGTACTGCCACGACGAGGCGCCCAGGCTGTCCGAGGCCTCCCTCCATTGCGCCTTCAGCCCGTCGATGGCAGGCAGGAAGACCAGCACCATGAGCGGAACCTGGAAGTACGTGTAGATGACCGCGATGCCCCACGGGAAGGTGTAAAACCAGCTCGCGTGGATCAGCAGGCCAACCGGCCCGATCAGCACCACAAACGCGAACGCCAGCGTCACGCCGCCGAACTGGGCCAGCACGCCGGAGACCGCGATGTAGAGCCGGCGCACGGTGCCGTCCGGGTCGCCCGACGCGATCGCGTAGGCCAGGATCGCGCCCAGCACGGCACCGAACACCGAGGAGATCAGGCACAGCTCCAGCGAGCCGGTGAAGTAGCTGCGGTCGGGCGACTCGAACGGTGTCGTGAGGCTGGACAGGTTCAGCGCGCCGCTCGGGCTGCGGAACGCGTTGACCACGACGATCCCGGTCGGGAGCAGCAGGAAGATCCCGATGTAGACGAGGAACGGCGTGGTGCCGAGCCAGGCGGGAAGGCGCGGCCGGCGCCCGGCCCTGACGGGCCGGGCGCCGGTATCCGATGCCGTGGTTGCAGCCACCAGTACCCGCTAGCTGACGGCCTTGGCCCAGTTGGCGGCCAGGTAGTTGGCGGCGTTGGTGGCCTGGGACTGGCTAAGGAACACCGGAGTCCCCGACACCGCCGGCAGCTTGGACGCGTCCGCGGAGTTGATCGTGCCATTGGAGGTCATGGCCTGCTGCTCCACGGGCCGCGCGCCGCCCGCCAGCCACAGGTTCTGCCCGCCGCTAGCCGCCTGTGAGTAGAGGAACTCCTCCCACAGCCTCGCGGCGGCCGGATGCGGCGCGTTCTTGTTGATGGCCTGAGCGTAGTAGCCGCCCAGCACGGCGCCCGAAGGGATGAACACCTTCCAGTTCGACACGCCCACGTAGCTGGGCAGGTTCAGGTAGTCCCAGTTGAGCACCACCGGGGTGGTCCCCGCCTTGATGGTGGCGCCGGTCGCCTGCACCGAGTCGAAGTTGCCCTTCGACTTGAGTTCGGAGAAGAACGACACGCCCTTGGCGATGCTGCTGGCGCTCCCGCCATTGGCGAGGCTGGCCATCATCACACCGTTCAGAGCCGCGTTGGCCTCAGTCGGGTTCCCGTTCAGCGCGACCGCGCCCTTGAACTTCGGCCCGAGCAGCTGGCTCATCGAGGTGATCGTGCCGAACTTGGCCGAGTAGCCGACGGACATGTAGCCGCCGTAGTCCTGGTACCACAGGCCGGCCGAGGACTTCTGCGCGGTGGGGATGTCCGACCACGTGCTGACCTTGTACGGCGCGAACAGGTTCGTGTTCACCAGGGCGACCGCCATGCCGATGTCCAGCACATCGGGCGCGGCCGCGGTGCCGTTCTCCTGCTTGACCGCGTTGACCTCGTCCTGGCTGCTGCCGTCGGGGTTGGCGGAGTTGACCTTGATGCCGTACTTCTTCTCGAACGTGCTGATGATCGTGCCGTAGTTCGCCCAGGTCGGGGGCAGCGCGATCACGTTGAGCGTGCCCTCCTTCTTGGCTGCGGCGACGAGCTTGGCCATTCCCCCGCCTGCGGCCGCCGAGGTGACCGTGGCCCAGTTGGCCCCGCCGCTCGAGCTCGGTGACGAACTCGACGAACAGCCGGCCGCCAGCAGCGCGAGAGCCGCGAGCCCGGCAAGCGCATACCTATGTGGCGATCTCACGCGAATGCCTCCTGTTACTTCCCAGCCCGATGACGCTAGTACGGCCGCAGAAAGCCGCACCGTAAATGTCAGGAAGTGAGCGGACCCTCCCCGGCCAAAATGCATAGGCCCTGAAATGCCTAAAACGTTTAGCATCGGTATGCTCGCCCAGGCCTGTGCGGGTGTCAAGGCCCGTTACCGAGTTGACGCCGCAGGTCACCAGATGTTCATCGAGGCAGGTTGGCGGCGCGAGCGGGCAGCTCAGGCGGCTGCAGCGATGCCCGCTCCACGAGCGCGACGGCGGCTAGGTAGTCGCCAGCGGGCCCCGGTTCCAGCAGGCGCTGCATCAGCGCCTTGCCCATGGCCCGGTGATCGATCCGGATCGTCGCCAGCGGCGGGTCGAGCAGCTCGGAGGTGGGCAGGTCGTCGTGCCCGACGACCGAGACCCCGGGCCCAACCGGGAGCGACAGCTCGCGGGCCGCCTTGTAGACCGCGTGCGCCGTGTAGTCGGAGTTCGTGATGATCGCGCTGGGCGGCCCAGGCTCGGCCAGCAACGCCGCCGTGGCCTGCTGCACGTCGGGAATCGTGAGCAGCGAGTACATGATGCGCGGCCGCAGCCCCAGCTCGGCGGCCAGACGCCGGAAATGCTCCAGCCGGTCCGGATCCGCCATCAGCTCGGGCGGCGCGGACAGGAACGCAACCGATTCGTGCCCGAGCCCGGCCAGCCGCCGCATCGGCAGCTCGACCGCCGCGGCGTTGTCCGGGCAGACCCGGCAGATGCCCGTGACCCCGTCGGCCGACGCGTTGAGCGCCACCGCCGGGGCGCCCGGGCGCAGCACCTGCCAGAGGCGTATCGACTCTCCGGGCCCGACCGGGGCGATCGCCAGCCCTTCCACCCGCTGAGCCGCCAGTTCCTGCACGTGGCGGCGCTCGCGCTCGATCGAGTAGCGGGAGTCGAGGACGAGCAGCGTGGCCCCGGCGTCGGCGGCGACCTGCTGCGCACCGCTGAGGACTTCCAGGAAGAACGGGTTGGCGAAGTTGCGCACCACAAAGCCGTAGGTCATGGTGCGCCCCCGCCGCAGCGCCTGCGCCTGCGGGTTGGCGCGGTAGCCAAGCCGCTGCGCCGCGGCGACGATGCGCCGCCTGGTTTCCTCGGCCACGCCCGGCTGCCCGTTGATGGCGAGGCTCGCGGTCGCGACGGAGACGCCGACGGCCTTGGCCACGTCGCGGATGCCGACCGGTTTGCCGGGGGCGTCGCTGTCCGTCGTCATGGGTTCCTCTGCAGGCGGGATGCGCGATGGACCGCCGGTGATCACCTTGCATGACCGGCCGCGACACGGCAAGTCCTCCCACCGCGCGAGGGTTCGCGCAGCGGGGCCAGGCCCAGCCCGGGGCGTCACGTTCCGGGAATTTTCCCATATGTTAAACCTGTACAGCCATATGGTATTGCTGTACAGTCAAGTTGCCGGAAACGACCCGAGGTGGTGGTACGCAATGGAAAAGGGCCTGCGCGCGGGGGCCATCGGACTGCTCTCCAGCGTGGTGATCGCGGTCTCGTCGACCGCGCCCGCCTACAGCATGGCCGCCACGCTCGGCCTCGTCGTCGCGATCGTCGGCGTGCACAGCCCGGGCACACTGATCGTGTCGTTCCTGCCGATGCTGTGCATCGCGTACGCGTTCCGCGAGCTGAACAAGGCCGACCCGGACTGCGGGACCACGTTCACGTGGACCACCCGCGCGTTCGGCCCGTGGGCCGGGTGGATGGGCGGCTGGGGCATCATCGCGGCGGACGTGATCGTGATGGCCAGCCTGTCGCAGATCGCTGGCCACTACGCGCTGCAGCTCGTCGGCGCGGACGGTGCAGCCTCGTCAACCGCCTGGGTGACCGTCGCCGGGGTGATCTTCATCGCGGCGCTGACCTGGATCTGCTACCGCGGGATCGAGGTGTCGGCGCGCCTGCAGCAGGTGCTGCTGGCCGTCGAGCTGGTCACGCTCGGCATCTTCGCCGTGGTCGCGTTCGTCAAGGCGGGCACCGGCCACGCGCTACCCGGTGCCGGGCACCTGTCGGCGGCCTGGCTCAGCCCGTGGCCCGGATCGCTGCACGGCCTGGCGAACTCGTTCCTGCTCGCTGTGTTCGTGTACTGGGGCTGGGACTGCGCGGTGAGCGTCAACGAGGAGACCAAGGACCGGGCCAGGACCCCGGGGCGCGCCGCCGTGGCCTCCACGGTGCTGCTGGTCGCGGTGTTCGCGGTGGTATCCGTCGCGGCGCTGGTCTTCGCTGGCCCCGCGTTCCTCGCCCAGCACAGCGACAACGTGCTCGGCGCGATGTCCACGCTGGTGCTGGGCAGCACCGCGGGAAAGCTGCTGATCCTGTGCGTGCTGACCTCGGCCACCGCGTCGACGCAGACCACGATCATGCCGACGGCTCGCGCCGTGCTGGCCATGGCCGTGCACCGGGCCCTGCCGCGGGCGTTCGCGCGCATGCATCCGCGCTACCTGACGCCCACGGCCGCGACCGTGGTCATGGGCGCGGCCTCGGCGGTGTTCTTCGTTCTACTGACCGTGGCGTCGCAGAACGTTCTGGCCGACTCCGCGGCCTCGGTCGGGCTGCTGATCGCGTTCTACTACGGGCTGACCGGGTTCGCCTGCGTCTGGTTCTTCCGGCGTGATCTGCTTGGCAGCGTGCGCGCGCTTGTCTTCAGGGGGATCCTGCCCGGGTTCGGCGGGCTGGCCCTGCTGGCCGCGTTCATCTTGTCGATCGTGTCGTACTGGCCGGCCGCGAGCAGCTACTCGAGCTTCGACGGCATCGGCGGCGTGTTCCTGATCGGCGCGGGGTCGCTGCTGGCAGGCGTGGCGCTGATGCTGGCGGCCCGGCGCTGGCGGCCCGCGTTCTTCACCACCGGCACGCTGCCCCCGCTGGCCGCGTCCTTGGACGACGGCGGCGAGGCGGCGCCGGCCGGCGAGACGGGACCGGCCGGCGAGACGGCACCGGCTCGCGACCGCATCGCGGGGTCGCCGGTCGCGGCCGGCGACCGCACGGCAGCGGCGGCGATCCCGGCCCAGGTACTGGACCCCGCGTGACAGCGGCCGATCAGGCGGCGTTCGGCCCGGCGGGCGGCGGCGGTGCCCGCCCGGCCGGGCGCGGCCAGCGGCGCGCCGGGCGGCGCAAGGTGGCGGTGCTCGAGGCGGCCGGCCGGGTGATCGCCGAGCGGGGTGCCGACGCCACCCGGTTCGCCGACGTGGCCGCGGAGAGCGGCGTGCCGGTCAGCACGCTGCAGTACTACTTCGGCTCGCGCGAGGACCTGCTCGTCGCCGCGTTCCGGCACGCGTCTGGCGCCGAGATCGCGGCGCTGGAGGCCGACCTCGCCGGGCTTGACGACCCGTGGCGGCAGCTCGCCCACGTCGTCGCCACCGCCCTGCGCGGCTATCAGGCTGCAGGGTCCGGGCGGCTGTGGATCGAGTCGTGGCACTTCGGCATCAGGGACGCCGAGATGCGGGCCGACGCGCTGCGCGACTACGGCGCCTGGCGGCGGCTGGTCGCGGACGTGGTGCGGCGGGGCACCGGGGCGGGCGCGTTCGCGCCCCGGCTGAGCCCCGAGCAGATCGCCGTGCTCACGATCGCCCTGGTCGACGGCGTCGGCATCCCGCTCGCCCTGGACGACCCCGCGATCACCCCGGACGGCGCCGTCGCCGACGTGCTGTCCGCCCTGTCCGGCCTGCTGCACCCGCCCGCAGCCCCGGCGTAACCAGGTCGCCCCCGCAGCCCCGGCGTAACCAGGTCGCCCCCGCAGCCCCGGCGTAACCGCGTCGCCCCCGCAGCCCCCGGTCACCCACCTGCCGCCCCCGCGCAACCGCGCGGCTCGCCCGCCCGCACACGTTCCATGATCTGGGGAGATTGATAGCTGCATGAGCTACTCAG
>Ga0335073_10001153_pt1 | contig 35094 bp, 12 predicted proteins | sample Lox_Sample_22_FD_207093 | JGI IMG/M metagenome (GOLD analysis project Ga0335073, IMG submission 207093) | Soil microbial communities from Loxahatchee National Wildlife Refuge, Florida, United States - Lox_Sample_2.2 | ecosystem: Environmental > Terrestrial > Soil > Wetlands | place: USA... | reverse complement strand
CCGTGCCCTCCGCATCCTGCTGATGCTCGGCTGGCTGGCGGCGTTCTACGAGATACCGGGGGGAATCGCGGCGCCCTACGCCGCCCGGCTCGGCGGCGGGCCGGTCGCGGCCGGCCTGCTGATCGCGGCTACACAGCTAGGCGCCGCGATGGCGACGCCGGTCTTCGCGAAACGGATCGGGCCGCTGACGCGGCTGAAGTGGATGGGGCCGATGGCCGCATGCGCCTGCGGCACGCTCATGCTCACCGCGTTCCGGCCGGGCCTGGCCGCCTCGATGGCGATCTTCGCGCTGTCCGGCTGCTTCGCGATGTACCAGATCGCGGCCAACACCGCGTTCGTCGAGCGGGTGCGCAGCGATCACCGGGCTCAGGCCTTCGGCTTCGCCAACGCCGGGCTGGTCGCCGGCCAGGGTGCGGCTTTCGCGCTGGCCGGAGCGGCCGCCGAAGTGGTGCCTCCCTCGACAGTCATCGCTCTTGGTGGGGGACTGGGGGCACTTGCGGCCTGTGGTCTAGCCCTTCGCTGGCGGGGGATGTCACCCGCCGTGGGGCGCCACTCCGCGAGGCATCTCAGCCGTCAAGCCTCGCTTACCAGGCAGGCACCCGCCCATGCGGCTCGTTCTCACTGATCGGATAGGCGTGATCTGCGGGCTTCGGCGTGTCTTGAGGCGGTGCAGGCACAGGTTCGTGATTACTCCACTTTGTCGTGTCGGATCGTCTGGCGAATACGTGGTGAAGTTCAGGAGCTCGCCGAATTGCCGCAGGGGAAGCGGATATGACAGGGGTGTGTAAGACCGTCGCCTTGCACAGGTTAAGTTCGGAAGCTTGGATCTAACGGGCCGCGCCCTGCGCCCACCGCCTGTGCCCGCGCCCTGTCCTGCGTCCGGGTCCGCGTCCGGCTGGCTGGCGCCGTCGACCGGGTTGCCTAGCCTCACTTGAACCGCCCAGGACGGCCTCGCTGATTGGCCGAACGACCTTTGCAGGCAGGTGGTCCTCCGCGCAGTCCATCGCTGAATGACGAACTGCGTGACAACCGCGACACTCGGCGGCGCACAACGACGGACCCCAGCGGCCAGTCACACCAGACAGAGCACTCATCGTGAATTGCTCGACGGGTCCCCGGTTGGCCTGGTAAGGAAGAGGTCTGTCCGTGCCAGCCGCGTGCCAGAATGGGGCGAAACCGGAGACATTGACCGGCACCAGGACGGCAACGAAACCGGCCCTGACCAGGCACAGGTGTCCTGCCCCGCTGCATGTGAGTCAGGCGTCGCGCAACTGCGTCATCAGCTCGCTCGTCCCGCCAAGGTGAGCCATCGGTGCGGACCGTCCCGGGCCGTTGCCGCTCGAGCATCCATGAGACCTGCCCGGAAAACTCCTAGCAAGCGTTGCAGTCACCTCTACCCCGATCACGCGGAACCGTGACATGACTCATGTCGGCGGGACATCAGGCACCGGTGCAGCCACCCCATCACCGGCTCGTGCTCCTTCAGCACGGCGACGGCGCGCGCATGCTGCCCCGTCGGCTTCGAGGGCCGCGACGAACTCGCTGAGCACCGGCGCGGCGTCCGGTACCAGTTCAAGTGCGCGTGCCAACGGCCGCACAGCCGGGTGGGCGAACCCTGCGGTCCATGCACATAGCCGAAGTCGTACAGCGCCCGCGCGTCCGCCGTGCCGGTGCCATCGCCAGAGAGTTGCGGACGGCAACATTGCCAGACGCACTGTGGTGCGGTTGGCATCGTGCCAAGTAAGCGGTCGAAGCAACGCAAACCGTTAACATTGTCAACTATCGGTCATGTCCCAGCGCAACGGCTAGCGGCAGGAGGTGCCCTCGGTGGCGCGGCTCGCTATCGACAAGGACTTCCTCGACGACTACTCGAAGCTGGAAAAGACAGTCCAGGCAGCCGTCAAGGCGGCGATCGACAAGTTCGCCGCGCACACGCACGCGGGGCTGCACTTGGAAAAGATCAACCACTGTAAGGACGACCGGATCAGGACAATCAGGATCGACCAGCACTGGCGGGGTGTGGTTCTCGCGCCAGAGACCGGGGACACCTACAGCCTGCTTCGGGTCATGCCGCATGACAAGGCGATCGAATACGCCGGCAGCCGCCGGTTCACTGTTAACGAGGCGCTCGGCGTGGTCGAGATCCGTGACCAGGCCGCGCTCGATCAGGTCCAGCCTGCGCTGGAGCAGGCCGCGACCGCCACCGACGCCCGGCTGTTCGCTCACGTCCCCGACAAGGACATGGCCCGGCTCGGCATTGACGAGCACACGCGGACCATCGCCCGGCTGCTCACCTCCGAGGCGCACCTGGACGCTCTGGAACGCATGATCCCCGAGATGCAGTACAACGCGCTGTACCTGCTCGCTGGCGGGCTCAGCGTCGAGGAGGTCTGGCAGGAGGTCGCACAAGACGCGCCGAGCAGCCCCGTCGATACCGGCAATCTCGTCAAGGCGATGGAGCGGACCCCCAGCCGCGTCGTGTTCGTCGACTCGAACGACGGGCTCGACAAGATCCTTAAGCACCCGTTTGCGAAGTGGCGCGTCTTCCTGCACCCGGCACAGCGTAAGATCGCCTACGCGTCTCGGTACGCCGGGCCAGTCCAAGTCACCGGCGGCGCCGGTACCGGGAAGACGGTGACGGCGCTGCACCGGGCCGCGTACCTGGCCCGCAAGGCTGGCGGGCAGCTGGCCGGGCTGGAGGCAGCGCGGTCCGTTCTGGTGACTACTTTTACTAAAAACCTCGCAGAAGCCCTGCAGTCACAGTTTGAGCTGCTGGTTGATGACGAGGAGACCCGCGGGCGGGTCGAGATCCGGAATGTGGACAGCCTTGCGTACCGGGTTGTCGAGCAGGCTCGAGGGGCGCGGCCCGGGATCGTCGAGGGCAGGGAACTTGATGAGCTGTGGGTTGCCGCGGCGACCGAGGCCGCCCTGGCGTACCCGGCGACGTTCCTGAACCGGGAGTGGGTGCAGGTGATCCTCGCCCAGGACCTGCGGACCGAGCAGGAGTACCTGACGGCATCGCGGGCCGGGCAGGGCATGCCCCTGGGAAAGGCGCAGCGGCGGCAGGTATGGCAGGTCACGCGGCAAGTCGAGGCGCGGCTGCGGGCGCTGGGCCGCGGCACGTTCACGCAGCTTGCCAACGAGGCGGCTCAGCTGCTGCGCGAGGGGACGGCGCAGCTGCCGTACCGGCACGTGATCGTTGACGAGGGCCAGGACCTGCACCCCGCGCAGTGGCGGCTGCTGCGCGCCGCCGTGCCTTCCGGGCCGGACGACATGTTCATCGTCGGCGACGTGCACCAGCGGATCTACGACAACCGCGTCTCGCTTGCGCGTGTTGGCATTAACGTGCGCGGGCGGAGCAAGCGGCTTACCGTCAACTACCGCACCACGCAGGAGATCCTGGCGCTCGCAGTGCCCGCGCTCGGCAAGGCGACCTTGACCGGGCTGGACGATGAGGCCGACTCGCTCGCCGGCTATCGGTCGCCGCTGCACGGGCGTCGCCCTAAGGTCGTCGGGACGCGGACGCGCGAGGCGGAGTACGACGCACTCGTGCGGCAGGTGACCGCCTGGCGCGAGGAGGGCATCGAGCCGCACGCGATCGGCGTCACCGCCCGGTCCAACTCGATAGGGAAGGACGCCTCCTCGGCGCTCAACGCCGTCGGCATCCCAACCGTCTCGCTGTCCGCCAAGTCCAGGAAGGACGCGGTCCGCGTCGGCACCATGCACGGGATGAAGGGGCTTGAGTTCCAGGCCGTCGCGGTGATCGGCGTGGCGGACGGCATCGTGCCCGCGCCCGCCGCCGTGACGCCCGAGGAGGATGACCATGTGGCGCATGCGCAGGACCTGCAGCGAGAGCGGTGCCTGCTCTTCGTCGCCTGCACCCGCGCCCGCGACCACCTCTACTTGTCGTACAACGGCAAACCGAGCCCGTTCCTGGCGAAAAGCTGACTACATAACCTGCGCCAGGAACGCCAGCGCGTCGCCGCGGCGGAGCTGGTCGTGGAATGCCTGGTTGCGGAAGTTGCGCAGACAGCCATAGCAGCTTGTCTCCTCGCCGCAGTCGCACCGGGCCATCCGCTGCAGCGCTGTCTCCAGCACGTGGTCAAATGAGCGGGCGATCCGCAGTGCTCCGCCTGCGCCGCCGGGGACGGTGTCGAAGAGCACAAGCGAGATCTTCCGGCCGACCTTCGGGTACAGCGTTCCATCGATGTCGTCCCGGCTAATGTCCAGGCTGTCTGACGCACCCTCGAGCAGGGCGTACAGGATCGAGCGCCACTCGCCGACCGACGTTCCGGACAGTCCTGGAATCCTGTCGAACGTGATCTCCAGGAGGTCCGTCTGGTACGGGTGAGCCAGGGACTTCATCTGGAGCGGTCCCGTGCACTCCCCATCCTTGAGCAAGTGCGGATGCGACTTCTTCTTCGAGTCGGCATTGCCGACCGCCGTGCCCCATCCGCACCAGTCGCAGATCAGGAACCCTGCGCCATTGCGTCCTTCCGAGATCGCGATCAGCTCGCCGCGTTCCCCCGCCCAGGTGGCCGCCGTGCCCCCGTTCGAGAGAGGCCATTCGTACTTGAATTCCTCGGCCCCCCGCGACAGCACGTACGTCGCGCCGTGCCAGCTCCGCTGCGGTGCGACCATGCCAGGCTTCTTTACGTCGCGCGACGCCACGAACCCGAACAGCGGCGTCCAGTAGCTACGCCGCGCCCCCTTCTGCGCCGTTCCGCAGGCAGGGCACACCGGGTCCAGATCATCGTCCGGACTCTCCCGGTATAGGGAGCACTCGGGACACACCGCGTAGTAGTTTCCGAGCAGCTCTCGCTCCGGTAGCCGGTACACGCCGCCCGAGCTCCACAGCTTGCCGCCAGCGACCACTTCGGCGCCGGGCGCGTACTCGTAGATCGCCGCTGACAGGTCCCGCGACAGTTCCAGCTTCTGGCCCACCGGGTCACCCGAGTACACGGTACGCAGCTCGACCGTGTCGGTCGGGAAGCCGTATTTCGGCAGTACGTTCCGGTTTGCCAGCAGCCCGATGAGCTGCTGCCGGGTCAGCGTGTTCATCGTCCGCTCGTACACCTGCACGCGTGCCCACTTCTGCTCCGCGATCGCCTGCTGCTTCCGCTCCTCGAAGATCGCGACATCCTTCGCCAGCTCCTCGCGCACACCCTCAAGCAGGGACCAGAGCTCCTCCGCCCACGCGCCGGTGTCCGCACCGATCTGCTTCTGCACGTCCAGCGGCAGCACGCGGCGCAACGACTCCGTGATCCCCGCGGGCACCGGAGACAGGTACGGCCACACTCGCGACACCGGCGCTGGAGATCCGAGGAAGAATTCCCCTGCCGTGCTCCACGTCTCCCCGGTCAGCTCTTTCTGGTCACGGAGGAACGCGGCGAGCGCCACCGAATGCGCATGCCGTCTGTCGATCCGCTCGTTGCCCAGCGGCACGTACGGCGACCGCACCACGCCGGACACCATTACTTTCGGTTCCTGGAAGCGCGAGAGGTCGTGCGACCGCCGCTGCGCGTATGTGAGCACGAGCGCCGCCGATTCGGTCCGCCGTCCGGCGCGTCCGGCGCGCTGCACGTAGTTCGCCGTGGTGGGCGGCATGTTCCTCATTACGACCGACTGCAGCTCGCCGACGTCCACGCCCAGCTCAAATGTCGTCGAGCATGACAGCGCGTTCACCTCGCCGCGCACGAACTGCTGCTGGACGTCCGCTGCCTCGTCCGACGTCAGCTGCGCGGTGTGCTCCCGCGCCTTCATCGGCACCGGGGTCAGGTTCCGGTACAGGTAGCGGTAATGGTCGTCGGCGGCTGAGGTCGCCGGCACCAGTTTCCCGCCGCATCCCAGCGTCGTGCATATCCCCCGAACGGACCGTGGCGACTCCCGCCGGCACTGCTCGCACTCGAAGACGTGGTCATCGGCCCCGACAGGTTCTAGCCGTAGCCACGTGTGATCTACCTGGTAGAGGACGCCGAGCTTCGGATCGCTGCTTGACTCGAGCCACCCGTCAGGCAGTCTATTGAGGAACTCCCAGCACTTCTCCAGCACCATCTCCGGCTTAGCCTGACTGCCGAGCGCGGCCAGCAGTCGTCCCACGTAGTCAAGCCGCCGGTTGACGCCCCGCGCGGGCAGCCAGCTGATCACCTTGCGCTTCGGCTCCGGGCCGGTGCCGCGGACGTGAATCGGGCCGCGCCTTGGGTCGAACGCCTCGTCGTTGGCCGCGACACCTTCGGGCATGGACACCGCGCCCTGCTGCCGGACGGTCCGTACCAGCTCGGCGAGCAGGTCCCAGGTCTCCGCCTCGTCCAGGCCGAGCGAGGCGAATGCCTCGGGACGCTGCCAGCCCGGCTTGCGGGCGATGCTGACCCGCATCAGGCCACGGCCCTCGAGCGACTGACGGTCTTCCAGCGTGACGAGTTCCTGCATCACCCACAGCGCGGTGCGGCGCTGGCGTTCCTGCGCGGTCATCTTCCGCTCGAAGACATGCGCTTCGTCAGCGGCCTCGGCCACGTGGTAAACAAGGTCACTGACGCTCACTTCCCCGCGGGCCGCCGCGCGCTGCAGGCCCTGCAAGATAAGCCGCCGGTGCTGGACCGTCTCGTAGGAGGTCTCCAGGTACGGCGCGAAGAACGCCGCCGCCTGCCGACTGTCGCTGAACAGCAGGAGCTTGCGTCCCTCGCCCGGTTGGTCGGCCTGCTCCGGGGCGGGTGCGGGCGGCAGCGACTGGTACAGCGACGTGGACAGCACGGAGGCCGCGGCGTCGCCGCCGCTCTCGAAACAGCGAACCATGGCCGACCCCCGGCCACCGCATACGAGACAGCCGGTGATTGTGTCCTTCGGGGTGTTCAGCTTGCGGACCGGCAACAGCCGGGCACTGCCGCATTCTGCCCGGCCGCAGGCCGACCGCGAGCCTTCGTAGATGCCGCCGCACGACGCGCACAGCACAGCGTCTTTCGAGTCGAGCCTGCCCTGCTGCTCTTCGAGGGTTTCATCGTCTTCGTCGATGACGTCGGTGCCTTTGTCGACGAGAAGCCAGGTTCGGGGCTTGCCTGGGACCTGGGGTCCAAGGGTGAGGATGCCCGAGTCGCCACTGACCGTTCCGGATAGATACAGAGAGCCGCAGCGCTTGCAGGCACCGAACTCGAAAGAGACGGCCCGGCACTCAGGACAGAGTTCGTGGCGCGCGAGGGTGACGTGCGGGCCGGTCTCGGACAGGCACGTGTAGGCGCCTTCGGTGGCGCGGACGAACAGGTGGTAGCGGGCGGACAGCACGGCTAGGCCGTCCGGGCCGGTGATCCGGCTGCCCGCAGTGACCAGCGCGTCGAGGTAACGGCGCCTGTCCTGTTTGGTGTCCTGCGGGTCGAAGAGCTTGTCGGCGAGTTCGTCCGCCATCTGGGGGCCGGCCGCGAGCAGCTCCCGGAGGCGGGCCATCCGGGATTCCTGTGCGAGGATGGCACCCGCGACGCCGTCGCCGGTGACTGTTCCCTCCATGGGAGCCCGGAGGACGAGTTCCTTTGCCGGCTGGTCAGCGGCCGCGATCTTGAGGTACGCGGTTGGGCTGAGTGGGCCCCAGAACGGCGGCTTCGGCAGTTGCTTGCGGCTCGCCCGGACAAGGTCCTGGTGAGCCGGATCACCGGGAACCCACTCGAACGGCGCGTCGAAAAGCCGGTGGGCGAACTCAATGACGTCTTCGGCTTTGTCGCCCACGGTGGCGCTGGTGGCGATGTAGCGCAGCGGCCTGTCGCGGGCAACGCGATCACGGAGCCTGCGTAGCAGCATCGCGACCTCGGCCGCCCGCGCGCCGTCGTACACGTGCGCCTCGTCGAGCACGAGGAACTGCCAGCGTCCGGCGTGCTCGCCCTCGAACAGGTCCATGTCGGCGGGTCGCAGCAGCAGGTATTCGAGCATGGCGTAGTTGGTAAGCAATATGTGCGGCGGCGTCGCGCGCATTGCCTTGCGGCTGAGCAGCTCGTTTCCGAGAACCGGCTCGCCGGGGTTGAGTCTGCCGAATGTTTCGATCGCTTGCTGGTCGCTCTCCTTCGTATCGCCGACGTACCGGCCGAACGTGACATGCGGTGCCGTCTCGAGGATCTGGCGCAGGCGCTTCATCTGGTCGTTGGCCAGCGCGTTCATCGGGTAAAGCAGCAGCGCCCGCACGCCGGGGCGTAGCGTTCCTTCGCGTGCGTACTCGGCGGACAGCGCGTCGAGGATCGGGTACAGAAAGCTCTCGGTCTTGCCTGACCCGGTACCGGTGGCGACGACCACGTTGCGGCCCGCGGCGACCTTGCGGATCGCCTGCTCCTGGTGCGCGTAGAGGGGTCTGGTGAGCGGAAGCGCGTCGCTGCCGAGTCTCCTGAAGGCCGGGCTGAGGACACCTTCGCTGATCAGGGTGTCAAGTGCCGCGCCGCGCTCGTAAGGCGGCGTGGCCTCGAGCAGCGGTCCTTTCGTGAGCAGGTCGCTGTGAGAGATCTCGTAGTCGAGCGCGGTTGCGACCCGCGGATCCCGGACCGGGAGCAGTGACCGCAGGTACCGCCGGTAGCCATCGGTGATCAGCGCGCTGGTCTCGAGCGGGTCGAACCGGTCGGTCATGAGGGTTCCTTTACGACGAGCGCCTCGGCGAGGACGAGATCGATGGCTACCAGCTCAGGCGCGTATAGCGCCAGGTTGCCCCACTTGCCGCGGTAGTCGCGTTCCAGCGTCGCGCAGTTGCTGTCTCCCCTGGCGGCGAGCCTGGCGAGCAGGGCCATGGCGATGGACATCGTCGGCAGCGCTAGCCAGCGGTTGTTTCCTGACGGCTTTCTTGCTGCTATCGCATCGGCAAGCTCCGGACGGCAGGAGTGCCTGATCACCATCTCGGCCGTCTGAACGAGCGTTTTGGCGGAGACGGCTGCGGCACGCATCGGCGGTTCGTGCCTGGCGTCGAACATCCGCCGCGCGGCGGTGAGCCGTGTATCGGCGTCGAGCATGGCCCGCGGCACGACGGCGGCAGCCTGCCAGAGCGCATCTACCTGGTCGGGTGGCCACATGGCCATCCGTTCGGCTTCCGGGCCGAACGTGCCGACCTGGGCGTGCGGGTCGAGATGCCCGTCAAGGATTGCTGTGAAGGCGTCGCCGCACCGGGCGATGGCTGCGTCCGATACATCGTCTTGTCTGAATAGGTCACCTGTGCTGATGGCGGCCGCTGCGGGCAGGGCTGCCCAGAGCCGCTCGAGGATGCGGTGTTCATCCTCGGTCCACTGATGAGACTCGGCTGGCGCCGCCGCGATGCCCGTCGCTATGAGCGCGTGCACGACGTCTGCCTGGCTGAGTTCTTCGTCTGCCAGGGCGAGCAGCGCGGCGCGCGGCTGGCGGAGCAGTTCGCCGGTTACTTGCTCGAAGAGGTCCTTGCGCGCGCCTGCCTCGACGAGGTCGGGGGCCAGGTCTACCAGGCGCCATAGCCAGCCGCGATGGTCGGCCAGCGTCGGCAGATCGGCCTCGCCCGCCACGAACCGGGACAAGTTTTTTTCCTCGCGGTCTGCCGATGTCGGCACGCCCACTGCCGGACACTCGTACGCGCCGGACCGTGGCCACGTCGGCCAGCTGAACACACTCCACGGGTCATCGATGTGCGGCAGGACGCGCAACGGTCCGGCATCTTGCAGCTCCGCCGGAAGCACCGCGGTGCCGTCCGCAGCCACAGGCAGTTCGGCCGGCGGACGCCAGGGCGCATACGCGAGGTAGACGCCCGCCGTCAGTCCGTCCACCACCGCGGCGTCGCGGAGCATCAGCTTGTCCGTTGACAGGTCCGCCCCTGATGCCAGGCGCCGGGGGCGGACGTAGCCGACGGGCATGAGTCCGCCGCTGATACCCACTGCGAGCTCCGCGCGGCCGTATGCGGCAATCGTGTCGGCGGCGCGTGCCAGTTCGAACCCGGCTAGTCCGGATGACTGCTGGCCGCTCGCTTCGATGGCCTGTACCAGCTGCCCGCCGATGAGAACCGCCAGCTGGCTCGGCTGGCTTGGCCCAGGGACGCGGATCAGCAGGCGGCCGGCGCCGGCGAAATCCTCGGCGACCAGGTGGAGCAGGGACGTTGTCCAGGTCGTAACGCCAGCGCCTGGGCACAGCACAGCTACATGCGGCGGAGTGATGACCAGCGGCTCAGACTCGGCGTCTGTGCGGTATTCGACGAGGTGCGCGCGCTCGTCAGGCCCGAATCGCACAGTTGCCGGCCGCACCGTCGCGCCTATTGCCGCCGTCAGGCGGGCCGTGTCCGGGGCCAGCCCGGCTCCGGTCAGCAGGCGGACCTGGGGGTGGTAAGCGACCGACAAGCCTTCGGCCACGAAGATCGTGCGGCGCAGCCCCCGGCCAAGCGGACCGCGGACGGTGACCTCGAACGCGCCGAGCACGGGGCGCGGGACGCCTTCCCAGATGTCGGTCTGGTCTGCCGGGTCGATGGCGCGGCCAACTAGCGGTGCACCGCCGCCCACACGCCTGATCTCCGCATACCAACGGGTGTCCGCGCCTGCGTCTTGCGGGAGATAGAGCCGCGGCACGGGGTAAACCGGCGAGCCGAAGGGCGTCGCGACACCGGGAAGCGGATCACCGAGCAGTAGCCGTGGCCGGGCATGTACTTCGACCGGATGCGAGCGGCCGCCCTGTAGGCCAACGGCTTGCACATGCTCCAGCGAGACGAGCCGCAGCCGCCAGCCGTCCCAGCCGAACGGTACCGCAGGCTCGACGATCTGCCCGGCCTGACCGGTGAACTCAAGTTCCCGTTCGGCCGGGTGCATGATCCAGACCTGGCTCCGGGGCAGCGAGACGGTCCCGGCGAGCCGACGTCCGTCCTCGGCGAAAAAGAGGACGGGATCGGCCTGGTCGATGACGCGGAGTTCGGTGGCCAGGTCCTCGCGGCCGGCGAGTGAGACAAGCACCGTGCGCACTGGCCTGTCGAGCGGGTAAGCGGTCTGGGGCGTTGTCTCGGCCGCGCCGACCCACATGGCGCGGCTCTGCACGATATGGGTCTCGCCGTCGGCGGTGATCCGCCAGCGGGCAACACCATCGGGCGTGTCGCCGACGGCGGGCAGCAGCACGTGAACACCCTGCCCGTACGGATCGAGCGCGATCCGCGGCTGTACTTGCCGCCTGCCGACGATGCCGCCTCGGCCGTCCGGTCGCCGCTTTCCCGTCCCGGAAAGGTCAAGATGACCGGCGGCGAGTTCCTCTTTGGCTGCCTCGATCATATAGCTGGGCAGCCGGACCGCGTCGAAGTCGGGTTCCGGCTCCGAGAGCCGGTCGAGCAGGTCGAGTGTGCGGTCCACGATGTCGTGGGCGTAGTCGCCCCCGCTGTGGAGGAACCGCTGGGCGGGCTTGTCGATCTGTGAAAGGCGCGTCTCACGACCAGGTGCTGTCGCCCAAGCCAGGAAGCTCTCCGCGTCCATACCCGGGTCGAGTCGACGACGTGACAGCAGCAGCCGGAAATAGTCGCCCAGGCAGTAGGTGGGGATGCCCGCGTGCATCAAGATCGGCCCGACGAAGTGGAGGGGCAGTTCGGGGAACGTCGGCATCCCCAGGCGGGCGACTGCCATGTTGAACGCGCGTCCCCAGATTCCCTGATCCTGTTGCGCGCCTTGGAGGCGGGTGGCCTCCCATAGCGCAGGCCAGTAGGCTCCGCTCTTGTAGTCTGTCGCTGCTACTCCGGCCATCGCGGCTGCCAGACAGGCTGGCCAGCGGAGCAGGAGCGACTCCCCTTCGGTCCGAGGATCTTTCAGGGTCGCGTAGAGCCGACCGAGGGCAGTCGCAGCCTGGCGGGTGTACTCGGGGCGAAGATCCGCTTCGGCCACGATGGACACACCTCTCAGCCGAGGCTCCCACGAGTCTTCGCGCAATCGAAGCAGTTCCCGCGTGCTGACTTTGCGCGGGCCCGCCGGGACTGTGCTCGGTGATTCTTCCGGGGTGGCCGACCCAGCGCCGTCCTCGTGATCGGATGGCGGCGGATCTGGCTCACGAGGCGGCAGGAATACACTCTGCTCGCCGGTGCCGGACACATAGAGGTGATCGCGAGCCCGGGTACAGGCCACGAACAGTACACAGCGTTCACGCTGCAGGTCTTGGGCGTACGCGACGGGATCCTCGTCTTCCAGGGTTACCGCCGATGGTTCGGGAACAAGCCCCTGCTCGACGCCGATGACCGCGACGGCCTGGAACTCCAGGCCCTTCATCGCGTGCATGGTTCCGGCCCGGACACCCTGCGTGCCGCCGCTGCCGCGGCCGTTTACCGGGGTCGTCAGGATGCCGTCGGCTTTCAGCGCCTCGCGCGCCTCGCGAACGAGGCCGGCCGACCGGGCCGTCATACCGATGGCCTGCGGCTCGATGCCGGCCGCCAGCCATGCACGGATCTGTCCGGCAAGCTGGCCAAACTCTTCAGGCCGGGTCGCTGACATCCGATACTTGGGGCAGGAGCCGTGCACGGGCGACCGGTAGCCGAGCAGGGAGTCCACCTCGCCATCCAGGCCGACCACGGGATCCGCTCCGAGCACTGGGATCACCCAGTCGAGGATCTCCTGGGTGGTGCGGTAGTTCAGCGACAGCCGTCGGCTTCGTCCCCGCACGTCGATCCGCATGCTGGCCAGGGACACCCGGTTGGCGTAGATGCGCTGGTGCGGGTCGGCCGCGATGAACAGGTCGTCCGGCCCAGGAGCCACGGCCGCGCGGAGCAGCCGCCACTGGGACGGATGCAGATCCTGGGCCTCGTCCACGAGAACGTGCCGGTAGCGCGCCGCCCCCGCCTGGCGGAGCAGGTGCGTGGCCTCATTGGCCAGTTGCAGGTGAGTGGTCTGACGGGCGACCGTGAGCGCGGCGGTGACCTGCCGTGCGGCCTGCCAGACCCGGCCGCGCTGCGCCTTGGTGAGCGGTCGTCCCCGGCCGGTGCGCAGGCAGGTCAGGTAGGCATCCTCGGTGCGCAGGTCCTGAGCCAGGATGACCTGCTCCCATTCGTTCTTCAGGAACGCCGGCGTGAGATCAAGTCCTGCGGCAGCAGCGGCCTCTGCCCAGTGCTCGCGCAGTGCCCGCTCGTCCGCGATGACGGGAGCGCCGCGGGCCGCCTTGACGATGGCGTAGGCCAGCCGGTCCACGTTGAGCACGTCGATCCGGCGGCGCACGTCGCCGTCTCGGGTCAGCAAGTTCAGCTGGACCGCCAGCGCGTCGGCCAGGGTGCCGTTGAAGGAAGTAACCAGCACCTGATCGGCGCTGTTGGCGGCTAGGAAGGCCGCTCGGTGCAGCAGCGTAACGGTCTTGCCGGTCCCGGGGCCACCGGTCACCTGAGCCGGGCCGGAGTAGCTTGGCCGGTAGGCGATCTTGCGCTGGCTCGGGTGCAGGAACGTGCGCCACGCCGCGAATGGGTGGCCGAGAATTAGCTGCAACTCATCCTGGCCGGATACGAAGGTGACCTGGCCGGAGCTGCGCTGCATCGCAGAGATGAGGTCGTCCGAGCCCACCTGCTCGGGCGGCGTGTCAGAGGAGTGTAGACGGGCAACCTCCTCACACGCCTCATCCACGGTCATGCCGCAGGCCAGCGCGTAGAGCGCGGTGTACTGAGCCTCCGGCAGCGCAGCCTGCAGCGCTTCCAGGTCCGCATCGCTGGTTAGCAGCCGGATCGTTGGCAGGAGCTGCGTATCGACGCCCAGCCGGATCAGATCGTCGTCGAGAATGTCCGCGAACAGTCGCTTGCCACCGGGTTCAGCGGCGGCCTGGAGCGATGGCTGCAGCTGCTGGAGTGCTTCCTCGTCGCGGACTTCCAGCACTCCGAGCGCCGGGTTGACGCTGAACCGGTGCCGGATGGCATAGGCATTCGCCTTGTCCTGCGGCAGAACCGTGACCAGGAAATACGTGTCACCGGTCGCGGGGGCCAGCACGACGCCGCGCCAGCGGCCGTCCACTTCGAGGGTGCGGATCCGGTCGTCCCAGCTGCGCTGCGGCTTCTCGAGGCACTGCTTGGGGTCAGGGTGCTTTGCGAATTTGGCGATTGCCGCATCGATGGCGCTCTGCGCGTCCCTGTCCAGCGTCGCGTATTCGGCCAGGAAGTCCTTAGCGATCGCCAAGCGTGTCACCGGCCATGTCCTCCCGCGCCAGCTGTCCCCGGAGCTGGCCGTCTAGAGCGGCATGGTAGACCGGCCGACACCACCTGCGATGGCAAAAGAAGAGATTCCAGTCATAAAGATCTGTCCTAGTTTGGACACCGCAACTGATTCGCTATATTCCTACCTGTCTCCTGCGGGACTCGAGTGACGGGGGAACATCGTGACCAAGCTGGCCGCCATTCTCGACCAGATCGATTCGGGAAGCGTGCTGCTGCCCGAGTTCCAGCGTGGCTACGTGTGGAACCGCGATCAGGTACGCGGTCTCATGCGATCTCTATACCTGAGCTATCCCGTCGGCGGCGTGCTCACCTGGGAGACTTTGGCCGACGGCTCGCTGGTCCGCGGTGAGGCCGCGGCAACCCCAGCCCTCCGGGTCCTCATCCTCGACGGCCAGCAGCGGATCACTTCCCTGTACGGCATCACGCGCGGACGTCCGCCTGCCTTCTTCCAGGGTGACGAGAAGGCATTCTCTGGTCTGCGGTTTCACGTGGAGGACGAGACGTTCGAGTTCTACGCACCGGCCAAGATGCGGGACGACCCACGGTGGATCGACGTCACGTCGCTGTACACGCGGGGTCTGGAGCACCACATCGCAGCGCTGAACGCCCACCCCGACACCCAACCGCGGATCGTCTCCTACATGGAGCGGCTGGCGCGTCTTCGGCAGGTGCTCGAGCGCGATTTCCACGAGGAGAAGATCACCGGCGAGGACAAGACCGTCGACGTGGTGGTCGACATCTTTAACCGAGTCAACTCCGGCGGGACGAAACTGTCCAAGGGAGACCTCGCGCTGGCCAAGAAATGCGCTCACTGGCCGGAAGCTCGCGCCGCCATGCGCACTCATTTGGACCGGTGGGAGAAAGAAGGATTTTCCCTCACTTTGGACTGGCTGCTGCGCAACATGACTGCCGTCGCCACCGGCAGGGCCGAATTCAGCTCACTGGATACCGTGCCGGTTACCGGTTTCCAGCAGGCACTGGAAGCATCCGCCAGGTACGTCAGCCAGTTCCTGGACGTCGCAGCTGGACGTCTTGGGCTGGACCACAACCGCGTGCTGATGGGCAGATACGCCTTTCCGGTGATCTGCCGCATCCTTCACCTGGCTGGCGGCCGTTTCGCTGATTCGGCGGAGACCGACCGTGTTCTTTACTGGTACATCCATTCCGCGCTTTGGGGACGGTTCGCCGGCTCCACCGAGACCGTTCTCAACCAGGACTACGACACGGCAGCCCGGTCCGGCATCAGCGGTCTGATCAGTGCCCTTGAGCGCTGGCGCGGCGGGAACCTGATCATCGACGGGCAGGACTTCGAGGGCTTCGGCCAGGGCTCGCGGTTCTATCCGCTGCTTTACCTGCTCACCCGCGTGCACGGCGCCCGCGACTTCGGCAGCGGCTTGCCCCTGCACAGCCACCTGCTAGGCCACCTCACCGGCCTGCAGATTCACCACATCTTCCCGAAGGCAGTGCTGTACGAGGCTGGGTACGGGAGGAGCCAGGTCAACGCCGTCGCTAACTTCTGTTTTCTCACTCAGGACACGAACCTAGTCATCGGCAAACGAAAGCCACAGGACTACTTCAGCGCGGTCGAGGAAAGGCACCCGGGTGCACTGGCGTCGCAATGGATCCCGCAAGACCCGGCACTGTGGCGCACCGATTGTTACCCCGACTTCCTCGCGGCCCGCCGCGAGCTGCTGGCCAAGGCGGCCAACGGCTTCCTCGACGAGCTGCGTTCGGGAAACGCTGCAGGCAGCCGCCAGCCTCTCGAACGACTGACGGTCGTTACAGACGATGTCGATTCCCGCAGGGATCAGGTGATGGCGCTCGTCACCGAGCTTGTCGAGCTGGGCTGCGCGGATCCCGCGGTGGACTGCGAGGTGTCAGATCCGGCGACCGGAGAGGTGTTGGCCGTCGCCGAGGCGTGCTGGCCGGAAGGCTTGCAACCCGGCCAGGGCGATCCCGTCATCCTCGAGCTCGACCCGGCGGAGGCGGACCTGGCCCGGCTCAAGGAGCTCGGGTACGAGGTCTTCACCTCGATCGATTCACTCCGCGGCCATGTGCATCGCCGGAACCAGGAGGCCGCGGGCCCGTCACCGGAACCGTTGCCTCGCGGTGGTTTTGGCTAATTGGCAGTATTAAGAACGCAACAAGACATAACCGCCCCGACGCCATGAGTGGTAGCACAGTGCGGGCATAGGATGTCACTCTAAGTCGCAATCGCATGTCGGAGTGGGGCAAGCGTGGACATATTCCGGGTTCGGGACCGGCTGATCGAGGATTACCGGGAGTTCACCGGCAGCTTCGTCGACATCCACGACAAGACGATCCGCGAGCATGTCGCCGAGCGGATGGCCAACAGCTACCAGTGGCCGGACCCGTGGTTGTCGCTAAACCCGAGCTTCGCGTCTGGCGGTACGGTCTCTGATCTCATTGAAGCGAGCCTGCTTCAACCGGGCTCCAGGGACATCTTCCGGCTTGCGAACGGTCAGGAGCTTCGGTTCCACAAGCATCAGAAGGAAGCCATCGAGGCCGCGCGCACCGGCAAGAGCTACGTCCTCACTACCGGTACCGGCTCGGGCAAGAGCCTGGCCTACATCGTCCCGATCGTCGACAAGGTCCTAGCGGCCAAAGCCGCGGGCACGTACCAGCCGGGCATCAAGGCGATCGTCGTCTACCCGATGAACGCCCTGGCGAACAGCCAGCTCGGCGAGCTGGAGAAGTTCCTGGGCACCGGCAACCCGCAGGTGACGTTCGAGCGGTACACCGGGCAGGAGTCGCGAGACGAACGCGCCAGCATCATCGCGAACCCGCCGGACATCCTGCTCACCAACTACGTGATGCTTGAGCTGGTCCTCACCCGCCCGCGGGAGCGCGGCCTCGTCAAGGCGGCCAAGGGACTGTGGTTCCTCGTCCTGGACGAGCTGCACACGTACCGCGGGCGCCAGGGCGCGGACGTTGCCCTGCTCGTTAGACGGCTTCGGGACGCCTGCGACGCGCCAAACGTGCAATGCATAGGCACTTCGGCCACTATGACCACCGAGGGCGACGCAGAGGACCAGCGGAAGGAAGTCGCGAGAACAGCGCAGACCCTGTTTGGCGTTCCGGTTGATCCGGCGAACGTGATCGGTGAGACCCTACAGCGGATCACCAATCCGATCGCTACGTCGACAGTGGCGATCCGCGAGCGTGTCACGGATCCGGTTCCGCCGGAGGACTTCGGCGCGTTCGCCACGGATCCGCTGGCGACCTGGATCGAGGAGGTCTTCGGATTCGAGCCAGGCTCCCCAGCAGACAGCCCGCGCCGCCGACGGCGTCCGCCCACGCTGCCCGAGGCGGCGAAGCAGCTGGCCGCCCAGAGTGATAGCAACGAGCGGGCGTGTGCGACCGCGATCAAGGAGACGCTGCAGGCGGGGGCGCGCATCATCGATCCCTCGACGGGGCGGCCGGTGTTCGCGTTCCGGCTGCACCAGTTCCTGTCCAAGGGCGACAACGTGTACGTGACCCTGGAGTCGCCGGCTAAGCGCCATGTCACGAGCACGTACCAGGTGGCCGCGCCTGCCACGGAAACAGACGGGCCCCATCGCATTCTCGTTCCCACTGCATTCTGCCGGGAATGCGGCCAGGAGTACTTGGCGGTCACCAAGGTCGAGAGCGACGGGATCAGGTACGCACCGCGCCGCGACAACGACGCGAGCGGCGGCAACGACAAGAGCGGCTACCTCTTCATCAGCGACGACCAGCCGTGGCCGCTGACGCAGGACGAGGCGCTGACCGACGGCAGGCTGCCTTACTCCTGGGTGACCTACGACCCAGCGACTGGCGGGCCGGTCATCGACCCAGCCAAGGCAAGCCACCTCCCCGAACCTGTCTACGTGGACGTGACCGGTCGCGAGACCGACGCCGAGCACGGCACCTACGCGGCGTACCTGCCGAGCCCGTTCCGGTTCTGCCTGCGCTGCCGCACCTCCTACGAACAGGCCCGCGGCAGTGACTTCGCCAAGCTGGCCAAGCTCTCCGCCGAGGGGCGCAGCAGCGCCATGTCCCTCGTCACCGCATCAGTGGTGCGCACGCTGCGCGCGACCGCGGATCTGGACCCAACGGCACGCAAGCTGCTCGCTTTCGTCGACAACCGCCAGGACGCGAGCCTGCAGGCCGGGCACTTCAACGACTTCGTCCAGGTAACTCAGCTAAGAGGTGCGCTATACCGGGCTCTCACCAAGGCTGAGGAAGGCCTAACCGACGAGATCGTCGCCAGGAAGGTCACCGAGGAGCTCGGCCTGGCCATGGCGGACTTCGCGCAGAAACCTGACGCGAAGTACTCCCAGAAGGACGAAGCCGTGCGCGCTCTCAGAGAGGTGACCGGGTACCGGCTGTACCTGGACCTTGAGCGCGGTTGGCGGGTCACCATGCCCAACCTGGAGCAGACCGGACTGCTCCGCATCCAGTACCGCGACCTGCCCGAAGTCGCACAAGACGAAGACGCGTGGGACGCCTGCCACAGCGCACTGCGCGACGACGAGCCGAAACACCGCGAGGAGATCGCGGCCGCGCTCCTCGACGAACTGCGCCGCAACCTGGCCATCGACGTCGAGTACCTCACCGAGGACGGCTTCGACCTGGTCCGGCGCCTGTCCGCGCAGCACCTGAAAGAGCCGTGGTCGCTTCCCGAGCGGGAACGCCCGCCGCTCGCCGGTGTGGCCTTCCCCGGTCCCGGCAAGCGCGGCCAAGCGCGCACCAACATCTACGTGTCGGGCCGCGGTCAGTTCGGCCGGTTCATCATCCGCGAGTACGTCAAGCGCAACCTCAAGACGACAGACGCCGCGGAGATCATCAAGGACCTGTTCACGGTGCTCAGCGAAGCCGGGCTGCTCATCGAGGCGGTCAAGGCTGACGGCGACGACAGCGCCGGCTACCGTCTGCGGGCCGCGGTCATCCACTGGCACGCGGGCAACGGCCTGTCCGGCGCGGAGGATCGGGTGCGCCGCACCCTCGACAACGAGGAAGGCCCGCGGGTCAACCCGTTCTTCCGTGACCTCTACAAGGGCGTGGCCACCACCCTGTCCGGGTTGCGGGCGAAGGAGCACACCGCCCAGGTGCCGCCACTGGACCGGCAGGAGCGGGAAGCCGAGTTCAGTACGGCCACGCTGCCGGTGCTGTACTGCTCTCCGACGATGGAACTCGGCGTAGACATCAACGCGCTCAGCGCCGTCGGGCTGCGGAACGTGCCGCCCACCCCAGCGAACTACGCGCAGCGCTCCGGGCGAGCCGGCCGCTCCGGCCAGCCCGCACTGGTCGTCACCTACTGCGCCACCGGCAACGCCCACGACCAGTACTACTTCCGGCGGCCCGCGGAAATGGTCGGCGGCAGCGTCGCACCCCCGCGGCTCGACCTCACCAACGAAGACCTCATCAGGTCGCACGTGCACGCGATCTGGCTCGCCGAGACCGGCCAAGACCTCCACGGCTCGCTGACCCAGATCCTGGACGTGGCCGGCGAGAACCCGAGCCTCCAGCTGCTCACCGACGTCCGCAAACGGCTCACCGACAACGCGGCGGCGGTCCGCGCGGCCGCCCGCGCTACGACTTTGCTCGCCGCGATGCTGCCCGAGCTGCAACGAGCGCCGTGGTGGCGAGACTCCTGGATCCATGACGCCGCCAGCAGAGCTGCACAGGCGTTCGACGACGCGTGCAACCGGTGGCGTGACCTGTACCGGCTCGCGCTGGCCGAGTTCAAGGCGCAGTCCGCGCGCTCGGTGGACACGTCGATCCGGCACCACGATAGAGAGCAGGCAGCCCGGCGCGCCGCCGATGCCCGCATCCAGCTGAGCCTGCTCAGTAACGAGGACTCCGACGACTTCCAGACCGACTTCTACTCTTACCGGTACTTCGCCTCCGAGGGCTTCCTGCCCGGCTACTCGTTCCCCCGGTTGCCGCTGGCCGCCTATATCCCTGGCCTGACCGGCCGCCGCGAGGGCGACTACATTCAGCGGCCACGGTTCATCGGAATCGCCGAATTCGGACCTGGCGCAGTGATTTACCACGAGGGCGCCCGGTACCAGGTCGTCTCCGTGACACTGCCGCCGTCCGAGGTCGGCAAGGAAGGCACGGTCACCACCACCGCCCGCCGCTGCCCTGCCTGCGGCTACCTGCACAAGGAAGCGGTCGGCATCGACCTGTGTGAGAGCTGCCGCGAGCCGCTGCGCGAGACCACGAGGGACCTGCTACGCCTAACCACGGTCCGCACCGCGAGACGAGACCGTATCTCCTCCGACGAGGAGGAACGCCGCCGTGCCGGGTTCGAGCTGCAGACCTCCTACCGGTTCGCCCAACACGGCGCAAAGCCCGGCCGGATCGACGCCACCGCCGCCGACGACAACGGCGAGATCCTCAGCCTCGCCTACGGTGACTCCGCCACCATCCGGGTCACCAACATCGGCCGACGCCGACGCGCAAACCCGGACGTCCATGGCTACCTGATCGACGTGACCACAGGCCGGTGGCTCAAGGAGAACGAGCGCGACGAGACGCCGGAAGAAGACGGCCTGGAAAACGCCGACACGATCAAGCGCAAGCAGCGGGTCATCCCCTACGTCGAAGACCGCCGCAACGTTTTGGTCACTCGGCTGGCCGGGCCGGTGAGCATCGAGACCGCGATCACCGCTGCGATCGCGCTGGAGCGCGGCATCGAGGCCGCCTTCCAGCTCGAGGACAGCGAGCTGTCCAGCGAGGGCCTGCCCGATCAGGACCGCCGGGGCCGGGCACTGTTCATCGAGAGCGCCGAAGGCGGCGCCGGCGTGCTCCGCCGCCTCGTCGATGACCCTGGGGCCCTACGCAAGGCCGCCCGCACCGCCCTGCAGATCATGCACTTCGACCCGGACACCGGCGAGGAGGACAACGCGGCCCTGCCGGACCGGGAGCGCTGCGTGCGTGCGTGCTACGACTGCCTGCTGTCCTACGCCAACCAGTCGCTGCACGAGATGATCGACCGCCACCTGGCCCGCGACCTGATGCTGAGGCTGGCTGCGGCCGAGGTGGAACATGCGTCCGTTCAGGATGAAAGATCAGATTATCCCGAACGGACCGTTCCGCCTCTCCCAGCTCAGCCCGACTCCCCAGAGGGTGAGTTCGTCGCCTGGCTTTGCGCAGCGGGCTTCCGCGAGCCCGACGCGGTCGGCGAGGAGGTCTTCGGCGTCTGCCCCGACCTCATCTACCGCCTGCCGGACAGCAACGTGGCCGTCTTCTTCGCCGACGCCGATCACGAGTCGCACGATGTGCTCCGGGATGAGGGCTGGAGCGTCATTCTCATCGGACCCGAAGACGACTGGCAACAGGTTGCTGAACGTTATCCGAGCGTATTCGGCAGCCAGCAGGAAGGAACGCCGTGACGACAACGTACGAGGTCGGGACGCTGGTCACCGCCCGCGGCCGGGAATGGGTCGTGCTGCCGCAGTCCAAGACCCCGGACTTCCTCGTGCTGCGACCGCTGGGCGGCGGTGACGACGAGGTAGCCGGCGTGTTCCCCAAGCTGGAACAGGTCGCACCGGCGACCTTCGAGGCACCCGACCCGGAGGACACCGGCCCCGCCACCAGTGCGGGCCTGCTGCGGACCGCGCTGCGGATTGGCTTCCGGGCGAGCGCCGGGCCGTTTCGCTCGCTGGCGAGGCTCGCTGTGGAGCCCCGCGCCTACCAGCTCGTGCCGCTGCTCATGGCGCTGCGGCAAGACACAGTGCGGATGCTGATCTCCGACGACGTGGGCATTGGGAAGACCGTGGAGGCGGGCCTGATCGCCGCGGAGCTGCTGGAGCAGGGCGACGTAGCCGGGGTGGCGGTGCTGTGCGGCCCGGCACTGGCCGAGCAGTGGCAGCGGGAGCTGCAGGCCAAGTTCGGCATTCACGCGGAGCTGGTGTTGCCGTCTACCATCCGCAGGCTTGAACGGGGTCTGCTGCTCGGCGAGACGCTGTTCGACCGGTACCCGAACATCGTGGTCTCGACCGACTTCATCAAGCGTCCCGGGCTGCGGGAGCAGTTCTGGCACGGCTGCCCGGACCTGCTGATCATCGACGAGGCGCACACCTGCGTCTCCGACGGCACCGGCGGCCGGTCGCGGATGCTGCGGCACGAGCTCGTTACTGGTCTCGCCGCGAATGAGAACCGGCACCTACTCCTCGTTACCGCTACCCCGCACAGCGGCAAGGAGGATGGCTTCCGCAACCTGCTCGGCCTGCTTGAGCCGAGCCTGTCACATGTGAGCCTGGAGTCGATCGCGGGCCGTGAGCTGCTAGCGCGGTACTTCGTCCAGCGCCGACGCCGCGACATCCGGAAGTACCTGGACGAGTCCACTCCGTTCCCCGAGGACCGCCTCACCCAGGAGCGCAAATACGCACTGTCGCGGGAGTACAAGGAGCTGTTCGACGACGTCCTGGCGTACGCCCGCGAGACGGTCCGCGACCCCGAGGGCGGCAGGCTGCGGCAGCGGGTGCGGTACTGGTCGGCGCTGGCGCTGCTGCGGGCGCTGGCCTCGTCGCCGCGGGCGGCCGCCGCGACGCTGACCACGCGGGCGGATAACCTGGACGCCGAGGACGTGACCGAGGCCGACCGGCTCGGCCGTTCCGCTGTCCTGGACCTGCCCGACGAGGAGACCGTCGAGTCCGCCGACGCCACGCCGGGCGCGGACGCCGACGCGTCCGACGGGGACACGCCGCACCGGCGGCGGCTGCGCCGGTTCGCCAACCGCGCCCGGCAGCTCGAAGGCACCGGCGACAGGAAGCTCCAGCTGATCGAGCAGACCACGAAGGAGCTGCTGCTCGACGGGTTCAACCCGGTGATCTTCTGCCGCTTCATCGACACCGCCGAATACGTCGCCGAGCACCTGTCCAAACGCCTGGGGAACGGCTACGCGGTCGCCGCCGTCACCGGGACGCTGCCGCCGGACGAGCGCATGGCGCGGATCGATCAGTTGACGAGGGACGAGGCCAAGCGACCCGTCCTGGTGGCCACCGACTGCCTGTCCGAGGGCGTGAACCTGCAAGAGCACTTCCAGGCCGTCGTCCACTACGACCTCGCATGGAATCCGACCCGCCACGAACAGCGCGAGGGCCGCATCGACCGGTTCGGCCAGCAGTGCCGCGAGGTACGGGCGGTCACCATCTATGGCGCGGACAACGGCATCGACGGCATCGTGCTGGACGTGCTGCTCCGCAAGCACGAACAGATCCGGCGCGCCCTCGGGATCTCCGTCCCGGTGCCGGACCGATCTGACGATGTGGTGGAGGCAATCCTCGAAGGGCTGCTGCTGCGCGACGCGGCCAGCGAGCAGCTGGCGCTCGACATCGGCTTGGAAAGGCGCGAGGAGCTGCACAAGGAGTGGGACAGCGCCGCCGAGAAGGAGAAGCTGTCCCGCACCAAGTACGCCCAGTCCGGCATCCAGCCCGGCGAGGTCGCCCGCGAACTCGACGAGATACGCGCCAGCCTCGGCACCGCCTCCGACGTCCGCGGCTTCGCCGAGGAGGCGCTGCGCGCGCTGCGCGCGGACGTCACCCCGTTGCCTAACGGCTTCACAGCGCTGACCGGCCCGCTCCCCGATGGGCTGCGCGACGCGCTGGTCCCTGGCCACGCGGAGCCGCTGCCGTTCCGCGCCGACCTGCCGGTGAAACCCCGTGAGGCCTACCTCGACCGCACCGACCCGAACGTCGCCGCGATCGCCCGCTACGTCCTGGAGTCCGCCCTCGATTCGGTGACCCCGGCGGACCCCCGCGACCGTCCGGCGCGCCGCTGCGGCGTCATGCGCACCTCCGCGGCGCCGCGGCGCACCACGCTGCTGCTGGTCCGATTCCGCATGCACCTGGAACTCCCCGGCCGCGACGGCCCTCGCCAGCTCGTCGCCGAGGACGCCCAGGTCCTCGCCTACCGAGGCCAGCCGACCGCCGCCGAGTGGCTATCAGCTTCGGAGGTTTCCGATTTGCTGGCCGCCGTGCCGACCGGCAACGTCCCGCCCGATCAGGCCCGAGATTTCGCCGAACGGGCGGTGGCCTCTCTCCCGGCGCTCCTCCCCTTCCTGTCCGACGTGGCGGACGAACTGGCGATGAAGCTCCGCGACGACCACATCCGCGTCCGCGAGGCCGGCGCCCAGCGCGGCATCCGCCGCCAGGTCACTGTCCGCGCCCAGAAGCCCGCCGACGTCCTCGGCGTCTACGTGTACCTGCCGGGCGGTGCCGCGTGACCGAGTTCGCTTCTCTCAAGATCGTCGGCGGCCTGCTGTCATCCGACCTGCTGGGCCGCGTATTCGCGGGCGATTCGCAGGTGCCTGGCACTTCACCGGAGAGCTACGGCCTGGAGCGTGGCGAATCAGTCCGCCGCCAGGCGTCCCGGTCCTGGCCGTACCTGCTGGAGACCTGGCAGGACGAGAAGAAGCATGATCGATGGACCCGGATCCTGCTGCGCGAGCTGAGCTTCCCGCACGAGATGCCTTCGCACATCGCTTTCCGCGCGCTCAGCTGGGAGGTGGACCTGGACCACAGGACACCGCACCGCGAGGCCCGTGCCCCGCAGTCGGTGATGCAGGAACAGCTGAACCGCGACGATTCTCAGCTGTGGGGAATCTTGTGCAACGGGGTTACGCTGCGGCTGCTCCGCGACTCTGCGACGCTGGTCGGCTCCGCCTACATCGAGTTCGACCTCAAGGCGATCTTCGACGGCGAACTGTTCTCCGACTTCGTGCTGTTGTACCTGGCCTGCCACGAGTCCCGCTTCGCCGTCCAGGGTGACGGCGGCCCTGAGTCCTGCTACCTGGAGCAGTGGCGCTCCGTCGCCGCTGCCCAGGGTGAGCGCGCCCTCAACCAGCTTCGTAAGGGCGTCGAGCAGGCAATCGCGATCCTCGGCACGGGCTTCATCGCCCACCCCGGCAACCCGCAGCTGCGGCATCGCCTCGGCAACGACGAGCTGCGCCTGGACGACCTCAACCGCGCGCTGCTGCGCCTGGTGTACCGGATCCTCTTCTGGTTCGTCGCGGAAGATCGCGATGCGCTATTGCAGCCGGATTCCGACGTTTCCGCGGAAACGCGGGCGCGTCTCCGCGATGCCCGCGACCGCTACCATCAGTACTTCTCCGCAGACCGACTGCGCCGCCTCGCGCGCCAGCAACGTGGCACCCGCCACACCGACCTCTTCGACGCCGTCCAGCTCGTCTTCGACGGCCTCGGCTCTGAATGTGGTGTCTCCGAACTAGCGCTCCCGGGCATCGGCGGCGTCTTCGAGTCCCGCCACGACGACGGCACGGCCCTTGCCCTGGACGAGCCCCTGGCAGGCGCCCGCCTGTCCAACGAGGCCCTGCTAGGCGCGGTCCGCGCGCTGTCCCTGGTCAAGTCCCGCGAAGGCGGCGCGCTGCGCCCAGTCGACTTCGGCAACCTCGGCGCGGAAGAGCTAGGCAGCGTCTACGAGTCCCTGCTTGAGCTGATCCCCTACTACGATCCCGACAACCGCTCCTACACGCTCACGGTGCTGCCGGGCAACGAGCGCAAGGAGTCGGGCTCCTACTACACGCCTACCAGTCTGGTCGAGTGCCTGCTTGACTCCGCCCTTGATCCGCTGTTGGACGAGGCGACAGCCAAGGGCACCTCAGAGGAAAAGGTCGCGGCGTTGCTCGACTTGACCGTCTGCGATCCCGCCTGCGGCTCCGGCCATTTTCTGGTTGCAGCAGCCCGCCGCATCGCCAAGCGCATAGCCGCCGAAGAAACCGGTGAATCCGAACCGCCCGAGCCAGAGATCCGCAAGTCCCTCCGCCGCGTAGTCGGCCGCTGCATCTATGGCGTAGACATCAACCCGATGGCTGCCGAACTGGCCAAGGTGTCGTTGTGGCTGGAAGCTCTGGAACCCGGTAAGCCGTTGTCTTACCTGGACCAGAACATCCGCGTCGGCAACTCCCTCCTAGGCGTTAGCCCTGCTCTGCTGGCTGACGGCCTCCCCGACGAGGCGTTCACCCCTATAGAAGGCGACGACCGCAAAGTCTGCGCGTCGTTGAAGAAGCAGAACGCCGCCGAACGTCAGGGCCAGCACGACCTCTTCTCCCAGTCCGGCATCCCGGTAACCAACATCATCCTAGCTAAGCGCTCTGCAGAGATCACCCACGCTCTCCCTGAGAGCCTGGAAGACCTCCACGTCCACCAGCAGCGCCAAGCCGAGCAACTGGCAGAGTCTTCTGAACGCCGTATCCAGAAACTCCTGGCCGACGCTTGGTGTGCAGGTTTCGTCCAGCGCAAGACGGATGTGACCCGATCCATCGCTATCACCCACGCCGCCCTTGAGAACTTCGGCGCCGACAATGGCTCGCTGGGCCTTGCCGCCGCAGAGCGCCTCGTAACCGAACTCACCCGCCAGTACCGCTTCTTCCACTGGCACGTAGAGTTTCCCCACATCTTTCGCGTAGGCAACGACGCCCATGACCTCGATCCGGTGACCGGATGGTCCGGCGGCTTCTCCTGCGTCATAGGCAACCCGCCCTGGGAACGGGTCAAACTCCAGGAACAGGAGTTCTTCGCCGCCCGCGATTCCCGTGTCGCTAATGCACCTAACGCAGCAGCCCGCAAGAAGCTAATCGCTGACCTTTCCGACACCGATCCAGCTCTGTACAACGAGTTCCAGGTCGAACTTCGCAAGGCCGCAGGTTGGAGCTTCCTCCTCCGCGAATCCGGCCGCTATCCATTGACCGGCCGTGGCGACATCAACACCTACGCAATCTTCGCAGAAACCGCCCGCACCATCACCAGCCCACTCGGTCGCCTCGGCATCATCGTGCCAACGGGAATCGCAACTGACGCAACCACGGCGCCATTCTTTCGCGACCTTGTCAAACAGCAACGACTTTACTCTCTCTTGGACTTTGTCACAAGTCCCGATTTCTGGCAGGAAATCGGGCATGGCCGTATGCGCTTCTCTCTGCTAACCGCCTGCGGCCATGCCACGCGAGTCAGTTCTGCTGACTTCGCCTTCGGCACACGATATATGCGCGACCTTGCGCAGAATCGTTTTACCATGCCCGCCGAAGAGATCCTTCTGGTGAATCCAAATACCGGGACTGCACCCGTTTTCAGCTCACGACGAGATGCAGAGATTACTGTCAATATCTACAAACGAGTCCCAGTGCTTCGCCATCATGCCCTCAATGACAATCCCTGGGGATTGTCATTCCTGCGGATGTTTGATATGTCAAATGACGCACAGCTTTTTCAGGAGAGTGATACAGGCATCGATGCCGGGCTCAGGCTTCCCCTATACGAAGCTAAGCTAATACACCACTTCGACCACCGCCTTGCGAGCTACGACAAGCGAGCACCGGGCAGCCGCGATTCGGAACTACCGCGTCTCACTGTCGCCGAGAAAAACGATCCTTGGCGGTCACCCGTACCGCGTTACTGGGTAGAGGAAGCTGAGGTAAATAAGCGACTAGCCCGTCGAGGCTGGAACAAAGAATGGTTGCTGGGATGGCGTGACATCTGTCGTAGTTCTGATGAACGTACCGTGATCGCGGCCATCATCCCGAGATCTGCCGTTGGCAATAAATTTCCACTTTTGCTGACCGATCAGCCGACCGGCAAAGTTGTTCTTCTTGTCGCTTCACTCTCGTCCTTTGCGCTTGATTACTGCGCTCGACAGAAAATGAGCGGCACGACTCTTAATTTCTACCTCGCAGAGCAATTTCCCATTCTTCCACCTTCCGCTTTCGGCCAGTGGGAAGATTGGATCAGCAGCCGAGTTCTAGAGCTTACCTATACCGCGTTCGACATCGCCCCGTTTGCGCGGGATCTCGGTGACGACGGCCCTCCGTTCCGATGGGATGAGGAGCGCCGGTTCGGGATGCGGGCCGAACTCGACGCTGCGTTCTTCCACCTCTACGGCATCCAACGCGACAACGTGGACTACATCATGGAGACCTTCCCGATCATCAAGCGCAAGGATGAACAGCGATACGGGACGTTCCGCACCAAGGACCTGATCCTCCAGATCTACGATGCAATGGCGGAGGCCGCTCGCGTCGGCAAGCCTTATCAGACACTCCTCGACCCATCTCCAGGTTGTGGCCCTCGCCATCCAGCTCGCTAGCTGCTGGGTTCAGCATCACGCAGGACCCAGCGTACGGACCCCTTCTTGGCGCGCCTGTTGCCAGGCGCCTCAAGCTTGGTGAGTTGAACGTCCTTGCGGAGATGTTCATACAACACAGCCGACATGGTCGCGGCCGGGGTCTTACCGCGAGGCTGGATCAGCCCGGTTTCGATAGCTTGCTCTGCGACCTCCCGTGTGGTGAGTGGGCATCGAGCGGACCTCAAGATCTGGATCGCGGCCTCGTAGTACGTCATCCCAATCACCTGTTCCTTCCCTTTGCCTCCGACACTGCGCTCACGAGCTGGCCGGTTACGCGAGCGCGCTTGCCTTGGCTTGAGCGGTCGCCGACTCATGAGATCTCAGTCCGACAAACCGAGTGCACTTGGCTCCCGATTGTCCAGATATTCAGCGGTGTCACGACAAGCGGCAGCCTACTCTTGCAAATTCGGGCGCCTACGGGCAAGCTGCGCCCGTCCACGGGCAGATGAGCGGATCGTAGTCACGAGTCGCCAGCTCAGCGATGAACCTCTTGTTGTCGCCGTAGTCTTCCTTCAGCCATCGGGCGACGACCAGCACCGACACTCGGGAGGCACCGGCCTTCCGTAGGGCGAGAACGGCGGACTGCGCGTGCCCGCCAGTCGTCCACGTGTCGTCGATCAGCAGCACGTGAGCCCCATGGGGCAACCGCACGGCGCAGGTGAAATGGTCGGGGTCGACTGTCCGTGGGTGTGACACTTGGGCGGCGGCAACCAGGGGCACTTCGATGCCTGGGGCTCGGTCTATTACCAGGCGTCGAAGTGGATGCTCGTACGACCTGGCGGGGAGTGAGGGGACGATCGCCCAGTGCGTTACCGGTCGGCCAGATAGCGTCCCGGCGCACTTCGTGTGGCCTTCGAGAGCCAGGAGGAGCAGCAGCCCGACCACCATCCGATGCTCGGCGACCGGAGGCCGTGCCTTGTAACCGCGCATCACGTATCCGGACTCCCGGCCCGCCACCGCGTAGGTGAGAAATGCGGTTACGTCCGCTAGCCCGGATCGGGCGTGGTGGCCCTTGCAGGGCAAGCACAGCTCATACCCCTCGACCGGGGTCATGCAGTCAGCACACGTGACACGCCTTACCCGGATGGGATTCCTTAAATATCCGCCGCCTACGGCGACAAGCATGAGATCCGGGCGTGGCATAGGTTCCGGGTCGGACATGTCAGGGAGTCACCAACCTCTGTAGCTCATCCCACATGGCCGCCACCTGCTCGACGGTCTCCAGCACGCTGTCCACACTGCTCGCGACGTGCACGCCGGGCCGACCGAGCAGCGCATGCGCCCACCCGTTCCTGACAACTACTTGATCGGTCAGGATGACCTGGCGGCCGTGCTCGACAGCCATCCGCGCCTGTGCGCGAGCCCCGCTCCTCTCGCCCGCCTCGATCACTACCGTGGCCAGCCCGTAGCCAGACATGGTGGCGTTCCGCATGAGGAACGTGTGCTTCTGCGGCGGAGCGTCCGGCCAGAACTGCGACAACACGAGTCCGCGCGCCGCGATCTCCTTCTGAAGTACCTGGTTCTCCGCCGGATACGTCCGGCTGATCCCCGTGCCGATCACGGCAACAGCGCGACCGCCCGCGTCGAGGGTTGCCTGAAGCGCAGCGGTATCGATACCGCGCGCAAGTCCCGAGACCACCGTCATCTTCCGTGCCGTCAGCCTGCGAGCCACCTCAGCAGCCATCGCCAGGCTCTGGGCAGAAGCCTCGCGCGATCCGACCACGGAAACCGCCGGGTCGTCCGTCAGGACGGTGCCCAGCGTGAAGATGACCGGCGGTGCCTGGTGAATTCCGCGCAGACGTGCCGGATAGTCCTCGTCAAGGATGGAAACGAGCCGGTATTCCTGGGCAGCCCATGACCGCACGTCTTCAGCCGCGGACGCGATCGTGACCTGCCCTGGAAGGTCTATCAGCGCCGGAGCCGTGACATGGCGCTCCCAGACCTCGACTGCGCTGCCAACCTCCAGAAGCTCAGCGGCAATCTCAGGCCAGCTCAACCCGTCCGGCCTAGCCTGGAGCAGCGCAACGAGGGCCGCATGCTCCACCGACTTGCCAGAAACCATGGCGTCAGCGTACGGACTTGCCCCGTCCGGCGCCATAATTCTCCCATCTTCGAACTTACATTCAATACTCTACTATGCAGGGAGCCTTGATGGATGCGATGCGACACGCCGCTAGTCAGCCCTGAGATTCGGCTGGCACCAGCACCGTCCGTTCGGAAACGCATACGATTGTCACCCTGAGTCGCGAAGGCACGTCAGAGCGGGAGGACGAGTAGACCATGGCGGAGGACAAGGTCAGGCGGGGTCTGCTGCTCAAGACTGCCATGGAGATCTTGCGCGACGCGGGGACGAAGGTTCCGCAAGGCCAGGTGCTGGAGGAACTGCAGCGTAGGGTGCGGCTGACTCCTTACGAGCTAAGTCTCGACAATAGTGGGCTGCCTCGTTTCGACCGCGCGGTCGGTTTCCATACCGGTGATGCGGCGACCGTTGGGTGGGCCTCGAAACTGGGCGGCTGGTCAATCACGGACGCCGGCATCGAGGCACTGGAGACTTATCCCGACGCCGACGAACTGTTCACAGAACTGAGACGGCGTTATCGAGAGATCGATCAGCGTCGGAAGCAAGCGCAGCAATCCCTAAACGATGTCCAGCAGTTCATCGCCACCACACTGCAGATGGTCGAGCCTGGCTCGTGGACAGCCCACGACGACCTCGCCGAACTCGCCGACACAATCCCGAACGAGGTCGCGGACTTCCTCGCCAGTGGCAACGTCAAGCTACCGGCGTCCTACCGGGTGCTACACGCCGACGGCAGCATTCCGGACGAGGGAATGCTCAACGCCAATTACCGGGGCACTGACCTGCACAGCCGCCTCGCCGGTGAGGGCATCGAGTTCGACGCTGACGGACGTGCCAGCCAAGCGCAGCGCCTGACCGCGGACGACCTTAAGTGCCTGCTGGCTGAGCGTGCGGTCGAGGTCGAAGACGAGACGCCCGCCACCACACGCCGAGCCTGGATGGTGCGCGGTACCAGCGTCGACGGATTCAACCTGGTCCCGCAGTGGCTAACCGAAGGGCACGTCTCGCTTAGCGCTACGCAGCTTGGCAACGTCGATCCCGCCATCAGCTACGACAACCTCAAGCAGCAAGTGGAGGCGGCCTACCAGCACAAGTCGTACGCATACCGCGGTCAGCGGCTCGAAGAGCTCGATCGATTCATCCGCCGGATGAGCGAAGGCGACCTGGTGCTGACGCCCATGCAGGGGATGGTTTACCTCGGCGAGGTCACCTCACCGGCCTATTTCGAGAAGTCCGCAAGCGTCGACAACCTTCGCCGCGACGTCCGCTGGTACAACACGGAAGAACCGGTCGATGGGAGCGAGCTGCAAGCCCCCGTGCCGGCTCTGCTGCAGAGTCAGGCTTACGTGGTCGATCTCACCGAGGCCTATGATCAGCTCGCCGCGCTGGTCCCGCGGAGGGATGAGGAGAAGCAACCGCCCGTTCGGACAATCGAGAAGCCTCAGCGGACGCTGAGCTTGCGCCCCGTGACCGCGGAACTGGCCGCGGACCTGCTCATGGACGCCGCCGAGCTGGACAAGATCCGGGATCTGCTCTGGGAGCGCAAGCAGATCATCTTCTACGGGCCGCCGGGGACGGGCAAGACCTACCTGGCCACCCGTCTCGCCCGGCACCTGACCGAAGACGGGGCGGTCAAGCTCGTCCAGTTCCACCCGTCGTACACGTACGAGGACTTCTTCGAGGGGTTCCGGCCCTCCCCCGGTGGCGACGGCAGCCTGACCTTCACGCTGCGTGCCGGGCCGTTCCGCGACTTCGCGGAGGTGGCTGCGGCGAACCCGTCCACGGCGTACATCCTGATCATCGACGAGATCAACCGGGCGAACCTGGCCAAGGTGTTCGGTGAGCTGTACTTCCTGCTGGAGTACCGGGACTCCTCCATCAGCCTGCAGTACTCGCCGGACAAGGAGTTCACGCTCCCGCAGAACCTGTTCATCATCGGCACGATGAACACCGCCGACCGTTCCATCGCGCGGATCGACACCGCCATGCGGCGCCGCTTCTCGTTCGTCGAACTGGACCCTCGCATCCCCCCGGTGCAAGGACTGCTCGCCCGGTGGCTTTCTTTCAATAATCTTCCGAACGAACCGGCGCGACTCCTGGACGAGCTCAATCGTCGCCTCCAGGATGCCGACGCTGCCGTCGGCCCGTCATATCTGATGAAGCCGTCGATTTATGCGCGGCCGGACGGCCTGGAGCGGGTGTGGCAGTACGAGATCATGCCGCTGCTCGAGGACCTGTTCTACGGGCAGCGCGACCTGGCGGAGGCCTACGGGCTGGAGGGCCTGCGCAAGGCCGTCGCTTCCGCCCTTGCTCCGCCCGAGCCGTGAGCACCATCGAGCTGGACGAGCTCGATCCGCCTCTGGAGCTATTGCTTACTTTGGAGGAAGGTCGAACGCTCGCTGCCTCCGGCGTGGTGAGCGCAGTCCCGTCGCCGTACCAGCCGGGGATCTGGCTGGTTGGCGCGGCGAGGAAGATCGGCGCGGCCCGAATCGGGTCGGTCGAAGTGTTCATTCGGCCGAAGGTCGAGATCGCCCGGCTAATGTTCCTCCTCGGCTATGCCGAGCACGGCAGCGCCTGGCAGCAGGACACCGTACGCGTGGCAGACGCGGCTGAACTCATCCCTGCGATTGCCCAGGCGCTCTGGCGGCAGACGGAATGGGCGATCCACCAGGGCCTGCTGCCCGGCTACGTCGTCGTCGAGGAGAGCTCGCAAGTGCTGCGGGGACGGCTGCGTGAGAGCGCGCAGCTGCACGCTCACCACGGGCTGCCGCTCCCACTGGAGATAGGGCACGACGAGTTCACCATCGACATCCCCGAGAATCAGATCCTGCGTACCGCCTGTGAGCGGATGCTTTCCGTGCCGCGCGTGGATTCTGAGTCGCAGCGGATGCTGCGGCGGCTGCTGCGCGACTTCGGCGACGTGACGGTGATCTCCCGTGGGTCACCGGTTCCCGCATGGCAGCCCACCAGGCTCAATGCTCGCTACCATGGAGCGCTCCAACTGGCGTCACTGGTGCTGAACGCGACCTCGGTCGAGCAGGAGACCGGGAACGTCGCGGTGAACGGGTTCCTGCTCGACATGCCGTCGCTGTTCGAGCAGTTCGTCACTGTCGCGCTGCGCGAGGCGATCACCGCGCGCTTCGGCGGGCGGGTGGAGGATCAGGTCCGCTACTACCTGGACCAGGCCGGCCAGGTACCGCTCCGGCCAGACATCGTCTGGAAGGTCGGCAGTACGGTGGCTGCGGTCATCGATGCCAAGTACAAGGCCGAGAAACCCGCCGGGTACCCGAACGCCGACCTGTACCAGCTCTTGGCCTACTGCACTGTTTTGGGGCTGCCTGTCGGGCACCTGGTCTACGCGCGCGGCAACGCCTCGGCTGCCAGGCATGTCGTCCGGCAGGCCGGGATCGAGATCTTTTGCCATGCTATTGACCTCAGCCAGCCGCCGAACCAGCTCATCGCGCAGATTAGTGACCTTGCCGAGGGCGTCTCGGCTATACGGTTACCTCCTGATCTTGCTCGCCTGCTCATCACACCCATCCACCATCTAATGCTCATGGTCGTTCCGCCGCCTGTGGTCGGCGAACGATGCGGGGCGCGAAGCTCCTCGACAGCGCGGTCAGCGCCGCTTGTCGCCGCAATGTCGAGAAACGAACGATTAACAACGCTCTCGCGACGGCGGTCCGGAGCGTGCGGGGCGCGGCCGAGCGTTTGTTGGAAAAGGTGTTGCAAAGTCGACGTGTTCATCAACCAGGTCGGGACCGTGTCCTCTACAGCCCTAGGGCACCCATGCCCGCCGATTTCCGAAGCCTCGCGAGCCTCTTGATCCCGGAAAACGGCTGTACGAACCGGTGCCCTGACCGACTCGCTCGCAGAGTTCTGGCGAATACCAGGCGAAGTTCAGCCGCCAGCCGCATATCCGCAGTTCAGACTACGTATGGCGGCGATCTGTAAGGCCGTCGGCTCAACCTTGCGCAACCGCCGCTCCGCAGGCCCGGTCAAACCCTGCGGAGCTGGGGATCGGCGCAGATAAATAGGCCACTAACACGGGCCTCTCCCACTACGGGACGGGTGAAGCGATCGCCTCCTGCTACCGGGTCTGGTGAGACGATCGCCTCAGGCAGTTGTCGGCTGCCCGCTGGCGAGACCCTGCCTCTGCGAATGCGGCACTGGCGTGCGGCGACAGTGGAGGATGCGGGAAGCCGGTGCCAGCGAGCCGGGATGCTTCCCGGTCGGGCGCAGGCCGGGTGCTGTCAGGGTTGTCGCGCAGGGTGCGCTTCTGGCCTTTTGGGGAGCGCGCGTTGAGGGTGACAGCGTTGGCGACCACGGTGAGGACGTCGGAGACGTCGAAGTCGAGTTTGGAGGCGGTCCGCACGGTCTGGAATGCGGTGTCGGCGGGCAGAACACGGGCGATCTGCGGCAGCTCTGGGTTGTCAACGTGGTGGAGCTGCTCATCGAACGTCTGGAGTTCCCGGCCTGCGGTGATGCGGCGAATCTGCCGCACGGTGTCGTCCGGCAGGAGGTCGGCGATTAGCGCGGCGACGTTGAGCATCGCCAGGTACTGCCCGCCCGGGTCGTCCAGCCGGGAGTTCCACGACTCGATCCTGGCGTCGATGAGCAGAGCGGACAGGGGCTGGCGGCCGTCGCGGAGGATGCTGCGCAGGGCGGCCGGGCCGTGGTGTTGCAGGATCTCGGCCGGGTCTTTGCCTTCCAGGAGGGCTGTTTGCAGCTTCCCGGTGAGTGGCCGGAGGATGCCGTGGGCGCGGAG